>RRZU010670775.1_pt1 | contig 26445 bp, 19 predicted proteins | sample 2165561 | NCBI WGS metagenome assembly RRZU01 (sample SAMN10456909, study PRJNA506462) | wastewater metagenome | isolation source: wastewater sludge | place: USA: Moscow, Idaho | reverse complement strand
TTGGTGGTTTCCTGTTCAAAAATACCACCCAACACCACAGTTTCACCATTATCCACCAAGACATTGGTGTTGATTTCGTTTTTATTCAAAATCACTTCACCATTTGGTGCAGTACCTGAAGGAGAGTCACTGGTGATCAGCAACTGCATTTGTACTTTACCATCAGGGGTAATACTTGGTGTTACATCCAAACTCAGCAATGCATCTTTAAATTCGGTACTCGCTGTCGCAGCACCACCTGTAGTTTGTACAGATTGATATGGGATTTGTTGACCTGATGAAACTTTGGCTTTTTGCTTGTCTGCTGTCAGTACTTTTGGTGTGGAAACCACCTCACCATAACCATCTGCCTGTAATGCAGACAACTCAAGATCAAGCATAAAGTCAGACAAACTGATCAAACCAAATGCAATACGGCTTGCACCTGTTCCTGTAACACCCAAATCTACATTCAGGTTATCTGGACGTTGAATGGTATATTTACCATCATCATCTGGTGTTTTCAGATCCCAAAGAGTTGTATCACTTCCACCAACCAACAAGTCTTTATTACGTGTTATACCTTGTGACAAAATACCCCATTTCACACCCATTTCTTTGGTAAAGTCAGTAGTTGCACGAACAATACGTGCTTCAATCATGACCTGCTTCACTGAAACATCAAGCAAGTCGATCATTTTACGAACTTTATCAATATTCTGTGCGGTATCATTTACGATCAAGGTATTGGTACGACTGTCTGCAACTGCACTGCCACGCGAACTTAACAAACTTTCCAAAGCCAATGATGACGAGTTGGCTGTACCATTTGCATCAGCAGTTTTACTGTTTCTTGAATCTTCAAGCAACTTCAACACATCTGCTACTTTGGCATAACTCAATTGGATATATTCAGTCTGAATTGGTGCCAGTTTAATACTTTGCGCAATTGCTTTGGCTTCATCTTCTTCTGCTTTAATCAACTCTGCAACAGGTGCAATCCAGATGACACTCCCATTACGACGTTTATCCAAATTTTTGGTTTTCAGGATAATATCCAAAGCTTGATCCCAAGGTACATCCTTTAATCGCAAAGAAATATTACCTTGAACGGTATCAGCCGCGACCATATTGATTCCCGTGAAATCCGCCAATAATTGCAGTACACGACGTACTTCAATATCCTGGAAGTCAAGAGAAATTTTCTTACCCGTATAAGCATTGTTCGCCAATGGATTTTTAATGGATTTGGATTCTTCTGGTCGTTTCAGACTTACCGTAAGCTTATTTTCTGCCTGATAAGCCATGTATTCATAACTGCCTGAGGTTTGGATAGTAATAACACCATTGGCGCCATCATTATAGGCATCAACCACAGACACTGGTGTAGCAAAGTCATTAACATTCAAGCGTCGAATTAAACTGGCAGGAATACGATTTCCAAGGAAACGTACCACCACTTTACTGCCTTGTTGTTGTACATCAACTGGAGTATTTGATCCAAGCAGATTAACTGAAACCTGCCCTTCACCCGCATTACCACGCTGGAAACCAATATCTGCAACACCTTGACGCTGCTGCGCTGCGCTATTCAAGGCAACACCATCTACTGCAGGCAATGTCGCTGCCTGAGCAGCATTATTGATTTTCAGAATAAAGGTATTACCTTCAACACGGGTGGTAAATGCACTCGGATTGTTGAGATTCACGGTCAAACGTGAACGTTGATCATCCGCAGCAATCTCAACTGAACTCGCTTCGTTGGTCGCAACTGGCACAGTCGTCTGACTTAAGCTCTGTTTTGCACCATTGAAGTCCAGGACCAAACGCGATGGGCCTTCAAGTTGATAGGCTTGCGGTTGTGGAGGTAAGCCATTGAACATCACCCGAATTTCAGTTCCCTGCCCTGGAACTTGCATTGGCACCACATTGGTCATGGTGATTTGTGCAGATGCAACCTGCATCACCGCCATTGAAACCGCCGCCATTGAAAATTGACGAAGACTGCTGTTCATGAATTTACCATCCCCAATGAATAAATTTATTACGCTATTTTTCATTTTTATTCCTTAATCTGATATCAATCTGCCGGGCCAAGAAGAAGAAGGCTGCGCGGTCTTTCGATGAATCCATCCCTGCCATCTGGTACAATTTCCATCACATCTATTCGTGTTGGTGTAATTGCAATAATACGCCCCTGATTCATCCCGATATAACTACCCATCTGTACTTGTTTCACTTCACCATCAGGCGCCTGTAACAACGCAACGATTCTGCCATTTGGCTGTCTCATACTGCCTTTCATGTTCAGTGCTTCAATCGGATATTCTTCAAGTTCTTGTTTTGGTCTGTTCGGATTTGGGTAAACCCGTTTGCCCGACATGATTTTCAACTCATTTGCAAGCGATTTTGGCAGAAATGGACTGCGTAATTGCTGTGCATCATAGCTATAAGGCAGTACTTGATCTGGTGTTGGCGCCGGATCAATTGCTATGGGTTGCTGATTTCGAATATTTGCCATTTCTTCACTGACTGCATCCATTCTTGAATCACAGCCCACCATGATCAACCCCATGCTGATCGCGCAGATCAGTTTTATTGCATTCATCACTGCTGCCCTCCTGGCTGACTGGCTGCAGGTACAGCATCAGCGCTTTCTGCATCAGTATCTTTGTAATAATAAGTTCTTGCATTCAAAGCATATTCAACCACAGGAATGTCTGATTTCTTATCAGTTGCCTGAGTTGCTGAAATAGTGAAATCATGCATGGTAATAATACGTTGTAAAGCGGCCATATTACTGATGAAACGCCCAAATGAATGATAATCACCTGTCGCTTGAATTGTAATCGGCTGTTCGATAAAGAATTCTTGCTTCACTTCTGGTTCAAGTTTAATGTTCTTAAACTTCAGACCCGCTTTTTCACCAGTCGCATTGATATCCACGACCAAACTTGGAATTTCAGTACTTTTCGGCAATTGATCCAACTGCTGCTGGAATTCAGCTTTCATCTGTTCCAGTTGAGCTTTGTATTGCTGCAAGTTACGTAACTTGGACTCTTTTTCCCGATACTCATTGAGCAAGGTTTGTTCTGAAGCTTTGGCACCATTGATCGCATCCATTTTTGGACTGATCGCAAGAAAATAACCAATTGCAGCAACAACCAAAAACAGAAAGATCCAGCATGTAATTTTCACAGACCATGGCCAACTGCCATAGTTATTCATATCCAAAGTATTGAATTGTTGAAAAAACTTTTCGACATCCATCTTTTTCTTTTTCGGCACAGCCTGATCTGTTGCCAGGTCTTTTAATTCATCACGACTCATTTTGCACCCCCAGCACTTGCTGCAACAGCACTCGCTTCCTGTGAATCACTGACAGCAACCACACCTGCCTCACCCAATGCGACAGTCACAATGAAGCTACCAAAAGCCTCTTCTTCACGTGGCACAATAGAAGTCGCTGTTTTATTTTTATTTTCCTCGGCTGCAAGGAATGAACTCATAAATGCATTTCTGAAGTAAGGTGATGAACCCAATCGGGTCAACAATTCAGCCACTGTACTTGGGCTTTCTGCTTTACCTTCAATGACAAAATTATCACCTGTACGGCTGAATTTGGTAATAAACATTTTATCAGGAACCACACGAACCAACTCTTCAACCAAATGCACAGAAATCGGGCGTTGTCCATCAAGACCCTTAATCAGTTTCATTCGTTCAACAATATCGTCACGTTGTTTCTGTAAACCTTCCAAGGATTTCAGCTGTACATCCAAGCCTTGATTGGTGCTGGTAATCAACTGATTGGCTTGTTCCTGATCTTTCAGCTTATGGTCAAAATAGAGCCAAGTCAGTAATACTGATGCCAGACCCAATAATGCCACCCCCACACAAATTGCAATAAATTGTTTCTTACGCTGTTCTCTCAGCTCATCACGCCAAGGGAGTAAGTTAATCTTTGCCATTAATCAAAACTCCTCAATGCAAGTCCGCATGCCACCATTAAAGACGGCGCATCATTTTCTATTTTTTTAAGATCAATTTGCGGTGAAAAGCCCATTTGTAAAAATGGATTGGCAACAGTCACACGGTAACCCAATTTTTGTTGTAACAGTTTGGATAGACCCGGAATATTGGCATTACCGCCTGCAAGTAAAATATGATCAATTTCATTAAACTGCGAAGAGGAAAAGAAGAATTGTAATGAACGTGCCGCTTGTTGCACCACAGCTTCAAGGAATGGATTCAGTACTTCTGACTCAAAATCATCGGGTAAACTACGATCTTTTTTCGCACGGGCTGCTTCCTCAAACGACAAACCATAACGGTTCTGAACATCCTGAGTCAGCTGTTTGCCACCAAAAACCTGTTCACGGGTATAAATGATTTTACCATTCTGCATTACAGACAAGGTCGTCATGGTATGGCCGATATCAAGAATACCCACCATATTGGCACCGATCGGTAAAGTATCTGAGAATACTTCAAACGCCCGTTCAAGCGCATAGCTTTCCACATCTGCAACTTTTGGATGCAAACCTGCAATTTCAACCACTTCCACACGTGACTCAATATTTTCAGTTCGGGTTGCAACAAGCAGCACATTAACTCGATTTGAGTTGGCAAGCTTGTCCGGTTGAACTTCAAAATCAAGACTGACTTCGTCCAGTGGAAACGGAATATATTGTTCTGCATCCATACGGATTTGAACTTCACGTTCTTCATCACTCATGTCTGCATCCATTTCGATCACTTTGTGGATGACCATGGATGCCGGCACTGCAAGTGCGACATTTTGTGACTGCGGGTTTGCTATGTTGAATGCACGCTCTATTGCATCTGCAACAGACTCCGGATTCAGGATGTTTTTTTCAACAACACTGCCTTCCTGGAGTGGACTCAATCCATAACTTTCAACCCAATAGCGACCGTTCTTAACAGAAAGTTCCAGTATTTTTACAGTAGTAGAACTAATATCTACTCCCGTTAACCCCTTATTTGGCTTACGATATAGTCTAAGCACGATACATTTCCTATTATTTTTTTATCCCCAACCACACTACAAACTAAAATACAGCTGGTCTTAAATTTTTAACAGATACAATATCTCATCTAACAATCTATCAAATGAAAAGCTATACTGACTGTTAATTAGTTTGCCATTAGCTCTTATTAAAACTTACTTGTTATGAAAAAGCTATCTCGTTTAGGTCATATTCACCCCTTTTTTTTGCTGATTATTAGTATTTTAATCGCAATTCCGATGGGCTTTTATGGCATGTACCTCTATATTGCCCCATCTTTGCCTGAGATGAGCTCTTTAAAAAAAGCACCTTTGCTGAAACCTTTACAGGTTTATACAGCAGATAATCAGCTGATTGCAGAGTATGGCGGCAAACTTTCCGTACCGGTGGAATACAAACAGATTCCTCCGGCATTCATTCATGCCTTTCTTGCAGCTGAGGATTCTGCTTTTTTTGAACATAGTGGAATCAGCTTTAAAGGACTTGGACGTGCCGTGAGTGAAACAGTCACGGGCTCCAATGTTCAGACAGGGGGCTCCACCATTACCATGCAGGTGGCCAAGAATTATTATTTATCTCCTGAACGAACCCTGAAGCGTAAACTGACCGAAGTATTTCTTGCCCGAAAAATCGAACAAAATCTAAGTAAAGAAGAAATTTTAACACTCTATGTCAATAAAATTTTCCTCGGTAAAAATGCTTATGGTATTGCCGCTGCGGCCAAGATTTACTATGACAAGAGCCTGGATCAGCTCAGCATTGCCCAAATGGCTATGATTGCCGGCTTGCCTAAGGCTCCATCAAAATACAATCCTGTGGTCAATCCTGAACGTGCGCTTGAGCGTCGCAACTGGATTTTGGGGCGTATGTTGCAATTGGGTTATATCAATCAGGCTCAATACAAAAAAGCCGTGGCAGAGCCTGTCAGCCTGAATATGCCTGATCGTGGTGTGACCAACAAGTTCCCGTATGTTGGGGAAATGGTCCGCTCTGAATTGGTAGAAAAGTTTGGTGAGCAAGCTGTAGATTCTGGCTATAAAGTCTATACCACCATTGACAGTGAACGTCAGCAGGCTGCTGAAGACTCAGTACAAAAAGGGTTGGAAGACTATGATCGTCGTCATGGCTGGCGTGGTCCAGAAGCTCATGACAAGCCTTTAAAAGATTTTATTGCTTATGGCAACACCTATCCTGCTGAAGTGATTAAGGTCAACAGCAACAGTTTTGAAGCGTTGATGCAGGATGGCTCCAAAGTCACTGTGCCATGGTCAGGTATGTCTTGGGCCCGAAAATATATCAATGCCAATGCTGTGGGTGGTGCGCCAAGTCGTGCATCACAAATTGTCAGCGTCAAAGATATTATCCGTTTGCGTCCAAATGCTGAAAAAACCGCTTGGTCTCTGATTCAAGTGCCGAAAGCACAAGGTCAGCTGATCGCAATTAATCCGAACAATGGTGCAATTGAAGCTGTCGTAGGCGGATATAATTTCTACCAATCCAAATTTAACCGTGCCTTACAAGGTTGGCGTCAACCTGGTTCCACCATCAAGCCATTTATTTATGCTTTGGCGCTTGAGCGTGGTATGACCCCTTACAGCATGGTCAATGACAATCCAATCCGCATTGGCCGTTGGTCACCAAGAAACTCTGATGGCCGCTATTTGGGCATGATTCCATTACGTCGTGCACTGTATTTATCACGTAACACTGTATCTGTACGTTTACTGCAAAGTGTCGGTGTAGAGCGTGCACGTCAATTGCTGATGGATTTCGGCTTACAGGATGATCAGATTCCACGTAACTTCACCATTGCTTTGGGAACACCACAAGTGCTGCCTGTACAAATGGCAACAGGTTATGCTGCCATTGCCAATGGAGGATATCGTGTACAACCGCACTTTATCAGCCGTATTGAAGATGCTTATGGCAAAGTCATTTATGAAGCCAATCCTGATTATGCATGCATTCCTTGTATCAATGAGAAAGCACCTGCCAAGTCAACTGCTCCAGCAGATGATGAGCAACAAACCCCAGATGATGAGATTTTTGAAGATACAGCATCTGCGGTACAAGCTCAGGTCAAACCACTCAGCAAAGAAGAGCAAAGCAAATATCGTCAGGCACAGCGTATTTTAAAATCACAGTCTGCATTTGACATGGCCAACATTTTAAGAGATGTAATTGTGCATGGTACAGGTCGTGCTGCCATGAAAATTGGCCGTGATGATATTGGCGGTAAAACGGGTACTACCAATGATGCCAAAGATGCCTGGTTTGCAGGCTTCAATGGTAAATTGGTCGCAATTGCCTGGGTTGGCTTTGACCAACCATCAACCTTGGGTCGCCGTGAATACGGGGGGATTGCTGCATTACCTGTGTGGACCAACTTCATGTCCAAGGCTTTAAAAGACACCCCTTCTGCATGGGTATCATTGGATAAAACAGCCAAAGACCCTCTCAGCCGTGAACAACGTGGTCAAACTGACTTAACCCTTGAACCAACTGAAGACAAACAGCAGGATTATCGTTCAATACCGCCATTGGCTCGACCGATTTATCGTCCAGCACCAACAGCACCAACGCGTAATTCATCCAATGACTTTGATGATTTACCGGATGATAATGATGATGCAGAACAGGCTTTAAGCCCTTCAAATTCTGCACCACCTGCCATGAAGCCACAACGTCCTACCCAAAGACCGGAAAATGATTCTTTGGAAAACCTGATCAATGAAGTGCAATAGTTGATTCCATAAAAAAACGCCATCACTTGATGGCGTTTTTTTATGCTTTTCATACCTATTATTTTTTCTGAAAAAGGAAAATCTGGAAACTCGCAGTCAAACTGATCTTTTCAAGCTGTTCAAGAGCTTGGCGTTTTTCAGGCTTAGCTTTATATGCATAGGGGGTCATTGCGATCAGATTTTTTAATTGTGCCTGATCGAGCTCAAAAGTAGATTCTACAATCGGTTGTTCAATCAAGGTGAAATACGCTTGCAACTGTTCCACAAATTTATGCGGTTCATGTGCATTCACCTCATCAAACAAAGCTTCACGCATCGTATAAAGATGATTTGGTGCAGGTGTCACCACCATCAAATAACCTTCCGATTTGAGCACCCGTAAAATTTCTTCTTGTGGAATCGGGCTAAAAAGACTGGTACATAGATCTATAGACTGATCCATTACAGGTAAGGTTGCTCCTGTACCTACCACCCAATCGACATCCTTATTCAGTTTGGCTGCAACTTGCACTGCATTTTTGGCTATATCCACCCCCACACATTGCATGACTTCTTGCTGCATGGCATCCGTGTAATAGCCTTCACCACAACCAATATCGAGTAGATTTTCAATGCGTAAATCACGAAGCTTTTGCACCACTGCTTGCTGTAATGGCGCATAAAAACCACTGCTCAGGAAAGCACGGCGGGCTTGAACAGACTCAGGGGTATCGCCTGGATTTTTACTGTGCTTATGCTGAACCACATGCAAATTGACATAACCCTGCTTCGCCACATCATAGCTATGATTGTTGATACAGCGCCATGTACGTTCAGTCAAGCTGAGTGCTTCACGGCACACTGGGCACATCAACACATTCCTGATTTGTTTCAAAACCTTCTCCAAACTCATTTTAAAGCCATAAAAAAAAGCCGGCTGATGCCGACTCTCTTCAACAACTTTGTATTAACGCAATTTTAAAGTCATTAGACCCAAAACTACCAGCATAATTGTGATAATCCAGAAACGAATCACGACTTGAGTTTCACGCCAGCCTTTTTTCTCATAATGGTGATGCAACGGTGCCATGAGGAATACACGTTTATTACGCATACGCAAAGAACCAATTTGCAGGAATACCGAAATTGCTTCCACGACAGACACACCACCCATAATCGCAAATACGATTTCCTGGCGAACCATGACTGCGATAGTACCGAGCATTGCACCCAATGATAATGCGCCCACATCCCCCATGAACACTTGCGCAGGATGTGCGTTATACCAAAGGAAAGCCAAACCTGCACCAATCATTGCGGCACAGATAATCACCAATTCAGAGGTATATTTGACATAAGGAATATGCAGATAATTGGCAAAGCGAATATCACCCGCCAGGTAAGCAAATACACCTAAACCAGCAGCAACAAGTACGATTGGCATGATCGCCAAACCATCTAAACCATCTGTTAAGTTAACTGCATTGGAGCCACCATTAATCACCAGATAAGTGAAAATAATGAAGCCGATACCGAGCGGAATGGCGGAAAATGGAATGGTTAAATTCTTAAAGAAAGGAATCAACAAATCCAGCATGTTTGCGGTATGTACTGGGTTAGCTTGTTGTGTCGCAATGATATACAAGGCAATACCCGCACCCAATGAACCAACCGATGTCCAAAAGAATTTTTTCCTGGCAGGCAGACCCGCATTGTCTTTATAACGCACCTTGATCCAGTCATCTGCCCAACCCACAGCACCAAAAATCACCATCACAGCAAGCACAATCCACACATAAGGATTGGATAAATCTGCCCAAAGTAGAGTACTGATCCCAATGGATAACAGGATTAAAATCCCACCCATGGTCGGTGTACCCATTTTCTTGGCATGGTTCTCAGGTGCAAATGAACTGACAGCCTGACCATATTTCAAAGCCTGTAATTTACGAATCATCACAGGGCCGAGTGCCAAACCAATAATTAATGCCGTCAGAACACTCAACAGAGCACGAAGCGACAAATACCGAACAACCTGAAACGAGTTTTCATAGCCCGCCAAGTGCTGAAATAACCAAAACAGCATTAAATATTCTCCATCAAATCAGCCATCAACGTTTCCATATGGGTATAACGCGACCCTTTAAACAGGAAACTCATCGACTGGGGTTGATGTGTTTCAATTAAATTTAACAATAAGGGTAAAGCCTGCGCCCGAGTTAAAAAGGCCTGCATTTTTTTACCATATTGCGTGCTACGTGCTCCCTCTTGTGCTGCTGGTGCAAACTCACCGACTGCAACCACAAAATTAATCCCCTTCAGTGAAACAAGATCACGACCCAACATATAGTGTTGCTGAGCAGCCGTTGTCCCCAATTCACCAATATCCCCCATCACCATCACTTTGATGCCTTCTTGTTGCGCCAGCACTTCTGCCGCAGCACGCATCGAGGTTGGGTTGGCATTATAAGTATCATCAATCAATAAATGATTGGCTTTCTGAATAAAGTTTAAACGACCTTTGGCACCTTGTGCGGATTCCAGACCCGTCACAATATCATCCAAAGCAATACCGATTGCCAATGCAAACGCAGTTGCCGCTTCGGCATTATGCACATTATGCTCACCTGCAAAAGGCAGATTTACATGACGTGCTCCTTGTGGGGTATTGAGGGTAAATGTTGCAGATTGCGCATGAAGCTGAATATCCGTTGCAAAAATTTCACCACCTTGACCAAAGCTGAGCACATGTTCAGTGTGTACAGCTTCGCGAATGTTATCGGTAAAATCATCCTGTGCAGGAACAATCGAAGTGCCTTGCGCATCAATATGTGCATAAATCTCAGACTTGGCACGGCAAATGCCATCACGCCCACCAAATTCACCCAAATGCGCAGTGCCAATATTTAAAATTCCAGCCACATGCGGTTGAACCAAATTTGATGTGTAATCAATTTCACCCTGATGACTTGCGCCCAATTCCATCACTGCATACTGATGCTCTGAACGAAGCTCCAATAACATCATCGGGACACCGAGATCATTGTTCAAATTACCACGGGTGATCAAGGTCGGTGCTAAACGTGACAGAATACTGCCCAGCATTTCTTTGGTGGTGGTTTTACCACTGCTGCCTGTCAATGCAATGACTTTGAGTTGAGTATTGTGCGCACGGCGATATGCACCTAAATGACCCAGGGCTAAACGAGTATCTGCAACAACAAGCTGGCAAATATCAACATCCACTGGATGACTGACGATGGCAATCTGACAGCCATTTTCAGCCACTTGTGCAATAAAATCATGGGCATCAAAACGCTCACCTTTCAATGCTAAAAAAGCATCGCCTGCTTCCACATGGCGTGAATCCGTTAAAATACGTTTAATCTCACCTTGCGGTGCTTTATCTAAATACCACGAACCTTGAGTCGCTTCAGCAAGCTCAGCTGCTGACCATGGCTGCAAAGGCACAGTACTGGTGGTAGATGTATGCATCTATTCTTCCTACTGAGCTGGATAAGCTGAATTTGGTTTATGCTGTTGCGCATCAATCGCTGATTGCACTTCAACCACATCATCAAACCAATGGCGCACACCATCAATTTCTTGATAATTTTCATGCCCCTTGCCTGCAATCACCACAATATCGCCCGATTGTGCATGTTTGACGGCATATTTAATCGCTTCACGGCGATCATGAATTTCTTTGACATGATGCTCTTCAAAATTCACATCATGCTTCATATCGGCAAAAATTTGTGCGGGATCTTCAGTCCGTGGATTATCCGAAGTAATCACCACAGGATCAGCTTGCTCAAGCGCAGCTTTGGTCATCAAGGGACGTTTGCCACGATCACGATCACCTCCACAGCCGAAAACCGCCCAAAGTTGATTTTCAACATGACGTTTCAAGGTTTTAAGTACTTGTGTGAGTGCATCGGGTGTATGTGCATAATCCACCACAAACAGACGATCCGCATCACGAATCACCTGCATACGCCCTGGCGCACCTTTTAATTTCGGCACATCTGCGATCAATTGTTTTAAATCAAAGCCTGCTTGCTCAGCAACAATCAAACTTGCCACAAGGTTTTCAATATTAAAATGTCCAAGCAACGGGCTTTGAACTGTAAATTCACCTTGTTCCGTTTTTAAATGGAATGTCGCACCATCCAAGCTATACTGAATACCAAATACTTGATAATCCGCAGCTTTAGATGTCGAATAGGTCAATACTTTGGGATGGGATTGATTACTGCTCGCAGCATCCATCATCACGTTTGCATGTGCATCATCGATATTGATAATCGCCACTTTCAAAGATGCAAATTTGAATAAACCTGATTTGGCTTCTGCATAAGCCTCAAGCGTACCGTGATAATCCAAATGATCACGACTTAAATTGCTATATGCTGCGATTTCAATATCTGCACCATTCAAACGCCCTTGCTCCAAACCATGTGAGCTAGCTTCAAGTGATACAAATTCAGCACCTTGTTTGGCAAAATCATGCAATAAATTTTGTAAATGCAAAGCATCCAAGGTGGTATGCGATGAGGCTTCAAGATTGGGTAAAATTCCATTCCCTGTCGTGCCCATCACAGCACACTTTTTGCCTTGTAACATCACCAACTCAGCCACTAAACGAGAAATCGTGGTTTTTCCATTGGTACCTGTCACAGCCAATACACGTGCAGCTTGAACAGTGTCTGTCGCTTGCAAATACAATTTTTGCCATTGCCCCATCAGCTGACGCACTTCAGGGCACAGCCAACTATTTTCCAATGCTAGATCAGTTTCGCTGATTACAGCCAAAGCACCATTTGCAAGTGCAGATTGGGCAAATTGCAAGGTTTTTTCAGGCTGACTATAACTGGTCAATGCAATAAAAATCTGTCCTGGCTGTACAGCACGGCTGTCCAGACTGAAGCCATGAAAAGGCTCAGCCATCCACGCCTGTGGACTTTCGACCTTTAAAATATCCTGAAAATTAATCATCATGGCTCACCTATCGAGTCGCCTTAACCGTTTCTAATGGTTTATCAAGTGGTACGTTCATTAAACGTAAAGATTCTTGCATAATTTTGGCAAAAACAGGAGCAGCAACCAAGCCACCATAGTATTGTCCACGTGGATTTTCCACCACCACGATACTGGCTAAACGTGGATCACTGATCGGTGCAACCCCTGCAAACAGCGCACGGTATTCAGTATTTGAATAGCCTTTATGGTCTGGTCTAAGTTTATGTGCTGTTCCTGTTTTACCGCCTACACGATAACCTGGAATATTGGCCTGTTTTGCAGTACCACCCGGCATCGTCACCTGTTCCAGCATCAGCAACACCTGATCCGCAATTTTTGGTTCAAGTACTTGTTTACCTTGAGGTTGATTATTCAGCTTATATAAACTTAATGGAAATTCAACCCCATGATTGGCCAACATGGCATAACCCTGGGCCAACTGTAAAATTGTGGCATTTAAACCATAACCGTATGCCATGGTCCCGATTTGCGAAGAATTCAGTTTACTTGGTGGTAAGACCAGGCCACCACTTTCACCTGGGAATTTCACCGCAGAGCGTTCACCAAAACCAACCTTTCTAAAGAACGTTGGCAATGTTTCTTTTGGCAAAGATAATGCAATTTTGGCAGAACCCACGTTGGAAGATTTGATAATCACTCCTGTCACTGTCAAAGAACCATAATTGTGAGTATCCCGAATGGTATGCGATCCCAAACGCATGGTCCCAGGTGCTGTACTGATCACCGAATTTGGTGTGTATTTACCGCTTTCCAAACCTGCTGCCACAGTAAATGGTTTCATGGTTGAACCTGGCTCAAACATGTCAATTGCACCACGGTTACGCATGGCATCTTTGTTATGTAAGCCATCTTTATCATTTGGATTATAAGATGGCCAACTGCTCATTGCCAAAATTTCACCGGTCTTAACATCCACTGCGATTGCAGAGGCAGAACGTGCACTGTTGGCCACACCCACAGCCGTCAATTCACGATACATAATATATTGCAAACGTGAATCGATACTCAGCGTGATATTTTCACCTGGTGTAACTTCCTTCACCACTTCAGGAATCGTAATCCGGTTACCGTGTTTGTCACGGGAAATTTTCTGCTCACCATTTTTACCCGCTAAACGAGTATTCAGCTGCATTTCCAAACCTTCAATCCCTGTGCCTTCACTGTTGGTCAAACCAATAATCTGTGCATTAGGTTGTGGCTGCGGATAGTAACGCTTATAGGTTTTTTCGGCATAAACCCCAGCAAATTTGCGCTTGGTAATCAGATCAGCCTGTGGTGGTGGTACTTCTTTTTTCAGCACCAAATAGCGTGACCGTGGACGTTCTGCCATTTTTTTCTTTAAATCAGCGCGATCAATACCGACCGCATCAGCCAATTCATCCAAATTCAGATTTTCATCTGGCAAAGCCCGTTTTAACTTGCCACTGTTGGGTTCTTTTTTTAACTCTTCAGTAACTTTTTCAAATTGCGCCTTGGTTTCAAAATATTCACGTGGATCAATCACCACTTTCATGATTGGCGTGCTGATTGCCAATGGCACGCCATGACGATCACTGATCACGCCACGCATTGCAGTTAAGGTTTCGGTCCGCAAAATATTGGCATTGGCTTTATTTTGCAAAAAGTCCTTATTGATAATCTGAACATAAAACGCTCGGGCGACCAATGCAAAAAAGCACAGCAATACCACACCCCACATCAGATAAAAACGCCACATATCCATGGAGATCGTGTTTTTTCCTGAAATAGACGGCTGCCGTTTACGTGCTTTTGTTGCCGGTTTTATCTGCTTATCTGCCATACAGCGTGCCTTATTTCTTTTGATCTGTTTCAACTGGCAGTGAAATCACTACCGTTTGTGCCGCAGGAGGTGAATACATTCGCAACTGTGTCACTGCCCGAGTACCAATTTGTGCAGTTGCACCAAAGGTTTGCTGTTCGATCAGCAAGCGCCCCCACTCAGCATTGATATCATCACGTTCCCGCATATAGCTGTTTAAATCACGAAAATCATGTCGGTAATGAAAGACCTGCAACACCACCATAAAGGCACTGCCCATGACAGCAAATAACAATAGGCCAAAAATCAGCAGTTTTTTGATCGCAAGTTTTTCTGATTTTTCTTCGGTCAGCTGTTTTTTCATTGTATGCCTTTTTGTTGCAAACGTTCTGCCACTCTGAGCCATGCACTACGTGAACGTGGATTTTCCTTAACTTCCGCCTCACTTGCACGAATACGATCAATTTTTTTCAAACGGCGAGTATCCTGGATTTGTTGTGGCATACCCCATCCATTATCTTCTGGCAATGTTGATTCTTTTTGAATAAATTGTTTAATAATACGATCTTCAAGCGAATGAAAACTAATCACCGCGAGTATTCCCCCTGGTTTTAACACCTCGGTTGCCTGGGGTAAAAATGCATGCACATCATCCAATTCCTTATTGATTTCAATACGAATCGCCTGAAATGTGCGGGTAGCTGCATGTTTGTTTTTTTCCCATTTCGGATGCGCAACTTCTACAATTTCAGCCAATTTTGCAGTGGTATCAATATAACCTGCCTGCTTAATGGCACGGGCAATCCGGCGACTATAACGTTCTTCGCCATACTGAAAAATTACATTGGCCAAATGCTCTTCGTCTACACTGACCAACCATTCTGCTGCAGTTTGGCCTTGTGAGTTGTCCATACGCATATCCAACGGCCCATCTTTCATAAAGCTAAAACCACGTTCAGCCTGATCGAGTTGTGGCGATGACACACCCAAGTCTGCCATCACACCATCGACCTGAGCAATATCAAGTCGATGAAGTTCCTGTTGTAAATCTGCAAAACTGGCATGAATAATTTTAAACCGGGAATCTTCCTGTTCCAGCTGATACGCTACTTCCAACGCTTGTGGATCTTTATCAAAAGCATAAACTTTTGAATTTTCATCCAATTTCGACAGCAATAAGCGAGTATGACCACCACGGCCAAATGTCCCATCTACATAAATTCCTGTATTTCGGCCCGCAAGTAAAGCATCAACAGTTTCATGGAGTAATACAGAAATATGGGACATAGGAATGCTTTCGGTTCAATCTAAAAAAGTAACTGCACATTATTACCTTGTTTTGTAAAAGCTCCAAACGTCTTTTTGTAGGAAAATATTATTTTTTATAGAGAAAACCGTTCCAGTTCTAAAGATTGCCATGTGATTCATCCAAATCAGCATCTTTTTCAGCATTTCACTTCGAATACGCAGGGAATTTCCTTCTGTATATCGTTTTAATTCAACAGATGTTCTGATGGCTACAGATGCTGTTTCACCACTGTTCTTCATTATTATTTGATCAGCATAAAAAAGCCAATCTAACATAGATTGGCTTTGGATAACCTTTCAGTACTGTTTAACGCTTATCGTTATAAATCTGATCAAACACACCACCATTTACAAAGTGAGTTTGCTGCGCTTTGCTCCAACCACCAAACACTTCACCAATCGTAAATGTTTTCAATTTCGGAAATTGTTTTGAGTATTTGGCCATAATCTGCGGATTACGTGGACGATAGAAATGACGGGCCGCCATATCCTGTCCCAATGGTGAATACAGATAATTAATATAACCACGAGCTAACCATTGATTACCGTTTTTCTCTACGGTTTTATCCACGATTGCAACTGAAGGCTCGGTCAAAATAGACATCGATGGGTAAACGATATCAAATTTGTTGCCCAAAGTTTTCTGACTGATCATGGCTTCATTTTCCCAGGTCAGCAGAACATCACCTATACCACGCTCAGCAAATGTGGTCATGGATGCACGAGCCGCAGGGTCCATCACTTTAACGTTATGGTACATTTTGGATACAAAATCACGGGCTTTGGCATCATTGCCTCCCGGTTGTTTCAGTGCGTAACCCCATGCGGACAAATAAATCCAACGTGGTAAGCCACCTGTTTTTGGATTTGGCGTAATAATTTCTACGCCAGGTTTCACCAAATCGGTCCAATCTTTGATATTTTTAGGATTGCCTTTACGGACCATAAACACAATAGTTGAGGTATATGGTGCTGAATTATGAGGGAATTCTTTCTCCCAACCTGCATTGATCTGACCTGATTTTACAATTTCATTGATATCATTGGCCAATGCAAGGGTCACAACATCCCCCTTTAAACCATCTACAACAGCACGAGCCTGTTTACCTGAACCGCCATGTGACTGTTTAAAGTGAACTTTGATGCCTGTTTGTTTAAACCAATATGCACCAAATGATTTGTTGAATTCATCATAAAATTCACGAGTTGCATCATAGGAAACGTTCAGGAATTCTCTGTCGGCAGCCTGTACTTGAGTCATGCTTAGACTGGATGCAAGCACAGTCGCGCCCAACAGGGCTTTAAAATAAGATTTCATGCTGATTCAAATCATCAATATTCGTTGCGCCCACTATATGAAATATATGGATAACCTTCAACGAAATGCGACAGGATTTATGCATAACAATCATCAATGATTCAATTTTTTATTGATATTGAACGATATATCAGGGTTATATATTTTTATGCATACCATATCCATGAAACAGATAAGATTATTTTTCCTTATCTGCTGCATGCCTTAGACTGATCTCACCCTCTGAAGAGTATTATTTTTCAGCCACAATTTGGTCATAGATACCCCCATTGGCAAAATGGGTTTTCTGCGCTTTGGCCCATCCTCCAAAAACATCATTAATGGTAAATAATTTTAGCTTAGGAAATTTACTTGCGTATTTGGCGGCAGCCTGTGCATTTCGTGGACGGAAGTTATATTTGGCAGCCAAATCTTGCCCCAAAGGTGAATACAAGTAATTCAAATAGCCTTTGGCTAAATTACGATTGCCGTCTTTATCAACATTTTTATCGACAATTGCCACAGATGGCTCCGCCAATATAGAAATCGATGGATAAATAATCTGATATTTGTCTTTATCAGGCCCAGAAGTGGCGAGTAATGCTTCGTTTTCCCAGGACAACAGCACATCCCCAATATCACGCTCCGCAACAGTCGTCAGTGAGCCTCTCGCCCCCGAATCCAACACTTTGACATTTTTATACAACTTTTTCACCAACTCACGAGCTTTAGCATCATTCCCGCCAGGTTGCTTCAATGCATAGCCCCATGCTGACAAATAGATCCAACGCGGTGCGCCACCTGTTTTCGGATTTGGTGTAATGATTTCCACACCAGGTTTGATCAAGTCATTCCAATCTTTAATCTGTTTTGGGTTGCCCTTCCGAACCAAAAACACCACAGTAGAGGTGTATGGTGCCGAATTATGTGGAAATTCTTTTTCCCAACCCTTTTGAATTAAACCCGCATTGACAATTTCATCAATATCATTGGCAAGTGCCAAAGTGACGACATCTGCCTGCAAACCATCCACCACTGAACGTGCTTGTTTGCCCGAACCACCATGCGATTGTTTAAACTCAATATCCTGTCCTGTCTGCTTTTTCCAAAAAGCCCCAAAACTTTTATTGTATTCCTGATAAAATTCACGGGTAGGATCATAGGAGACATTCAGAAACTCCCTGCCTGCATAACTGTTGACAGCACTCAGACCTGAAAGCCCCAAAAGCGTTACGATTAAAATTTTTTTCATTGTTTTTGCACATGTTTTACTGAGATTAAAAACACTATATTTTTATATTTTAATATTTACAATCAGCAAGTTATATCAATAAATTCAAACCTAATCCAAAATTTGGATATCTTTAAATTTGCAAAACTTATACACATAAATGCCATTTCATTTTTGCCAAAATCAGCTATTCTGCCTATATACGTATGTAGAATTTCTGTAAAATCTTCATGTTATCTTCATACTTATTTGCTACAACCACAGTCAGTATATTTACAAAATAATAAAGCAATACACCTAATGGTGTTAAATTTTATCATTTTTGTAAAATAATGTGATGTGTTTATGGTTTTTACAATCATTCATGCGTATTATGTAAAAAAATTACATTATTCTGTAAAAAGAACAATGACCAACCATGGGGGATGTTTGGAAATGATGAAATTACATCATATTTTAGGCTTAAGCATTTGCTTGAGTATGTTTGCACCAATGACTCAGGCCGCAGTAATCAAAGATACACAAAAAGCTGTTCATTCAACTGTTGTGAATGATAAACAGTCTCCAATTGAAAAGGCATTAAACCAACAAAAACGTGCCCGTGGTGACAATACCCTGATCAGTGATAATGATCAGCTCAAAGTATTGACATCTATCAAGACTGCACCAACCCAGAATTTTTTTGCTGAACAACATCAACGCTTTTCACGTTTTGTTCAAGCATTGTTTCAACCGCATAGCTCTTAAACCAGCGACCATTTAAATTCTTATCCTCCAAAGAATTTAAACGCCCAATCGATTATTGGTGAATTAACCCTTAAGCGATTGGGCTTTTTCGTTATAATAGTTCCAATTTACATTTTGAATAATAGTTGATTATGACCGTTCGTACTCGTATTGCGCCCTCTCCAACTGGTTTTCCGCATGTAGGCACCGCTTATATTGCCTTGTTTAACCTATGTTTTGCCAAGCAACATGGTGGTGAGTTTATTTTACGGATTGAAGACACTGACCAACTGCGTTCTACGCCTGAATCTGAAAAAATGATCTTGGATTCGCTGCGTTGGTTGGGTCTAAATTGGTCAGAAGGTCCTGATGTTGGTGGTCCACATGCACCATATCGTCAATCTGAACGTATGGATATTTATAAACAATACGCTTTGCAATTGGTTGAAAAAGGACATGCATTCTATTGTTTTGCAACTGCTGAAGAACTCGATCAAATGCGTGCCGAGCAGCAAGCTCGCGGTGAATCTCCAAAATACGATGGCCGTGGATTAAAGCTTTCACAAGAAGAAGTACAAGGCCGTTTGGCAGCGGGTGAAGCACATGTCATCCGTATGAAAGTACCTGAAGATGGTATTTGTAAATTTAACGACATGCTCCGTGGCGAAGTTGAAATTCCATGGGCGCAAGTCGATATGCAAATTTTGTTGAAAACTGATGGTTTGCCAACTTATCACCTGGCAAATGTTGTGGATGACCATTTGATGGAAATTACTCATGTGATTCGTGGTGAAGAATGGATTCCATCTGCGCCTAAACATCAGTTGTTATATCAATATTTTGGTTGGGACATGCCAACTTTGTGCCACATGCCATTGTTGCGTAATCCAGATAAGTCCAAATTATCAAAACGTAAAAATCCGACCTCGATCAATTATTACAAAGACATCGGTGTTTTACCAAAAGCGTTATTGAACTACTTAGGGCGTATGGGTTGGTCTATGCCGGATGAAAGTGAAAAGTTCACTTTGGCTGAAATGATCGAAAACTTTGACATCAAACGTGTATCACTCGGCGGTCCAATTTTTGATATTGAAAAACTGAATTGGCTCAATGGTCAGTGGATTAAAGCACTCACTCCTGCTGAACTGTTAAATACTTTATTGGCCTGGAAATCTGACCGTCAAACACTGGAAGAGATCGCAGCTGCGATTCAACCTCGTATTAACCTACTGTCAGAAGCGGTAAATTGGGCAGGTTTCTATTTCAATCAGTTCCCAACCTTAAGCAAAGAACAGTTTGAAAGCAAAAAGTTGTCTGAAGAACAGATTCGTCAGAGCTTACAATTTGCCATCTGGCGTTTGGAAAGTTTATTTACCTGGAACAATGACACAGTTAGCCAAACCTTGATGGACTTGGCCAATCAGATGGAAATCAAACTGCGTGACTTCATGCCTGCTTTCTTCATTGCAATTGCGGGTTCGACCTCTTCAACACCTGTGATGCAATCCATGGTCACCATTGGTCCAGATTTGACCTTTGCCCGTTTGCGTCATGCGCTTGAAATTGTCGGTGGTCCGAGTAAAAAAGAAGCGAAAGTATGGGAAAAACTCAATGAAAGCATTAAATTGCCGAAAAATGACGCAATTGATGAAGCTTAATTAATTTTTTAGTTGACGTGTGAGCACAATAGCCCTAATATGGCGCTCACACAGACTGGGGTCATAGCTCAGTTGGTAGAGCGCTACAATGGCATTGTAGAGGTCAGGAGTTCGATCCTCCTTGACTCCACCAAGTTTTGAAAATATTGCTTTACCTGTGTTGCCTCACTTGTCCCTATCGTCTAGAGGCCTAGGACATCGCCCTTTCACGGCGGTAACCGGGGTTCGAATCCCCGTAGGGACGCCATATTCAGAATGGAAACATTCTATAAAAAACCCGAATCAGCAGATTCGGGTTTTTTATTGTGTACATTTCAGGCCTGCAAGGTGCAGTTTTGGCTTTTTGCACAATTATGTTTAGAATATATTCAATTATTCATTTACGGAGCCATCATGCAATACCAGTGTCCAAAATGTCAGAGTCGAAAAATTATTCCTGTGGCAAGCGCATCCGAGCCGGCAGTACGCCCTGTGGTACCGAAAAGCCTGGTATTTCTTGTTCCTTTGATTTTTGTTTTACTGTTGATGGTGATTATCAGCATTGCCATGATGATCTTTGGTAATGGTGCAGGTCAGTCTATGCAAATTGCGACTGTCATTGTATTTGTCGTGACCGTGATTGCAGGTATTTTATTTTGGCGTGATCTTCCTGATTTTAAAATCTCAATGCAGTCATTCATGCAAGCCAATAAAAAATGGAAATGTCGTGACTGTAATAATGAGTGGCAGATTTAATTTCAGTATTTTGAATATATTGGAATTTTAATCCTAAAACCATTCACATTAATGTGAATGGTTTTTTTCATTATGCGTATGTGAATCGTGATCGTGATCGTGATGATCGTGTTCTTTTACTGTATGCCCTGTTGTGCTGTGTGCATGTGCCATACATTCATCATCTTCAATCTGCAAGGTCATCTCGGTAATACCATGTTCATGACTAAGCATTTCCATTGCATCCTGATACAACTGATTACGATCTGCATGTGGCGCAAATAAATGTACGGTTAAGTGAACATTCTTTGAAGTAATTGCCCAGACTTTCAGTTGATGAATACTTTCCACACCTTTCAGTGCCAGTAAATCATTACGCAATTTTTCAATATCAATCTCATCTGGTACACCCTCAAGCAAAATATTGATACTTTGTTTGAGTAAGATCCATGTTCTGGGCAAAACCCAAAAACCAATTAATACCGCAATGACCGTATCGACCCACATCCAGCCCGTGAAGTAGATTACAGCAGCGCCAATAATGACTCCGATTGAACCGACAGCATCACTTAAAACTTCTAAATAAGCACCTTTGACATTCAGACTTTCTTGCGAGCTTGAAAATAAAATTTTCATGGAAATCAGGTTAATGATCAACCCGATAACCGCCACAATCATCATGCCCATACTTTGAATTTCAGGGGGCTGGCTGAAACGCTGATAGGCTTCATACAGGATATACATGGCAACCACGAACAGCATGGATGCATTGAACAGTGCTGCAAGAATTTCAAAACGCTGATAACCAAAAGTACGTTTATCATCGGCAGGCAACTTGCCGATTTTGATTGCCACCAGTGCAATCGCGAGTGCCGCAGCATCGGTAAACATGTGTGCTGCATCTGAAAGTAATGCCAGACTTTGCGTGATAAAACCAGCAATCACTTCAACGATTAAAAATGTGGTGGTCAGTGCCAAAGCAAAGGTCAGCTTTTTAGCATTACCTTCTGTCACCACTGCATGGCTATGGTCATGTCCGTGCTCACTCATTTTTTACCTCATTATTTTATGTCTTATAATTTAAATTAATTAATAATGATAACCATTATCAAATAATAAAATTCTCATATATAATCCTCACATTAGAAAGCACTTTAGCCCAAACTTTATGCGAGAAGTCAATCACATGAATAAATATATATTTTCAGTCCTATTACTCAGCTCATTTAGCACGCTAAATCATGCTCACGAACCTTACGTTGCTCCGCTGAGCTACATCACATCAAATACTCAAATTCCTGTGATCAGTGCTTATGCGGAACAAGCACTTCAACCAGAATATGCATTAAAACAACCTACTTTTCACATTATTCAGCCCGATCAAAGTAAGACCAGTATTGCTTCTGAGAGCACATCAAAGTCTGCCAACCTGATTGATTTACCTCTCCCACAAAAAGGGACATATCTCATTTCAAGTCAAGTTTCTTTTCCTTTAAAATACGCACTACATAACAAAGAGTGGAAAAGCTTCTTTGACATGCCCGCAGATAAAGCAAAACCAATTAAAGAACGTGACTACGTTATTCCATCTGATTTTAAAAAAACGCCTACACTTATAGAAATCACACGTGAATGGTCAATCCAAAGCTATATTTCTAAAGAAGAAACATCACCTATTCAAAGCACAATTGATTCGCCTATCCAGGTTGAATTCAAAACCCATCCCAATAACATTACAGCGCAACAGCCGATCCAAATCAAAATTACAAAATATGGGCAAAGCTTAAAAGCACCTGAACTTGTTATTCGTGCCCAAGGGCAAGAAGAGGATAAAGCAACCCATCTCACTGTTGATACAAACGGCTTCGCAACCCTAAACTTTCCACATGCGGGTCAATACCTTATTGAAGTCAGTGAGAAATCGGATAAAACTGCTAAACCAACCAATCAGTACTACACCATTATTAGCTTAGGTGTATTACCCGCTGTAAAATAAAGAAAATAATTTCATTCAAACCTTTCTCTTTCAGTAAAAGAGAAAGGTTCATTGATTCTAAAGCGTTACTTCATTTGTTTTTTCTCATTCATCCAGCGATAAATCACAGGCAAAATCACCAGTGTCAATAAAGTAGATGACACAATTCCGCCAATTACCACAGTTGCCAGTGGTCGCTGTACTTCCGCACCTGTACCCGTTGCCAGTGCCATCGGAATAAAGCCCAGTGAAGCCACACAAGCAGTCATCAATACAGGTCTAAGACGTAGAATCGCACCTTGCCATGTTGCGTGATAGACATCCATTTGTTGCCGTAACTCTTTAATGAATGTCAGCATCACCAGACCATTCAGCACTGCCACACCTGAGAGTGCAATAAAACCTACACCCGCAGACATCGACAACGGAATACCTCGTAACCACAATGCCACCAAGCCACCACACAGCGCAAATGGCACCCCTGTAAAGACCAGTAAACTTTCTTTAACATTATGGAACACTGCCATCAACAGAATAAAGATGGTAATCAGTGCCAGTGGTACAACCAATTGCATGCGAGCTTTGGCAGACATCAGACTTTCAAACTGACCGCCATAGTCCAGCCAGTAACCCGATGGCATTGGCTGTTTGGCTAAAGTGCTTTGTAGCTCTGTAACAAATGAGCCTAGATCGCGTCCTTCGACATTGGCAGTCACCACCACACGGCGCTTACCATTTTCACGGCTGACCTGATTGATCCCCTCGATGTTGTCGACTTTGGCAACATCTCTTAACTGAATCAAACCACCATTCGGAATCTGAATCGGTAAACTCGCCAGATGTTCAGGAGTACGCTGCGCATCATCCAGACGAATCACAAAATCAAAACGACGGTCACCCTGTAAAATCTGTCCGACATTCTGACCACCCACACTTGTTGCAACCAAGTCCTGAATGGCTTTTACCGATAAACCATACTGCGCAGCCGCAGCATGATTCACTTCCACATTGAGTAAAGGTAAACCCGAAGTCTGCTCAACATTGACCGCTGTTGCACCTGAAATGCTTTTGATTTTCTGCGCAATCAGATTGGCTTGTTGATTCAGCACCTCCATATCATCACCGAAAATTTTCACCCCCACATCACTGCGTACACCTGAAATCAGCTCATTAAAACGCAGTTCAATCGGCTGTGAAAACTCACTGTTATTACCAGGCAAAGTATCCAGAAATGCGATCATGCGCTGACGTAATTCATCAATCGTCTCTCGCGGATTTTTCCACTGATCCTTTGGTTTTAACAGCAATACCGCATCGGAAATATTCGGTGGCATCACATCGGTTGCCACTTCCGGAGTGCCTGTACGAGCAAAGACGGCTTTAATTTCAGGAAACTCTTTCAGCAATAACTTTTCGGCATTTTCCTGCATCCGCAAGGACTGTTCCAAGCCTGTACTCGGTGAACGCATCTGTTGAACTGCAAAATCACCTTCACTGAGCTGTGGTGAAAATTCACTGCCAATCTGTGTTGCTAAAACACCGGTTAGAAACAAAATACAGACCGCAATCGTGACCACGAACACTTTAAAATCATAAGCTAAATTTAACAGTGCTTCGTATTTTTGCTTTAACCACAGCATCCAGCGGCTTTCGGTTTCCTTAACTTCACTATTTACAAACAGTGCTACTGCAGCAGGAACAAAAGTCACTGACAGAATAATCGCGCCGACCAAAGCCAGAACCACAGTCATTGCCATTGGATGGAACAATTTGGCTTCCACACCTGACAATGCAAAAATCGGCAAATAAACCACCAGAATAATCAATTGCCCGAAAATGAGCGGACGACGCGCCTGTTTTGCCGCAAGAAAGACCTCTTTAAATCGCTCGGCACGGCTCAGTAAACGTCCTTTGGCATGCTGTGCTTCAGCCAGTCGACGGATACAGTTTTCCACGATCACCACTGCACCATCGACAATAATCCCGAAATCGAGCGCACCCAAACTCATCAGGTTGGCACTGATTTTCTGTTCTGCCATACCTGCTAAAGTAAATAGCATTGATAATGGAATCACGCATGCTGTGATTAAGGCTGCACGGAAATTTCCAAGGAATAAAAACAGAATGATAATGACCAGAATCGCCCCTTCTACAAGGTTCTTCTGTACCGTTTTAATCGCTCGTTCCACCAGATCAGTACGATCATAAACAGTTTCAATCACTACACCTTTAGGTAAAGACTGCTGAACTTCTTTGACTTTGGCATCGACTGCTTTCGCGACTGTTCGGCTGTTTTCACCCATCATCATCATGGCAATACCAAGTACCGCTTCCTCGCCATTGTAGGTTGCTCCACCAGTACGCAAGTCATGTCCAATCGACACCGTTGCCACATCCGCAACACGGATCGGGTAGCCATTTTTATTGCTCAGCGTGACATTCTGAATATCTTCAATACTGTTCAATGTACCCGGTACACGTACCGTGAGTTGCTGACCATTAGCCTCAATGAAGCCTGCACCACGGTTTTCATTATTTTCTGTCAGTGCAGTCTGCAAATCCGTCAATGGAATCTGCAACTGTTGCAGACGGCTTAAATCAGGTGTCACCACATAGGTTTTGTTGAATCCACCAATCGAGTTGACCTCAGCGACCCCTGCGACACGCTGCAATTGTGGACGTACAATCCAGTCCTGAATTTCACGTAAATCCATCGCCGTATACGGCGTACCATCAGGCTTTTTCGCATTCGGTTCAGACTTGATCACCCATTGATAAATTTCTCCAAGCCCCGTCGAAACAGGTGACATGGTCGGTGCAATACTGTCAGGTAATTCAGCCTGCGCTTCCTGTAAACGCTGATTGATCTGCTGACGTGCCCAATAAATATCCGTACCATCTTTGAAAATAATGGTGACTTGCGACAAGCCATAACGGGAAATCGAACGGGTCATTTCCAGTTTTGGCAGACCTGCCAT
>RRZU010683629.1_pt1 | contig 26454 bp, 27 predicted proteins | sample 2165561 | NCBI WGS metagenome assembly RRZU01 (sample SAMN10456909, study PRJNA506462) | wastewater metagenome | isolation source: wastewater sludge | place: USA: Moscow, Idaho | reverse complement strand
CTCTCCATAGAACTCCAAGTTCTTTATCTTTTGTAGGGGTATTTACAATATGACAAAAAACACAACCCTCTATCTTTTCGCTATGAGTCGAAACATACTCTGTTCTCCAAGGTGCATACAATCGTTCCATTTTTCCCCTTTTATTTACTAATCATAATCACTGTTGAACCAAATTTATTGTTTTCAAGGAGTTTCAAAAACTCATCAAATTGGTATTTTTCACTTCCATTTGAGTTAAATTCAGTTGCACCAAAACGATTAAGATTAAGTTTTACAGGTGAGCTTATCACAAAATATCCTTCAATTTCTCTCTCTTTTTTGATAGAAGATGAGAGCTCAAACTCTTGTTTCGCTTCTGGAAAAGTATATTTTGCATCGCTTTTAAACTCTTTATTTGCAAGGACTACATTTACTTTCCCACCCTCGTAAATATTAAAAATACTCAAATATCCTTTTGGAGCATCGATGCTTAAGTGAAAACTTTCATTGTTTTTGAGCTTTGTTTTACTTGCACTGATATTTACTCCATTTGAGACAGATTCAAGTATATCATCAAAATCAAACGATACCCTCTCTTCCCCAATACCAATATAATTTACCCCATTATCAAAAGTTGGCAATATACAATTTGAAATATTTTGTTCAAGTTGTTCTGTTTTTAATTGTCTATAAAATCTACTTTTTGAAAGATAAGGATGTGGGGATTTGGCACATTTTATCCCTTCTAATTTTTGTATCAATTTTGTTGTAGTTGGGCGATTATCATAGCTTAATGCTACATACCAAGTATCTCCATCTTTTTCATTTTTCAATATTTCAACACTGGAAAGTGCGACAGATGTATCTTGCTTTGAAGTTGATGTTGTATTTTTTGTGTATTCATTTTGCTTTGATTCTTTGGTAGTTTGTATCTCACTTTTGATATTTACTTTTATCTGTTTTGCTATCTCATCTCTTGCATTTTGTTTGGCTTCATTTAGATTAAGAGCTTCGCCATAGCCGATGATTTCGTATGAATTATTTGGCTTTATAGTACCAAACCACGATGGAGTAGCAAAAAGAGAAGTGGTAAATGCAAAACAAAAGGTAGGGATTAGTTTTTTCATCATAATCCCATCCCAGTATTTCCTTCTATTTGAGGAACTTGTCGTTTATTATCCCCCATCTTGAAGCTTTCATCTTTTACATTTACAGATACCTCTTGATACAAGCTATTTATATCCAAATCAGGTCTAGTTGCCAATCCTTTTGCTACAAAGTAACTAAATAGCCGATGTCCTTTTTCACTGTAAGCATTTGAAAACTGTCCGTTTGTTCCAGCTGTGAAGACTACCATTTTTGAACTATCAAACTCAACTTTTTTAGTTTTAAATACCCCAGCTGCTACCCCTTTGATATTTGAAATACCATCTGTTTTTCCACTATAGCAACTATCTATAAATGCTACGATTTTAGAGGCTTTACTATCGCTTAGTTTTTTATAGATATTTCTAGCCATAAACTCTTTTTCTCTTGTGACATAGTCCGCTATCACATCTTTTGGTAAGATAAATGCTTCTCCATTTTCTCCACTTGGAATCCCATGTCCACTATAGTAAAAATAGATATTGTCTCCCTCTTTTACATTTTCTAATAATCTTTCTAATTGTCCTTTAATAGCTCCACCTGTTGCTTTTTCATCTATCAAAGCATAAGTATTTCGCTCACTAATACCCAGTCTTTTTTGCATAGCACTTATCATAGTTTTTGCACTATTAGCGGCATAGATAACTGCATCTGCTTCGTCGTAATTCTCAACTGCCACTGCAAAGAGCCAGTTTTTCGGGTTTGGTTGGGTAGTAGCCATTTTAGAGATAAGTGGTGTTAGGTCATCATTGTATTTTAGCCCTTTAGCAGTGTCTGATTCCCCATAGCCTAATGCTTGAACTTGGTATTTATCTACTAGATTTGGGTTTTGAAGAGAAAGCTTAAACTCATCATTTTGAAATGATAATTTAACACCTTGTGGTGCTTTGAAATCAACTTTTGTATCTTGCAAGGCAACTTTTACAGTTTCAGGTTTAAAATCACTTGTCGTTAAAGTAGCTACATAATTTTTTGGTTCAGCAACATTCAAAGTGTTCTGTATTGCTATATTATTCAAGATAAATCCACTATCTTTATAATCAAATGCCATTTCTACTTTTTGCCTATCAAGATTTTCTTTAAACTCTTTTGCTTCATTTAGAGGCACTTTAAAAGATGCTTTCTTTTCAAAGTCTGCATTGGTAGCTTTTACAGTTACATACATTGTTTCAGTTTCTGCATCGTAAGTAGCACTTTTTATCTCTACACTTTTCATTACAGTTAAAAATGAGATTTTATTAAAAGCATCTATATATTCAGCCGAATTTTCTTTTTTCATTTTTTGTTCTTGTGCTATAGCTAAAATATCATCATCATACTCTTTTTGAAGAAGTGCTAATTTTACATTTCTCTCTTTTACTTTTTCTTTGTATTCATTGCTTAGAGTTTCTATCGTTTGATTTCTTGCTTCTACATCTTGACGATATTGCTCTTGGATTTTATTTATTTGGGATTGTCTTTCGTTTGCAGTGTTAGCAACCCTCTCTTCAAACATCGCTTTTGTTTCAAATTCATTTTTGACAAGGACTGGCATAGGTGGTAAGATAGGCTTTGCTATCTCTTTTGGTAGGGTTGGTTTTGCTATCTCTTTTGGTATCCTTGAAGATATATCTATTGGTTTTCTTGGACTCATAAACTCCCCAGTGAGTTTTTGGATAGATTGAAATGGTTTTTTGGCATAACTTTGTTCTTTATTTATAAAAAGCTCATAAGCTAAACTTTCAAGTGTTCCAAAATATTTTTTGGCACCTTTTGAAGAGAGTATGATGGATTTCTCTGTTTGATTTGAAGTTTTAAGCCGTTCCATCAATGAAGAAAAAGTCAAAGTATCAAAGTTTTTACTGTCTCGCACACAACGAACCAAAAAGTAGTGGTGCTTGCTGAACGTGTTTCCGCTTCCGCTGTCGAATCTGACAGTCCCAGCACGGTCGCTAACGTAGGCAGAAGAACTCGACCAATAATTGAGGGTGCCCACATTTTGCAAACCATCTTTTTTTGGATACAAAGCTTCTAAAGTATCAATGTTAGGAAGTTTCCAGCCGTCTAGTCCTGCAAGTTTTAGATTTTCACAATAATCAATCGCCCCTTGCCAGTCTTTACTGACTGTTTTTGCATCATCATTATCTTGCCAAAGCAGTTTTGTTTCGGTATCAATTGTAACTCCACTTTTCCACTCAATTTGTATCATTTCACTATTTGCAAGTGATGATAAACATAAAATAGTTAATAATTGATGTTTGATTTTTAGCATTTTGTCATCTCTGGCTTTTTAATATTATTTTCACATTTTGCCTGATTATAAAAATTGACTTTTAATTTTTCTCTATAATCTCCACTGCTTTCACAACATAAAAATCTATATTTTCTAAAAATAAAAGGAATGACTTTTTTTTCATTTTCTATAAAGAATTTAAAATCATACGGACTTGGACTCAAGCCGACTCTTGTAGATATACGAATATCATTTAAGGATAAATTATTTTCTAGTTTATATACTCGAATTAAATGTGTTGAACAATCTGTAATCTTTGAATAGCAATTTTTATCATATAGACTGCTAAGAGCAAGCAAATTACTGATGCTTTTAATTGGACCAAAAATTGGATTTTCTTTTGTTTTTATAATCTTTTCTACACCCCTGATAAGAATTCCACCGTAAAATTCATCTTTTCCAAAAGTAATATCCAGTCCACTATAATGATAATAATACTCTCCTGCTACTTTTTGTTTCTCATTTTTGTGGACATACGGGTCAGGATGTTTAACTTCATCGTAAAAATAATATTCTATCTCTTTAAGAAGAAAAGTATCTGTTCCATTTGTTAAACCATATTGGCTCATAAGCATTTGAGCATGTATTTTAAAAATCTCTTCAAAATTACTATTTTCATCTGCTTTTTCTAAAGCATCCTGTAGAGATTTATACCATTTAGATTTTTCATTTTCTTGAAATTCTTCGCAATCTATAGTTGTCATTTTATTTCCTAGTCTTTGTAATAGCCATTATGATGTGTATTTCTTTGTAATTCTTGAAATTAATTCAATTATTTAGATTTAAATCAGCACCAATTATTTTTGAAGATTTAACCCAGTATTGTGTGCCTAAGTCATTTTCAGTTACCGTATAATCTCTATCAATTGTAGTAGTAAAAGTTTTTTTATCTTTTGCTATTTTTTCGATAATTTTTACACTTTGTTTATTGTTAGGATTTGCACTTACATTGAGTTGTATTGATGTATTACAATTATACTTTGATTTACCCTTGACAGTAAAATCTCTTTTTTCAGTTGATGTATTTTCTCTTAATACATTGGTTTCTAAAATAAATCCTTCATCTGCTAACTCTTTAGTTAAATCACCAGTTGTTACTTCAAGTAGAGTTTTTTCAACTTCACTATTTATACAAGTCATTCCTGAATTATCCGTATTGTATTTTGTTGCTAGTTGATCACTAACAAAAATAATCATTGCTAAACTTGCAAGTATAATTAATACATCTCTCACTTGATTCATAATCTTTCCTTTTTTTCATCTTTATTTTAAAACACTGAAATGTTAGTTTTGCGACGATTCTTGTTATATTTTAATATAGATTTATTCATTTTATTGTGTTGTTTAAAATAATTCTTTTCAATATCAGATATGATACCTATTTTTTGTCATTTTCATGTAACTTTATGGGTGGTATTTGGGATATTTTTAAAAGTTAGTTTTACTGGAGGTTCATTTGATTTCAGGAAGATTCTGATTAAAAACCTCCAATAATTCTATAGTATCTTTTGGGATATTAATTCGATAAATAATCGAATAACCACCAAAAATCATATCTCTTATATTTTCATCTTGATAATAAAATGATTTTCTGTATTTGTATGGGAAATTTATAAGATTATTGACAGATTTTTTTAATTCTTTTGCAAAATTCAAAGCAGCACTTTTTTTATCTTGTGCTATATAAAAAACTATACTATCTCTTTGTTTGGTAAAAAGTTCGGTCTCTATGATTTTCATAAAAATCAATCTTCTAATTTGGCTATCAGAATATCAATCGACTTATTAAAATCATACATCTTCATCTCTCCATTATCAACGGCTTTGATAGTCTTATCCAAACTTGCTTTTCTTTCATAAAAATATGGGTCAAGTTTCAGATTTGGGTCATCGACTATCTCTATATTATCTTCAAAAGTTGCTACCATTTCATCAAATTTGGCAATATAATTATCATTGATTCTTATCATTCTTGCTGTCATTTTGTCCCCTTGTGTTTTTATATAAAAATTGTAGCTACTTCTTTTTTAAAAATGTAGTAACTATATAAAATTCGGTGCATCATTTGCAAAGAGTATCAAATCACCCATCTTGGTATTTTCTAAAAGCACCATCTCCATTTCGCTTTTATCCTTTAAGATTATCACATTTGCTTTTCTTATATGATTATTTAAAACTTGTTGATTGATAGAGCCTGTAATGATTGCGATATCAAAAACATCATCAATTGCACGAGCTAACTTAATATTAGCCTCATCTGTACTTTCAACTATTCCAGGGGTGATGATTACTTTTCGCCCCTCATAAGTGGAAGCGATTTTCACCGCTTCAAGCATCCCCTCAAGGTTTCCATTGAAACTATCATCAAGTATCACTTTTCCATTTACTTTAGAAAGTTGCAGTCTATGGTCAACTGGCTTAATATTATGAAGTGCAACTTTTATCTCTTCGATATCCATCCCAAGTTTATGAGCTACTAAAATAACAGCAGTTAAATTGATAGCATTGAAACTTCCTAAAACTGGTGCATGGAAATGTTCCACTTTTCCATTTACTTCAATATCAAACCAAATCCCATTAAGGTCACTTCTTGTAATAAAAAGATTATTTGGAAACTTTGTAATTGTTGGGTATTCTAACAGTGGAACACTATCATGAACAAATCCATGGATAAGTTTTGGAGATTTGAGTATCTCCATCTTTGTATGGATAATATTATCTAAAGTTTTAAAGTACTCAATATGTTGCTCCCCTACACTTCCAATGATGACATATTCCGGTTCTAAAAACATTGTTATCTCTTCGATATCCCCTTTTTCTCTAGCCCCAGCTTCTGCGATATACACCTCTGTATCAAGTGGTAAATCATCATTGACGTCTTTACAAAGTCCACCAATTGTATTAACACTTCTTGGAGTCATATAAACTATAAAGTTTTTTCTAAGCACTTGATAAAGATAGTTTTTGATAGAAGTTTTTCCATACGATGCAGTAATAGCAACCGTTGTAAGATTATTTAATTGTTTTAATCTTTGTTTAGCTTTATGTTTATAACTAATAAAAAAGATTTTCTCCATCGCAGTTGTTATAAGATAAGTTCCAAAAAGAACTATAAATACACCATAGTGGCAACCTTCACTTAAAAAGCAAAGTCCATCAACAATAAATGCTAACGTAAGTAAAACAGCTAAAAATCGTTTTACCCTTGCAGTTATCACAAGACCTTTTGAGAGATTTTTATTCCATAGATAAAATGCACTCAAATGCAAAAGATAAAAATAGACAGCAAAATAAAGAAAGTCTAAAAGATAAAAAAGAACTATTGGTGTAGCAAAATAGATGATATGCCACTGTTGTTTATGATGCTTTAGAATTACCCGCTCTAACTTGTAGTTATACCATTGAAGATTGGTGATAAGATACCAACCTAATGCCATTAAAAGTGCTATATTCGTAAAAATTTCAAAATATTCCATTATTTAATCATCTCCATTATAATTTTCCCTATTTTATCACTATTTTTTAAAAAGAAGTAATGGTCCCCATCCATTGGATAGAATTTACTATTTTTTATAAGATGATGAATAGCTTCTCCACTTTGTAAACTAGTAGCAGTGTCACTTATCCCCCAAAAGATAAGTGCATTACCATTATATTTTGCAAATTGATCTCTAAAATCCTCATCAACAACATTTTTAAAAGTACCATACATACACTCACTCATTGTATTGACATCTTTACTTCTAAAAACTTTACTCAAAAATGAAATACCAAGTTTATTTGCTATTTTTGCTAACTTGATTTTTGTTTTTACTTTTTGAGATTTCTCTTCAACTATACCAGCCGAACTAAGCAAAATAAGATTTTTTGGAGCGAGTAAAGTTGCTACTTTTCCTCCAAAACTATGTCCTGCTATTGTGATATTGTTATCAACTATTCCAAGTGACTCTAAAAATAATCTCATTATGTCACTGTAATCTATGGTTGTTAAAACGACCTCATTTGGACTTTTTCCAAACCCAGGCATATCGATATAGATATGTCTAAAATCTTTTAAAGTGGAAGAAAATCCACTTTTCATCACCTCTTTATTACTTCCCCAACCATGTAAAAAAACTATTGTTTTTTCCAATTTTGAAGGGTTAATAATCTCATAATTTATCTCGAAATTTTTATTTTTATACTCTATATTTTTTACTGCCATTCACTTACTTCTTCATTTTTTTATTTTTAGATTCATTCTTGCCATCAACACTAAATCGCCCATCACTTTTACATACAGTTTTAAGTCCACAATCTTCACAAAGTGGAGCAACAGCTTTACATTTATATCGCCCAAACAAAACCATTGCTTGATGAAAAATATGCAAATCCTCTTTAAGTGTTTTTACCAAATCAGCTTCAGTAAGCTCTACAGTTTTCGCATCACTCAAACCTAAACGATGAGAGACTCGAAAAACATGAGTATCAACTGCCATCAAATTTGCCCCATCTGCTTCTATTAAAAATACATTTGCTGTTTTATTCCCAACACCTGCAAGTTTTATGAGTTTCTCTTTTTCATGAGGAATTTCACCATTATGAAATGTAACTACATCTTTTGCCATTTTGATAATATTTTCCGCTTTATTGTTAAAAAAACTGCAAGTTTTAAGGAGCTCTTTGACATCATCAAGGTTAGCATTTGCTAGGGCTTTTGGATTTGGATAGCTTTCAAAAAGTGCAGGAGTGATAATATTTACTCGCTTATCGGTACATTGAGCAGAAAGAATTATCGCTATTAAAAGTTCATAATCATTTCTAAATTCTAACTCTGTCACCATGCCGCTATAGTGTTCTAAAAAATAGTCTCTTATAAATAAAATATCTTTTTTTGTTGCTTTTTTCATTTTGGGATTATAGCTTATAAATATTTATTTGTGATAATAATAAAATTTAATAGTCGAGTAATAAAGCAATTTTTTGATAAAATCGCAACTCTTATAAAAATCAAAAGGATATAATCAAAATGGATATTTTACTCGCTAGAAACGAAATACACGAAAAACCAAAAAAAATAAGTCTTACAAAAATCAAAGATGAATTAAAAGAAACAACTGGAAAAATTTACTACTTTGATAGAGATAACTCTCATAAAAATATGATGGCATTAGTAGAGAGTCTTGAAGCTCTTGGGTACAATGTAAGCTTTAGAGAGATCAAATATGGTCTTGCTGATGATGAATATATGTATGAATTACATGCACTTTAATAGGTAAACTAAAAGTATCAAAATGTCAAAAAAACTTTTCATAGAAACTCTTGGCTGTCAAATGAATACAAGAGATACAGAACATATAATCGCCGAGCTTAACACTCATAGCGATTATATTCAAACAACAAATCCAAGTGAAGCTGACCTTATAATCATCAACACTTGTAGTGTGAGAGAAAAACCTGTTGCAAAACTTTTTAGTGAACTTGGACAATTTAACAAAACAAAAAAAGATGGTGCAAAAATAGGTGTTTGTGGCTGTACTGCAAGTCATCTTGGAGATGAAATAATCAAAAGAGCCCCATTTGTTGATTTTGTTGTTGGAGCTAGAAATGTATCGAAAATCTCTAAAGCTGTAGAGAATAAAGGAACTGTTGAAATTGACATAAACAATGATGAAACTTCTTATGAATTTAGTGAATATAGAAGTTCCCCTTTCAAAGCAAATATTAATATCTCACTTGGTTGCGATAAGCAATGCACTTTTTGTATAGTACCATCTACTAGGGGTGATGAGATAAGTATTCCAAGCGACATTATTTTAAATGAAGCAAAAAAATCAGCTGATGCTGGTATGAAAGAGATATTTTTACTTGGACAAAATGTTAACAATTATGGGAAACATTTTTCAAATAAAGAAAGCGAAAAATACACTTTTACAAAATTACTTCAAGAGATAAGTAAAATAGAAGGAATTGAAAGAATTAGATTCACTTCTCCACATCCACTCCATATGGATGATGAGTTTATTGAAGAGTTTGCTACAAACCCTAAGATTTGTAAACTTATCCATGTTCCACTCCAAAGTGGCTCTACAAAAATATTAAAAGATATGAAAAGAGGCTATACGAAAGAGTGGTTTTTGAATCGTTGTGAAAAAATTAAATCAAAAGTTCCTAATGTACGAATCAGTACAGATATCATTGTAGCATTTCCTGGGGAAAGTGAAGAGGACTTTTTAGATACTCTTGATGTAGTGGAAAAAGTAAAATTTGATCAAATTTTCAATTTTAAATATTCTCCTCGTCCAAACACTCCAGCAGCTACAATGGAGCAGATTGATAATGAAATTGGAACAAAACGACTTCAAACATTGATTGATTTACATAAAACTCATCAAGATGAACATATGGAAAAGAATATAGGAACTATCCATAGTGTCTATTTTGAGGACCTTAAACCAAATGGTGAGATTATGGGATTTAGTGATAATGGATTGCAAGTGTTTGTCAAAGGGAGTGAAGAGCTTCTTGGTAAAATAGTGAATGTAAAAATAACTCAAAATAGTAGAACATCACTTAAAGGGATAGTTATAGAATGAAATCCAAATTTAAAAAATTTAAAAAAAATCTTGCCATCTCTGTTGTCCCATTTTTTTTACAATTAATTGTAAGATTTATCTATATGACAAACAAAAAAGTCTATCACTACCCTGCACCTATGGATAATGAAAATTTTATCCTTTCGTTTTGGCATGGAGATTTAATCACCCAACCTTTAAACTATCAGACATTTAAAAAAAATGGTCAAGTAAAAGCTATGATAAGTGAACATAGTGATGGAGAGATTATAAGACGAACTGTTGAAGCTTTGGGTATTGGATCACTGAGTGGTTCATCTACAAGAGGTGGAGCAAAGGCTCTTTTAGGAGCAATCAAAGCACTCCAAAATGGAATTGATGTCGCGATAACTCCAGATGGTCCAAAAGGTCCAAAACATACTATTGCAGATGGAATAGTGATGATTGCTCAAAAAACAAATGCAAGAGTTGTATGTTTTGGCTCAAAAGCATCAAACTATTGGCAATTTAACTCTTGGGATGATTTTACTATCCCTAAACCTTTTGGAACGATTGATTTGTATATTGGTGAACCGTTTAGTATTCAAGATTTAACAATTGAGGAAGCAAAAGAAAAAATAAAAATAAATATGGAGAAACTCTATGAGCAGTAATAAAGATATCCAATATATTAACCTTATCAAAGTTGAGCAAAACATCAAACTTGATAATCAAGTTTTTACAAATGGAAAACTTTTAACTGCGGAACAATCTGTTTTTCTACTTGATAATAATAGACTCTCTAATGATGCTCTTTTTAAAATAAAAGTACTTGAAAATGAGGTACCTCATACTTTTATCACTGCTATTTGTGAAGATCTGACTCAAGAGATAGTAAGTAAAAATAGAGCAAAAAGTAAAACTGAAATCGAGCTTTTATTTGACACTTCCCATAGTATAGTGTTAGACAAGTCAAGTATTGAGATAACGAAATCATATTATAACAATGGTAATATCGATTACCTTATTTCTCCTTTTACAATACTTCATGATGAAATTATGTTAGACCCTAAAGCAAATTCCTTAAATCTTTTTATTTTTAATAATACTATCTATGCGATATTTTTAAATGAGAAAAAAAGACTTGGATATAGCACTATTACTACCCTTACGCCATATACAGATATCAAAAAATCAAACTTTTACACAGATGAAGTAGCAGAACAAATCTTATATGATGAAATATATCTTCTTGAGCTAGGGGAAACAATAACAGCTATTTTAAAAAAATACTATGAAACTTCTAGTTCCACAAATTTTTGTGAAACTGTAAATATTTTTTATGTGATTAAACATCTTGAAAATAAGCATCTTGAAACATTACGAACAAATCTCGCCTTAGATATTAATTATAATCCAATCAATATTGATGATACAGTTGATGCCATTGCAAGAAGAGAGAGTGTAGAGGGCTATAGTTTTACAAAAAAAAGAACAAAAAAATCAAAGTATGCTATTGTTATGTGGTTTTTAATTGCCCTCTTGACAACTGCTGGGGCATTGTATAGTTTTTATTTCCTACAATCTTCGCAATCTGAAAATAATGCAACTGTTTTGGCAAAACAACTACAAGAAACAAAAAAAATAAAAGAGATAGACCTTCCAAATCATATTGCTACAAATAGGTATGTTATTGACCTTATTGTTAAAATCTTTGATAGTATCGATGATAATTCTGTCCTAAAAGAGATACAAATAGCAAAAAATGAATCTACTATTATTTATGATTTTAAAGCTATAAATCCTTTTGAAAAAGCACTTAAACCAAAATTATTGAAGTTTTATGAACATAGTGAGAATATTCTGACAACTGAAAATAAAGGTGTATTTACCTCTATTATCTCAAATGTAAACCTTTTATCAAAATTTGAACCCGTAAGTAAGAAGTATATTCCAACGACAAATGAAAGATTTTTATCAACTGATGATGGTAAAAAGGGGATTGAGCAACTTTTTAATAATAATGCAACAGTAAAACTAGTAAGTGAAAATACAGATAAATTTATAAAATACACCTATGAAGTATCTACTATTCTAAAATCGCCTGTAGAGTTTTTTGATATTATTAGACTCCTAGAAAAACAAAACTACTCAATATCTCTCGATTTTCCTATAGAATTTTCACAAACAAACAAAGGTTTAGAGATAAACTTTAAACTTGTCATCAACCAAAATAAACTTCAAAGTCCTAAACAATAGTGTACGATATAGTTCTAACTACCCTCAATGGGAGATACACTCATAGTAGTTTAGGGCTTCGTTATCTTTATGCAAATCTAAAAGAACTACAGGCAAAAACACTTATAAAAGAGTATGTGATCAATGAAAAGATGCAAGATATCGCTGAGGATATTTTAAAGGAAAATCCTAAAATTATTGGAATTGGTGTCTATATTTGGAATGCAAGTGATGTTGGAGAACTCATAGAAATTTTAAAAAAAGTATCCCCAAAAACTACTATCATCTTAGGTGGTCCAGAGGTAAGTTATCTCCCTTTTCGAGTCAATATGGATAAAGCAGACTATATTATTCAAGGGGAAGGGGAAATCCCTTTTTATGAACTCTGTCGTGATATTTTAGAGGAAAAGGAGATTGAAAAAAGAATCTTTCCACCAAAACTCTATGACTTAAAAGAGATTCAGTTGCCTTATAAATATTACGATGACAATGATATCAAAAATCGATATATCTATGTGGAAGCTTCAAGAGGTTGTCCATTTTCATGTGAATTTTGCCTCTCTTCGATTGATAAAAATGTGAGAAATTTTGAGCTTAATGAGCTTTTAGAGGAGTTTCAAACTTTATGGGACAAAGGGGTGAGAAACTTCAAGTTTATAGATAGAACTTTCAATCTTGATATTAAGATGGCAAATACTCTTCTTGATTTCTTTCTAGCTAAAGATGAACCATTTACAACCCACTTTGAAGTGATTCCTGATCATTTTCCAGCAGAACTCAAAGAGCGAATAAAAGAGTTTCCACCCCACTCACTTCAACTTGAAATTGGTATCCAAACACTCAAAAAAGATATTGCAAAAAATATCAAACGAAATCTCAATATTCCAAAAATAAAACAGAATTTAGAATTTTTAGAAAAAGAGACCAATGCGCATATCCATCTTGATTTGATTATTGGACTTCCGGGAGAAAGCTGTGAGAGTTTTGGAGAAAACTTAGATTATTTGTGTAGTTTATCCAATAGTGAGATTCAACTAGGGGTTCTTAAAAAACTTTCAGGTACAACGCTCAATCGCCATGATGAGCTTTATGGGATGGTTTATAGTGACATTCCACCTTACGATATCTTAGCGAACAATTTGATACCTTTTGAAGAGATGCAAGTTATGAAACGATTTGCAAGGTTTTGGGACTTAGTTTATAATAGTGGAAATTTTACAAAAACTTTTGCTTTAATGGTTGAAAACAAAAGTGTGTATGAAACTTTTTATGATTTTTCAAATTGGTTATATCGACAAACCTATTCTACTTGGCAGATATCACTTGATAGATTAGCTCAATTTTTGTTTGACTACCTAACGACTATTCAGAATATAGAACAACAAAAAGTTGCTGATATCTTAGTCGCTGATATTTTAAAAGTGGGAGGGAGGAAACTTCCTTCATTTTTACGAGAGTATAGTGAGATTACAAGTAGTTTTGATAAAGAGATGTTGAGCTCTAAAAAACAAAAAAGACAACAAAAAAGAAGTTAACTACAAAAAAGTAATTATATTTCCGCTTTAAATGTCAAAGTTACCATCACTCCCATATAATCCTTACCATTAAAATTCATATTCCTATTTTCAATACTAATTGTCCCATCAATATTCTTTAAAAATGTTTGGATGAGATAAAGTCCAAGTCCTGTCCCTTGACTTTGATGTTTTGTTGTAAAATAAGGGTCAAATACTAAATTTAAAATATTTTCATCAATTCCACCACCATTATCTTTAAAATAAATTATTATCTTATCTTCAACTTTTTTAGCCACAATCTGTATATATTTTTCATCCACATTTTGAAGTGCTAATAGTGAATTATCAAGTAGATTTTTAAAACTATTTAATAATAAATCTTGATAGTTGATGATTTCAATATCTTTATCAATATCAATCATACAATGCACGTTTTCAATATTATCAGAAATTACACTATTCACAAGTGAAAAAAGATGAAATTTAGTTTTTTCACCACTGATTAAAAAATCTCCAAATTCTTTTAAAATTGTCGATAAATACTGAGTTGTTTGTACGATTTTAGTTGTACTCTGAAATAATGATTCAGAATCTAGTATTCTTAGTTCTTCCTTTAATTGTAAAGTACCAGCTAAAATTGAAATCTCTGAAAGAGGTTGTCTCCACTGATGTGATATATTTTTAATCAAATTCGCTAACGACTCACTTTGTTTCTTTTGGAAACCGAATTCCCTTGATTGTTTAATTGTAGTTATATCATTTTGGATACCTACAAAATACAATATTTTTCCAGTACTATCAAAAATAGGGCTTAATACAAGCAAGTTATAAAATAATGTACCATCTTTTTTGTAGTTTCGTATCTCAACTTCACAACTTTTTTGATTTTTAATAGCATCTTTAATTATCAACTTTGCATCTTGGTTAATATCATTTTTTTGTAAAAATCTACAATTCTTTCCCAATACTTCAGATTTATCGTAACCTGTAATTTCCTCAAATCCCCTATTCACAAAAATCAGTGGATTATCTTCTTTTGTAGCATCTGAAAGAGCAACTCCATTCTTTGCCAAATTGATTATTTGCTCAAAAATTTTCTTCGTTTGTGTATTATGAATCTCTTCAACTGTAATTAGAAGTGCAGAAACATTTCCATCTTCTATTAGTGGAATATAATTATCTTTATAATATTTTCTTACTAAAAACTCATCACCAAAATATTCTTCTACAAAAAAACTCTTTTTTTCAAGGATTGCTTTGTCAAAATTATTTTTTGCTCTCATTTTATCTTCAGGATGTGTTATAACATCAAGTATTGACATCCCTACCGTGATTTCTACACCCCAAATGTCTTTCATGACTTCAAAATGTTTTTGAGAAAAATTTAAATATTTATAATCTAAGTCGATAACAAAGAAAATTAAATCGGATTGTTCTAGAAGAAGTTCAAATTGAAACTGGTTAGATGAATTACTCATTTTTCACTCTTTGTATTATAATCACAAATATTTTACGATATTTGTAATAAAAATATATTAAATCTTAATTAAAATTTTATCTAACAATCTACTAGATAGAATTCTCTTTGCAAATCCTAAAATATAAGTGGCTTTTGTTATATAGTATCTAGGTTTTACCTTATCAGCTTTGATAATCTTTTCAACTACTTTCGCCACTTCAATTGGAGGAAGATTGAAAGGAACATCACTTTTTTTAGAATTGAGGCTTTTATAGTAAACCTCTTTAAATCTAGAATTGTCTATATCAATATTGTCAATCGTTTTTTGTTTTGCATTGTTTCTAAAATCACTTGTAATTGGTCCTGTGTTTAAAACAGTTACAGAGATATTTGACCCCTCTAGCTCCAAACGAAGAGTATCACTAAGCCCCTCAATTGCATATTTACTCGCATTATAAGCCCCACGAAGTCGTAAACTAACCAATCCTAAAACAGAGCTATGATTGATGATTTTTCCATATCCTTGAGCTTTCATAATTGGTAAAATCTGCATCATCACTTCATGAAGTCCAAAAACATTTGTTTCAAACTGCTCTCTTAAAATATCTGTTTTAATATCTTCAACGGCTCCTGGTTGCCCAAATCCAGCATTGTTAAATACAACATCAAGGGTTCCATTTGTAAGTTGTAAGATTTGATGAAGAGTATCGCTAATCGTCTCTTTTTTTGTCACATCTAAATAGAAAGCTTCAAAACCATTATTTTTAAGTCTTTCAACATCAACCTCTTTTCTAGCGGTTGCAAAAACTCTATATCCAGAAGATTTTAAATAATAAGCAGTTGCCTCCCCTATTCCAGAACTACAACCTGTGATTAAAATCGTTTTCATTATTTAAGAGTAGCTATAATATCTGTAAATCGTACTTTTGTATCTTCAAGATTTTCTAACTGAACCAACTCTTTTTCCCAAAAAACAAGTACCGTTGAGCCCATTTTAAAATGTCCCAAACACTCCCCTTTTTTGATATATAAATCATCGTATTCAAATACTTGAATCTCGTTTGCACCTTCATTTGTAGAAACTCTTGGCTCAAAATCAAACACCATTTTTCCAACATTTAAAGCTCCGATGTATGCCATATAAAAAAGTTTATTATCGTTTGTTACACATTCTAAAATAACCCTCTCATTTTCAACAAAGAGTTCCTCTTGTTTATTTAAATAAGTAAAATTAACAGGATAGAGTTTTCCTGGAACATAGATAAGTTTTGTCACTTTTGCACTATATGGAGAGTGATATCTATGGTAATCTTTTGGACTAAGATAAAAATTCATAAAATCCCCATCTTTTATCCTATCAATATTTTCTTTATCGATATATGGTGTAAAAAGTCTTTCTATACTATATTCCATCCCTTTGATTTGAAGAGCAATATCATTTACAATTTTCCCCTGAGCACTTACATAACTATCAGCTACACAGATAAAATTATTTTCACTCTCATCAAAAATTCTTGGTTTTACTAAAGCTCTTGTAAAAAGAGCATTAAGAGTTTTATAGCTCGTTGGGGTTTCAAATTCACTCATATCAAGCCCTAAAATATTCACATAACTCTTGTTGATAAAATTTTGGATAGGTTTTGGAAACTCTTTTGAAGCAAATTTATAAAAACACTTTGAAATCTTATTTGTAATATGCATCCATTAAACCTTTGTTGAAAGTTCATATTTTAATTTTTCAGAGTTCAGTTTTTTGATAGTTGTTGTTTCAATCTCTTCAAATCTTTCATCATCAGCTTTGAGCTCTTTTTGCATCAACTCTTTCTCTACACCTTCCATTCTCATCATATAGTATTTATACTCTTTTTTAGTCAATCTTTTTTTAAGTATCTCTAAAATCTCATCTGCACATTTCAATTCTCTATTTAAGATTTTTATATCCGCTTTTAACATATCATAAATCGTCATCTTAGTTCTCCATCCAGTTTTTTAATTTTTCTATATCATCATAACTTGTCATATCAAGCTTAATCGGTGTGATTGAAACATAATTTTCATTGACCGCTTCAAAATCGCAAAGTCCATCGTCACTTTCCCAAATCAACGGGTGCAATCCAATCCAATGAAACTCATTCCCTTTTGGGTCATGATAGGTTCTATAATCATTTCCATAATTTCTATACCCAGCTTTTGTTATTCGTATCCCATTACACTCTTCAATGCTACATGGAGGAATATTGATATTTAAAAGCTTTCGTTTTCCAAGGGGAAATTCACCCTCTAAAATTTTTCGAACTATATCTAAAATAGACTTTTTAGCCAATGAATAGTCCCAAAGATCAACTATCTCTTTGATTTTATTATCAAGCACTTGTGAAATTGCAATCGCTGGAACCCCTTGTAAAACTGCTTCCATTGCACCAGCAACCGTACCGCTATAAGTGATATCTTCCCCCATGTTTGAACCCACATTTATTCCACTTATCACCAAATCAGGTAACTTTCCATCCCCAAATAAAGTATGAAGCCCCAAAAATATACAATCAGTTGGTGTTCCATCTTCAAGCATATATTTATCGTCCCCAAAACTTTTAAATCGTAGTGGATGAGTCAAAGTCATACTATGAGCACATGCTGATTTATTTGTCGCAGGAGCAACAACTGTTATATTTGCTATTGGTGTGAGAGCTTCTACTAAATGTTTTAATCCTGCTGCATCAAACCCATCATCATTTGTTATAAGTATATTCTTTTTACTCAATGTAAATTCCTTCTAATTCTTTTAATAATCTTTCACAATCTTTATTTATTTTATATCCACTATCTATCTCAACATTTCCAAGTTTAGAAGTGATTGTAAGGATAACATCTCTTTTCCCTTGATTTTGAGAAATCACCTCAAAAAGTTTATACAATATAGTATCATCATTACTAAAAGGGATATTTACAACCAATGGTGGTAAACTTTCCGCTACTTTTTTTATCTTTATTTTTTCATTTTTTGCATCTTTGAGTGATTCAAGTTTTCTTACATTAAATCGTACTCCAAAATCATTGACTGTAACATTTACTTTAAATGCAAGTGGTTTATCAAGGTCAAAATCATCTTCAAGCTCTTTAAGCATCGTATCAAAAAGCATCAAATCAAAACTTCCATGAAGGTCAATTACCGTCACAATTCCAAGAGGTTGCCCTTTTTTTGATGTTTTTTTAGCAATATTTTCAATTTTTCCTACAAGGAGCGTTTCACTACCATCGGTAAGTTCATCAATCTGAGAACTTAAAGTATAGTTTATCTCATCAAATTGCTCTCTATATCTATCTAAAGGATGCCCTGAAACATAAAATCCAAGTGATTCTTTCTCCATCTCAAGAATCTCTTTTGCATCAAACTCTGGCATATCTTTGATAGTTATCTCGATAGCTGTCATCTCTTCATCATCACCAAATAAACTTCCAACAACTTGTTTTTTTGCATCACCAGCTTTTTTAACTGCTTCAACTATCTCTTCAATTTGCTCTAAAATAGCTCGTCTTGTATATCCAAAACTATCAAGTGCTCCCGATTTTGCTAAAGTTTCAATCACCCTTTTATTTACTTTACTTCCATCGATTCGACTTACAAAATCACTTAAATCTTTAAATTCACCATCAGTTCTTGCTTTTAATATAGAATTGATTGCAACATCTCCAGCACCCTTTAAGGCACCCATTCCAAACATAACAACTTCTTTCCCCTCTATCGTTTCAGCACTAAATACTAAACCTGATTTGTTGATATGTGGTGGTACTAAATCGTATCCAAGTCGCTTCACTTCATCAACATATTTAACAACTTTATCTGTATTATCTTTTTCACTTGTAAGAAGTGCTGCCATAAACTCTGTCGTATAATAGGCCTTAAGATAAGAGGTATAAAAAGTTACCATTGCATAAGCTGCTGAGTGTGATTTATTAAATCCATAACCAGCAAACTTTACAATTAAATCAAAGAGTTCCTCACAATGTTCTCGAACATACCCTTTTCGAACTCCACCATCTGCAAATTCCCCTTTGAGTTTATCCATCTCCTCTTTGATTTTTTTCCCCATAGCCCGTCTTACAAGGTCAGCTCCACCAAGGGAAAAACCACCGATAACTTGCACGATTTGCATAACTTGCTCTTGATAAACAATAACCCCATAAGTTGGTTCAAGGATGGGTTTGAGTGGTGCTTCAAACTCATCGTAAAAATAATCAATCTTAGCCCTTCCATGCTTTCTATCGATAAAGTCATCAAGCATCCCTGATTCCATAGGTCCTGGACGATAGAGTGCAAGCACCGCAATAATATCTTCAAAATTAGAAGGCTTTAGCCTTTTATTCAAATCTTGCATCCCTGAAGATTCTATTTGGAAGAGTCCTATCGTATGACCTGTTTGAATCAAGTCGTAAACACCTTTATCATTAACATCTTGTTCGATAAAGTTGATTCTTTTCCCATGTCTTTTCTCTACAAGTTGTAAAGCACCTTCGATAACCGTAAGTGTTTTAAGTCCCAAAAAGTCAAATTTGATTAAGTCAACATCTTCAACATATTTTCCATTGTATTGTGTTGCAATAGTATCAAGCCCACTTGGTTTAAAAAGGGGCGTTTTAAGATAGAGTGGTTCATTTGAGATAACAACTCCAGCGGCATGAGTTCCAGCATTTCTATTGAGTCCTTCTAAAGCTAAAGCATATTCCCAAACTCTAGCTGCTTTTGGATCTCTTTCACAAAGTTCTTTTAGTTTTGGCTCTTTTTCCCAACTATCTTTTAGATTGATGCCAAGTTCATCTGGTATTAGTTTTGCCATCGCATCAGCATCTTTATATGCCATATCAAGAACTCTTGCGACATCTCTTATCACCCCTTTTGCTAAAAGCTTCCCAAAAGTGATAATCTGAGCAACATTCACCCTTCCATACTTTTCTACAACATAATCAATAACCTCTTGTCGTCTTGCTTGACAAAAGTCCATATCGATATCCGGCATCGAAACCCGCTCAGGATTAAGGAACCTCTCAAAAAGAAGTCCATAAGGCATAGGATCAATATCGGTAATAAAAAGACAAAATGCAACAAAGCTTCCTGCAGCTGACCCCCTTCCAGGACCAACTGGGATATGATTTCTTTTTGCATAAGCTACAAAATCCCAAACTATAAGCATATACCCAGGAAACTTCATATTATTAATAATATCTATTTCAACTCTAAGTCTATCTCTATACTCTTGATGTTTATGAGTTGGAACGATTTCAAGTCTTTTTTCTAATCCTTTCAAACACTCAAATTCAAATAAAACTTTATCATTTTCAAGTGAATATTCTATACTTGGTTCAGGCAAAATAATATTTTGAACATGAGCCTTTTCCCTTGTAAATTTAAAATTTGGTGGAGTTGGATTTCCAAGTTTTATTTCAAGATTACATTTTTCCACTATCTCCATAGTATTTGAGAGTGCTTCAGGGATATCTGCATAGAGTTTTGCCATTTGCTCTGGTGATTTTACATAAAATTCATGAACACTATGTCTCATACGATTTGGATCATCATAAAGTTTATTCATCGCTATACACATAAAAGCTTCATGAGCTTCTGCGTCTTTTTTTTCTGTATAGTGGGTATCGTTTGTTGCAACTATTTTTATCCCTGTTTCAAGGGAAAGTTTGATAATTTGGCTATCAATAAAAAGTTGATCATCAATCCCATGTCGCATGATTTCAAGATAAAAATCATCCCCAAATATCTCTTTGTATTCTAAAGCTATTTTTTTTGCCTCTGCATACCCTTTTGCCCCATTTTTGACATTTCTCTCACTATTAGTGTTAAGATGCCAATTAATTTCACCTTGTAAACAAGCAGCAGTACAAATTAATCCTTCAGCATTCTCTTTTAAAAGTTTTTTATTTATCCTTGGATAATAATAAAAGCCTTCCATATATGCCATAGAGCTAAGATACATAAGATTTTTATAACCCACATTATTTTTAGCATATAAACAAAGGTGAAATCTTCTTTTTGTAGTTTTATCTCCTAGTTCTTCTTCATTATGGAGATATGCTTCCATCCCAATAATAGGCTTAATTCCCTCTTTTTTCATCGTATTATAAAATGTGATGGTACCAAACATATTGCCATGATCTGTCATCGCAACACTATTCATACCAAGTTCTTTTATTTTTTTAGCGAGTACGGGGATTTTATTTGCACCATCAAGCATTGAAAACTCAGTGTGAAGATGAAGATGGGTAAATTGTGGAATCTCTTTTAATGACATTTTTATACTTTTTTCTAAAATTTATGAACTCTGATTTTATCTAATTTGCTCTAAATAGTGGATAAAAAAAAGGGCTAGTAGAAACTCTACTAGCCCTTTAAAAAATCACTTTTGATTATACAAAAGAGATATATGCCATTTGTGTAGCATCACCTTTTCTGATTCTTGTTTTAATGATAGATGTGTATCCACCATTTCTTTCAAGATATTTTGGAGCAATTTCATTCATTAATTTTTTTGTCGCTTCTTTATCTTGAAGAGCAGCAAATACTATTCTGTGAGCATTTAAATCATTTACTCTAGCTTGAGTAACTAATTTCTCAACAAATCTTTTTAATTCTTTTGCTTTTGGCAAAGTAGTTTCAATTTTATCTCTTTCGATAATTGCAATACTTAAGTTTTTAAGTAATGCTTTTCTGTGAGATGAAGTTCTACTAAGCTTTCTATATCCATGCTTATGTCTCATACTTATCCTTCTTTATATTCTTAAGCTTTTAATTGCTCAAGTTTTTTTCTTAAAGCTGAAGCTACATCTTCAGGTAAACTACCTTCAATTGGGAAACCAATAGAAGCAAACTTCTCAGCTATCTCATCAAGAGATTTTTTACCTAAATTTTTAATGTTTCTTACTTCAACTTCACTCATCAATGCTAAATCACCAACATATTTAATTTTAGCTCTATCTAAAGAGTTAAAACTTCTAGCACTTAAATCTAAATCTTCAATTTTTACAATCAAATCTTTAAGATCTATGTTGCTCTCTTCAAATGAATTTTCAACAATTTGTACATCTGAAAGGTTAAATACTTTATTAAATACAGACATTTGATCATACATAATAGCTACAGATTCTTTAAAAGCATCAATTGGAGCTATTTGACCATTTGTCTCTACAACAAATACAACTTTTTCAAAGTTTGGATTGTCTTCAACAAGCATTTTTTCTATTTCATATGTTACTTTTCTAACAGGAGAGAAGAAAGCATCAATAGGTATATACTCTTTTGATACCATACTTCTAATCTCTTCACTTGAAACATATCCGATACCTTTTTGTACAATAATCGAAAATGTTAAACTAAAATCATCATTTATTGTTGCTAAATAAGCATCCCCATTAATAACTGTTAAATCATCATTTGATAATTCAGCCCCAGTTATAGTTTGTTTTGAGTTAAAAGTATATTTCACTTCAACTCTATCTTCACCATTATTTATTTTAAATCTCATATTTTTAAGATTAATTATAAATATAGAGATATCTTCAAGCATACCTCTTACAGTATCAAATTCATGCGCTGCACCTTCAATATGAACTGCAATTACAGAATATCCAACAGAACTACTCATTAAAAGTCTTCTAATTGGATGTGCTAAAGTGATACCATATCCGCTTTCAAAAGGATAAGCACTAATTTTTGCCACATTTTGTGAAATCTTTTCAATTGCCACTTCTGTAGGTAAAAATGGAGCTGTTACAAATTTTTTCATTCTTTATCCTTTTTATTTACTATTTTGAATATAACTCAACTATTAATCTTTCTTGTACTGGAATAACAACTTCTTCTCTAGTTGGAATTCTTGTAAATATACCGAAAACTTTCTCTTTATCTACACTAACCCAATCAACCATTCCTGTTTGATTTGTAAGTTCTAATGATCTTACAATTTGTGGATTTGATTTAGATTTTTCTCTAATCTCAATTTTTTGTCCCGCTCTTACCGCATAAGAAGGAATATTAACTGTTTTACCATCAGCTAAAACATGACCATGCGTTACAAATTGTCTAGCATTTGCTCTCGTTGTAGCAAATCCCATTCTAAAAACAACATTATCAAGTCTTGTTTCAATTAAAGAGATTAAGTTAGATCCAGTATTTCCTTCTCTTCTTGCAGCCTCTTTGAAGTATTTTCTGAATTGTTTTTCAGGGATACCATAAAGAATTTTTGCTTTTTGTTTCTCTTGTAATTGTTGACCATACTCTGATAATTTTGCTCTTCTTTGTCCATGTTGCCCAGGAGCAAATGGTCTTTTTTCTAAAGCACTTTTACCATTAAGTCTTCTTTCTAATTTTTCTACAGGTCCTCTATATCTTGCCATGCTTTACTCCTTACACTCTTCTTCTTTTAGGAGGTCTACATCCGTTATGTGGTAAAGGAGTAACATCTTTAAACCATTTCACTGTAATACCTTCTGTAGAACCAATTGCTTTAACAGCTGTATCTCGTCCAGAACCAGGTCCTTGTACTTTGATACCTACATTTTTAATCCCATGCTCAATAGCTTTTGCTATCGCACTTTCCGCTGCTGCTTGAGCTGCAAACGGTGTAGATTTTTTGCTTCCTTTAAATCCTAAGTTTCCAGCACTTGCCCAAGAAATTGCATTTCCTGCATTGTCAGTTACTGTAACCATTGTATTATTAAATGTTGCAGCAATATGTACTATACCATCAGCAATATTTTTTCTTACTATTTTTTTTCTAGTCACTTTTCTTTTTGCCATATTTTTATCCTCTATTTCTTAGGTGCTGCGCCGATAGTTTTTTTCTTACCTTTTCTTGTTCTAGCATTAGTTTTAGTCTTTTGCCCTCTACAAGGTAACCCTTTTCTATGTCTTAAACCTCTGTAGCTTCCTAAGTCCATTAAAGCTTTAATGTCCATTGCTACTTTTTTTCTTAAATCACCCTCTACAACATAATTTGCTTGAATCTCATTTCTAATTGCTGCTGCTTCATCTTCTGTTAAATCAGCTGCTCTTTTGTTATAATCAATTCCTGTTGCAGTTAAAATTAATCTTGATGTATGTAAACCAATACCGTAAACGTATGTTAAAGCATACTCCATTCTCTTTTTGTTTGGTAAGTCTGTACCAGCAATTCTTGCCATCGCTTATCCTTGTCTTTGTTTATGTTTTTTTACTTCGCAGATTACTCTGACGATACCTCTTCTCTTGACAATTTTACATTTGTCACACATCTTCTTAACTGAAGCTCTTACTTTCATAGTAACCGTCCTTCAAAAATATTCTGAATCTACAGGTGCTTAAAACTCCCAATCTAGCAAAGCTTTTTAGTGAGTTTGAACCGTAAGGATTTACACCAACTCTTTGTAAAATCTAAAAAAAATTTTACAAAAACTTCTCTTTGGCTATAGAAACAGGACGGGATTTTACTCAAAAGAAACTTAATTTAAGGTTAGAGCTCTATTTATAATTAGTAATATTTTGTTATTTATATACATTATATTATATACATCAAAAAATACAAGTTAATTATAAGAAATTATTTTCATTTTTTTAAAATTAACATTCTTATATTATAAGTTATACTTATTAAATAATATAAAAAAACCTATATTAGATTAAGTTGTAGCTAATAAACTATTTGTTAGAATTTTTCGAAATCTAATAAATAAAGGAAAAGGCACATGTTAAATAACAGAAACATAAAAAGAGATTTAGAGCAAATCGATTCTATTTTGAAAGAAAGTGGTATCTCAAGAAGAGATGCTCTTAAGATGATGGGACTTGGTGGAGCTGGACTAATGGTAGGTGGAGCAACTGAAGCAAATGCTGCAACTACTTTGAAAGCAAGTGATGCTAAAGGTAAAATTGTAATAGTTGGTGGTGGACTTGCTGGTGTTGCAACTGCTGCAAAATTAAGTAACTCATTATCAAATCCTGATATTACTGTTATTGAACCAAATCCAAATTCTGTTTCTTACCAACCAGGAAATACACTTATTGGTGCAGGTCTATGGACTTTAGATGATATTACATATGAAACGCAAGATTTTATGCCAAATGGTGTTAAATGGATTAAAGACAAAGCTGTAGAATTTAATCCAACTGCAAATGAATTAAAAACTGCTGGTGGAGAAACAATTAAATATGATTATTTAGTTATTGCTGCTGGTCTTGTAAATGATTTTGGAATGATTAAAGGTCTTGAAGAAGTTGGGGAAGTTTATACTTTAGATAAAAATGATGCAGCAAAAGCGAAAAAAATTATTGGACAAAATGGTGTTTGTTCAATCTACTTCTCTGAAGGTGCAGCTGACACTTGGACACAAATGCAAAAATTTATAGCAGATGCAAAAGCTGGTAAAAAAGTAACTGGTGTTTTCCCTGAACCACACACTCCATTTAAATGTGGTGGAGCTCAAAAGAAAATGACGAACCTTACAAACGCTAGACTTGAAGAAGCTGGTGCTAGAGCAAATGCTGATTTACAATTTTTAACAAACGGTAAGAAATTATTTGGTGTTCCAGAATATCATGCAGCAATTGATGGTCAAATGAAAGCAAGAAATGTAAATGTAAGATATGAGCACAAATTTACTGAAATTGACTTAGTAAATAAAGTAGCTAAATTTGAAAAACACTGGGAAGAAAAAGGTGCTTGGGATGAAGACCTTCAAGAATTTGAAATGGTAACAAAAACTGAGCCTTTAGATGTAAAATACGATTTCTGTCATGTTATCCCACCACAAAAAGCTCCAAAAGAGATTGGAAGTTCACCACTTGGAAGTGAAAAAGGATGGGTTCCTGTAAAAAATGATACATTACAACATGTTGTATATCCAAATGTTTTTGCACTAGGTGATATCGCTGCTGTTCCACTTGGAAAAACTGGTGGAAGTGCAAGAAAACAATATGCTGTCGTTTGCCAAAATATTATCTCTTTAATGGAAGGGAAAGAGATGACTGCTAAATATGAAGGATATACAGTTTGTCCACTTATTACAAATATTGGCACTGTAATGTTAGCTGAGTTCAAATGGAAAGATGTAGCTGCTGCATCAGGTGCTGTTGCTGCTCCTTCATTCCCACTTGATCCAACTCAAGAAAGATGGATTTATTGGTTATTAAAATACTATTTATTAAAACCAATGACTGTATATGGAATGCTTTCAGGTAGAGCTTAATACAAAAGTACAGATATAGCTTAAGAAACTCTTGCTATCATTTCGCCTCAAACTTCGGTTTGGGGCTTTTTTTTTATAAAAAAT
>RRZU011365136.1_pt1 | contig 26457 bp, 25 predicted proteins | sample 2165561 | NCBI WGS metagenome assembly RRZU01 (sample SAMN10456909, study PRJNA506462) | wastewater metagenome | isolation source: wastewater sludge | place: USA: Moscow, Idaho | reverse complement strand
TTCCTTTCATAGGGGCCAAGGATCCAGCCGCCGCGTTCCTCGCGCACATACCATTTCGCATCCGCGTCGCGCAGCACCGGGTGTTCGGGGTTTCCGGCCTGACGCCATGCGACCAGTGCCGGGTCCGGTTCGGTCACGATATACTGGTGTTCGACCGGAATCGCCGGGATCTTGATGCCCAGAAGCCGCGCCGTGCGCTGCGCGTGGTTGCCGGTGGCGGTGACGACATGTTCGGCATGAATGTCGAACTGTTCGCCCGAGGGGACAAGGTTGCCGCCCTTTTCCACCATGCGTTCGCAGGTCACGACCCATTCGGCGCCGGTCCAGCGATAGGCGTTGACCTGGATGCGGCGCTCGATGGTGCAGCCGGCCATGCGCGCGCCCTTGGCCATGGCCTGGGTCACGTCGGCGGGGTTGATATAGCCGTCGGTCGGGTGGAACAGCGCGCCCTTCAGGTCCTCGGTGCGGACCAGCGGCCAGCGCTCCTTGATCTGGGCGGGGGTCAGGAATTCATGCTCGACGCCGACCGTCTCGGCGGTGGCGGAGTAAAGCTTGTATTCGTCCATCCGCGCATCGGTCTGCGCCATGCGCAGGTTGCCGCAACGGGTGAAACCGGCATTCAGCCCGGTCTCGGCCTCAAGCCCGGCGTAAAGCTTGACCGAATAGTCGTGGATATGGCTGGTCGCATAGCCCATGTTGAACAGCGGCAGCAGCCCGGCGGCGTGCCAGGTCGAGCCTGCCGTCAGCTCGTCGCGCTCGACCAGCATGGTGTCCCAGCCCGCTTTCGCCAGATGATAGGCGATGCCGCAACCGACGGCACCGCCGCCGACCACAAGGGCCTTCACATGGGTCTTCATTGGTCGTTTCCTCCTGTCGGACGCGTTTTGCCCTTTCTGTGCCAGAAGCCGCGCCGCGCCGGATTATCCAGACGACATGAAACGGCACGAAAACGACATAGCTGGCGGAATAGTCAGGCAGAGTTTCCGTCGTGATCGAAATCGGCATAGCGCGCCAGACGGGAAAACAGCAGCGACGACAGGATCAGCGTCGCCAGCACCGTGAAAATGACCGAAAACGCCATATGTTCGGCGGCAAGGCCGATCAGCCCGGGCACCAGCAATATGCCCGAATATCCCAGCACGGTCGCGATCGACATGCCGATTCCCGGCGCGATTCCGGGCAGGTTCCCCGCCGCCGAAAAGGCGATGGGCACTAGGTTCGAGATGCCGATTCCGGCAAAGCCAAAGCCAAGGATCGCCAGCTCGGATGTCGGCGCCAGCGCCGCCATCACCAGCCCCGCCGCCCCGATCATGGCGCCAAGGCGCAGCGTCCTGACCGCGCCCAGCCGCTGGCGGATGCTGTCGCCGGCAAAGCGCATCACCGCCATGGTGCCCGCGCAGGCGGCAAAGCCAAAGCCCGACAGCCAGACGCTGGCGCCCAGATCGCGGCGCAGATAGACCGCCGACCAGTCGATGATCGCGCCTTCGGGAATCATCGCGCAAAGCGACAGCAGCCCGATCAGATATGGCAGGGGTGAGCGCGGCAGGCGCAGCCGCACCCGCGCGGCCGTGCCCATGGACAGCGGTTCCGCCAGGACCGAGGGCAGGATGGCCACCAGCAGCGCCGCGAACATGACGGTGACCAGCAGCGCGTGGCCGATCTCGCCCAGCACCGACAGCGCGATGCCGCCAAGGCCCGCGCCGGTAAAGGCGCCGATGCTCCAGAAACCGTGGCACGAGGACATGATGGCGCGGCGGCGGGCGCGCTCGACCGCGACGGCATTGGCGTTCATGGCGACATCCATGCCGCCCAGGAAGCCGCCGAACAGATAGATCGCGACGGCGACCGTCCAGAGGCCCGGCGCAAGCGAGATCAGCAGCATCGTCGGCGCCGCAAGGATCGCCGCCAGCCGCACCGCGCGGGCCGAGCCCCGCTGCGTGACGATGGCGCCAAAGATCGGCATGATCGAGACCGATCCCAGCCCCAGCACCAGCACCAGCAGCCCCGCCACGCTTTCGCCGATGCCCAGCCGCTGCATCAGCACCGGCAGCTTGGGCGCCCAACTGCCCAGCAAAAGCCCATTGGCGAAGAACAGCCCCGAGACCGCCCAACGCGCGCCGATCCGCCCGGATGCCCGCGACGGCGGGCCGCTGACCGCCGTCATAGCATGCTGGGCAGCACAAGGTCCGGCGGCGGCAGGCCGTCGGCGAATGTGCGGATATTGTAGATGACCTTTTCGCCCATCTCGACGCGCCCCTCGACCGTGGCCGAGCCCATATGCGGCAGCAGCACCACATTGGGCAGCGCGCGCAGGCGCGGGTTGATCTCGTGCCCGTGCTCGAACACGTCAAGGCCGGCGCCCGCGATCTCGCCGGCGCGCAGCATCCGCGTCAGGGCGTTTTCGTCGATGACCTCGCCGCGCGAGGTGTTGATGACCACCGCCGAAGGTTTCAGCAGCTTCAGCCGCCGCGCGTTCAGCAGATGGAAGGTCGCAGGCGTATGCGGCGCATTGACCGAGACGATATCGACCCGCGCCAGCATCTGGTCCAGACTGTCCCACCACGTCGCCTTCAGCTCGGCCTCGGCCTCGGGGCGCAGGCGGTGGCGGTTGTGGTAATGGACCTTGATGCCAAAGGCATTGGCGCGGCGCGCCACCGCCTGCCCGATGCGGCCCATGCCCAGAATGCCAAGCTGGCGCCCGCCCAGACGGCCGCCCAGATGCGAGACCGGCGACCAGCCCTGCCAGCGCCCGGCCTGCATTTCGGCCATGCCCTCGGGTATGCGGCGGGTCACCGCCAGAATCAGCGCCAGCGCCATGTCGGCGGTGTCCTCGGTGACGACACCGGGGGTGTTGCTGACAAGGATGCCGCGCTGGCGGGCGGCGTGAATGTCCATGTGATCGACGCCGGCGCCATAGCTGGCGATCAGCTTCAGCCGGCCGCCGGCGGCGGCGGCATGGGTCAGCATCTCGGCGTCGATGCGGTCGGTGACCGTCGGCACCAGCACGTCCGAGACGCGCATCGCCTCAAGCAGTTCATCGCGGTCGAGCTTGCGGTCCTCGGGGTTCAGCGTGACGTCGAAAAGCTCGGCCATGCGGGCTTCGACCTTGGCCGGTAACTGGCGGGTCACGAAAACTTTAAGCTGTGGACGCCCGTGATCGGCCCCGGGACCAGTACGCATGCTCGCTCCTCTCTTCCAAAGCCGGGCTGCTTTTGGCAAAGTGCCCCCGTTAGGGGGCGGGCACAAGACCCCCGGGAAAAAGCAGGACAGCAGATGAAGACAGGACAGGCTTGGCTGGGCGCCATCGCGATTGCCGTGGCGGCATCCTGGGGCGCGGACGCGGCCTTCGCGCAAAGCACCGACCCGGGCGAGAACCTGGACGCCAACTCCGTCCCCGGGGTCTCGGCCGACGCGCAGATCAGCCGCAACCAGGACGGCGAGCAGGACCCCAACCGCGGGCCGGTGACCAACCTGCCGCTGCCGCGCTATGTCAGCCTGAAGGGCAGCGAGGGCAACGCCCGCCGCGGCCCCAGCCTGTCGCATCGCATCGACTGGGTATTCCGCCATGCCGGGATGCCGCTGCGCGTCACCGCCGAATTCGGCCAGTGGCGCCGGGTCGAGGATCAGGACGGCGCCGGCGGCTGGGTGCATTATTCGCTGCTGTCGGGCGTGCGCACCGCCATCGTGCAAAAGGACATGCTGGACCTGCTGGCCAAGCCCGATCCGCGCGCCAATGTCATCGCCCGCGCCGAGGCCGGCGCCATCGTGCGCCTGCACGAATGCAGCATCGACTGGTGCCGGGTGTCGGGCGGCGGCGAAAAGGGCTGGGTGCCGAAAACCGCGATCTGGGGCGCAGACGCCGACGAGGTCCGCGACTGATTCCCGGTTCCCGGGCGCCGCGCGCGCCACGGGGAACCGCGCCTAGCCGGCCGCCTTGCGGATCACGACATGGCCCAGCGATATCCGCATCCATTCAAAGCGCGAGCTGCGCGGCATGCCGGTGCCCAATGCGGGATGGGTCATGTCCTCGGCGCCGCATTCGTCGATCAGTTCCTTGACAAAGCCGACCATGCCCCGGTCATGGCCGTGAAAGCGGCGCCGGACAAGGTTCCAGCGCATCCAGCCGACCAGCTTGCGCAGCGGCCAGACGGCGTTGACCGCGGCGCGGTCATGCAGCCGGTCCAGCGTCCTTTCGTGCCATGACAGCCCCACGGCCTCGGGGTGGAAATGCCTGCCGTCGGGATATTCCGGCCAATAGCCGGTGCCCCAGTCCTCGATGAAGTAATAGCCGCCGGGCTTCAGGTGGTGCTCGAAGATATGCCAGAACGAGATGCGCGCCAGTTGCCCGACATGCGCGGCGTCGTCGATCACCACGTCGAAGCCGTCCGGCGCGCGCTCGGCGCCGATACGGTCCAGAAGCGCGCGGTCCTGCTGTTCGCCGACATAACATGCAACACGGCCGCTGTCGAAAGCGACCGGACAGGGATTGATGTCCAGCCCGGTGATGCGGGCGTGCGGCAGCCATTCCTCCCAATGCTTGAGGGAATCGCCGTTCGCCACGCCAAGTTCCAGCACATCCAGCGGCCGGTTCCGAAGCGGTCCCAGAAATTGCTCATAGTTTTCCAGGTAATGGGCGAGGCCCATCTTGCCGATCGGGATATCGCCGATCGTCTTCACCCTGATTTCATCGATATTCATGAAGGCCTCCTTGCCGACGACCGGAATACCGGGACCGGAAAAGGATGCGGGAAATGCAGAAAACTGCTGCTTATATGTAAAGTCTAGTTCCGGTCACCGGACCGGACAAGCCCCCGATGCAGAACGGCACCAGATCGTTCGCGCCGGTTCTGCCGATTCTCATGCAGATTGTCATATCTGCGGATAAGAAGACCGCCCCCGAAAGGGCGGCCCCGCCGCCAGAACGCGGCGCGATGCTACATCGACTGGCCGACCAGTGAATCGGTGCTGGCCGGCGCCTTCATGCACTGGAAATAGGTCACGCTCAGCGAATCCTCGGTCATGCGCATGGTGCCATCGGCACGGGTCTGCAAATCGACGATCCGGTTCCCGGCCGAGCCGGGGCCACCCTCGCAGGACAGGGTCACGCGGGTCTGGTTGGGCTGACGCTCGGACTTGACCACGGTGCATTTTGCGCGCGGAAACAGGAAATTGCGCCCATCGACGACCAGCGCGGTCTCGCTTTCCGCCTGCCCGCATTCCGTGCGGCGCAGGTTATAGACACCGTTCAGCGCATTGCTGAGCGCGGCCGGGCCGGGCGTATTGCGGGGCACGGCCGGCGCAGTGAAGGTGTCGATCGCCGTGCAGGCGGCCAGGCCGAACAGCGTCGTCGCGGCGATGGCAAGAACAGGTCTGGTCATTTTCATAACAATCTCCCCTATTTCAAGAATGATCGGTCAACAGTCCGCGCCCTTTCAATAACGCGTGGACACCCGGTTTGCGTTCCCTGAATTTCAGCCAAAGTTCGTCCGCCGGCAGGGAATCGCCTCTGGACAGGATCCAGTCCTCAAGCTTTCCGGCAATTTCGGGGTCGAAGGCGTCGCCTTTTTCCATGAAGGCCGCGAAGGCGTCGGCATCCATCACCTCGGACCACATGTAGCTGTAATAGCCCGAGGAATAACCGTCGCCGGAAAAGACATGCGCGAAATGCGGCGTGGCATGGCGCATCGGAATGGCTGCTGGCGCACCAAGGGCCGCCAGCACCTCGGCCTGCCGGGCCATCGGGTCGGCGGGCGGTGCGCCGCGGTGAAAGGCCAGATCGACCAGCGCGCTTTCCAGATATTCGGTGGTCGCGAAGCCCTGATCGGCATTGCGCGCGGCAAGGATCCGGTCGCGCAGCGCGGCGGGCATCGGCGCGCCGGTTTCGGCATGGCGGGCATGGCGGTCCAGCACCTCGGGCTGTTCCAGCCAGTGTTCGTAAAGCTGGCTGGGCAGTTCCACGAAATCGCGCGCGACCGACGTCCCCGAGATCGAGGGCCATGTCACATCCGACAGGATATTGTGCAGCGCATGGCCGAATTCGTGAAACAGCGTATGCGCGTCGTCCCATGACAGGAAGGCGGGCGCGCCCTTTTCCTCGGGCGGGGTGAAGTTGCAGACATTGATGACGATGGGGCGCTGGCCTTCGCCGATGCGGTGCTGCGATTGCATGGTCGAGCACCAGGCCCCCGACCGCTTGCTGGGCCGGGCGTAGAAGTCGCCCAGAAACACCGCCATGCGCCCGCCGTTCCGCAGCACCTCCCACGCGCGGACATCGGGCGACCAGAGGGGCGCCTGAAATTCCCGCATCTCAAGCCCGAAAAGGCGGTTCGCGGTATCGAAGACCGCGCCGATCATGGCGTCCAGCGTCAGATAGGGCTTGATCTCGGCCTCATCCAGATCGTGCTCGGCCTTGCGGCGGCGCTCGGCATAGTAGCGCCAGTCCCAGGGCTCCAGCGTGCCATTGACGCCGTCCTCGTGCAGCATGTCGGTGAAGCGTTGCGCGTCCTGATCGGCGCGGGCCTTGGCATGGGTCCAGACTTCGGTCAGCAGCGCCTCGACATTGGCGGCATTGCCGGCCATTTCCGGCTCAAGCTTGTAGCTGGCGAAATCGGCATAGCCCAGAAGCTGCGCACGTTCATGGCGCAGGCGCAGGATTTCAGCCGCGATGGGGCGGTTGTCGGTTTTCGCGCCCCCCGCGCCCGAGCCGTCGCCCCGCGCCGTCCATGCCCGCCACGCGGTTTCGCGCAGCGCGCGGTCGCTGGCATATTCCAGAAACGGCACGATCAGCGAGCGGCTGAGCGTCACCACCTGCCCCGACAGCCCGCGTTCGCGCGCGGCGGCGCGCATGCTGCGGATCAGCCAGTCGGGCAGACCCGCCAGCCCGTCGTCGGGCACAGCCATGGTAAAGTCGCGCTCATCCGTCAGCACGTTCTGGGCAAAATCGGTGGACAGCACCGCCAGCCTTTCGCGGATCGCCGCCATGCGGTCACGCGCCGCCCCCGTCAGCCCGGCGCCGGCACGGCGCAGGCCGCGCAGCGTCAGTTCGGTCAGGCGCCGGTCCTCGGGCGAAAGCCCGTCCATGTCCTGCGAGATCGCCTCGACCCGGTCGAACAGGCGCGGGTCCATGCTGACCTTGCTGCCATGCGCGGCCAGACGCGGCGCGATCTGGCGCTGCAACTCCTCGCGCGCGGGGGTCGAATCGACGCCGGTCAGGGTGTAGAAGACCGCGCAAAGCCGGTTCAGCGGCTCCTCGGCGGTTTCCAGCGCGGCAACGGTATTGTCAAAGCCGGGCGGTTCGGGATTGGCGGCGATGGCCTCGACCGCGTCGGCGGCCAGCTTCAGGCAGGTATCGAAGGCCGGCGCGAAGTCCTGATCCAGGATCAGGTCGAAACGCGGCAGGCCCAGGGGGCCGGTCCAGTGGATTAGTTCGGGGTTCATGCGGCATCCTTTCGGTTGGCCGCAAGTCTTTCACCCCTGCGGCGAATGTCCAGAGCCGCAGACCGCACAATCGGGCCGGCGCGCGATTTTCATGACCCGGTTTTCACCGTAAAGCCCGTCAAAGATCAGCATCCGCCCGCGCAGCGGCTCACCCGCGCCGGCAATCAGCTTGATCGCCTCCAGCGCCATCATGCTGCCGACGACGCCGGGCAAAGGGCCGACGACGCCCGCCTCGGCGCAGGCGGGGGCAAGGCCGGGCGCAGGGGCCTGCGGAAAGACGCAGGCCATGCAGGGTGCGCCGCGGCGGGGGTCCCAGACGGTCACCTGCCCCTCCCATTGCGCGATGGCGCCGGCGATCAGCGGCACGCCGGCGGCGACGCAGGCCGCGTTCACCGCAACCCGGGCGGCAAAGCTGTCGGTGCCGTCGATGACAAGGTCGTGCCCGGCGATCAGCGCCACGTCCGCGGCGGTGATGCGGCGGTCCAGCGCAGTCACCTGCACATGCGGGTTCAGCGCCAGCATGGCCTGCCGCGCCGCCCCGGCCTTGGGGCGGCCATCGTCGGTGCCGCGAAAGATCACCTGCCGTTGCAGGTTGGACAGGCTGACCCGGTCATCATCGGCCACGGTGATGTGCCCGACCCCGGCCGCCGCCAGATAAAGGCAGACCGGCGCGCCAAGGCCGCCCGCGCCCACCACCAGCACCCGCGCGCGGCGCAGCGCCGCCTGCCCCGGCCCGCCCAGTTCGCGCAGGACGATATGGCGGGCATAGCGGTCCAGTTCCGCCGGCTGCATCGCCTGCGCGGCGGTGGCCTGCCCGGTGGCGGCCTGCGCCTTGGGCGCGGCGGGCGTCGTCTGCGGCACAAGGCCGGGGGCATTCTCGGGCAGGGGCATGGTATGGGCGCGGATCAGGTCCAGCAGCATTTCGGCCCCGAACAGCGCCGCAATGCCCAGAAAGATCGTGAAAAGCCCGTGCGGCGTCCAGCCGATCAGCGCGGCAAAAGCACTGTTGGGCGCCAGCAGGACGCCCCCCAGCACCGCCAGCCAGGCCAGCGTCCCCGCCAGCGCCAGCCGCCAGCCGCGCCATCCCAGCCAGATCAGCCAGGCCAGCAGGCCAAGATAGCCGATCAGCCACCACGCCTTGGCGGCGACGATCAGGACCAGCATGAAGATGATGACGGGCATCAGCCCCGTCCGGTCGAGCCGAAACCGCCCGCGCCGCGCGCGGTGTCGTCCAGCGCCTGCGCGACCACATAGCTGGCGCGGATCACCGGCGCGATCACCGCCTGTGCGATACGCTCGCCATGGGTGACGGTATAGGGCTGGGCGCCAAGGTTGATCATGATGACCCCAAGGGGGCCGCGATAATCGCTGTCGATGGTGCCCGGCGTATTCGGCAGCGTCACGCCATGCTTCAGCGCCAGGCTGGAGCGGGGGCGGATCTGCATTTCATAGCCTTGGGGGATCTGCACGCGCAGGCCGGTCGGCACCAGCCGGATCTGGCCGGGCTGAAGCACCAGATCCGCGCCGCCAAGATCGGCGCGCAGATCGGCGCCGGCCGAACCCGCGGTCTGATATTCGGGCAGGGGCAGCGCCGGGTCGGCGCCCGCCTCGCGCTGGACCAGAATCGTGATTTCGGCTGACATGGTCCTGTGCCCCGTCGCGTGTGACATGACCGCCCTTATTTCGGGGCGATCATCATCACCATCTGGCGCCCTTCCAGCTTGGGCATCGATTCGATCTTGCCAGCCTCGCCGACGTCGCCAGCGACGCGGTTCAGCAGCTCAAGCCCCAGTTGCTGGTGGGCCATCTCGCGGCCGCGGAAGCGCAGCGTCACCTTGACCTTGTCGCCCTCGCCCAAAAATTTCATCACCGAGCGCATCTTGACGTCGTAATCATGGGTATCAGTGCCGGGACGGAACTTGATCTCCTTGATTTCGATGATCTTCTGCTTCTTGCGGGCCTCGGCTTCGCGCTTTTGCTGTTCGTATTTGAACTTGCCAAGATCCATGATCTTGCAGACAGGCGGCACGGCATTGGGCGAAATTTCGACCAGGTCCAGCCCGGCTTCCTGTGCCAGCTCCAGCCCGCGGGCCGGGGTCACGACGCCGATATTCTCTCCGTCAGCGCCGATCAGACGAATTTCGGCGACGCGGATGCGTTCGTTGACGCGGGGGCCGGTGTCACGGGTGGGCGGAGCGTTATGCGGTCTGCGGGCTATGGCTGTCTTCCTTGCATGGCCGGGGGTTTAGCCCGGTTAAATAGTCATGCCGCCCCCGAGATACAACCGGATTCGCAAGGAGATGCGCGGGAATGGCAACCGACCCGGCCACTTTCGCGTCATGATTGCGCGCGGCGCTTTCCCCCGCTACCTCGCCGTGACATAAAGGTAAACTAACACGCTGCCCGAGACTCGATGATGCCCTGTGCCCCCGACCTGCCACCAGTTCCACGAACCGACCGTCGCCGCCCGGCCTGTCGGATCGGGACGGCGGGATCATGACCGCGGTATCGCTTGATTCCTTTCTTGAAACCGGCCGGGCGCGGCTGGCGAAAGGCCCGGTCGCGATCATCCTGATCGAGGACGATTCGGCCGTCCAGCAGGCGCTGGCGCATCACCTGCGCGTGGGCTTCAATCTGGTTCTGGCGCTGTCGCCCGAGCCGCTGCCCGCCCATGCCGTGCCCGCCGACCCCAAGGGGCGCATCCTCAACCTCATCCATGACTGCCGCCAGCCCTCGGCGCATGTTCAGGCGGTGAATGCGGTCATTGCGGCGGCGCCTGTCGGGACCTGGCTTTACTATGGCTACAATGCCGAGTTCCTGTTCTATCCGTTCATGGAAAACCGCAGCATCTGCGAGATGCTGACCTTTCACGCCGAGGAACGGCGCGACGCCATGCTGACCTATGTCATCGATCTTTATGCGCCCGACCTCGCGCGCTATCCCGATGCGGTCAGCCTCGATCAGGCGATGTTCGACCGCGCCGGCTATTATTCGCTGGGGCGGCGCGACCGCGATGGCAACTACAAGGAACGCCAGCTTGATTTCCACGGCGCCCTGCGCTGGCGGTTCGAGGAATATATCCCCCGCGAACGCCGCCGCATCGACCGGATCGCGCTGTTCCGCACCCGGCCCGGGCTGCGCCTTTTGCCCGATCACCGCATGAATGACGAGGAATACAACACCTTTGCCTGTCCCTGGCACCACAACCTGACCGCGGCCGTCGCCTCGTTCCGGGTGGCCAAGGCGCTGACCCGCAACCCCGGCTCACGCGGTCATATCAACAGCTTCACCTGGCGCAATTCGCAGCCCTTCCGCTGGAACTCGCAACAGTTGATGGATTTCGGCCTGATGGAGCCGGGCCAGTGGTTCTAGACCCGGTCTGGACCGCCCGGCGCGAGGCCCGCACCCACCCCGCCGACGATCTGCGCGACGATGGCGACGTGGACTATGCGCGCGTCATCCATTCCGCCTTCTTCCGCCGCCTTCAGGGCAAGACGCAGATCCTGAATCTGGGCGACAGCGATTTCTATCGCACGCGCCTGACCCATTCGCTTGAGGTGGCGCAGATCGCGGGCGGGCTGGCGATGCAGCTTGCCGGCACCTTTCCGCATCACCCCGCCACGGCCGCCCTGCCCGGCCGCAGCCAGATCCAGGCCATCGCCTGTGCGCATGATCTGGGCCACCCGCCCTTTGGCCATGGCGGCGAGGTGGCGCTGAACTACGCGATGCGCGACGCCGGCGGGTTCGAGGGCAACGGCCAGACCCTGCGCATCCTGTCCCGGCCCAGCGATGCCGCGCCCGAGGCCGGCGTGAACCTGACGCGCCGCAGCCTGCTGGGCGTGCTGAAATACCCCGCGCCCTACACGCGCCTTGCCAATCCACGGCTGCGCCCGGCATTGCAGGACGGCGCCTCGGTGCTGCGGGTGCTGGACGTCGCGGCCTCGACCCCGCCGAAATGCTATCTGGACAGCGAAGCCGCCGTGGTCGACTGGGTGCTTGCGCCCCTGCCGCCACATGACCGCGACCGCTTCACGCGGATTCGCGATATCGACGGCAAGCACGCGAAAACCCTGCACAAATCCCTTGATTGCAGCATCATGGACGTGGCTGACGACATCGCCTATGGCGTCCATGATCTTGAGGATGCGATCGCGCTGGGACTGGTCGGCGCGGGGGATTTCCACGCCTCGGTCCCGCCCGGCGCCACCGCCTCGTTCGACCAGCCGCATGAGCGGATCGTGGCGGCACTGTTCGGCCCGGCGCATGAGCGCAAAGCGATGATCGGCGCGCTGGTCCATCATTTCATCGCCAGCGCCACCTTTGCCGAGGATGCGGAATTCGAGACGCCGCTGCTGCGCCACCGCGTCACCCTGCCCGACGGGCCGCGCGCCTTCCTTGACGCGCTCAAGGAGTTCATCTTCGCCGCCGTGATCCGCAGCCCCGAGGTGCAGCAGCTTGAATTCAAGGGCCAGGCCATGGTCGTCGCCGTGTTCGAGGCGCTGCAATCCGACCCCGCCCGCCTGCTGCCCCTGCCATGGCGCGACCTTTACCGCCGCTCGGGCGACGATCCGCGCGTGATCTGCGATCATGTCGCGGGAATGACCGACGCCACGCTAATGAAAACCTATGAACGGCTTTTCGCGCCGCGCATGGGTTCGGTCTTTGACCGGCTTTAGGCGCCGCTGACGCGCCAGATCACGTCGCCCACGTCATCGGCCATCAGCAGCGACTTTCCATCCGGTCCGACCGCCACCCCGACCGGCCGGCCATAGGAAAACTTCTCGTCCGCCGACAGAAATCCGGTCAGGATATCGCGCGGCGGACCCGAGGGGCGGCCATTCGCAAACGGCACGAAGATCAGCTTGTAACCCGATAGAATCGCACGATTCCATGAGCCGTGCTGACCGATGGCCATGCCCTCGGGGAACCCGGGCAGCGTGCCTTCGGGCACCCAGCAAAGCCCCAGCGAGGCGGTATGCCCCCCAAGCGCATAATCGGGCGTGATCGCCCGCGCGACCGAGGCCGGGTCCTGCGGCACCCGGTCATCGACCGTGCCGCCCCAATAGGAATAGGGCCAGCCATAAAAGCCGCCCTCCTGCACCGAGGTCAGGTAATCGGGCGGCGTCTCGTCGCCCAGGCCGTCGCGTTCGTTGACCACGGTCCACAGCGCGCCCGTTACCGGCTCCCATGCCATGCCGACGGCGTTGCGCAGGCCGCCTGCGAAGATGCGCGCCTGCCCGGTTTCCAGATCCAGTTCCCAGATCGCGGCGCGGCCCTCTTCGGCCTCCATGCCCTGATCGCCGATATTGGTCAGCGAGCCGACGCCCGCATAGATCCGCTTGCCATCGGGCGAGACGATCAGGCTGCGCGTCCAGTGCCCGCCCGGCTTGAAGGTCGTCAGCCGCCGTCCCGGCCCGCTCAGCCGGGTGGCGCCGGGCTGATAGTCGAAGGCCATGATACCGTCGGTATTGCCGACATAGAAGGTGTCGCCGACCAGCGCCATGCCAAAGGGCTGGCGCTGGCCGTCAAGAAAGACCTCGCGCGATTCGGCCACGCCGTCGCCATCGCTGTCGCGCCACAGGCTGATGCGGTTGGCGCTGGTGCCCAGGGCACGGGCGCGGCGCATCGTCGCATGTGTGGCGCGGTCCATCAGCGTGCGCGGCGGCGTAGCCTCTTGCAGGGCCTCGGCCACCAGCACATCGCCATTGGGCAGAACCTCGATCCAGCGTGGATGCTGAAGGTCGCGGGCGAAGGCATTGACCTGCAAGCCCGGCGCGGGCGTCGGCGCCTCGTTCCCGCGCCAGCCGCGCGCGGTCGGCATTTTCAGCGTCATGATGCCCTGTTTGCGCGCGCGCGGGATCGCGGGACTGGCGCCCATGGCCGCCTGTCGCGGCGTCTGCGCGCGCCGCCTGCGCACCATCGCCGCGCCGACGATCTCGGTCAGTTTTGCCATGAAATCCATGCCGTTCCCCTTTTTGTCCCGCTTGCTCCAAGGCTAGTCGAGACTGTCGGACGGTCAATCCACGATTTCATCTTGCAGTGGTGCCGCGGCGGGAAAGCGGCTATAGCCGGTGAAAACCGGTATTGCCATGCCCGACCCTTTCGACCGCCCGGCCACGATCCCCGCATTCGCGCTGTTCGCATTGTTGCCCGGCCTGCTGCTGCTGGCCGCCTGCCTGCTTGGCGGGGTCTGGATCTGGGCGGCGCTGATCTGGATGGGCGGCGCCAGCCAGATCGTCGATACGGTGATCGCGCGGGGCTTTGCCGATCCCCTGGACGACCGCGCGCCCGCCGGCACCGATGCGCTGTCGGTGCTGCTGGCGGGGCTGCATTTCGTCCTGCTGATCGCCGGGCTGGCGGCGCTGACCGACGCGGGAATGGGCGTTGCGGCACGGATCGCGCTGTTCATCGCGCTGGGGCTGTTTTTCGGGCAGGTCTCGAACTCCAACGCGCATGAGCTGATCCACCGCGGTTCACGCGCACTGTTCCGGCTGGGGGCGGCGGTCTATGTCAGCCTGCTGTTCGGGCATCACACCTCGGCGCATCGGCTGGTCCATCACCGCCATGTCGCGACGCCCATGGACCCGAACTCGGCGCGTTTCGGCGAAAGCTTCTGGCACTTCTTTCCGCGCGCGTGGCTTGGCTCGTTCCGCGCGGGACTGGAGGCCGAGCGCGCGCTGTCGGTGGCAAAGCCGGGGCGGCCGAACCCCTATCTGGTCTGGGTCGGCGGCGGGCTGCTTTGCTGTCTTGCCGTCCTGCTTGCCTATGGCGCGGCGGGTCTGGGCTGGTATCTGGGCCTGTGCCTTTACGCACAGATGCAGTTGATGCTGTCCGATTAAGTCCAGCATTACGGGCTGACGCGCGCCTTGCGCGCCGATGGCCGGCATGAACCGGTCGGCCCCCGCCATAGCTGGGACGCGCCGCATTTCCTGTCCTCGCTGATGATGGTGAACGCGCCCCGCCATTCCGACCATCACAGCCATCCGTCCCGCGCCTATCCCGGCCTGCGGCTGGAACGGGCCGAGGCGCCGCGCCCGATGCTGCCCTATTCCCTGCCGGTCATGGCCTCGATCGCGATGGCGCCACGGCTGTGGCGGCGGGTGATGGACAAGCGCGTCCAGCGGATGCGGGACGGCTGAGACGGCGAAGGGCGGCGCTTGCGGCACCGCCCCACGGATATCCTGCGCCGGAAAAATCCTCAGGCGCGCATTTCGCGCACCAGATGCGCCAGATGCAGGGTCGACGGGTCATGGCCGGGGGCGGGTTTGCCTTCCAGCAGCGGCGCGACCTTCAGCGCCAGTTCCTTGCCCAGCTCGACCCCCCACTGGTCGAAGCTGTTGATGCCAAGAATGACGCCCTCGACAAAGACGCGGTGTTCGTAAAGCGCGACGATCTGGCCCAGCGTATAGGGGGTAAGCTGGCCGATCAGCAGCGTGGTCGAGGGGCGGTTGCCCGGAAAGACCCGATGACGCGCCTGCCGGTCCAGTTCCGCGCCCGTCAGCCCCTTGGCCTGCATCAGCGCCCGCGCCTCATCCAGCGAGCGGCCGCGCATCAGCGCCTCGGACTGGGCAAGGCAGTTGGCGACCAGCAGCAGGTGCTGATGGGCAAGGTCGGGTTCATGGCCGCGGGCAGCGACGATGAATTCGCAAGGCACGACCGCGGTGCCCTGATGGATCAACTCATAAAAGGCGTGCTGGCCGTTGGTGCCCGGCTCACCCCAGACCACCGGCCCCGAGACCAGCGCCAGATCGCTGCCATCCATGGCGACGCGCTTGCCGTTCGATTCCATCTCAAGCTGCTGGAGATAGGCCGGCAGCCGCGCAAGGCGGTTGTCATAGGGCAGCACGGCGCGGGTGGCGTAGCCGCAGACCTGATGATGCCAGATGCCGACCAGCGCCAGCAGGATCGGCAGGTTGCGTTCGGCCGGGGCGTCGCGGAAATGGCGGTCCATGGCGGCGCCGCCGGCAAGGAAGCGGTCGAAATTGTCCGGCCCGATGGCGATCATCAGCGACAGGCCGATGGGCCCCCACATGGAATAGCGCCCGCCGACCCAATCCTCGAACCCGAAGACGCGGGTGGAATCGATGCCCCAGGCGCCGGTCTTGTCCTGCGCCGAGGAAAGGGCCGCGAACTGCGCCGCCGGGTTCCTGACCTTGCGCGCCATCCAGTCGCGGGCGGTCTGGGCGTTGGTCATCGTCTCGATGGTGGTGAAGGTTTTCGAGGCGACGATGACCAGCGTGGTTTCCGGGTCCAGATATTTCAGCGTGTCGGCGATGTCCGCGCCGTCCACGTTCGAGACGAAATGCACCCGCGGCCCGTCATGAAAGGGCGACAGCGCCCGCGCGGCCATTGCCGGCCCAAGGTCCGAACCGCCGATGCCGATATTGACCACGTCGGTGATGCGCCCGCCCTGCCCGGTAAAGCGGCCCGCGCGCAGGTCGTCGGCGAAGTCGCGCATGCGCTGGTGGGTGTGGCGCACCCCGGGCATGACGTCCTGACCATCGACCACGACGCTGCCCTGAAGGTTGCGCAAGGCGGTGTGCAGAACGGCGCGGTCCTCGGTCTCGTTGATGCGCTGGCCGGTGAACATGGCCTCGCGATGGGCGGGGACGGTGGCGGCCAGTTCCAGCAGCAGCCGGCGCGCGCCCTCGTCGATCAGGGTCTTGGACCAGTCGAGGACCAGCCCGTCGGCATGGGTCGCACAGGCATCTGCGCGGGTGCCGTCGTCGTGAAACAGCGTCTCGATGCGCAGGTCGCCCTGCGATTTGCGGTAATCCTGCAGTCTGGTCCAGATATCGCTCATGTCACTCTGCCCAATGTACGGTGATGTCGCCCAGGAATTCACGGATCGGCGCCTCGGTCGGATCAAGCTTTTGCGCGCGCTCAAGCGCCTCGCGCTTGTCGGCGCCGGTAATCAGCAGATGCGTATTCAGCGCCCCGCGCAAGGCCGAGGCGGTCAGCGTGATGCGCGGCTCGTCCTTGACGCTGCGGATGGCCATGACCGGCGGCGCGTCCGGCGCCAGCGCCAGCACGGTTTCCGAGGCTGAGGGGAAAAGGCTGGCCGTATGCATGTCGGCGCCCATGCCCAGCAGCAGCACCGTGACCGGCAGATGCGGCGCGACGGCGGCGGTCAGCGCGGGAACCGCCTCTTCGGGGGTGGCGTCGCCGGTGTAAAGGTCCAGATACTGCGCCGCCTGCGCCTTGTCGCGCAGAAGGTGGCGATGCAGCAGCCGGCTGTTCGAGCGCGTGCTGGCACCATCCACCCAGCGTTCGTCGTTCAGAAGTACCGTGACCCGCGACCAGTCGAGCTCGCTGGCCGAAAGCATCTCGAATACCGGGGCCGGCGTGGTGCCGCCGGGCACGCACAGGCTGGCGCTGTCGCTGACGCGCAGGTGCTGGGAAAGCTGGCCCGCCAGCCGGTTCGCCAGCGACAGGGCCAGCATCTCGCGGTCGGGATAGGCGATGAATTCCAGGGTCATGAGCGGATCTCCCGCCAGCGCCGGTTGTCGCGGTGCAAAAGCCGCAGCGCCTCCTCGGGGCCGCTTGAGCCGGGGTCATAGGGTTCGGGACGCTTCGAGCCGCTTTCCCAGGCGCTGATGACCGGGTCGATCCAGGCCCAGGCCGCCTCCAGCTCGTCGCCGCGCATGAACAGCGTCTGGTTGCCGCGGATCACGTCCATGATCAGCCGCTCATAGGCGTCGGGCATGTCGGTGCCCTCGGTTCCCAGCGCGTCGGCAAAGCTCATGTCCAGCGGCACCTGCACCAGACGCATGCCGCCCGGTCCGGGTTCCTTGATCATCACGGTCAGCACCATACCTTCGTTCGGTTGCAGCTTGATGACAAGCTGGTTGGCCTTGTGCGAGCCGCCATCGTCAAAGATCGAATGCGGCGGTTCCTTGAAGGTCACCACGATCTCGCTGGTGCGGGCGCGCAGCTTCTTGCCGGTGCGCAGATAGAAGGGCGTGCCGGTCCAGCGCCAGTTGGCGATGCGCAGCTTCAGTGCGACAAAGCTTTCCGTGCGCGAGGCGGGGTCGCCCGCATCCTCAAGATAGCCGGGGCTGTCGGGACCGGCCTGATACTGGCCGCGCACGATATCCTCGGCCGCGATCGGTTCCAGCGCGCGGATCACCTTCAGCTTTTCGTCGCGCACCGCGTTCGGGTCGAAATGATAGGGCGGCTCCATCGCGATCAGGCACAGCAGCTGCATCATGTGGTTTTGCACCATGTCGCGGATGGCGCCGGAATGGTCGTAATATTCGCCGCGCCCGCCCACGCCCACGGTTTCGGCAACCGTGATCTGGACATGGTCGACATATTGCGCGTTCCACAGCGGCTCGAACAGGATATTGGCGAAACGCACGGCCATCAGGTTCTGGACCGTTTCCTTGCCCAGATAATGGTCGATGCGATAGATCTGGTTTTCGCTGAAATGCCGCGCCAGCGTGGCGTTCAGTTCGCGTGCGGTCGCAAGGTCGCGGCCAAAGGGCTTTTCCACCACGATCCGGCTGTCGGCATCGGCGATGCCGTTATCGGCCAATCGCTCGGCGATATCGCCGAAAAGCGAGGGGGCGACCGAGAAATAGAAGGCATGGACCGCGCCCGGGCGCATCCGGGCCTTCAGTTCCGCCCAGCCGCCGGTGCCGCGCGCATCGATGGCGACATAGCCCAGCGTTGCCAGAAAGGCGGAAAGCTGGGCCTCGTCTTCGTTCGGGCCGATGAATTCGTTGATCGCCGCGCGCATCTCGGCGCGGAAGGCCTCGTCGTCCTGCTTGGTGCGCGCCGCGCCGATGATCCGCGCCGTCGCGGGCATCTGCCCCGCCACGAAGCGCCGATACAGGCCCGGCACGATCTTGCGCCGGGCAAGATCGCCGGTCGCGCCAAAGATCACCAGATCGAAGTCTTCGACCGGAATGATGCGAGAAACCATGGCTGTCTCCTTACCGCTGAAAAGCGGATTAGCGGATGTTAGCGATAACATCAAGTCTTGTGATCCTGTCTCAGTCAAGTTCGGTTGGGCGCGGTGCCGTCTTCGGCATCCAGCCGCGCGATGGCTTTGGCAAGACGCGGCAGCCGGGCGCGGCGCAGCAGCTCCTTGCGGGTGATCGCCCCGCCGACGGCACGGGCGCGATCCTCGGTCGCGGCGATGGCGGCAAGGATGGGTGCGGGCGATTGCAGGAACAGCTCGCGCAGGAATTCGTCCGGGTGAATCGCGGCCAGCCCGACCGAGGCCAGCGCGCCACGCGGAAAATCGCGCAGGTTGGCGGTCACGATCCGCCCCGCGCCCGAGGCCAGCGCCGCCTCGACCACATGGCGGTCGGCGGGATCGGGCAGGTCCAGCCCGCGCGCGTCGGACGCCGCATCGGTCATCGCCTGCGGAAAACGCGACCCGGTCAGGGCGATCTCGACCCCGGCATCCTGCCCGTTGCGGGTGGCGGCGTGGCGCCATTCGTCCAGGATTCGCTGCGACCAGACCGGCTGGAACAGCCTCGCCCCTGCCGCGTCCGTCAGGATTTCGCGCAGCACGGTCGGGTAAAGGACGCAGGCGTCAAGCACCGCCTTCATCAGCCGTCCAGCCGGAAGAACAGCGCCTTCAGGTAGCCCGTCTCGGCCAGTTGCGGCAGCGTCGGGTGGTCCGGCCCCGCCTGCCCGCTGTGCAAAAGCTGCATCCGCCGGCCACCGCGGCCGATGCCACGCGCGCTGGCATTGCGGAATGCCGTCAGGTCGGCGGCGTGGCTGCACGAACACAGCCCCAGATAGCCGCCCTTCGCCACCAGCGGCGCGGCCAGCTTCGCCACCCGTTCATAAGCGCGCAGGCCCGCCTCAAGCGCCTGTTTCGAGGGGGCGAAGGCCGGCGGATCGCAGATCACCACGTCAAATTGCGCGCCCTCGGCCGCCAGCGCCTCCATCTGGGTAAAGGCATCGCCCTTGCGCGTGACCAGCCGCGCCTCGGCGCCCATGGCGCGGGCGCCGCCCTCAGCCAGTTCCAGCGCCGCCGCCGAGGCATCGACGCAGGTCGCCTGCACCGCCCCCGCCGCCAGTGCCGCAAGGCCGAAGCCGCCGACATGCGAGAAAACGTCCAGCACCCGCGCGCCTTGCGTCAGCCGCTGGGCGAAGGCGTGGTTCGGGCGCTGGTCATAGAACAGGCCGGTCTTTTGTCCCTGCGTCAGGTCGGCAAGGTAGATGGCGCCGTTCATCGGCACCTCGACCGGGCCGCTGACGCCGCCCGACAGGATCTCCATGCGTTCGTCCAGCCCCTCAAGGCCGCGGGCGCGGCCCTGCCCGTTCAGGATCACCGTGGAAATGCCGGTCACCTCGCCAAGCGCGCCGGCGATGTCGGCGATCATGCGCTCGGCCCAGGCGGCATTGGGCTGGATGACCGCGGCATCGCCGAAACGGTCGATGATGGTGCCGGGAAGGCCGTCGGCCTCGGCATGGACCAGCCGATAGAAGGGCTGGTCGTAAAGGCGTTCGCGCAGGGCCAGCGCCCGGCGCAGCCGCGCCGCGATCCAGTCGCGGGTGACGCGCGCCTGCGGGTCGGCATCCATCACGCGGGCGATGATGCGCGAATCGGGGTTCACGGTGACCAGCGCCAGCGGCTGACGCTCGGCGTCCTCAAGCAGCGCGAAACTGCCCGGCGCGATGGCCTTGGTGCGCCGGTCCGTCACCAGCTCATCGGCGAAAACCCACGGGAATCCGTGGCGGATCGCTTGCGGCTTGGATTTGGGGCGCAGGCGGATGATGGGCAGATCGGCAGTCATGGGGGCCTCTGGCTAAGCGGCGCAGGCGAAACGCGGCAGGATTGCCATGTCGGGACGTCGCGAGCAAGGGCATGCCGGTTGCATTGTTACCGCTAACGGGCTACATTACCGGCAAAAGGAGGAAGCACGCCATGACCCTGCACGCCACCATCGACCGCGTCACCGACCGCATCCGCAAGCGTTCTGCCGAAAGCCGCACCGCCTATCTGGCCAAGATCGCCCGTCTGGCCGAGGACGGCCCGCGCCGCGCACATCTGTCCTGCGGGAACCAGGCGCATGCCTATGCTGCCATGCCCGACAAGGACGACCTGGCGGTGACCCGCAAGCCCAATATCGGCATCGTCACCGCCTATAACGACATGCTGTCGGCGCATCAGCCCTATGAGCGTTATCCCGACCTGATCCGCAAGGCGGCGCATGCGGCAGGGGCGACGGCGCAGGTGGCAGGCGGCGTTCCGGCCATGTGCGACGGGGTCACGCAGGGCCGTCCGGGGATGGAGCTGTCGCTGTTTTCGCGCGATGTGATCGCGCTGGCCACCGGCGTGGCGCTGTCCCATGACACCTTCGACGCGGCGCTGTATCTGGGGGTCTGCGACAAGATCGTGCCCGGCCTGATCATGGCGGCGGCAACCTTTGGCCATGTCCCGGCGGTGTTCGTACCGGCCGGGCCGATGACCTCGGGCCTGCCGAACGACGAGAAATCCAAGGTGCGCCAGCAGTTCGCCACCGGCGAGGTCGGACGCGACGCCCTGATGGCGGCCGAGATGGCCAGCTATCACGGGCCGGGCACCTGCACCTTCTACGGCACCGCCAACACCAACCAGATGCTGATGGAATTCATGGGCCTGCATCTGCCTGGCTCCAGCTTCGTGAACCCGAACACGCCGCTGCGCGATGCGCTGACCACTGCCGCCGTCACCCGCGCCGCCGCCATCACGCGGCTTGGCAACGACTACCTGCCCGCGGGCGAGGTGCTGGACGAACGCGCCTTCGTCAACGGCATCGTCGGGCTGATGGCGACGGGCGGCTCGACCAACCTCATCATCCACCTGCCGGCCATGGCCCGCGCGGCGGGCGTCCTTCTGGACCTTCAGGACTTTCACGACCTGTCGGAAAGCGTGCCGCTGATGGCGCGGGTCTATCCGAACGGGCTGGCCGACGTGAACCATTTCCATGCCGCAGGCGGCCTTGGCTTCATGATCGGCCGCCTGCTCGAGGCGGGCCTGCTGCATGAGGACGTGCGCACCATCGCCGGCGGCGGGCTTGAGCAATACATGACCGAGCCCCGGCTGCGCGACGGCCGTATCGAATGGGTCGAAGGCGCGCGCGAAACGCTGAACGACAAGATCCTGCGCCCCGCCAGCGACCCCTTCGCCGCCACGGGCGGTCTGAAGCAGCTTTCCGGCAACCTTGGCCGCGGCGTCATCAAGGTCTCGGCCGTTGCGCCCGAACGCCACGTCATCGAGGCCCCCGCCCGCGTCTTTGCCGACCAGGAAGAGGTCAAGGCCGCCTTCAAGGCCGGCGCCTTCACCGAGGACACGGTGGTGGTCGTCCGCTTCCAGGGCCCGCAGGCGAACGGCATGCCCGAACTGCATTCGCTGACGCCGATGCTGGCGGTCCTGCAGGACCGCGGGCTGCGCGTGGCGCTGGTCACCGACGGGCGCATGTCGGGCGCCTCGGGCAAGGTGCCGGCGGCGATCCACGTCTCGCCCGAGGCGGCGGATGGCGGCGCGCTGGCGCTGATCCGCGATGGCGACATCATCCGGCTGGACGCCGTCAACGGCACGCTGAGCTGTCTGACCGCCGGCTTCGAGGACCGCGAACCTGCGGCATATGACCCCACGCGTTCGTCCGAGGGGCTGGGCCGCGAGCTTTTCGCCGCCTTCCGCGCCCATGTCGGTCCTGCGACCGAAGGCGCGGCCGTCGTGGTCTGACGCGACAAACGCAACGCCCCTGCCGGCGCTTCGGCGGGGGCGCTTTGGCCGCCCTAGGACGCCCATCGCGGGTAATACCGGCCATAGCCCGCCGCCGAGGCCCATTGCGGCAGCGGCGATTCGGCATCGCGGCCCGGCAGGCGGATCACCTGCGCCCCTGCCCCGACCAGCTGCGGCGCCACGGTATGCAGGGGGCCGGCATCCTCGACCGATTCGCGCAGGAACAGCACGTTCAGGCAAAGTTCGCCCTGCTCATCACGAATCGGGCAGATGCGCGCATCGACGCGGAAGCGCCGCCCGGCCTTCGACACCTGGCACAGGCCATGGATGCGCTGTTCGTGACCGCCCGCGATGCCAAGCATGTTGGCCAGCCGGTCCGGCATCTTTTCCGATGCATCCAGCAGCACCATCACCGGCCGCCCGACGATTTCATCGCGCCGATAGCCGCACATGCGCAGGCAGGACTGGTTCACGGCGACAATCCGCCCCGCCAGGTCAAGGATCAGCACCGCGCGATGCGTCCGGATGGCGCGCATGGCCCAATCCAGATCGTGCTGCAACATTTGGACTTCGGACATCCAGACTACTCCCGAAACACTTTCCGGCAGTCTCGCAGCAATTGCCTAAGATTCGGTTAGCGCCTAACCGGCTGTCGGCGGCCCGAAACGCTCGATCATGCGCTTCTGGATCTGGTCGCGGACGCTGCGGTAAAGCGCCAGCTTGGCATCGCGCCCCTCGGCCAGGCCGGCGGGGTCCATGATCGCCCAGTATTCCACGTCAAGATGCGACACCCGCGTCAGTTCCAGCGCCTTGCGCTGACTGGCCGGAGACAGCGCCACCACAAGGTCGAAACTGCCCAGATCGTCGCCCCAGGCATGCATCTCGTCAAAAGAGCGGGACCGGTGGGCCGACAGTTCGACGTCGATTTCCTTGCAGACCGCGATGGCGAAGCCGTCGATCTCCATGTCGTTCTTGACCCCGGCCGACTGCACATAGGCGGCACGGCCGTAGAATTTCTTCATCATGCCCTCGGCCATGGGAGAGCGGATCGCGTTGTGATCGCAGCAGAAAAGCACCGAATGGGGAATCAACCCGGGCACCGATCACTCCTGGATCAAGGCACAGATCAGGGTGAAAAGGCGCCGCGCGGTGTCGATGTCGATCTCGGCCTTGCCCTCCAGACGCTCTTGCAGGGTGCGGGCGCCTTCGTTGTGGATGCCGCGCCGGGCCATGTCGATGGCCTCGATCTGCGCCGGAGGCAGGCGTTTGACCGCGTCGAAATAGCTGGCGCAGATCTGGAAGTAATCCTTGACCGTCTGGCGGAACGGCCCAAGCGACAGGTGAAATTCGGCGACCTTGTCGCCGCCCTCGGTCGCTATATCAAAGACCAGCCGCTTGTCGCGCACCGCCAGCACCAGCGCATAAGGTCCGGCAGGTGCGGGCTGCCCCTCGCGGCCGGGCAGCGCGAAGCTGTTGTCTTCGAGCAGGTCGAACACGGCAACGCGGCGGTCCTGCTCCATCTCGGGGGTGGGCGGCGGCAGCGCGCTGTCGTCGATGTCGATCCGGCCGATGCGATTCCTGGCGTTACCCTTCATCCCTGCCCTCATTCAAAACCGCCAGTCGCGCCGAGACGGACAGGCCATGTGCAGACAACCCCTCGGATGCGGCCAGCCGCACGGCGGCCGGGCCGATCTCGGCCAGCGCCGCCGGCGTCAGCCGCGCGATCGTGGTGCGCTTGAGAAAATCCATCACCGACAGCCCCGAGGAAAACCGTGCCGAGCGCGCCGTCGGCAGGACGTGATTCGGGCCGCTGACATAGTCGCCGACCGCCTCGGGCGTCCAGCCGCCCAGAAAGATCGCGCCGGCATGACGGGTCTTTTGCGCCAACGCCTCGGGGTCGTCGACGCAAAGCTCCAGATGCTCGGGGGCGATACGGTCCGAAAGCGCCGCCGCCTCGTCCAGATCGCGGGTCACGATGACGGTGCCATAGTCGCGCCAGCTTGCGCCGGCGACGGCGGCGCGCGGCAGGGTCGGCAGCAGGCGTTCCACCTCGGCCTCGACGGCGCGGGCAAGGGCCGCGTCCGGGGTGATCAGGATCGATTGCGCATCCGCGTCATGCTCGGCCTGGGCCAGCAGGTCCAGCGCCAGCCATTCAGGGTTCTGCGCGCCATCGGCAATGATCAGGACCTCCGAAGGGCCGGCGATCATGTCGATGCCGACGCGGCCAAAGACATGGCGCTTGGCCGCCGCAACATAAGCGTTGCCGGGGCCGGTGATCTTGTCGACGGGACGGATGGTTTCGGTGCCGTAAGCCATGGCGGCGATCGCCTGCGCGCCACCGATGCGATAGATCTCGTCCACGCCGGCCAGTTCGGCGGCCAGCAGCACCAGCGGATTGACCACGCCATCCGGCGTCGGCACGCAGACCACCAGCCGCCCGACCCCGGCGACCCGCGCCGGAATCGCGTTCATCAGGACCGAGGACGGATAGCTGGCCTGCCCACCCGGCACATACAGCCCGGCGGCCGAAACCGGCGTCCAGCGCCAGCCCAGAGTCGCGCCCTCAGGGTCGGTCCAGCGCATGTCGTCGGGCATCTGGCGGGCGTGATAGGCGCGAATGCGCCCCGCCGCCATGGTCAGCGCGGCGCGATCCTCGGGCGCAACCTTTGCCGTCTGTCCGGCGATTTCGTCCCGTGAAAAGGCCAGCGTCCCGGGCGTCAGCGCCAGCCGGTCGAAACGCGAGGTCAGATCGACCAGCGCCGCATCGCCCCGCGCGCGCACATCGCCGATGATCGCAGCGACGGCATCGTTCACATCTGCCGCATCCTCGCGCTTCATCGCCAGCAGCGCGGCGAAGCGGGTCTCGAAGTCGGATTGGGCGGTCGAAAGATGGATCGGCATGAACCTGCTCGGAATGACTGAACCTTGTTAGCGGCTGTATGAAGGTCGCTCAAGCGGCGATGACGATTCACCGCATTCGCGCAGTCCGCTGATGGCACCGTCATATTGGATATTTGAATGAAGAAGAAGTTGACCGCGCGGTATCGCTTTTCTTCTTCAAACAAATATCCATGCCGGCCGCGCCGCGATCCGGGCAGTCTGGTGGGGCTCAGGCGTCGGGATGCTGTGGCGCCTTGCCCGAGGGCGCGACATAGGGGCGGGTCACGTCGCGCAGTTCGACATTCAGACATTCCGCATCCACCGCCAGCGTGCCGTCGCCGGCAAAGTCCAGCAGCAGGCGCCCGGTGCCGTCCTCGCCGGGCTGCCAGTGCAGCGCCAGGAGTTCCAGCACCAGGTCGCTGTCGCGCCGGTCGATGCCGTCGCTTTGCACCTTGCGCACATCCGAGATCAGCAATACGGCGCGCACCCGCTCATAAGGGCGATCCTCTCGCCGGGCCTGTTCGGCATCCTCCCAGCGGAAGCGGTTGACGAGCAGCGCCAGTTGCCGGTGGCGCGGCTCATACGAGATGTCGGTCACCTGCAGGACCGCGTCCTGCACCAGCGCCGAGATCACCACCAGATCGTCGGCATCCCCGGCCATCAGCGCCAGCGGTGCGGGGTCGGCATCGGCAAAGCGGGCGTCAGTCATGGGCAGGCGTCTCCTTGATGCGTTCGATCTGCGCGCCGACGCCGCGCAGCTTGCGCACGACTTTTTCATAACCGCGATCAAGGTGATAGACGCGGCTGACGATGGTTTCGCCCTCGGCCGCAAGGCCCGCAAGGATCAGGCTGACCGAGGCGCGCAGGTCGGTCGCCATCACCGGGGCGCCGCGCAGCCTTGACACGCCATGGACGGTGGCGTGGCCGCCATGGACCTCGATCCGGGCGCCCATGCGGGTCAGTTCGGGGGCATGCATGAAGCGGTTCTCGAAGATCTTTTCCTCAAGCACGCTGGTGCCCTCGGCGGTGCACAGAAGCGCCATCATCTGCGCCTGCAGATCGGTCGGGAAGCCCGGGAAGGGTTCCGTCACCACATCGACCGCGCGCACCTTGCCGTTCTTGCGCGAGACCTTCAGCCCGCGGTCGGTCTCGGTCACGCTGACGCCGGCGGCGTCAAGCTTTTCGCAGAAGGCCGCCAGAAGGTCGATGCGGCCGCCAAGGCATTCGACCTCGCCGCCGCAGATCGCCGGGGCCAGCATATAGGTGCCCAGCTCGATGCGGTCGGTCACCACCGGATGCGTGGCGCCCCCCAGTGCGCGCACGCCCTCGACGGTGATGGTCGAGGTGCCCTCGCCCTCGATCTGCGCGCCCATGCGGCGGAGGCACTGGGCTAGATCCACAATCTCGGGTTCGCGTGCGGCGTTCTTCAGAACGGTCGTGCCCTTGGC
>RRZU010682646.1_pt1 | contig 26480 bp, 22 predicted proteins | sample 2165561 | NCBI WGS metagenome assembly RRZU01 (sample SAMN10456909, study PRJNA506462) | wastewater metagenome | isolation source: wastewater sludge | place: USA: Moscow, Idaho | reverse complement strand
TTTGATAAGGAACAATTTACTTTTGTTAAAAGTGGACAAAATCATCATAAAGAGATGATAGAGATTATCAAACTTTCATCAGCTCTAAGTGAGGCAAATATTCATTTTGAATTGACTGATAATGGTATAAAAATATTTGACAACCCATTTTAGATATTTGTATTGTATTTATTGAGAGCTTTTTCTAAAACCTCTAAATCTTTTGTACTTTTAACTGCAAGTCTTACATAGCTATCATCCAAGAAATCAAAATTTGAGCAATCTTTAATATAAATTTTATAATCCAAAAGATAGTTTTGCAGTGTTTGTGCGGTGATATTTTTCAATTTTCCTAAAATAAAATTTCCATTACTTGGATAGACTTTTTCAAAAAGATTTGAATCTATAAGAATTTGTTCTAAGAGAATATTATTTTTTGTGTTGAGTGCTTTTGCAATTTTTTTAAAATTTTTATCTTTGAGTGCTTCAACAAGAAAGTGGCTATCATAATGTGAAAGTTTCCAAAGTGGTTCGGTTTGTTTTAAATTTGAAATAGCTATTTTGTTTGAGACAATAAGCCCAATTCGAATTCCAGCATTTCCATAAAACTCTGACATAGATTTTAAAATATAGAGTTTTGGATAACATTTAAGAAGTTCTATTGCACTTTTTTGATTTGTAAAATCCAAAAATGATTCATCGATAACGATTGTTGCATTTACTTTTGCCCAAAGAGAAAAAAGAGTTTCGATATTGTGGTAGGTTCCATCTGGGATAGAAGGATTGGTAAAAATAATGAGAGAATTTTCCTTTATCGGTTCATTGATATCCAAAAATCGGTTGATAATAGTTGTCTCATATCCAAAAAGTTGAGCAGTTTTTTTGTACTCTAAAGAAATAGGTGCATAGATAAAACACTCTTTGAGTTGGAGATGACGAAAAAGTGAAAATATTGCACTACTTCGACCATTAAAAAGTTCAATTTCACTTTTTTTCACACCATAAAGTTTGGCAATATTGTCATAGAGTTTTTCATAATTTGAATAAGAACTGATCTCTAAGGTATTCAAATCAATATTAATGTGTGGTTTTACAAAATTGATATTTGAAGAAAAATCTATATATTCGTTCATATATTTAACAATACTTTGCCAAAAGCCCATTTTTAAGTGCTAAATATTTTTCAATTCCAGCAAGTTTTTTTACAAGTTCTAAACCAAAACAGATAGCAGTTGCAGGACCACGTGAAGTTAAAATATTTCCATCTTCGACAACCATTGCACTCTCACCTTGGTATCCATCAAGTCTAATTTCATTTTCAACAGATGGATAACAAGTGTAATTTTGTTTGAGTACTCCTGCTGTATGGAGTGCAAATGGAGCTGCACAAATAGCACCGATGAGTTGATTTTTTCTATCCATTTGTTTTAACATATTTTGGATTGTTTCATCGTTGGCGAGTGCTTTTGTACCACCCCAACCACCAGGAAGTACTATCATATCAAGTGAAGTGCTATCTACATCTTTGATATTCATATCACCTTGTACTGTGATACCATTTGCACCACAAACAAGATTTGATTCCCCTAAATATCCAATAATCACTTCAATCTCTGCTCGTCGTAATATATCAATGATACTCACCGCCTCAATCTCTTCAAAACCAGTTGCAAGTGGAACTAAAACTTTTTTTTGCATCTTGACTCCTTTTTGAATATTTTTTATTTTACCCTTTTAGAGTTAAACTTATTTTATTTTTGTCCCTATCGATACTCAAAATCTTGATATCTTTTAAGTGTTGATTGACACTCAAAACATCCATTGGGTGGTTGATTCGTTTCTGTGAGATTTGAGAGATATGAAGTAGGGCATCATTTTTGAGTCCAATATCTACAAAGGCTCCAAAATCGGTGATATTTCGGACAACTCCAGCTACACTATCCCCCTCGCTTAAGTCCTCTATCGTTTTCACATCGAGGCAAAAAGAGATACTTTCCAGCTCATCTCTTATATCAAACCCAGGTTTTAAAAGCTCTTTTACGATATCTTTTAAGGTTTCTAGCCCTGTGTCAAACTTATCATTTACCTTCACCAACTCTTCATTTGAAATCTTTTCCAGTTCAAAATGCTCTTTGAGATACAGTGCAACTTTATAGTTTTCAGGGTGGATACCACTATTATCCAAAAAGCTTTTTCCATCTTTGATTCTAAAAAATCCCACACTTTGCTCATACCCTTTTGCCCCAAGACCTTTTACTTTTTTGATTTGCTCTTTGGAACTAAATCCACCAAGTTCCTCTTTTAAAGCGATGATATTTTTTGCTATTTTTTCACTGATTCCTGAAACATAAGAGAGGAGTTTGTAAGAGCTTGAATTGATATCAACACCCACTTTATTGACTATAGAAACAGTGGTAAACTCAAGTTTTTTTTCTAATTTCTTTTGATTGAGGTCGTGTTGGTATTGCCCCACACCTAAACTTTTTGGGTCAATCTTCACAAGGGCTGAGAGTGGGTCACGAAGTCTTCCAGCTATCGAAATCGCCCCTCGAATAGTCACATCAAGATGTGGATACTCCTCTTGTGCAATTTTTGAAGCAGAGTAAACAGAAGCTCCTATCTCACTTACCACCGCATAGTTTGTGGCTAAATTGTTTGCTTTTAAAAGTTCGCTAATAAATGTTGCAGTCTCTTTTGATGCCGTTCCATTTCCTATCGCTATGGCGGTAACTTGATATTTTTTGAGCAATTCTAGCACTTTTTTTGAAGCATTCTCTTTGTCATTTGCACTCAAAAGATAGATAACCCCACTATCAAGATACCCTCCATCTTTATCCAAAACAGCCATTTTACAGCCTGTTTTGTACCCAGGGTCTAGCCCTAAAATGATTTGATTGACAAGTGGGGGAGTGATAAGGAGTTCTGCTAAATTTTTTCCAAAAAGCTCAATCGCTTCATTACTTGCCCTCTCTTTGAGTTCACTTAAAAATTCTCTTTTTAAACTTGGAAGTAACAATCGTTTCAACCCATCGATATAGGCATCAACAACCAATATTTTAGAACTATTTGCCCACGAAGGAATCTTGAATTTTTTTATCCCCTCGATTAAATAATCCTCATCCACTTCTAGTTTTAAAGTGATTTGTTTCTCATTTACCGCTCGAAATATCGCCAAAAGTCGATGCGATTTGAGGTAACTCGCTTTTTGATTTATATTTGCCAAATCTTTATACACCCCATCCGCTTCAAAAGTTTTGGTAGGTTTGGTGAGCATTATGGAGTGGTTGTGGATATTGTTTCGGAGATTCTCTTTTGTTCTGATATCTTGAGCATACCGCAAAGCGATAATATCTTTTGCCCCATCAATCGCATCCTTAGTCGTTTTTACTTCACCTTTAGTAAATGTTGACGCTTTTTGTTTTATCTCTTCAATGGTGTATTTCATCGAATTTATCATATTCGCCAAAGGTTCAAGCCCATTTAAAAGGGCAATATCCGCTCTTGTATTTTTGGACTCTTTGTAAGGCTCGTAAATATCTTCCAAAGCTGTCAATGTAGTAGCTTTGTTTAAAAGCTCTTGTAGAGTTGTGGTTAAAGACTCTCTCTCTTTTAAAATATGCTCAATCTCCTCTTTTCGTTTAAGGAGTTTGAGACTATATTCATAAATCTCTTGAAATTTCAAAAGTGCCTCATCGGTAGCATTTCTAGTATTGTCTTTTCGATATCTCGCAATAAATGGGATAGTACACCCCTCTTCAAGAAGAGAGATGATGTTTTTGATATATTTTTCCTCTAAAGAAGTTTTTTCTTTGAGGATTTTTAGGAGGTTAGTGTTCATTTTTGCCTTGGTTGATGGACCTATTTTTAAATAGTTTTATTTAATAGTATGAGAAAAGGAGTCAATATAAATAGTATTTTTATACGGATAGTTTTTCCAAAAACTCTTTTAAATCATCTAAAATTGGATTTTCAAAATCCCAAATATCTTTTTTAATGGCAACTTCATTTTTGCAATTTTTGTTAGCTTGTTTTTGCTCTTTTTTTGTACAAGTATCAAATCTTAAATAGTTGTTTACCCAAAACTTATCAAAATCTTTTTGTGAAATTTCTTTCTCGTTCCCTGCTAAACATTGTTTCCAAGAATCTAAACAATTAGCATAAGTTGAATCTTTAGATGCAATAGCTCGCAAAACAGTTTCAAGTTCACCTTTTCCAGCTACATTCATAATATAACATCCGATTTCCACATCAAAACTTTCAATTTTTATAAATTCATTAATATTAGTAATTTCAAAATCTATTGGAACTTCTTTTAATGATTTAATACAAGTATTAATTAGAGTTATTCGTTCAGCTATTTCTTTATCATCTGCATCAATAATAATCCCAACTTTTTGATATTGGTGAAAACTAACCTCTTTAAGAGTTTGTGTTAATTTTTTTTCAGATAAGCCACCCAAACACTCAAAATCTGTAATATTACAAATAGGTTCATCTACTTTAATATTTGTCAATCCCATAACATCTCTTAATTTTTCGATAAAAAATTTATCATTATCACTTTCTACAATAATTAAATTATTCACCTCTAACCTCTCGATTATGAGTTAAGGCATATTCAAGTTGTTCATTATCTCTTTCTTTTACTACAATTAAACCATTTTTTTGATTTCTATAAAATTCAAGATAAATTCCTTCATCTTCTTCATTTAGTCTATTAAATGCTTCTATACACTCTTTAGAATGAGTAGTGATAAATATTTGACAATTTGCCATTCTAGAAGCTTCAAAAATAATTTTCCAAAGTTTTCCATAATTTGTATAGTGTATACCATTTTCTATTTCATCAATAAATAAATATCCATTTTTACTTTCCCAAATAGCACATATTATTGCAATGTATCTATTTATCCCATCACCTAACGATGATAATAAAACAGGTGTATCTCTATCTTTTAATTGCAATTTTAAGACTACATCACGGTCAGTCATTTTTTGTTTAAGTGCAATAACATTTTCATCAAATATTGATAATGATTCATCAAGATATTTTTCCATATTCATATCTATTAATCTTCCATAATAAATAGCAATTTCTTTTTCTTCTACAGTGGACGATGATATAAAATTAATATTTATTTTTGCATCTAAATCTCTTCTTAACATCATAGGTTTATCGGTTATTCGTTCAATCGGAATGATTTTTTCATCACCATTAATACTTAATTTTAAAGATGGTTCATATTTAAATAAAGAACTTTTTTCAGCAAAGAAATCTTCAACTTTTTGGGGTGTTTCTTCTAAATATTGAATTTCAAGGCTTTTGCTATCTATTATTAATTCCATATTTGTGTTATTAAGGTATATGAAATCTAATTCAAAATATCTTTCTCTTCTGATATTTTGCTGTCTTCTTCTTATCATTTTATATAAATTAAGAGCTAATCCAATACATTCTTTTGATGATAGATATAGTTCTAATCCTTCCATAAAAGAAGTTTTTCCAACATTATTTTTACCACTTATGAGATTAACTCTTTTTAAATCTTTAACTTTTAACTCTTTAAAGCATTTAAAATTTTTAAATTCAACATTTTTGACAAAATGATTTTCCATCGTGACCCTTTTTCTTCAATATGGTATATTGTACTTAATTTTTGATTGTATCTTATTGATGTTGAAAATTTATTGTATCAACTTCCTATCCCTCATACATTTGAGTATCTCATAACATTTACTTACATCATAAGTGGCACTATGGTAAGCATTTTGGTCGAAATTTATCCCATAAAAGTTACAAGTTTCATCGAGTTTTGGATTTTTGATAGCACCATTTTTATTGAGAGCTTTGACGATATGTTTATTCTCTTTCATCGTGCAAAAGTGATTTTCAAACTTTACGATTTTCTCACAATGGCGAAGTTCAAAGCTGATATTGTGAGCGACTAAAGTTTTTGCTCCCTTACAAAATTGGGCAAATTCCTCATCCTCTTTAAAGTAGGCTGGGTATTTTATTTCATTTGTATTTCTATATTCCAAGATAAGTTCTGGGGTGAGTTTATGGACATTAAAAGAGTGGAAGTTTACAGGATACCTAGAAAGATAGTATCTATGAAACATCTCTTTGACTTTAAGTTCCCCATTAAGCTCTATTCTTACAGCAGCTACCTCTATCACATCATATTGGTTGTGGGTATTTGTTTCAAAGTCGAGGATTATCAAATGGTCTCTTTTGTCAATATTCTAATTTGTATCTCATAAAATCAGCATGAGTCATCGCTCTATCTTTTTTGACATTTTCATAGTAAATTTTTCCACCAACCGCTTTTCCATTTTTAAAAATCACCTGTGAAGCCAATGCACCTGAGATTTTATAGGTTTTCATATCGGTGATGATTCCAAATCTATAAGTTCTCTCAGCCGATAGCTCACCCGTTTCAAAAAATTCGTTGATGACACCATCAAATCTTTTGCCGTTCGCTTTGAGATAAGCTATGTTTTTTTTGATTTCAATATCATCATTTTTATAGCTATTTGCACCAAATAATAAAGTTCCAAGAAGTGTGAGAAGTAGGAGTGTTTTTTTCATAAAAAGCCTTTCGTTTTGGATAGAAAATAGTAGCTTTTTATCACTTTACTTTCTATCCAAAAAAGCTTTCCATAAAAAATAGATAACACCAATTTCAAGCACAAAAAGTCCAAAATGAAGATAATAGACTTGTGTTTGATTGTCAGTTGTTCCAAAATACTCTAAGATTTTATAAAAAAGATACGAAACCGCCAACCCTACAAGATACCCTTTTTGTTTTGTAACATCTAGGAAACTTAAGATTTGCATACGATTTAAAAAAATTGTTTCCGCCCTTACAAGATAACTTCCAAACATAAAAGAGATTTGATACCCTATATAAACTAAGAGTGCTGTGGTGTAGTTATATGGGCTTAGTAAAAAATATCCCACCATCAAAAACATAACAATTTCAACTCCCAAAGAGATACGATAAAATGATTGAATATTGAGTATTTTTGTGTAATATTTAGCAACAATCAAAAGCCCAATCGCTAAAAATATCCCACCAATTGAGAAAATTGATGGCTCTAATGAGCCATAAATCGTAAATACAGAACCCATAGCGAGTCCTGTAAAAATCGAGTTTAGAAATTTATATTGTAAAAAATCTCTTATGTTTATATTTTTAGAATTTTGCATTTAATCCTACATAGTATGCTCTTGGAGATGTGGCATAGCCATCCACTTCTTGATAATTTTTGTCAGTGATATTATTGATTTTGAGATACAAATTCAGATTTCTTTTGTATTCATAATTTACTACTGTATTGAGCACTGTATATTTTCCTGTTTGTTTTGTTTTGAGTGAATCATCATATCTTTCCCCAACATATTCCCCATTGAGATTAAAATTAAATGCTTTTATTCCAAAATAATCAGCTGAAAAATTCATTTTTTCTTTCTCTCTTCTTTGTAAATCTTTACCATCACCATCTTTTGCAGATTGGTTTATATATTTTACACTTAATAGAGTTGTTTCAAATCCTTTTTGATAAGAGATTTCATAACCTTTATATTTTGATTTTTTATCACTTTGGTCATAGCTCCATGTAGCATTATTATAAAAAATTTCATTGTCAATAGTTGATGAGAAATATTTCACTGCAAAATCTTTATACTGAATTGAAGCATCAAAACTTTTGATATCTTCAGGGACTAAATTTAAATTTCCAGTACCCCATCCTGCATACAAATTGTATAAAGAAGGTGTTTTATAAGCTGTTCCATAGTTTGCACTTGCACTTAAATCTTCTGTAAATATCTGTTTAATTCCAAGTTTTCCTGTTGTTTTATCTTTAAAATTATCGTAATTATCTTTTCGTAACGACTCAGTTATGATAGTGTTTGAAAAATTATTTGAATTGGTTACAAATAGCCCTTTACTTTTGTATTTCCCTTCAAGAACAGAATAACTTTTATCCATAATTTGCTCTTTTGAATCCGCACCAATAATAATAAAATCTTTTGTTCTATATGATATTTTTGATTTTACACCTATTTCTTTGGTTTCGCCAACATATTCTCCCCCAGCATAGGTTCTATCAAAAGTTGATTTATTGGTATAAAAATCTAATATATTAAAAGAATCTATATGGTTAAAATTGATTTGAGTAAATTTATTTTTATTTTGAAAATTTGCATTAGTGTCATTTGCAGGAATTCCAACAGCATATTCACTATCATAATCCCCTTTTGCATCAACAATAGTATGGGCAAAATCTATCTTATTTGCATCGTTGATATTGAATCCATATTGTAATTTTACAGTTGTATTTTCATATTTATCATCTTCGTAATCCGCTACATCTTTACCTTTTGGTACCATCGCACTAAAGCCATCACTTGTGATTTGTGAAACACTCATCCCAAAATTATTTTTTTCATCTTTTGCTTGAATTTTCATATTTGTTTTTTTTGTATTGAAACTACCAGCTTCAAGATTGAGTATAAGTGTCTGTTTTTCATTTGGTTTTTTTGTGATGATATTGATAACACCAGCAGCTGCATCAGCTCCCCAAATACCACTTTGAGCTCCTTTTATTATCTCAATTCTTTCAATATCTGCAATCATCAGATGGTCAAGTAAAGCATATCCATTTGTTACAGTTGGGTCATTGTATCGTACACCATCAACTAAAACTAAAGTATGTTCCGCACTCATACCACCTAGAAAAAATGAACTTGTTTGTCCTATTCCCCCACTTTGATTTATTGAAATATTTGTTAGCTTTAGAGCATCTAAAACTGTTGTGATATGTTTTTCTTCTAGTTCAGCACCTGTGATTACTTCTACATTTGAAGTAACATCTTTGATAGATTGTTCACTTTTAGTGGCACTTGTAACTGTTATCATTCCCAAATCTTCACTTGTCTGGGCATAACTATTTGTAGCTAATAGTATAGCTGTAGCTATACTTAATGAGATATTTTTTTGCATATTTGATTCTTCCTTTTTATAAAAAAAGCGATTTTTATCGCACAATAATTTTGAATTTTTAACTATTAATTTTTATAAAAAAAGAGGAGGAGGTGAAGTCTTTCGCTCTTCATATTCAAAAGCTTTTATGTGGTATTGGAAGTTGCTATCAACTCTCGTGAGTTTATGCAATGTAGAGTACATCGCAATGATAGCGAGTGAAAAGTATCTATTAAAAAATCCCTTTAAGTGTTTCATCTAGATTGCAACATCCAAAATGATAAGGATAAAGAAAAGAATACCAAGATAACCATTGACTGTAAAAAATGCCTTATCAATCTTTTTAAAGTCTTTATTTACTAAATAATGTTCATAACTAAGCATTACAATACTAGCAACTATTGCTCCAAATCCAAAAAGTCCAAGATTTGCTTCATAAACAAATAAAGACCAAAAAACGATAGTCAAAATATGCATCGTTTTTGAAAATAGCATCGTTTTTTCTACCCCAAATTTTGATGGGATAGAGTGAAGTCCAAGCTCTTTATCTACCTCAATATCTTGTAAAGAGTAGAGTAAATCAAATCCAGCTACCCAAAACATCACCCCAAGAGAGAGATAAATACTCCACAAAGTGATAGTTTCACTCACAGCTACAACACCAGCGATTGGAGCAAGTCCGAGGGAAATCCCTAAAATAATATGAGCTAAACTTGAAAATCTTTTAAAATAAGAATAACTCCCAATCACAACTAAAATAGGGATGGAGAGATAAAAAGCAAGGGGATTTACAAAAAAAGCAACCGCTATAAAAATAAGTGCATTTATGATGGTAAAAATATAGATTTGATTTGGACTAAGTCTCCCATCAACGCTTGGACGATTTATAGTTCGAGGATTCTTTGCATCGATATCACGGTCAAGATAACGATTAAATCCCATCGCAAAATTACGAGCAGAGAGGGCTGCTAAAATTCCCATTATTAAAAGTTCAAATCCAAACCAACCGTTTGAAGCTACAACCATCGCTATAAAAATAAACGGCAGTGAAAAGATAGAGTGTTTGAACATCACAAGTTCATTAAAGTCGTTTAAAAGTTTTGATATTTTTTGCATGGTGCGGATTTTATCAAAAGAGTAATTAAAAAGTAAAAAATCTAATCTAATATTTGTTACAATCCCAAAAAATAGACACTTTGGGGATTATGAAATGGAAAAAATAAAAAATATTGTAGAGAGTCAACGATTTATCAATTTTATCATAACACTTATTTTGATAAATGGAATCACAATGGGACTAGAAACATCAAAAGTAGTGATGGCAGATTTTGGTACTTGGATACATCTGTTTGATAGTTTTGTTATCACTGTTTTTACGATAGAAATTTTGATGAAGATTTCAGTTTATAGAGGTGCTTTTTTTAAAGACCCTTGGAATTTATTTGATTTTACGATTGTTGCTATCTCTTTAGTTCCTACTACATCAGGGTTTGAAATATTTAGGGTACTTCGAGTTTTAAGGCTTTTTAGATTGGTTACAGTTATACCACAAATGAGAAAAATAGTTTTAGCACTTGCAAGTGTTATCCCTGGAATGGCTTCTATTGCAGGACTTCTTACTCTTTTATTTTATATCTTTGCGATTATGGCGACACAACTTTTTGGCGAAGTATTTCCACAGTGGTTTGGAACTTTAGGGGAATCATTTTATACACTTTTCCAAGTGATGACTTTAGAGTCTTGGTCGATGGGAATAGCCCGACCTGTAATGGAACAATTTCCTATGGCTTGGCTTTTTTTTGTACCTTTTATCTTTATTGTTACTTTTATTATGATAAATCTTATTATCGCGGTTGTCGTAGATGCTATGAATGAACTTAAAGATGATAATAATGAGGTTATTTTAGATGAAATTCATACAAATGAAGATAAAACTTTACGAGAAATTCAACTCTTACGAAATGAGATACGAGAATTAAAAGAGTTACTAGTTCAAAAATAAGGGAAGCTAGATATACTTATAGCAAATTAATTTATCCAATCTTCTGATTGGTCTTTAGGAAAAGTGAAATATGAAAAAACAAAATTTTTTCATATTTGAAAACAAAGATGAAACGGAGAGGCTCCGTTCATTTTTGGTACAAATTAAGGAGTAACTATGGCACTCAAAGTAGTATTATCACACAAAACACACTATAACTATGACAAAAAAGTAAATCTAAGTCCACATATCATAAGACTTCGTCCAGCTCCGCATAGTAGGACACCTATTGAGGCTTATTCACTTAAAATAAAGCCTGAAAATCATTTTATCAATTGGCAACAAGACCCATTTGGAAACTATCTTGCTCGTATTGTTTTCCCAGAGAAAACAGACAAACTTCATATTGATGTAGAAGTAATGGCGGATATGATAACTATCAATCCTTTTGACTTTTTTGTGGAAGATAGTGCAAAAAATTATCCATTTACTTATAATGAAACACTCAAAAAAGAGCTTATCCCTTACCTTGAAATAGAAGAGGATAGCGAAGCGATAAGAAATTTTGTAAAAACTATCGATAGAAGTGAGATGTCAATTATTGACTTTTTAGTAGCACTCAATCAAAAAATTTACTCATATCTTAACTATACGATACGACTAGAACCAGGGGTGCAAAGTTGTGAATATACTCTTGGGAAAAAACTTGGAAGTTGTAGAGATTTCTCTTGGCTTTTCGTTCAAGTACTTCGTCATCTTGGGCTTGCGAGCCGATTTGTATCGGGTTACTTAGTGCAACTTACAGCTGATGTAAAATCACTTGATGGTCCAAGTGGTCCTGAGGAGGATTTTACAGACTTACACGCTTGGACAGAGGTATATATCCCAGGTGCTGGATGGATTGGATTAGATTCTACAAGTGGACTTTTTGCAGGGGAAGGGCATATTCCACTTGCTTGTACGCCACACTATAATTCAGCTCATGCAATTGAAGGGGCGAGTGATAAATGTGAAGTTGAGTTTGAATATGAAAACAAAGTGACAAGGATTTTTGAATCACCAAGGGTAACAAAACCTTATAGAGAAGAGCAATGGGACGCTATTTATAATCTAGGATTTCAAGTTGATAAAGATTTGGAAGCTAATGATGTACGGCTTTCTATGGGTGGAGAGCCAACATTTGTGAGTATTGATGATATGGAATCACCTCAATGGAACACAGCAGCTGATGGGGACCATAAAAGAAAATTAGCAAATGATTTATCAAGAAAACTTCTTAGCTCTTTTACAACTGGAGGTCTTTTACACCATGCTCAAGGGAAATGGTATCCGGGGGAGCCAATTCCTAGATGGCAAACAACAGTTTACTGGAGAAAAGATGGTGTGCCTGTTTGGGAAAATCCAGAATTATTAGCTGATAAAAATGAGACCTATCCATACACTACTACTGATGCGAAAAAGTTTCTTTCCCATCTTGCGCTTGTCCTTGGGGTGAGTCCTGAAAATATTGTAACGGCTTATGAAGACCCAGTGTATTATATTATGAAAGAAGCAGAGATGCCACTTGATATTGACCCATTAGAGTTTGATCTTAAAGATTCACTTGAAAGAAAAACTATCGCTGAAAAATTAGCAAATGGGCTCAATAATGAAGTGGGATATGTTCTCCCTATTGGTTTTGGAAAAACAAAATGGATCACTTCAAAATGGGAATTTAGAAGAAAACATATGTTTTTAACAGCTGGGAACTCTCCTCTTGGGCTTAGACTTCCCCTAAATTCTCTTTTAGCAAAACCACATACAGAACTTGAACAAAGTTTTGAAGTTGACCTTTTTGCATCTTTTCCTGAACTTGGGGATTACAAAACAAATGTAAAAAAAAGAGCTCAAAATCTAAACGATACAACTACGATTTACAACAGCTACTCTGCTTATGTTAAAACGGCGATGTGTGCTGAGGTTAGAGAAGGAAAATTGTGTATTTTCCTCCCACCACTCAATGATACTGAGCAATTTTTAGACCTTATAGCTTCTATCGAAGAGACTGCCCTTGCCCTTGATATGAAAGTGTTGCTTGAAGGGTATGAACCACCACACGATTTACGAACTGATAGAATCAAAGTGACTCCAGACCCAGGGGTAATCGAGGTCAATATCCAGCCAGCAACTTCGTGGAAAGAGCTTAGTGATAATCTTAGCACTCTTTATGAAGATGCTAGGATGTGTAGACTTGGGACTGAAAAATTTATGGTAGATGGAAAACATACAGGAACGGGTGGTGGTAACCATGTCACGATTGGGGCTTTAACTCCAAGCGACTCACCACTTCTTAGAAATCCAAAATTACTCCAAAGTTTAATAACTTTTTGGCAACATCATCCAGGGTTATCGTATCTTTTTAGTGGAGCATTTATTGGTCCAACATCTCAAGCACCGAGAGTTGATGAGGGGAGAATGGAAAATCTTTATGAGTTAGAGATTGCATTTTCTCAGATTCCTGATAGTGGTGATGTTCCTTTTTGGCTAACAGATAGACTCTTTAGACATATGCTAACAGATATCACAGGAAATACTCATAGAAGTGAGTTTTGTATAGATAAGCTTTATTCACCAGATAGTAGTACAGGGCGACTTGGTATCTTAGAGCTTCGAGCTTTTGATATGCCACCACACTATCAAATGGCGATGTTGCAGATGCTTTTGGTTCGAGCTTTGGTAAGTTGTTTTTGGAAAAATCCATATCAACACAAGCTTGTACGATGGGGGACAAGACTTCACGATGAATTTTTACTTGAACATTATGTAAAAGAGGATTTGCGAAGTGTTGTGGATTATCTTAACGAAGAGGGATATCATTTTGAACTTGATTGGTTTGACCCATTTTTTGAGTTTAGATTTCCACTTCATGGAATGACAACTATCCAAAATATGCATCTTGAAATAAGAGCTGCGATTGAACCTTGGCATGTACTTGGTGAAGAGAGTAGTTCTCAAGGAACTGCAAGATATGTTGATAGTTCCCTAGAAAGACTCCAAATCAAAGTGCAAGATTTTGTCCCTGAACGATATATTGTCACTTGTAATGGTGTTGAGATCCCTTTAGTAAAAACAGGAATCGATGGGGAATTTATCTGTGGAGTGAGATATAGAGCTTGGCAACCGTGGTCGGCACTTCACCCAACTATTGGAGTCGATACCCCACTTACCTTTGATGTTGTTGATACTTGGAATAAAAAATCAATTGGTGGATTTAACTACTTTGTATCGCACCCTGGTGGGCGAAGTTATGAAACTTTCCCTGTTAACTCTTATGAGGCAGAATCAAGAAGAATCAATAGATACTGGGATTTTAACCATACACAAGGGGAAGCTGTGGAATACAATCCACTGAGCTTTATCTCAAGTGTCTCTTCATCTGTACCAAATTCACTTAAAACGATAGCTATCACAAAAGGTGGGAAAAAAGTGTTGTTCCAAAAAGTTGGAGTAAATCCTGAATATCCTCATACTTTAGATTTAAGAAAAAGATGGTCAAAAAACTAGATGGCGATTTTTGATACTTGTAGATTAAATGCATCCTTTGATGAGATGTTTGATGAAAATTGCAACATAAAAGAGCATTGGAGGGAGATGGCAAATGCTCTTACCAATGCTGGTATCAAGCAATTAGAACAAAAGCAATTTGAAATTGATTGGCGACTCGAAGACAATGGGGTCACTTATAATATTTATAATGACCCAGATGGTACAAATAGGAAGTGGAATCTTGATCCAATCCCTTTTATTTTACAAGAGAAAGAATGGGATGAGGTTGCTATTGGATTAAAACAACGAGCAAAACTTCTTGACCTTATTTTTAAAGATATCTATAGTGAACAAAAACTTCTTAAAGATGGGATTATCCCCCCTGAAATTATTTTTTCTCATAAGGGATTTATACCTGAAGCTGTAGGATTTTCAAATAAAGATAATTATAGTTTAAAGTTCTATGCAGCAGATATTAGTCGTGGACCAGATGGAAAATTTTGGCTTATAAACGATAGAACTTCTGCACCATCTGGACTAGGGTACGCTATAGAAAATCGTCTTACTATGAATTCTATAGCGAATGAACTTTATCCAAATATCAGCACAAAAAAACTTGCAAATTTTATAGATGGATTTAAAAAGATGTTAAAAACATCTACGAAAAAACAACAAGAAAATCCACTCATCGTACTTCTTACCCCTGGACCACATAATGAAACTTATTTTGAACATTCCTATTTAAGTGCTTTTTTGGATTTGACACTGGTTCAAGGGGAAGATTTATTAGCAAGAGATAATCATATTTGGCTCAAAAATCTTAATGGACTTAAAAGAGTTGATGGGATTGTTCGTCGGGTTGATGATAGATATTGTGACCCACTTGAACTTAAAAATGATTCAAGACTTGGGGTAACTGGACTTTTAAATGTAGCTCGAAATGACAATATTTCTATGATAAATCCTATTGGAATTGGTATTTTAGAGAATCATGGACTGAATCCTTTTATGAAAAATATTTGTAAATATTTTTTAAATGAGGAGTTGATTTTACCTCAGATTGCTACTTGGTGGTGTGGACAAGAAGGTGAATTGGAATATGTTCTTGAAAATATATCAAGTTTGATTGTCAAAAAAATAGATAAAACGGAAAAAGTAGAAACTTATATTGGGAAAAATCTTAGCGAACAAGATATAGAAAAACTTAAGATAAAAATACAACTTTTCCCACAGGCTTATATTGGGCAAGAACACATTACTTTTTCAACAACACCTTCTTTTAGTGGAAATGAAATTGAGCCTAGAAATGCAATGATAAGAGCATTTAGTTATCTTGGAGAGAATGGATATGAGGTGATGAATGGCGGACTTGTAAGGGTGGCTGCTTCAAAGGATTCTTTAATGTTTTCAGGACAACATAGAGGCAATAGTAAAGATTTGTGGATTTTAGGGGAAGATATTCTCACTCAATCAAATCCACTTGGTCACAAAGGATATACAGATTCAAAACTAGAAAATATTTCAACTAAAAGGGCAGAAAATCTTTTTTGGCTTGGAAGATATATTAATCGTGCGATTATCACATCAAGAATGATACGGTTTAATCTTAAAAATATGATAAATATTTATAAGCTAGAAAATGCTGATAATACAAATGATATTACAAAAATACTCAATATCGCAACAACACATCTTACAATGACTTATCCTGGCTTTTTAGAATTACAAGATAGTGATACGATAAAAGAAGTAGTTGATGTTATAAAAAATAAGACAAGAGTTGGAAGTTTGACTTTTACAATAAATATGCTTGCAAATTCAAATATCAATGTAAAAAATCTGCTTACGATTGATGCTTGGAGAATTTTTGATAAGATGTATAAAAATTGGAATAATTATGTATTACAAAAAAATCAACCTGTAAGGGAGCATATCAATCAAATCAATAATCTTTTGATTTATCTTATGGCATACAAAGAGTTGATAGATGAGTCTATTTTTAAAGAGCAAGGGTTGATACTTTTTGATATTGGAGGGAAGATTGAAATCGCCCTTTTACTTATTTCAAAACTTCGTTCATTACTTACTATGAAACTAGATAAAATGTTGCAATATGAAGTACTTGATAGTTTACTAAATTCTTATGAGAGTTATAATTCTTATAGAGCTTATTATCAATCAAGCCTTGATTTATCAAATGTAGTGGAGTTTTTAATATTTAATACAAAATACCCAAAATCGCTTATCTACATCATATCAGAACTTTTGGACAATCTAAAAGAACTTCCAAAACAAAAAAATAGTGATTATTTGAGTGGTTGTGAAGAGCCAATTTTTAAAGCATATTCAAAAATAAAACTTTCAAATCCAACAGAACTCCTTAAAATTGATGAAAATCAATTTTTATATGGAGAGCTAGATAGATTTTTATCTGATATCTCTTTATTCCTTATTGCTTCTTCAGATGAATTAACAAATACATATTTTTCACATAATAACGATTAGGGGATAGTTATGACTTATGAGATTTATCACGAAACCTCTTTTGAGTATGCAAACTTTGTAACATTTAGCCATAATATTGCAAGATTAAAACCAAAAGATACACCAACTCAAAAATTATTAGAATATCGTTTGGAACTTTCTCCAACACCTTATGAAGAGAGTGAATTTGTTGATTTTTTTCACAATACAAATAAATTTATCTCCTTTAAAGAACCTCACAAGAGCTTGATTTTAAAAGCTTTTTCTAACGTGATAAGAGATGAAAATGCAATACACAAAGAGATAGAGTCTTATAAAAGTTCAAAAATTACCTATAAAGAACTCAAAGAGAGATTTAAAACACTCACACCAATTGATAATTGTCCAAAACTATATCTTTTTCATACAGATTTAATCCCTATGGCAAATGAAAATATTGTTGCATACACAAAAGAATCTTTTTCAAAAGAGAGACCATTATTTGAAAGTGTGTATGAATTTATGGGTAGGATTTTTGAAGATTTTGATTTTGTAAGTGGTTTTAGTGATGTAACAACACCAATTGATCTCATATTTAAAGAAAAAAAAGGTGTTTGTCAAGATTTTGCACAATTTGCTATTTCAGCTCTAAGAACAATAGGGATACCTACACGATATGTGAGTGGATATATTAGAACTATTCCTGCGGAAGGGAAAGAAAAACTTTTTGGAACAGATGCAAGTCATGCTTGGTTTAGTGTTTATATTCCCGATATTGGATGGGTTGATTTTGACCCGACAAATAATAAAATTCCAAATGAAGAGTACATTATTCTAGGAAATGGGAGAGATTATCACGACATCGCACCACTCAAAGGGGTCGTACAAAGTAGTGGGTTTAGTAGACTTGGAGTAAAAGTTGATGTAAAATTGGTAGACTAATTTTAGAACTTTTTCTCATACATATAACCAACTTTAAATCTAAAAGCAAGAAGATTTTCTAAAATAGCGATAATTACAATATAGTTAATAAAGCTACTTCCCCCATAGCTAAACATAGGTAAAGGTATTCCAACAACAGGTGCAAAGCCTATAACCATCAAGATATTAACCGCCATATTTAAAAAGATGAGTAGACCAACTCCACTTGCAAAAACGGTGATGAGAAAATCATTTTTAAATGTAAAATTGAGTAAAAGCAAATAAGAAACCAGAAGTAAATACATAAATACTAACCCAATAGCTCCTAAAAATCCATATCTTTCAACAACATATGCAAAGATAAAATCACTTGTAGCAATAGGTAAAAATTTAAGTTGAGCTTGAGTTGCTTCATCTTCAACTTTACCTAAAAGTCCACCAGAACCTATAGCAATAAGTGATTGTTGGACATGATAACTTGGTTTTTCACCCAAAAAATCGGTAATTCGTTTTTTTTGATAATCTTTTAAACCATAAGTATATAAAAGTGGTGAGATAACTAGAATAGCCCCTAATATTGATAAAATAATGTTTTTTTGAACACCTACAATAAAAAGTATTCCATATCCAACAAGAAGTAAAACAAGCCCTGTTCCTAAATCTGGTTCGGTTGCAATTAAAAAAAATGGCAACAAAATATAAAAAGAAAAATAAGCAAAATCTCCTATCTCATAGCCATTTTTAGGAGGAGGTTTTTTATGAACTAAAAAAGCCATTTGGAGTAAAAAAATAGGCTTAAAAAGCTCAGATGGTTGAATGGTGAGGTTGATTAGAGGGATATGTAACCATCTTGTAGCACCTAATTTACTTACCCCAAAGAGCATAACACACAGGAGTAAAAAAATCCCTAGCCAATAGAAAAAAGGCACAAAATCAATAGCTTCCCTAATGGGTAGAATAAAAACAATAATGAAAAACATAAAAGCAATAAAGTAGTATAAAAGTTGTTTTTGAGATAACATTTCACTTATCTCACCCACAAGAAAATGAGAAAGAATAATAAGTGGCAGTATAAATAAGATGAGTTCATAATTAAAATGTGATACTATTCGTTTATCAAAAAAATTCATGGCGAAACAATACCTTAAATAGGCTGAAAGAATATCAAAAATGACTGAAAAATATATCTCAAATAGTACCGATAGGCTTGATAAATTTTTATCGATAGCAATAGAACAACCGCGAAATCAAATAGAAGCACTTATCAAAAATAGTTGTGTGAAGATTGATGGTAAGATTGCCATAAAAAGCGGTCAAAAACTTAAACTGGGTCAAGAGATAACAGTTGATTTTAAAGAAGCAATACCAACTGAAAGTAGCTTTTCAGATGAAGAAATTTTGCAATACGATATAAAAATTATTTATGAAGATGAATATATTTTGATTGTTGATAAACCTGTAGGTTTAGTAGTTCACGATGCTCCAAGTGTGAAAGAACCTACCTTAGTCGATTGGTTAAAACTTAAAAATATTTCTCTTTCAACTTTAAGTGGTGAAGAGCGACATGGGATAGTGCATAGGCTTGATAAAGGGACGAGTGGGCTTTTGGTAGTTGCAAAAACAAATGAAGCACATACTAATCTCTCCTCTCAACTTGAAGATAAAAGTATGGGACGATACTATATCGCCTGTATTGATATTCCACTCAAAAGTGATATTGTGGTGGAAAAACCAATAGGGAGAAATCCAAATCAAAGACTTAAAATGGCAGTTACAAAAGATGGAAGGTATGCTAAAACAGCTTTCAAAAAATTGATTGAAAATAAAAATAAAGAGGATAATAGTCACAAATATGAACTTATTTGTGCAAAACTTTTTACAGGGAGAACACATCAAATTAGAGTCCATTTAGAATCTTTAAATAGACGGATACTTGGAGATGATTTATACGGTTTTAAGGGCAAAGACAGTAATATTAATAGAATTTTTTTGCATGCATTTAGTCTTTATTTAAGACATCCAATAACAAATCAAGATTTTGAATTTGTTGCACCGATACCGCAAAATATGCAAAACTTACTTGACCAAAACTTTGACAAAGGAATAATGAATGAAAAGATTAATAAAGAGTATATCGCTAGCTGCTTTGTTGATGTTGGCAACTGGATGTGAAGCTCCTAAAGCTCTTCAAACACCAACAACAGAACCAAAAATAGATGAAAATCTACCAGTTGTAAATGTTCAAACAATTAAAACAATGCCAGATATAAAATCGGTAAGTTTAGAGTGGATTGGAACTGATAAAGAAAATATTAGTGGGTATTATATTTACAGAAAAGAACTAGAAAAAGAGGGTGCAAAATTCACAAGAATTGGAACAGTGAATGACAAATATACAAAGCATTTTATAGATACTGAACTTACTCCAAATACTCAATATGCCTACTGTATCTCTGTGATTGGTGCTAATGGGTTTGAATCAAATCCAAGTGATGCACGAGCTACAAGAACATATCCTGTATTTGATTCGGTTTCTTTTATTCATGCTACGAGTAATCTTCCAAGAAAAATAAGAGTCGAATGGAGACCACATGACCTTTTATCTATCAAAGAGTATTTATTAGAGAAAAGTACACCTACCGAAGCTGAATGGAAAAAAGTAGCTCCGATTAAAAATAGATTGAGTGCAGAGTTTATAGATACAGATTTAAAAGATGCGCAAACATATAGCTATAGACTTAAAGCGATTAGTTTTGATGGTATTGAATCAAACCCAAGTGAGATAGTAACAGCAACAACTAAGGCACTTCCTTTACCGATAGCTGGACTAGAAGCAACAAAAGATAAACCAAGAAAAATCATAGTTACTTGGAAACCAAGTTCTCAAGCAGATGTGATTGGTTATAATATTTATGTTAGTAGTGAGGCAGATAGAGGATTTAAGAAAATTCATACAGCATCAAAAGAGGACAACACATTTGAACACAATATTGATGAAAATGACAAAACAAATTTTTATAAGATAACAACAGTTGATAAAGATAGTCTTGAAACTGATATCAAACTTTTAGCACCAGTTGTTGGTAAAACACTCGCATCTCCACTGCAACCAACTATAACTTTAGCACAAATCACTCCAAATGGTGTAATACTTAATTGGATAAAAGGTGATGATAGAACGATAACATATAATATTTATAAAACTACACGAGAGAGCTTTTTCAAATCAACAGAAAAAATGATTAAGAATGTACAAGCTTTAAGATATGAAGATCCAGATGTTGTTCGAGGGATTGAGTACAAGTATGAAATTGAGGCTGTAGATCAGTTTGGTTTAGTATCTGCAAGAACAAAACCAGCGGCATTGTCTATGCCAAAATTAGATGAGAAGCCAGAACCAAAACCAAATCAAGCACCAGCACAATAGGTTATTTGATAGATGCCTCATATTATTACAAAAAAGCATGATTTATTAAAAACTCCATCTTCGTTGGATGGGGTTTTTTTTGATTTTACTGCTCACTCTCCAAAAGAAGATAAAATTTGTGTGAGAGTTGAAAATAAAACTTTTCTTCTTACTAAACTAGAAAAAAATGGAAACCATTTAATAAAACTAGATGTTACTACAAGGGTAACTCCTATTAGCATTGCAAAAAAAGCTTTGCAAGCATATATTGAGATCACGGGTTGTGAGGTTATATCTTCAAATATTACTATGCATGGTTCAAGAATGGAGCCAAAAAAAGAGTATCTAAAAGATATAAGTTATTTTGTAGATGAATTTCAGAGTATCAAGGATGTTTGTATTGAGGTTGGTTTTGGAAGTGGAAGACATCTTTTGTATCAAGCAAAAACAAATAAAGATAAGATTTACATTGGAATCGAGATACACACACCTTCAATTGAACAAGTTTTAAAACAGATACGAATCGAGAATATTGAAAATATTTTTGTGGTTAATTATGATGCGAGATTATTTTTGGAGTTTGTAGCTTCCAATAGTGTGAGTCAAATTTTTGTTCATTTTCCAGTTCCTTGGGATAAAAAACCACATAGAAGAGTGATGAGTAGAGAGTTTATTGATGAGTCTTTAAGAGTTCTAAAAGTTGGTGGAACTTTGGAACTTCGAACAGATAGTCCATTGTATTATGAATACTCAAAAGAGCTTTATGAAAGCTATAGTGAAAAAAGTACGATTCTCCAAAATCAAAATCTAGAAGTGAGTAGTAAATATGAAGATAGATGGAAAAGGATGGGAAAAGATATCTGGGATTTGACAATCTATGCAGATAAAATATCACCTGATATGAGACCTAATAAAGATTTTTCATTTGAGATAGAAAATAAGCTTTTATTTAGTGAACTTGTAGCAAATTTACCAAAAAAGCCAATAGTAAAAGATGATTTTGTAGTTCATTTTTCTTATTCATTTGAGATTACAGAGGAGAGCGGAATTATCCATATAAGCATGGGAAGTTTCAATAAACCTCTTTCAATCTATCTTATGATTGATGGAAGAAAGATAAGTTATTTCATAACATTACCAGTTCCTACGAGTGCTAATCACAAAGCACATAAATTAATAGCTCAAATATTACAAAATGGTGGAATAGAATGATTTTAGCAAATGATATATGCCTCACTTATGATGGGAAAAAAGATATTATCCATAATGGAAAATTTCATATAAAACAAGGTGATTTTGTATTTATAACAGGATCAAGTGGAAGTGGAAAATCAACACTTTTAAAATCTTTTTATGGTGAACTGAGACCAAAAAGTGGAGCTTTACTTGTAAATAAGCAAAATATAGCAAAAGCAAGTAATGGAAAGTTGCGAGAGCTTCGAAAAAATATTGGGATTATTTTTCAAGATTATAAACTTATCAAAGAATATACTGTAGAAGAGAATATTATGTTGCCATTAAAATTAAATGGATACAACGATAAACTCTCTTTAGCACAAGCCAAAAAATTACTTAAACATGTAAAATTAAGTTCTCGTGGTGAAGCATATCCTTATGAACTGAGTGGTGGAGAGCAACAAAGAGCTGCAGTTGCAAGGGCATTAGCACACAATCCAAAATTGATACTTGCAGATGAACCTACTGGAAATCTTGATGATTATTCTGCTGAAGTGATTTGGAGTTTGCTTAGAAAAGCAAATGAACAACTTGGGATTACAGTGATTGTTGTAACGCATAGAATACCTGATAATTTTGGGTTAAGTTTTAGAAAATTTGATATTTTGTCTGGAGATATTTATGAGTCTTAAGAGATTTTTATCGTTTAGTTTACCATTAATCATAATGCTTTTTTCATTTGCAATTTATGTTTCTATTTCCAAAATGATAGATAAATATGAAACAACAATTAATAGTGATTATTCAATTGTAATTGTAACTGCAACACCTATCACAGAAGATGATATTGATACTTTGTCGAGTGTTGATTTAAAAGAATTGAAACCTCTTTCAAGAGAAAAAATCTTAAATGATCTTAAAAATGAGGTAACAGAGGGTTCTTTCACACTTTTACAAGTGAAGTTACCTTATTTTTATACTATTTCTCTTAAGGAATTTCCGACATCTTCAAAGTTAGAAAGAATTAAAAGAGAACTGTTAAGTGTAAATGGTATGAAATCTGTTGAAACTTTTTCAAAAGATCATGATAATGTTTATTCCTTATTTTTATTCATTAAAACAGTTTCTATGACAATGTTCGTATTTATGGTAATTTTTACATTTTTTATTATTGCAAATCAAATAAATATTTGGTTTTATGAACATTATGAAAGGCTTCATATTATAAATCTTCATGGTGGATCACTTCTATATGGAGCAAAACCGATTATTCAATTAGCTCTTATAAGTGGTATATTTTCAAGTATTGTAGTAGTAGCTGGTGTTTATTATATGCATCAAAATGTAGAATTGATTTTTTCTCCTGAGATAGCAAAGTTAGTTATGCAAAATAAAATTGATTTTACTATTTTAGAAGCTTCTTCTGTTTTTGTGTTATCACTTGTAATCTCGTTTATCACTGTTTTTGGTGTATTAATTAAAAATAGGTTTAAATAGAAAATATGAAAGTTTTACTGTTTATTTTTCCTTTAATAACCCTTTTTTATGGTGCTGATATAAAAAAGATTGATCAAAAAATAAATTATAATAAAAATATATTAGATGCTCAGAAACAAGAGCAAAGTAGAACAAATGAAAAAATTAAAATTCTTGCCAATGCACTTGCTGAGGAGGAGAATAAATATGGAAGACTAGAAAGTAATCTAAAGGTAATATCTTCTAATATTGCTTCAAATAAGGTAAAACTTGGGGATGCTAAGCAAGAGATACAACTCTTAACAGAAAAATCAAAAACGATAGAAAAATATAAAGCAACTGTAGAAGAGAAGATAGTAAATGCTGTTGTCAATAGGTATACAACAACCATAGGAAGAGATTTACTAGATAAAAAAACTGTTAATGAGATTATAGAAAAAGAAAAATTTAAGCTTATTTTTGAAAATTCAAAAGATACCATTATGAAGTCAAATATAGAGTATTTTCAAGTAACCAATCTGAAAAATGATAATGATGCTAAAAAAGTAGAATTGGAAAAATTTATCAATGCTGGACTTGCAGAAGAAAAAAGATTTATAGACCTTAAGAAAGCACAAGAAAATTCGATTGAAAGTTTAAAAACAAAACATGCTGAGTACCAAAAAGAACTTAAAGCAATAGTAAAAAAACAAAATCAACTAAATTCTCTTTTGAGTCAATTAAATATCGTTAAAGAAACAGAATTACAAAAGATAAAAAGAGCTGAACTTCAAGCAAAAAGAGAGCAAGAAAAACGAGATAGAAAAGCGAAAGAGGAGATGAGAAAACAAGCCAAAAAAAGTTCAGTCGATAGCAGTATAATTGCACCTTCTGAAAATGTAGAAGAGGATAAATCAAAAGATATCAAAATACTTTCAAGGGAGATTTTAGAAAATGATGCTGATTTGAAAGTAAGAAATATGGGAAATACAAATCAAGGGATAAAGCTCTCTGACTCAAAAAATATCACTATGCAAGCTCCTCTTAGCTCTTATGTGGTGACAAAAAGATTTGGTCCTTATGTTGACCCAGTGTATAAAATAGAACTTTTTAATGAGTCTGTTTCATTAAAATCAAATACAAAAAATGAAAAAGTTTTCAGTGCGCTCAAAGGGCAAGTTGTATATGCAAAAAATGATGCAGGTTCTTTAGGGAATGTTGTTATTTTAAAACATAGTGGAGATGTTCATACAATATACTCACAACTTAGTCAAATAGCACCAACTTTAAGTGTAGGAAAAGTTATACCTCAAGGGTATGTAGTAGGTAGAGTTGAAGATACTTTAATATTTCAAGCTACAAAAAATAATAGATATTTAAATCCATTGGAGTTATTTTGAAAGCATTAGCACTTTTTAGCGGTGGATTGGATTCCACATTAGCTATGAAATTAGTAATAGATCAAGGGATAGAAGTGATAGCTATCAATGTAAATACAGGATTTGGTTCTTTACATGATAGAGTTTCTTATATGCAAAGTATGTGTGACCAAATTGGAGCAAAATTAGAGATTTTGGATCTGAAAGAGGAATATTTAGGGGAAGTTTTATTTGAACCAAAATATGGTTATGGGAAGAATTTTAACCCTTGTATCGATTGTCATGGATTTATGTTTCGTCATACAGCAAAACTTCTAGAAAAATATGGTGCCTCTTTTATGATAAGTGGAGAAGTTTTGGGTCAAAGACCAATGAGTCAAAATAAAGATGCTTTGGGGATTGTTCAAAAGTTGAGTGAAAATGAAGATTTGGTACTAAGACCACTTAGTGCGAAACTTCTTCCTATGACAAAACCAGAAAGAGAGGGTTGGATAGATAGAGAAAAGCTCCTTGACATTTGGGGAAGAGGGCGAGCTACTCAATTAGAAATGGCTACAAAAATAGGTTTGGTTGATTTTGAACCACCAGCAGGTGGCTGTTTACTTACAGATGTACAGTTTAGTAATCGCCTTAGAGATTTTGTAGCCAATGATACTTTGGAGATTGAAGATATTGATACCTTAAAAGTAGGAAGACAACTCAGACTTCCTGATGGTGCAAAGCTTATTATTGGAAGAAATCAAGAAGATAACGAAAAACTAGAAGCTACAAATAGCAAAAAATACCTCAAAGCTCGAATCGTAGATGCGACTGGACCACTTGTTCTTTTTGAAAAAAATGCAAGTGAAGCTGATAAAAAAATGGCTGCTGACTTTATAGTGAGTTATGGAAAAACAGAGGTAGGAAAAGTTTATAATGTTAATTTTGGTGAATTCTTAGTGCAAGGGGAAAAATTACCTTCAAAAGATGTAATGCAAAAATATTTGATAGTTTAAAATTTCCATTGTTAAATAAAAGCTATAAAAAAAGCCCTAGATTTTACCCTAGGGCTTTTTATTTACAGACACAGATCTAAAATTATTTAGATCTGATTCCTAAATCTTGAACTAATTTAGTAAATGATGCATAGTTAGTTCTTTTTAAATAAGTAAGAAGTCTTTTTCTTTTTCCAACCATTTTTAAAAGTCCAAGTCTTGAAGAGTGGTCTT
>RRZU010794646.1_pt1 | contig 26508 bp, 23 predicted proteins | sample 2165561 | NCBI WGS metagenome assembly RRZU01 (sample SAMN10456909, study PRJNA506462) | wastewater metagenome | isolation source: wastewater sludge | place: USA: Moscow, Idaho | reverse complement strand
TTGTTACCAAAAATGAGAGAGTTAGGGTTCTGCAACAAGTAATCGGTAAGATCACGCACAGAACTGGCTGCCTGCTCCATTTCACGCAAAGAGCTTTGCAACTGATAGGAAAATGCAGAATCCTTTGCTGCAAACCCATTCATTTCTTGCAAAAGAATGGAGAGGTGTTCGCTGTTTTTGTTTAAATTGACTAAGAGCTGCTGCATTTCGCCACTCAATGGGCCGAGACCCTTATCAGCTGACTGTAAAAGCTTATTTGCTTCCGCCATAGATGCTGAGAAATCTTTAATACCCTTACGCAAGTCAGTCACAAGGCCAGGTAGATCTGTATTAACTGACTTTAAAATAGAGTCAAGATTTTGCATTGCAGAAGAGAGTGAGCGCAGCGCTTCTCCCGTTTGGTCAGAACTCATGAGTTTGTTGAAGTTATCCAAGGCGTCAGCAGCTCTACTGACAATTTCTTCCAAAGGAAGGCTCTCCAGTTTCTCCGCAATTTTATCAATGCCAGAGGCCAGGGTTGGGATCTCCAAATAGTCCCCGTCTGTCCCATGCAGCACAGGTTTTTCGTTTGGCGTCAAAGCAAGGTCAACATAGAGTTTCCCGGTCAGCAAGCTGCTAGTTTTCATCTGTGCCTGCAGTCCTTGGGCAATAAGTGCATCTAGGCTTCGTTGCATTTCAGCATGCGTCTTCTTTTTCGAGCCTTGTTCAGGGCGCACCTGCTGATCTATTTCTATAAAGACTGGGATAACGTAGTTTTCACTTTTTTTGTCGTACTGAAGCTGAATGTCGCTGACTCGGCCTACAGAGACTCCTCGGAAGGTAACAGGGGCTCCAATATCCAGCCCATGCAGCGAACCTGAAAAATAAGCAACGCAGCGAACAGTATCATCTTTGAAATTGAATTTACCAAGCACCATGATGGCTGCAATGGCAACGGCTAATCCGAAGAGAACAAAGGTGCCGATAAGTGTGGGATTGGCTTGCTTGCTCAAGTGGTTCGAACCTCCCTGTTGCCGGTTCCTCGGGTGAGAAAACGGATCAGTGTCTCATTTTGGCTCGTTTTAAGAAGCTCTTTTGGATCTCCTGTGGCGAGCATGGTCTTTGTAATGTTATCAAGAAAAACAGAATTGTTGGCTATGGCGTATATGGATGCCAACTCATGGGTGACTATTACGACTGTTGCCTTAAGGCTCTCGGTTAACTCGACAATTAATTCATCAAGATTGCGGGCACTGATGGGGTCAAGTCCGGCAGAAGGCTCATCAAAAAACAGGTATTCCGGGTCAAGGGCAATGGCCCTGGCCAGACCAGCCCGTTTACGCATACCGCCTGAAATTTCAGATGGGTAAAAATTTTCAAACCCATTAAGTCCTACCAAAGACAGTTTAAACGAGACCAGCTCTTTAACCGTTTTTTCATTGAAATCTGTGTAGGTGGTAATGGGAATGGCTACATTCTCAGCCAACGTCATGGAGCTCCATAGGGCACCGGCCTGGTAAAGAATGCCTGTACGGCGCAAAACCCTATCTTGGTCTTCATTGTCCAGCTGCCAGAAATCCTCCTTGCCATAAAAAATTTTCCCTGCAGCGGGTTTTTTTAGACCAATCAAATGCCTTAAGAGAGTTGACTTGCCGCATCCGCTCCCACCCATGATGACAAAAATATCCCCTTTGTTAACCGTAAAGGTCAGGTGCTGTTGCAACACATACGAGCCATAGGCCATGGTCAGGTTGCGAACAGAAATGGCTGCGGTATCCTGTGAGGATGTCATAGCACGTTGTAGATTATGGTAAGGATGGAGTCGGATATTACGATCAGAACTATGGATGTAACCACGGCTGAGGTAGTCGCCTCGCCAACAGCCAGGGCACTTCTGCCGCATTGTATACCTCGCAGACAGCCCGCAAAGCCAATCAGTAGCCCGAAAACAGCACTCTTAGATATGCCCTGGAAACAGTGATAGAGGTTGATAGATGTCACCGTTTGTTTGAAAAAATCAACAAGTGACAGGTCAAGCACGGTCACACCGATCAGTGAGCCCCCAAGTATACCCATCAGATCTGCGTAGATACACAGGATAGGCATCATAACAAGAAGGGCAAACATGCGCGGTAATACTAAAAAACCAATGGGCGATATACCCATAGTCTGCAATGCATCAATTTCCTCATTTGCCTGCATGGTGCCAAGTTGCGCAGCGAAAGCTGCCCCAATGCGGCCCGAAATGATAACCCCGCTCATGAGAGCACCCATCTCTAAAACCATGCCTAAGCCAACAAGATTGGCAATGTAAATTTCAGCGCCAAACATCTGCAGCTGAATAGCACCGACAAAAGAAAGGATAACGCCGACAAGAACAGAGATAAGAGATACAATGGGAAGTGATTCTACGCCACAGCTCTGCACAAAATACAAAAAATCACGAAGCCGCATGGGCGATTTGCCAGCAAAAAGTCGAAGCGATTCTAGGACAACCTCGCCGGTGAAGGTCGCAGTGCTTTTGGCACCTTCTGCCAGTGAGAGGGTCAGTTTACCTACCTTATAAACGAAGGAGGTGGGGCCAGCATCCTTCTTTCGTTGGACTGTTTTTTGTTGATGGGCAAGCTGTAAAAGCCGCAGAGCTCCCGCAGGAAGTCCTTCTGGACGAATAGTAATCTTTCGACTCTCTGCAAAGCTATCTATATCGTTTAAAAAGAGCAGAAGACGGGTGTCCCAGCTGGCTATGCCTTTGCCATTGATGATCAGTTGGGTAATGTCGTTTGGAATTGTGCCTGTTAACTGCGTGGAATCAGGTGCAGGTTTCTGCAAGACCCAGTCCCCGTCCAGTTTGACCTCAAGCGTTGTGTTCTCAACTCGAGTAGTGTTGAAAGCGGGATCACTCACGGAATAAGGCTCTGTAGTTTTGAATAATTAGCCAATCAAACAAGTTCAGTGGCTTAAACTAAATACACTTCATTTTTATATTGGCTAGGTGTTAAAACGTCTTGTAAATGGCGAACAGAAGAGTTTTAGTCAACTGCGTAGAAGAACTCTTTTTCGGCTCCACATTTTGGACAAACCCAATCATCTGGCAGGTCTGAAAAAGCAGTTCCGGCTTCAATGCCATGCTCGTAATCACCCTCTGCCGGGTCATAAATATAGCCACAGGGGCATTCCATTTTTTGCATTCGTTTTTCCTCAATACAGCTCTAGCTTTTTTTTAAAATTGGTTCATACATCATCTAGATGTAACACAATAAAATATTCAGGTATCATATCCGTTTCCAGGGTATAAAACAAGGAAAAGAATAAAAAGAAAGTGGTAAATGGTAGGAGATGAAAAGACTCCTAGTGGTAACAAAACAGAGAAAAATTATATATATTTTGTTTATCTGTTGACAATTATAGTACGGATAGAGTCTATTCAAATATTGCGCATTGTATTTTTGTTGAATGGTTTGTGCGAGAGGAGGAACGCATGTACGCTATAATCCGCACTGGCGGCAAACAGTACCAGGTTGAGCCTGGCGACCGTCTTCGAGTGGAAAAATTGAACGGGGAAGTTGGTGAGAAGGTTGAGCTTGAAGAGATTCTGCTCTTTGCCGATGGAGAGACCGTTCGAATAGGACAACCCTTGGTGGAAGGCGCTAAGGTTGTGGCCACTATTATTGAACAGGGCCACCACACTAAGGTTATCGTCTTCAAGAAAAAACGCCGGAAAGGGTATCAGGTGAAAAAGGGGCATCGGCAAATGTATACTGCCCTTAACATTGAGACCATTTCTGCCTAGAGCAGAAGAATTAAGTGAGGAGATTGCACCATGGCTCATAAAAAAGCAGGCGGTAGCTCGCGAAACGGACGAGATAGTGCTGGGCAACGAAGGGGTGTCAAAAGATTCGGTGGGCAGGCGGTCTCAGCTGGCAGCATTCTGGTTCGTCAACTGGGTACCGTTATCCATCCCGGGAACAATGTTGGTTGCGGGCGAGACTACACACTTTTTGCCAAGATTGATGGGATTGTGCAGTACGAACCTTATGGCCGAGACCGAAAAAAGGTTTCCGTGTACCCGGCTGAATAAATAAGTACTGGTCATTGATTCCGACTTTTCATAAGGTAGGTCGGAGTAATTTTTTTCCTGCCCGGCATTGACATGTGTTGATGCCGGGCATTCTTTTATTGTGGAAATGTGTGCGCCATGGGTTTTGTCGACGAAGCGAAATTTTTTGTGAAAGCGGGCAATGGCGGCAACGGTTGTGTCAGTTTCCGCAGGGAAAAATTTGTACCCAAAGGTGGCCCCAACGGCGGCGATGGTGGCAAAGGCGGCGATGTCTATGTGGTCGCTGACCCACGATTAAATTCGCTTATAGATTTTCGTTTTCGTTCACATTTCAAAGCTGAATCTGGACGGGGTGGTCAAGGAAGCGATATGCACGGGAGGGGCGGCAAAGACTGCTTTATCCCAGTCCCGCTGGGAACGCTTATCTGCGATGTCGAAACAGGGCAGGTGCTGGCGGACCTAACTGAACGGGAACAGCGTTTTCTGGCAGCGAGAGGTGGGCAGGGCGGACTCGGCAATCGACGTTTTGCCACCTCTACAAACAGGGCTCCCAGAGAGGCAACACCTGGAAAAGAAGGGGAAGAGCGCTGGCTAAAAATTGAGCTAAAGCTCCTTGCAGATATAGGCTTAATTGGTTTGCCCAACGCCGGAAAATCAACCCTTCTCTCCAAGCTTTCCGCCGCGAATCCAAAGATTGCAGCCTATCCATTTACAACGCTTGAACCACAGTTAGGCGTTTTGCAGTTTCCATACACAAGGCCCTGTATTATTGCCGATATCCCCGGGCTAATAGAGGGCGCGAGTGAAGGCATTGGCCTGGGTCATCAGTTCCTGCGCCACATAGAACGAACGCAGATTTTGCTGCATTTAGTTGATGCTTCAGGAGAAGGTGAACAGCCACTGCAGGATTACCATATTCTGGCGGCAGAGCTGGCGGCTTATAAAGAAGAGTTGCTTGATCGCAAGCACCTTGTTTTGTTAAATAAGATTGATGCCATATCTCTTGAACAGCTTGCTTTTCTTGTCGCTGCATTTCAAAACGAAGATCTTATGGTGTTGCCCATATCGGCCAAAACAGGTGAGGGTTTAGAGGTGTTAAAAGGGCGCATCGAACAACTTTTTCTCTCCGAACACAGCGAAGACAAAGTATGAGCCTACAGCCTCCCATGGAAGAAGGACTTCTGCAAAGGCAGACGCATTTTGCCCAGGCAAGGCGAGTCGTTGTTAAGGCAGGGAGCGCTGTCCTCACAGTTTCAGACGGATTAGATGTAATGGTTATTGAGCAGCTTGCTCAGCAGCTCTCTTTTCTGCAAAAAAGCGGGCGCCAGGTAATTCTGGTCACCTCTGGGGCAGTAGCCGCTGGCCGGCAAAAACTGGGGATTGTCCGGGAGAAAAACGAGGCATTAAAGGTGAAACAGGCATTGGCTGCTACTGGTCAAGGGTTACTGATGCAGGCCTATGAACAGGCCTTTGCCGCCCATCAGCAACCTGTTGCCCAGGTCTTGCTCACCCATACAGATCTATCCAATCGGCAACGCTATCTCAATGTACGGAACACCATTTTGACTCTGTTTGAGTTTGGGGTAATCCCCATTATTAACGAAAACGATACCGTTTCCGCCGAAGAATTGCGTTTTTCCGATAATGACACTTTGGCCGCGCTCATAACAAACATGATCGGAGCGGATATGCTTTTTCTGCTCACCGATGTGGATGGGCTCTACACCGGACATCCCAAGGAAGAGCCTGGTGCCAAGCTGGTCTATACGGTTTCTGGTATTGATAAGGAAATAGAAGGTATGGCTGGCCATTCCGGCAGTTCCTTAGGTACCGGTGGCATGGCCACCAAGATACGGGCCGCTAAAATGGTCGCCAGCTGTGGCGGCAGCTCTTTTATCGGGCCAGGGAAGAAAGCTGATATTTTGCAAAATCTGTTCAGTGGGACAGAGGTTGGCACCTTTTTTTTGCCGGATGCGCAGAAGGCACTCAAGCGCCGTAAACATTGGATTGCCTATGTCTTGCGCCCGCAGGGAACCCTTGTCGTCGATGCCGGGGCCGTACGTGCCATGGTAGAAAAAGGAAAAAGTCTTTTGCCCTCTGGTATTCGTGCAGTTGAAGGGCAATTTGGAGTGGGAGCTCCTGTCCATTGTGTGGATGAGTCTGGAGGCCTCATCGCCGCGGGCTTGAGCAACTACACGGCGGCAGATATTTTTAAAATAAAAGGGAAAAAAACCACAGAAATAGTGGCAGTCCTTGGCCACAAGGATAGCGATGAGGTCATTCATCGCGATAACCTTGTTCTCTTAGATGATGCCCGTTTAAGTAAACAGTAAGCAACCATTGTATCTCAGGATGGATAAGATGGCACAGGAAGAAATAAATGAGTTAATCCTTGCAATGGCAAGAAAGGCACGTTCGGCCTCTCGGGTTCTCCGTTCGATGAAAACCGAGAAGAAAAATAGCATTTTACTGGCAGTGGCAGAGGCCTTGCATAAAGGGCGGAACTCCATCCAAGAGGCAAATGAAAAAGACCTGGCCGCTGCTCGGAAAAAAGGGATGCCTGAGGCCATGCTCAACCGTTTACATCTAAGCGATGCTGTTATGGAGGAAATGGTTAAGGGCCTAAGTGAGGTAGTGGCTCTGGAAGACCCTGTGGGGGAGGTGAATGAGATGCACCGCCGCCCCAGTGGTATAGTGGTGGGACGAATGCGGGTGCCACTTGGGGTTATCTGCATGATCTATGAATCACGCCCAAATGTTACCATTGATGCGGCAGCCCTTTGTCTTAAGTCGGGTAATGCGGTTATTTTGCGTGGAGGCTCCGAGGCCCTGCACTCCAATCTGGCCCTGGCCGAGATCTTTCATGCAGCCCTGAAAAGCCATGGAGTCGATCCGGGGCTGGTGCAGGTTGTCCCCACCACAGATCGGGCGGCAATAGATGTTCTCCTTATGCAGGAGGAATACATAGATCTGGTTATTCCCAGGGGAGGCGAAGGGCTTATCCGGGCAGTCAGTGCCAAGTCCCGCATCCCGGTGCTTAAGCACTACAAGGGAGTTTGCCATGCCTATGTTGATGAAGATGCTGACATGGACATGGCCGAACGCATCATCTTGAATGCCAAGGTACAGCGACCCAGCGCCTGCAATTCTCTGGAAGGTATTTTAGTGCATCAGGCCATTGCCGGGGATTTCTTGCCAAAAATCAGCTATGCCCTGCACCAGAAAGGTGTGCGCATGCTTGGTTGTTCACGAAGCCGGGAGATAAGTACCTTAATTCAACCTGCTACGGATGCGGATTGGGGCAAGGAGTTCCTGGCCCTTACCTTGATTATCCGGCTGGTGGAGAGTATGGATGAGGCCATGGACTATATGGACACCTATGGCTCGCGTCACACGGAAACCATCATCACCAACTCCTATGCCAATGGGCAGCGCTTTCTGCAGGAGATGGATGCATCCGCTGTTATGGTCAATGCCTCTACCCGCTTAAATGATGGCGGCCAGTTTGGTTTAGGCCTGGAAATTGGCATTTCCACTACCAAGCTCCACGCCTACGGCCCCATGGGCCTGAAGGAGCTGACCACAAGAAAGTTTGTGGTGCTCGGTCATGGCGAGATCCGCACTTGAAACCACGTTGCATAAGGCTAGCCAACGATATGTCGGGATCTATGGAGGCACCTTTGATCCCATTCATAACGCACATCTTGCCTTGGCACGCCAGGTGCGCGATCATTTTATGCTTGATGCTGTCCTTGTTGTCCCGGCATCCTGTCCACCCCATAAGAGGCAGCCTGCCGCCTCTTTTGTTGATCGTGTTGCCATGATTCAGGCGGCCCTGGCAACATGTGCCGACTGCAACAATATAGTCTGTTCCCGCATCGAAGACGAACTGCCTTACCCGTCCTACACCATTCAAACTGTAGAAAAGGTGATGCAAGAGGGTGGGCCCCATACCTATGCCCTAATCATCGGCTTGGATTCTTTGGTGGATATCCCTGGCTGGTACAGGGCAGAGGATCTCCTGAGCCTGGTTGATCTTCTGGTGGTGAACCGGGGTAATACCCCCAGAGAAAATATGGGCAAGCTGGTGCAAGGCCTTACTCCGGCCTTTGTTCCCGTGGCAGGGGCTGACTATTTTATCAATCAGTTCGGCAAGACGGTGCATTTTCTGGATACCTTTGAGGTCCCCATTTCATCAACGGTTATTCGCAGAGCCCTGCGAAATGGGCAAAAGCCCGATGGTGTACCTGAGGTCGTGCTTAACTATATTCTCAAACACGGGCTCTACAGGGGCGAGCCACCTTCTTAAAATCAGGACAACCCATGCGGTATATTGCAGACCTGCACGTTCATTCCCTCTTTTCCCGGGCCACCAGTAAAGCAAGCCATCTACGCGGTCTAGCCGCCTGGGCTGCTGTGAAGGGGATTGATCTGGTGGCGACCGGCGATTTTACCCACCCGGGCTGGTTTTCCTCTCTTCTTGATGAACTTATCCCAGCAGAGCCAGGTTTTTTTCGTTTAAAGCCAGACCCTCTTTGTGATTATGCGGCCATCTTGCCAGAAGGGCTCAAGCCGCCTAAAGATCCAGAGGAAATTCGCTTTCTATTAAGCGCTGAAATAAGCTCCATCTATAAGCGCGGCGGCAAGGTGCGTAAGGTGCATAACCTGCTCTATGCTCCGGATCTGGATGCAGCACGCCGCATCAATACTGCGCTAGGTCAGCTTGGTAACCTTAAGTCCGATGGCCGGCCGATTCTGGGCTTAGATAGTCGGGATCTTCTCGAAATAGTCTTGCAAGTGGCTCCGGGTGCCTTTCTTGTGCCGGCTCATATCTGGACGCCCTGGTTCTCGCTCTTTGGCTCCAAGTCTGGCTTTGAGAGCATTAACGAATGTTTTGCCGATTTAACGCCCCATGTCTTTGCCCTGGAAACCGGGCTGTCGTCTGATCCTGCCATGAACAGGCTTATCTCGGGCCTTGATGCCTACACGCTCATCTCGAACTCCGACTGCCATTCCCCGACAAAGTTAGGTCGGGAAGCTAATATTTTTTCGACGGATTTTTCTTTTTTTGCCATGCAGGAGGCCCTACGCAAGCCCTATGACAATGGCAAGCAGCGTTTTGCGGCAACGGTGGAGTTTTATCCGGAAGAGGGCAAATATCACTGTGATGGGCACCGCAAATGTGGCATCAGTATGGAGCCGGGGGAAACCAGACAACATAAGGGTCTCTGCCCGATTTGTGGCAAAGGTGTGACCGTGGGCGTCTTACACAGGGTGATGGAACTGGCGGATCGTGATACTCCTGTCTTTCCAGCCAATTCTCCTGATGTCTTCAGCCTTATTCCCCTGGCTGAAATAGTCGCAGAGCTTCTTGGGGTGGGCGTAAACAGTAAACGTGTTGCCAGTGAGTATGCCCGTTTAATTGCCACCTTTGGTTCTGAATTTAAGCTCCTCTTAGAAGTGCCAACTGCCAGCATCAAAGCCAAGGGGGCCACCCTTTTGGCTGAAGCCATTGAACGGGTTCGCAGAAACACTGTTATACGTCAACCGGGCTATGACGGTGAATTTGGACGGATTACGGTTTTTAATGAAGGGGAACGGGCCAAATTCGGCGGTCAGCGCAGCCTTTTTTTCCAGACAAACTTGCTGCAGGAAAAAGAGAAATCAAAGCCAAGAATTTTGGTTGAGGGTCTTGCAAAAAAAACTGCGCAAAAGACAAAGACGCCAATCACAGAAAGGCTCAATATAGAGCAAATACAGGCTGTAACAAGCAAAGCCAAGACCATACTTGTACAGGCTGGACCGGGAACGGGCAAAACTCATACTTTAGTTGCCAGGGTCAGGCGGGTACTGCAGGAAGAAAAAGGGGCCTGCACAGTTATCACCTTTACCAATAAGGCTGCGGATGAACTGCGACAGCGTCTGGCAGAGGAGGGGAGTGAACGCCTCCAGGTGGCAACTTTCCATGGTTACTGCCTGGCCTTGTTACGGAGAAAAACAGAAAATCTGGCTGTAGTGGGGCCTGAGGAACGCGAAATACTCTGGGCCGAGGCCTGTCCCTCTCTTTCGACTGCCGAGCAAAAAAAAGCGGCCCAATTGCTGGCAAAGCATTGGCAAAGCCCGTCATTAGTTGCTCAATCTGGTGAGGCCAGCTCCTATGTGTCCCTCTTAAAAGAACAAAATCTGATAGACCTTGACGCCTTAGTAATTGAGGCCCTGGTGTTTTTCCGGGCACAGCAAGCGCAAGATGCAGATATTCGCCAAGAAACGGGCTGGCTTTTTGTAGATGAGTTCCAGGATGTGAATGAAACGCAATATGCACTAGTGGCCGAGCTGGCAAAGACAAACCCGGTTTTTGCGATCGGTGATCCGGATCAGGCCATTTATGGTTTTCGGGGAGCCAGTCCGCAGTGGTTTTATAGATTTCAGGATGAATGTGCCCCCGAGTGCCATCAATTGCGACTTAATTACCGGAGCGGCAGTACCCTGCTTGCCTTGGCCCAAGTGAGCATCGCAACGCTTCCTCAGCCCTATAAACGAACATCAATGACGGCAATGGCCGCCTTCTCTGGCAATGTGCATGTACAGGCTTGTCTTTCGCCCCTTGTCGAGGCCCGTTTCATTGCAGAGCAGATTGATGTGCAGGTCGGCGGACTTTCCCACAGGAGTCTTGAGCGCCTTAACGCTGAAACTGGGCATGCCGTTGCCTTAGAAGATATTGCGGTTCTTTACCGAACAAGCAGGCAGGCAGAGGTGCTGCACCAGGTTTTTACGGAACGCGGCATTCCCTTTCAGCAAGTCTCACTTGATGCCTACTATACCAAGGGTGCATGCCGGATTATCTACAGTTGGCTGCTAATCTTGAGCGGCATACAAAATCCAGATGCCTTGCTGTTTTTGCTCAGCCTGGAGAAAGATGTGAAGAAACGGCAACTTGAGAACTTACGGGGAGGGCTTCGGAAAAAGTTGGCGCAAGATCCATATCACCAAACCTTGCTCCCCATCTTGCAGGCGCTTACAAATGAACCCAGCCTGCACAGCATAAGTGCAAAGGGTACGCATTTTGCACATCTTGCGAAAGAAGGTTCCCTGGTCGCCTTAATTGATGCTATCGCATCTCGCTATCAGCTTGCAAGCGATGAACATATAAAGGAGTTGCGGCAAAGTTCCCTTGGTTTTCTTAATTTGCAGGATTTTGCTCGATATCTGGAGCGATTTAGCGACTCTGTTGTGTATGATCAGAAGGCTTCGGCTGTCACCCTCTCTACCCTGCATGCGGCCAAGGGGCTAGAGTTTAGTGTTGTTTTTCTCTGCGGTTGTGAAGAGGGATTAGTCCCTTTAGCTCCTCGCTCTCGGCTAAATCCCGCTGCTCTGCAGTCCCATCAGGAAGAAGAACTGCGGCTTTTCTATGTTGGCATCACCCGGGCCATTTCAACTCTGTACTGCTGTTGGTGCAGAGAACGCCCCGCTTTTTCTGGTGAATCCCTAGCCGGGCAGCCTTCGTCATTTCTTACGAGTTTTAATCACACTTTTGTTACCCATGCCCCTGGTATGTGCCTTAACAAAAAAAGAAGCCTGGTAGGGCGCCAGCTCTCTTTATTTACGAAGAAGTAGAAATAATTGGCATAACCAGTCAAAATCCTTATTTATTTAAGAACGGGGAGATATTATCGATGTGGAAGAGGGTATAAGGCTGGCTGGCTTAGGATATACAGGGCGCTAGGCAGCAGATGGCCTGAAAAGACTTGGAGATGAGAAAAGGAAGTCATCTGCCTGAGCGAGAAAAGAAAAAACAATCACAAAGGTGAAATTTTATTTCCATACTCCTTCAAATGCCGATTTTTTTTTGTACAATGGTGCAAACTTTGTTTACAAAAAATGCAGTCTATGAAAATTTTGTAATGCATTTCAGATAATCTTTATCCTTTTTGAAAGGGCTCACTTGGCATGAATGGTCACCTTCGAGACGAAAAACCAGCAGTTATCCTTGTTGTTGATGATGACAAGATAGCTCGTTTGCTTTTACGCCGCTTTTTAGACGGTGAAGGCTACCAGGTTTTAGAGGCTGAAAATGGCCCCGATGCCCTGCAAATACTCCAGGAAACTCCTGTAGACCTGGTTGTTTTGGATGTGGTAATGCCTGGGATGAGCGGCATCTCAGTTTGCTCCCGTATTCACGAGTTGCGCATCAGCCCACCTCCTGTCCTGATCATGACGTCCATTGAAAATGATAAGGAGGTAGACCAGGTCTTTGAGGCTGGAGCAGTTGATTATATTCGTAAACCCTTCCCATGGACGCTCTTACTCAACAGAATCCGGCATATACTATCAGCGCACAAGGCCAATAAGGAATTGGTCTTGCTGACCAAGAAGTACGAGACCATCCTGCACTCAGCGGACAATGGCATCTGCGGGTTTGACAAGGAAGGAAAGTTGAATTTTATCAATCGGGCAGCCCGTCGCATGCTTGGCTACACGGATGGAGAAAATATTATAGGGAGACACTGCCAGGACATTCTGCACGTTGTGCAGGCTGGGGGGACCCATACAGAAAAAGCAGCCTGCCCCTTTGTGGAGGCGGGTAAGGCAAGGCTGCCAGTTCATTACGATGAAGGCAGGATGAAACGGCAGGATGGCTCTACCTTTCCCGTTGATTTCCGTGCCGCGCCCATTATCCAAGACAATAACCTCACTGGTGGGGTTGTGGTCTTCCAGGATATTACCGTACGACAGCAGGCAGCAGAGATGATTCGCCACATGGCGACACATGATTCTTTGACAAAATTGCCAAACCGCAATTATCTACTGCAACGGATTTCGCAGGCTGTTTCCTTAGCAACTAGGCAGATGCGTAAGTTGTTTTTGCTCTTTATTGATCTGGATCGTTTCAAACCAATCAATGACCAACACGGTCATCTGGTGGGGGATGCTGTGCTGGTGGCCGTTTCTGAGCGGTTGATCAAGACCATGCGGGCTTCGGATTCAGTTTGCCGGCTTGGGGGCGACGAGTTTGTCATCCTTCTGGAGAGCGCTGTTTCTCTCAACGGGGCCATTCTTGTTGCCGAGCGGGTGATTGACCTGCTCAACGAACCAATTCCCGTCAAGGATCTTGTCTGTCATGTTGGCGCCAGTATTGGCATAGCCGTCTTCCCCGATGACAGCGAAAATGGTGATATCCTGCTCAGGCACGCCGATCAGGCCATGTATATCGCCAAGAACAAGGGGCGAAACTGCTGGCACCTTTATGGCGACCGTTTTACGAGCGCTGAACCATTGTCTTAATAATATCGGTTTTACCAATTATTCCCACCAGTATCCCTTCCTCAATCACGGGCAAGGTGTGGATTTTCTGTTCAGTCATGATGGTGCCAACTTCTTCTAAGGTAGTGGCTGGCGTTACTGTCACTGGGTTGTCAGTGCAGATATCAATCACCTTAGATCCGGCTATTTTTTTCATTTCCTTCTCCATCTTCTCCGGACTGTCGAGAAAGAAAAAGGCATCGAGAATGGCAATTGTTCTCGGCAAGTGAATCTTTTTTGTCGTAAAGATAAGGTCGCTTTCGGTGACAACGCCGACGAGTCTGCCGTTTTCATCTACTACGGGTGCCCCGCTAATGTGATGGGTAAGAAAAAGTTCGGCCACTTTTCTTAAGGTATCGTTTTCTCTAACTTTAATAACGTTGGTATTCATAATATCTCTGGCGGTCAGCATCTCTTCCTCCGTGTGTGAGAGCAATTGTTGTGGCTATGTAAGCACTTTAGGTAGGGTATCGGCAAGCTCTGAAGCTGTGTAACCATATGGGACAGTTTTGGCTAATAAATCAGCAGCAGCACCGTGCAGATAAACCCCTGCGCATGCGGCAGACCAAAGGTCATAATCCTGTGCCAAAAGGCCTGCCAGGAGACCGGATAAAACATCTCCCATACCACCGGTTCCCATGCCTGCATTGCCGCTTGCATTGATGGCCCAGCCTGTATCTCTTGCAGCGACCACCGTGCCCGCCCCCTTTAATATAACCGTAATAGGATGAATTGAGCCAGAGGCGAGTGTACACAACTTCCGGGCCGCGGTCAGACGGTCCGTCTGAATTTCGGCGATGGTCAACTTAAGCAGCCGGCTCATCTCTCCGGGATGTGGGGTAAAGATGCGCGGGCCACCCGGCTTACTTAAGATAGATGTATCAAGGGCAAGTATATTTAGGGCGTCGGCATCGACAACCATACTTTGATGAACGTGCAAGTAAAGGTTTTGTACCAGTTGCACGGTGTCTGCCTCGGTACCAAGCCCGGGGCCAAGCACGATGGCATTTTTGTCCACGCACAGGGCCATAATTGTATCTAAGTCCTGCGAGGAAAACCATTTGGCAGAAGCTGGCAGAGGCTCGTACATCAGTTCTGGCTGAGCCATAGCAAAAAACGATGTCAGCTTGTGGGGAACGACACAGGTGACTAGGCCTGCGCCACTGCGCAAGGCCGCCCGGGCACTCAAGATGGCTGCCCCGCTTTTTCCCAGTGAGCCGGCAATTGTCAGCACATGACCATGAGTGCCTTTGTGTGATGAGAAGGAGCGTCTGGGCAGCGCGTGAATGAGGCTATTGTTCAGAACCTTCCCCGGTAGAGCAGCGGCCTGTACCAGTTGAGCTGGGATGCCGATGTCAACAAGGTGTAGTTTGCCAATATGCTCGCCACCATGGTGGTAGTGACCCGGTTTGGCCAGTCCGTAGCTCACGCAGAGATCTGCCCGCACGGCAGTCCCCATAACCTGGCCGGTATCACTGTTGATTCCAGAGGGCATATCGGCAGACACCAAGGGACGGTTATATCTTTGTGCGCAGTCCTGCATCTGGGCAATGGCTTTGTGGAAAATTCCTTCGACGGGCCGAGTCAGGCCAATGCCAAAGAGTGCATCCACCAGGCAGTGCAGGGGGTAGAGCTTGATGTGCTCTTCCATCTGCGCCTGAATCTTTTCATCATCAGCATTTTGAGCGCCTGCCGGGAAAAGACATGGGATTTTTAGTTGCTTGACTATGTGCCAGTTGCTTGCAGCATCAGGGGGAAACACTTCCGGGTCAGCCAGGAGCATGATGAGGGGAAAGGCCCCACGGCTTTGTGCTGTACGGGCAATAACTAGGCCATCGCCACCATTATTGCCGGGGCCAACCCAGACACACACGCTTTTTCCTGCCAGAGGACCATAGGCCATTTCCATGCAGTCAACCGTGGCGCGGCCAGCATTTTCCATGAGTACCATTCCTGGTATACCCAACTCTGCAATGGCCCGACGGTCAAGCTCACGCATCTCTGCCGCACAGGCCAGTCGCGGACAATTATGTGTTATGTGTTGTTTCTTTTCCATGCCCATTTCCCTGCCACTGGCAAAGGCGTGATTATGGCAGGTTTTTTCTTCCTGCATGTTGGTTGGCAGAGCCTATGAAGCCTGTCGCCCATTCAGGGGTACCCGAGGCAAGCACGTGCGTATAGAGGGCCAGGACCTTGTTTTTGACCAGGCCGTCCCTGTCACCGACAAAGCCGGTTCCCCGGCTCATTCTGAGGACAAGTTCATTCGGGTTTCCATCCCACTGATGCACGGTTGAGTAGCGAAATTCATGGCCTTTCACCTCAAGTCCCTTGGGGTAGAAGCTATTGTCGCCCTCCACGGTAAATTGGGAGTAGCCATGGGCCTGCGGTTTGCGATCAAGGGAGAAGGTAACCGGAAAGACGCCTGCCAGGGGGTATTCGGTGCCCTCCAGGAGGATTGCGCGGCCAAGATAAATAAGCCCGCCACACTCGGCATAGACCGGCAAGTCATTTTCGATATACCTAATGAGCGACCGGCGAAAACTATGATTATTTGCCAGCTCCTGGGCGCTTGTCTCTGGAAAACCGCCGCCAATATACAGGCCATGCAGGTCATCGGGCAGCTTATCGGCGTGCAGGGCATCAATCATCACAAGTTCGGCACCCTGTCCCTGCAAGGCCTCCAGATTTTCTTCGTAGTAGAATTGGAAGGCAGCATCGCGCAGGACTCCGATCTTCAGTCTATCTGTAACCGAACTTATCTTTGAGGGTGCTGGTGGCTCTACTGGCAAAACCGGTTGCATGGCTGCCATGATGGCCTTGAGATCAAAATGCTCCTTGGCTAATGTGGCCAATCGTTCTATGGCCTGATCGGCATCTGCATACTCCTGGTGCGGCGTGACGCCCAGGTGGCGCATGGGGAAGATATCGGTTTTTAAGCGTGGGATAATCCCCAACACGGGCAAGTCAGTTGTTTGCGCCAGGGACTCGCGGATAATACGCTCATGCCGGGGCGTGGCAATCTGATTTAGAATGACACCAGCGATGCGTACGCGCGGGTCAAAATGCCGGCAACCAAGCACAAGCGCTGCCACGGTACGGGTAGTTTTTGCACAGTTGACAACAAGCAAAACGGGTAAGTTAAGAAGAATGGCCAGCTCCGCCGTGGAGTAGGAGCCCGTGGCGTTCACTCCGTCGTAGAGGCCGCGGTTGCCTTCTATCAGGGCAAGGTCGCTCCCAGCTAAATGCTCTCGAAAGGTGGCTAGGATCTGCTGCGGGGACATCAGAAAGGGATCGAGATTGTAGCAAGGACGGCCTGCTGCTCTGGCCATCCACCCTGCATCAATGTAGTCAGGCCCTTTTTTAAAGGGAGATACGGCATAACCATCTTGACGAAGGGCAGCAAGCAACGCAACCGCTGCCACCGATTTGCCGGAACCGCCACTTAGGCCCGCGAGCACCACACTTGAAACTTCTGGCATGCTCACGGTTTCAGACCTCCGGAAGGCTTATTTAGGTCAGTATGCATGGTAATGTACACCTCGCTGTCATGGGGCCCTTGGCCAACACTTTGCCACACTTCATTATAAAGGATATTCAGATGATCTTCCAGTAGGGCACTGTATGCCTTTACTTCATCAGCTGTCAGGTCAGGCGGTACATGGAAAAGATCCCCAAGTTTGAGAACAATTGTGGAAAATGGCAGGGGAAGTACGGTCCTGTCCCAGCTTTTGAAAGAGATATATCGACTGGCAGCCCAGGCCATGGGGCAAATGGGTATTTTTGATCTGCTGGCCATGAGGATTACTCCTGGCTGTACCTTGCGGGGCGGTCCTTGTGAACCATCGGCAACTATGCCAACACTCTGGCCCTCTTGCAGAGCAGTGAGCATTTCCCGTAGGGCCCTGAAACCACGGGTGTTGGAAGAACCTCGTACCGGCACGTGGCCAAAGTTTTGCGCTAGCCTAGCTATGTATTCACCATCCTTACTGGCACTGACCATAACTGCGGCCTTACGCTTTCGTAAATAGTAGAAAAGATAGAAAAAACTATAGTGCCAGAAAGCGGCTATCAGCTGCTCATTTTTCTCGATAGCTGTATATGAAGTTTTCTCTCCCAGTTCCTTTAAGCGACAGCTGGCAAACCAGAGACGCATAAGCCCCGCTACAAGCGGAGGGAGGATGGCAAGGGATGTACGATACCAGAAGTCAGTCAAGGGTCAGTTCCATCATTTTCAGTATTTTAATACGATCTCTATACCCTGCAGCCTCTTCAAAGGCGAGTCGTTCTGCTGCTTCCCTCATTTTTTTCTCCAAAGCGGCAATATCTTTTCGCAGATCATCTTCGCTGTGGTAGATGGCGGTCTCTTCGTTAGTGGTCAAAAGCAGCTCATCGCTTGCCATATCGTCTTCTTTTGCCGTCCAGCCAGAAGCCCTTAAATGCTGGGCCATTGAATCCTTTATTTCTGAAATAACGGTTTGAGGTTGAATGCCCAGTTGTTTGTTGTGGCTATCTTGAATGGCCCGGCGACGGTTTGTTTCATCAATGGTGTACTGCATGGACTTTGTGACACTGTCCGCATAGAGAATGACCATGCCTTCGGCATTACGAGCAGCTCGGCCGCAGGTTTGCACCAGGGAACGCTCAGAGCGCAGGAAGCCCTCCTTGTCTGCATCGAGTACGGCAACCAGTGAGACTTCAGGGATATCAAGTCCCTCCCTAAGCAGATTAATACCCACAAGGACGTCGTACTTACGCTGGCGCAGGTCACGGATTAACTCAACTCGTTCAAGCGTTTTAATATCAGAATGCAGGTAGCGCACCCGAACACCCAGGTCTTCATAGTACTTAGTCAGGTCTTCGGCCATTCTCTTGGTCAGTGTGGTGACGAGCACCGCCTCATTGCGAGCAGTACGCAGGCGAATTTCCTCAAGCAGGTCATCAACCTGGGTGGAGGCCGGACGAACTTCTATTTTAGGATCGAGTAAACCCGTGGGACGAATCAGTTGTTCCACTACATAGTCACCCGACTTCTTTAGTTCGTAGGGGCCAGGAGTTGCCGAAACGTAAACTGCCTGATGCAGGCGCTCTTCAAACTCTTCAAAGCGAAGAGGCCTGTTATCAAGGGCTGAAGGAAGACGAAATCCATAATTGACGAGAGTCTGCTTACGGGATCTGTCGCCATTGAACATCCCGCCGATCTGAGGAACGGCAATGTGGGATTCGTCAACGATGAGCAGATAATCTTCTGGAAAGTAGTCGAGTAGGTTCGGCGGCGGGGCCCCGGGCTCTTTGCCGGTCAGGTGGCGACTGTAATTTTCAATGCCATTGCAGTAGCCTAACTCCTCCATCATCTCCAGATCAAAAAGGGTGCGTTGTTCAAGGCGTTGTTCCTCTACGAGTCGGTTTTCAGTGTGGAGCTCAGTCAGACGAATTTGCAATTCATCGCGAATGGAACGCATGGCCCTGTCGAGATTCTCCTTATCGCTGACAAAGTGGCTGCCGGGGAAGATAACGGCTTCCTCCATCTCTTCCAAAACAACGCCTCGTAATGGATCAATCAGGGTAATGCTATCGATGGTGTCGCCAAAAAATTCCACCCGTATTGCCCGCTCCTCTTCATGAGCTGGGAAAATGTCAAGAACATCTCCACGAACGCGAAATGTCCCCCGGTGAAAGGAGATGTCGTTTCGTTCGTAGAGCATATATACCAGTCTGCGCTGCACTTCCTCCATGGGGTAGTCGGCCCCGCACTGCAGGAAAAGATGCATATTTTTGTACTCTTCCGGAGATCCTAAACCATAAATACAGGAGACAGAGGCAACAATCAGGACATCGCGCCGGGTAAGCAGTGATCGGGTGGCAGAGTGGCGCAGTTTGTCGATGGCGTCATTTATGGATGAGTCTTTTTCTATATAGGTATCCGAGGCAGGTATATAGGCCTCCGGTTGATAGTAATCGTAATACGAAACAAAGTATTCCACCGCATTGTGGGGAAAAAGCTCACGAAATTCACTGAAGAGCTGAGCTGCCAGTGTCTTGTTTGGGGCCAGCACCAGTGTCGGTCGCTGCACTGCGGCAACCACCTGGGCCATGGTGAAGGTCTTGCCTGAGCCGGTCACCCCTAAAAGAACCTGATCGTGCACGCCTTTCTGGATATTGCCCACCAATTTGTCAATGGCAAGAGGTTGGTCACCTGCTGGCTTGAAATTTGAGACAAGCTGAAAGGGTGTGGTATTGTTGTATGCCGGTTCGTTCACGGAAATTTAAGTAATAAAAATTTATGAATGTAGAGCAATTCCTGTGTAATTTCCTTGCTTAAAACCATCTTTACAAATAAATAAGCATTCTTTTGTGATAAAAAACTTTACTTTTTTTGTTTTTTTTGCGTAATAATTTAATCATAGGCTTCACTATAGACACGAGATCCAGGAAACTGGGCATCTAGTTGATGTATGAGATCGTAAATCATCGCACGCAGGCCGCAGAGATAAAAATCATAAGTTCCTGCAGATAGGTTGTTTCTTGCATAACTGCTCACATGGCCTCTGTGGAGATTAGGCAGAGTCTCCATACCAGCACAGTCTGCTGATAAACACGGGACGTAGAGCTTTGCAGCGCTTGTTAACTCCTCTTTGTAGACTAAGGCAGAGATATGACGAACCCCATGCAGGAGAGTAAAATGGCGTACTCCGCTTGCGGCCATGGCAATAAATGGGGCAATACCTGTGCCGGTTGCAATGAAGCAGGGTCGGTTTTCACTTAGATGATAACAGAAGTATCCCCTGGCCGGGCTCAGGAAGAGAGTGGTGCCCAGTGGAAGCTTTGCCAATGTGTTGCTCAACTGCCCTTGGGGAACCTGTTTTATGAGAACTCTCAGATCCGGGTCGTCCGGACAGGTAATAAGGGTATATTCCCGTTCAATGTTGCCATAGCTGATACTTATAAACTGACCAGGAAGGAAAGTGAAGCCTGCTGGTTTACTGAGTTGTAGGGTGTAGAGATCCTGGCTGAACCAGTGACAGGAAAGCAGGGTGCTTTGGAATTTCATTTTGATTTGTGCCGTTGTTATAGGTGTCCTAGTGTTCTTAAGTGACGGATTGTTCTTTATATAATGTGCGCTCTACCGTCTTTTTTTAAAAAACAAGCGCAACAGTTCACCACACTCATTGGCAAGAAGTCCTCCTCGTACTGTAAAGTGGTGGTTGAGTTGCCCATCACTTCCTATGTGGTAGCGTGAGGTGAGTGCCCCGGCTTTGGGGTCAAAGGCGCCGAAAATAATCTCATTTACCCTTGCCTGTATGCACAGCCCTGCACACATGAGGCAGGGCTCGAGAGTAACGTATAAACGGCAACCAGGCAGGCGGTAATTACACATTTTAGCAGCAGCCTGGCGAATAACAACGGTTTCTGCATGGGCGGAAGGGTCGCGGTCTGTTATGCAGCGATTACCGGCCTCAGCCAGAATGTTGCCATCTGGAGCAACCATCACAGCGCCAACAGGAACCTCGCCAAATTCGGCGCTGATCTCGGCCTGATAGAGGGCTCGCAGCATCAAAATATTATCTTCTTGGGAAAATATCATGCTTGTCAAATTGACTGTAATAGATATAATTAAAGCGGAAACAATAGGTTATGGATTAACTTACGTTTTTGGCGTTTCCGTAATACGTTTTAGATCCAGGTAAATTTTTGCGTAAATTCAGAGAAATTCATTGCGAGTTTTTACTCCCACAAGTTGGAATGATTGAATGAAGAACCAAAAATTTCATGTGTTGGCTTTTGAGTGGCAGCCTGAATATAGAAAAAATATTGAGAATGCCCTCTTTGATGATGCAGAAATCACCTATGAAAACGATCCCGATGCTTTTTGCCAGAAAGTGGACAGGCATAACTATGATGCCATTTTCATGGGTTTGCAAAATAGCAATAGCTCTACGTTTAACCTGCTCCAGAAGGCCCGGAAAACTGCCCCAGGTATCCCAGTTATCATTACTAGCTCTGCCGACCAAGCTGAATTAATAGATGAAGCCATTAGGCATGGCGCTGCAGATTTTATTACTGACCCCTTTTTACCGGCTCGCATTCAATTATCCATGAAAAAGGCTATTGCTGAAAGGCATAAGGGGAATGAGCTTGCATACCTGCGCCGCACTCAGGATGTCCTCTATGATTTTGACAACCTAGTTGCCGAGACCCCATCTTTTAAAAAAACGGTTGAACATTTAAGAAAATTTGCTGCCTTTGATTCCACATTGCTTCTCACCGGAGCCACCGGCACAGGGAAGAGCTTTCTGGCAGGGACGGTGCATTTTAACTCGCCACGCCATGAGAAGCCATTTATTAAGGTAAATTGTGTCAATGTCTCTGAGCAGCTTTTGGAGAGTGAACTGTTCGGGCATGAAAAGGGTGCCTTTCCCGGGGCAGACAAACAGCGTATTGGCCGTTTAGAGCAGGCCGACGGCGGCACGGTTTTTCTCGATGAGATCGGTTATATCTCTGTCAATTTGCAAGCGAAAATATTGCGAATTCTTGAAGAAAAACGGTTTGAGCCACTGGGCGGCACCAGGACAATCGATGTGGATGTCCGCCTAATCATAGCAACCAACAAAAACCTTGCAACCTTAATGCAGACAGGTCAATTTCGCGAAGACCTATTTTACAGAATAAACGTACTCTCGGCGCAACTGCCACCTTTGGTGGAACGGCCACAGTGTATTGTGCCCTTATCCCGCAAGCTGCTGCGCAAGATTGCCTCATCCGTGCAAAAACCAATTGTGGATTTTACTCCCGAGGCCCTCACATTGCTGACCTCCTACCACTGGCCGGGAAATATCCGCCAACTGGCAAATTCCATTGAGCGCGCCGTCATCCTGGAGGATGGGCCCTATATTACACCGCCTTCTCTTTACAGTGCCGATGAGTTCCAGGCGGATTCCATGGCAAGTAGCAAGGTTTTAGAACTGCACGATAATGAACGGACCCTCATCCTCAGAGCCTTAAAAGAGTGCAGTTGGATCCAGAAAAAAGCGGCTGACAAGCTGGGGATAAGTCCGCGGGTCATGAATTACAAGATAAAAAAATTTAATATCAAGCATCCCCGCTGGCGGAAGAATAAAAATCGTTAGTAGAGTTCCTTGCCGGTGCTCGACATGCTGAGGTTGCTGTTTTTTACACCTCGTAAGGCGCTTATGGTTGCTGCAAGTTCCCTGATGCTCGAGGCTGCGCCTTTCACAATAATCACCTCCAGACAGTTGTGGTGCTCCATGTGAACATGGGTTGTGGAGGTGATGAGAAAATAAAAATGGTGTTGTATTTCTGTGATTTTTTCTTGTAGTTGGGGTTGGTGATGGTTGTAAACAATGGTAATTACCCCTGCCACTTCCCCATCCTGTTGCCACTCCTCCTGCACAAATTCCTTACGAATCAGGTCGCGCACCGCTTCAGAGCGGCTGCTATAGCCTCGCAATTCAATAAATGAGTCAAGCTGCTCGAGCAGTTTTTCGTCAAGTGATACAGAAAAACGTTTAATCATCTTCACAAGTCCTTTTTTATCTGCTCAAGCTCCTTCAGGATAAGGATCGCTTCGTCCTTAAGTTTTTGGGAAACGCTGGGATCTTTTTTTACTTGACGCAGCAACTGGATAGCCTGTTTTTCTTTGCCTTCATAGAGATTAAATTTGGCAAGATAGAAGGTGCTGTTCCCATTCTGCCTCTGGTTTGCCGCAATCTGTCCAAGTTCAAAGTACACCTGGGAATAGTCGGGCATTGCCTTGGCCACCTGCAAAAAGAGCTGTTGTGCACGGGTATTATTGCCACTTAGTGCCTCAGCTTTTCCCAATTGGAACGCTGCGTACATATCTGTGGGGTCACGGTGGTAAGCAGCTTCTAGAAGTGTTTTTGCTTCCGCAGGGCGGCCATTAAGCAAGAGTACGACCGCTTGATCCACCTTCAGTATTTCTTTGGTGGGATAATAGCCCTGTACCACAGTCAGGAGTTCCAGGGCCTTATCAAACCGGTGATTGGCAGCCTCAAGCAAGGCCAACCCATAGTTAGCCATATGCCTGACATCCGGATTTTTGTCGGAAGCGAGAGTGATATTGCAATATTGGCGGAGCCTGCCCTGGTCGCTCGTCTGGACTAGTACCCGGTAGCGGAATCGGAGAAAGGCAAAATTATCCGTGGGCTGAAAGGTGGGTGCTTCTTTTTTTCCTTTGCTTAGCTCAAGCAGAGATTCAACATAACTCAGTCGCATCTCTGGGTTAGGATGGGTGAGCATATACTGGGGAAGGGCATCTGAGCGATACCTGGAGATTCGGCGCATGGTTTCAAGCATTTCATGCATGGATAGAGGATCGCGGTGCATTTGTTCCATCCAGGCAAAGGACAACCTGTCGGCCTGTTCTTCATCCTCACGACTGTATTGCAGATTGATGGCCTGACCTGCCGCAAGCGAACCAGTAAAAATACCCATTGAAAGCCCAGGCACGCCCAGGGCGAGCCCTGCCAGCCCAACTAAAATAGAGGCAACACTGACCTTTGTCCCTTTATCCAGCCGCTGTGCCAAATGTCGGCTTGTAATATGGCCAATCTCATGGGCCAGAACACTGACAAGCTCGTTTTCATTGTGCATGGCCTCAATCAGACCACTATAGAAAAAAACCATGCCGCCCGGCGCAGCAAAGGCATTGAACTCATCACTTTGCACCACAAAAAAGTGGTAATCAAAGTATTGTGGGCCAGCCACGGTGAGTACGCTCTTTCCAAGGGTGTTGATATACTGACTAATGTCGGGATCATCTAAGATATGCAGCTCCTGCCGCATGGAGTAGAGGATTTTTTGCCCGATTAGGCGTTCTTCCCCAATACTTAAAGCCCATGATTGGAAGGGAAGCATGAGAGAAATAATGAACTGGATTAAGGCTATTGGTCGGCGTAAATACCAAAAGACAGGCATGTGAATTACCCTTGGCAAAGCAAATAGAAGATTTTTACCCGCTTAAATTACCCCTTTCAGCGAACCTCTGCAAGGGGACAGCTTTTTACTGATTTTTACGATTGAGCCGGCGATTCAACCGTTCGACCAGAACTGAGCAAGGGAAGGTCAGCAGAAAGTAGAGGGAGGCAATAGTAATCCACACTTCAATGGAGAGGTAGGTTGATGCCATGAGCTGAGAGCCCTGGTAGGTCAGTTCCTGGATAGAGATTATTGAGACAATGGAGGAGTCCTTGATAAGTGAGATTAGTTGGCCCGTTAAAGGTGGCAATACACGTCGAAGTGCCTGGGGAAGAATCACATGGCATAGTGACTGGAAACGGGTGAGGCCAAGGGCATAGCAGGCATCCCACTGGTTTTTGTGGATGGATTCAATGCCGCTGCGCACTATCTCAGCCACGTAGGCGCTTTCAAATATTGCCAGGGTCAGGAGGGCAGTAAGAAAGGGGGAAAGCGACGAAGGCGGCGCAAAAAGAAAGGTCAGTATTTTTTCTAATAGCTGGTTTTGCCCTGTTTGTATGCGATCAAGGCCGAGAAAGGGGGTCAGCTGGTCGGCTAGAAAAAAGTAAAAGAGGAAAATGATAACAAGAGGCGGCAGATTGCGCATAAGCTCGGTAAAGCTTAGGGCAACCAAACGCAGGTAGAGGCTTCTGCTGGTCCGCGCCAGGGCCATGGCAACACCCAGGGCAAAAGCCAGAATACTTGCCCACAGGCTCAGACGCAGGGTGGTATACAGACCCTGCATCAGGTAGTTACTGACCCAGTGGCCAGAATTCTTATCGTAGCGAAAGAGGAACTGGGGTATGCTCCCCCAGTTCCAGGTGTAGTTCAATTGAACCGTTATGCGATAAGCAAAAAAGGCGAGAGCAAGGAAGACAACTAAAAGGACGGCACCGTCAATAAGCGAAAAACGAATACGGCGTGCGTTCATTGTTCATTTGCTGGCGCAGTTCAATTACTGCACCAAAGACTGCCATTCAGTAGTTTCAAACCAGTAGTGGTAACGCTCTTTAATCCAGCCATTGTGTTGATTGACCGTAATCCAATTGTTCAGGAAGTTGAGGGTATCCACATCTCCTTTGCGAAGACCAATGGCAATGGGCTCTTCCATAAGCAAATCTGGATAGGCAATAAGGGTGTCAGGGGCCATGGCAGCCTGCTGAACGGGCAGAGGTTGTCCAGACACCATGGCATGCACGCGACCATTGCGGACCTCCTGCACAGCGGCTGGCTCCGTATCAAAAAGTCGTATTACTGCCTTTGGAAACTGTTTTTTTGCAACCACGGCAGAGGTAGAGCCCATGCGGGCCGCCAAGGTGACGTTTGGGCTGTTGAAATCTGCTAGAGAAAGATTACCTGCCAAATTTTTGTTAATAAGCAGGCCTTGACCGGTGAAATAGTAAGGGTTTGAAAAGTTTATTTTCATGTTGCGTTCAGCCGTCACAGTCATACCACCGATGATGACATCAAATTTACCGGCAAGAAGGGCTGGGATAATGCCTGACCATTCCGTGGGCACGAGTTCCAGTTGGATGCCCATGTCATTGGCCAGTTTTGTAGCCACATCAACTTCAAACCCGATTAATTTGCCTGTTTTATCCTTCATGGCCCAGGGCACGAAAACATCCAGGCCAACACGGATATTGCCACGCTTGACAATCTGTTCAATGGCACTTTCACCTGTGAGTTGTTTTTGCAGATCTGCTGCAAAGGCACTGTCAGACATCAGAAAAAGTGAAAGAAAACAAAAAAATAAGGATAAAGATACTTGTTTTTTCATGCTGAATCCTCTTTTGGTCTGTGTGGGATGAAAGCGTCTTTTCTCCGCCACTTTTAGCTAAGGAGAATAAATACTACAAGATTTGACGGAGGAAAGCTCTAGTCCTTTCCTCGCTTGGGCTTGAAAAAAAAGTTTTTGAATCTGCTTCTTCCACAATCCTGCCCGCCTCCATGAATACGACACGGTCGCTCACTTCCCGGGCAAAGCCCATTTCATGGGTCACAATCACCATGGTCATGCCTTCTGCAGCCAAATTACACATAACATCTAGCACTTCTCCAATCATTTCAGGGTCAAGAGCGCTAGTTGCCTCATCAAAAAGCATGATTTTCGGGTGCAAAGCCAGGGCCCGTGCAATGGCCACGCGTTGTTGTTGTCCACCTGATAGCTCATCTGGATA
>RRZU012801892.1_pt1 | contig 26520 bp, 27 predicted proteins | sample 2165561 | NCBI WGS metagenome assembly RRZU01 (sample SAMN10456909, study PRJNA506462) | wastewater metagenome | isolation source: wastewater sludge | place: USA: Moscow, Idaho | reverse complement strand
CTGTTCTTTTAAATTGTTTAAACTATTCAAATCATCTACTGTTAAATCTTTCACTAACTCTTGCTTTTGGATTTTACCAGTTTCTGTAAACTCTTGCAAATCTTCTTTAGTGAAATATTTTTCTAGTAAATTTATTATAGGTTTTTTTTCATTTTTCCAGTTATAATAAGTTTTATCTGCGATATCTAAAATTTTTAAGATAATCTTTTTCATAATATTCCCCCATTAGTAACTTTAACAATTTGATTATATTTCTTTTCTATTTCTAATAGTTCATTTAATCTTTCTTGCTTTTGGATTTTACCAGTTTCTAAAAACTCTTGTAATTCCTCTTTACTAAAATATTTTTTTAATAAATTCATTACAGGTCTATTTTCTCTTTTCCAAACAAAAAAAGTATTTCGAGAAAAGCACATTAGTTCTGTAATAGTTTTTTCAAAGCTTAATTTATTTGTTTTTTCTATTTCCATTGTTTTTTATCCTGGTATTATTTTTATTTTATTAAATTTCTTTTAGTCTTTTTTACTTTTTAAAATAACTTTTAATCCTAAAAGCATTAATTCTATTTTTTTATCATCTTCATTTGAAAGATCTTCTTCACTAATTCCTAAATATTTCGACAACTGCCCTATTCCTAAAACAACTTTTTCACCTTTTATTTTTTCAGGTAAATTGCTTTTTATATCATTTTCTTCATTATCTTTTTCTTCTACTTCTTCTTCATGCTTAATATCTTCTGTCGAAGATGTTTTTTGTTCTTCTTGTAATGTATCTTTATTAGAATCAATCTCTCTTACAGTAAGCTTATTATTAGAATAATTCTTTATCAATTCCTCTTTTTCTTCATTTGATAAATCAGCATTAATTATTTTTATTATTGCAGCTCTACTTGTTATATTATTGTCTTTAAAACAATTGTAAAGAAAAGGGTTCTCCTCTTTTAAATTGCTAATCTTAATATAATCATGAAGCATTGATTTACTAATATTTACCATTTCAGAAAAATCTCTAATAGAGATTTTTTTATCTTGCTCTTTTTCTTTTAACTCTAAAAGCTTTGTATAACTATTTGCTGTTTGATAAACATCCAACTCGTTTCTATGAGTATTTTCTTCTATTGCTAAAAGTAATAAAAAACTCTCGCTCGGATTTTCTATTGGAGATATTTTTATTTCTATCTCATTAAAGTTTTCACCTGGATATTTTTCATTTAGATATTTATAAGATGCTAGTCTTAATTGTCCAGCAACTAGAACATAATCATTATCTTCATTTTTATAAACTAAAATTGGATTAATTAAACCATTTTTATAAATTGAATTAGCAAGTAAAAGCATTTCTTCATCTTTAAACTCTTTTCTTGGTTGATTTGGATTAGGCTTAATTAAGTCTAGTTGTAATTTTTCAACTTTTTGTGTATTAACAACAGAATTAACCTCTTTTTTTTCAAGATTTAATGAATCTATATGATCTTTAGATTGTAACTTAACTTTTAGCTTCATAAACTCTACCTTTTTCAACTTCTTTTCTAAAAAGTTTAATGCTTCATTTTTAGTAGAATCATCAAGTTTTAAAACATTTAAAACTAATTGGTCTAAATTTTTATTTTCTAAATATTGGTCATAAATTTGCATAGTAATCCTTTTATTTTCTTAACATTTCTAAAGTATATATTCTTTCAAGTATTTCTAACGTTAATTCAAAATACAACTTAACTGTTTTTTCTGTTGGCTTATAAAATAAAACAGAGCCATTCCCTGTTTGAGAATCTTCAACAACTGAAGCTTCTGCAATACTTGTTTTAAATAGCTTATTTTCATCACCAATTAATCTTTTTATTTGATCGTTTGAATTTTCACTAATAATTGATTGTGTATTTATATTCGCTTTTGTTTTTGAATTAATAGCACCTAAAATAATAAACTCTTTATTATTCTCTTTTTTATATATTTGTTGTTGCTTTTGAATAGGTATCATTAATGAAGGAATACCTTTATCACTAAATACTGTTGGAGTTAATGAGAAAATCAAATAATCACTAGCCATAATAGACATTCTTAAAAATAGATCTGCTCTTGGTGGCATATCAATTATAATATAATCATAATTATCTTTTATAGCTTCTAAAACTTTTTTTAACACATTTTCCATTGTTCCTAGTTCTCTTGAATATGATGGTAAATCTTCTGCAAGATATATTGAATTAGGTGAGTTTGGTAAAATATCTAAACTTCCTTTTAATTCATTGCTAAAATATTGATTAATATTTATATTAACTAAAGAGTTTTTTAAATCTTTTTCAAAATTATCTTCATAAATCTTTGTCATTAATTCAACTAATGTAAACTTATCACCATTTAACTCTTTATCAATAGTTATTCCAAATGCAGTTGAAGCATTGCCTTGAACATCATTATCAACTAAAAGCACCCTATTCCCCAAATAAGCTAATGAAGAAGCAATATTGCAAGAATTTGTTGTTTTACAAACTCCACCTTTAAAATTTCCTATACCTATTATTCTAGGTCCTAAATTTAACTCATCTATTTCTTTTGAAATATCAATATAATCTTCTAAAATAGTTGGTAAATAAATTGTTTCTTTTCCATTTCCATCAACATATCTTGTAAAAGGAATTAAATTCTTTTCTATTCTCTCACTTAATTCATCAATAGGAATATTTTTAATTTCAGAGTACTCTTCCAATGTTAAAAAAGGATAATTTTCCTCTTTATACTGATTAAGTATTTTAGTGTATTCTGCTTGATCTTCTTTTATATATCTTCTTATTGCACCTTCGCTTTTTCCTATAAACGTTCCTAATTTTGTATTGTTAGGTGTTTTCTTTTCAAATTTTAACATTTTACTTATCTCCTTTAATTATTTTCATGCTCTCTTGCCCTACCCTATTATTAAACTTAAACCAATCACTACTACTACTAAACATATAAAAGTTATTACCTTTAAAAAATTAAAAAACGCTCTTGCATTTTCTTTCTTATTTTTATGAATAAAAATGTATATAACTGTCATTAAAAGTACCCAACCAATTCCCATAAGTACATTTTGAAAAACAAACCCTAATATAAATGGTATTAATATAGTGTTTTTCAAAGCTTTTTTTTCTGCTTCTGTAAAAATTTCACTTGTTTCTTCTAGTCCTAAAATTCTAGCCAACATTTGTAACTCCTTGTTTTTATATGTACTTTTTATGAGTTTTAAGGTATAATCAGAGCATGATTAACTTTGATATATACACTTTAACATTCTTACTTCTGATATTATTTATATACCTCTTTAGGGAGAATAAATATATAAAGAAAATAACAGATTTCATCAGTTAAAATTTCTTTGTCCTATCATAGGACACTTTCTCATCATAAATACGATTTAGTATCGTAACATTATAATTTTTAAACTTTCCTTAAATTACGGTATAAATTCGTAATAATTTAAAATTTCTGTCCTATCATAGGACAAATTAAAAAATCATTTCTCATAAAATATTTTTAATCTAATTTTTATTATATTTATACTACATTTATAAATATCTTTAAAAGGAAATTTTATGAGTAATTTAAATATTTTAAATAAAATAGGTTTTTGGTTTTTCAATAATATTGATAAAAGAGGTTTGATTTTTAATGCTTTAAAAAATCAAAATAAAGCGACTAGAATAATTATATATGGGCTGCTTTTAATAGCAACATTTTTTTCTATTAATTATTTAAATAGTTATTTTTTATTAAAACTAAGTAATTATAGTTTAGTTAAAACAAATATAGATTTATTTGAAAATTTATTTATGTGTATTAATATAATAGTTATTACACTTGAATCATCTCTTATATTTTATGAATCAATTTATAAATATGGTTTGGAAGAATTAAATGCTTATAGAGATTCTAAAAGTAAAAAGAATTTTTTTAGTAAATGGTATATTAGAATATTTTTATATTTAATAGTTTTTCTTATTGTTTCACAAATAATTTATTTTGCACTATTGAATTTTAGTTTAGAACAATATGGTTCTATTTCTAATGTACAGAATAATCAAATAATTTTACAATTTAATAATGAAGTAGATAAAAAAGTATTTGAAAATGTTTTTATTTCATCAATTAGTAATACATTTAAAAGTTTTTATTCTTTCTTTTTTATTACAATATTTTTATATGAAATTTATTTATTGAGAAAAAAATATGATAATAGATGTTAAGGCAAAAGATACTGTAAATGGTGGTTCATATGCAACAGATAGAGAAAGTGAAGCATTTAAAATTTTTGAGGGAGATCCTAAGAGATTTGATTCTTTATCTTTGGAAATTTCTAAGAAAAAAAAGGTTACTCATTATTCTTTTTTATTGAGTTTTAAAGAAGAAAATTTAACAAAAGATGATTTATTAAAATACTACTATCAATTTAAAGAAAAAGCTTTTGCTAATTACAATCAAGATGAGTTAGAAATTTTAGCTATTGCACACTTTGATGATAATAAACCGCACATACATTGTAATGTAATAAGCTCTTCACAAATAGATAATAGAGATTTAAGATTATATCGTGGTTATGTTGATTTTAGCAGAATAGAGGCTATCCAAGAGATTATAAACTATGAAAATGATCTAGAGTCGCCCTTTGATAACATGAACCTCTTATCTTTAACTCCTGGGCAAAAGAAAAGAGATTGGAAAGTTAAAAAAAGAGAGGTAAAACCATATAAAATTTTAGATGATGAAGTATATGAACATATAGAAAATTTATTAAAAGATCCTTTAATGGTTTCTTATAAAGATTTTATAAACCGTATTGAAAAAAGATTTGGTGATACTAAAGTATTAAAACCTAAAGAGTTAGCAATTGATGGAAATTTTAATAATTCAAGATTATTAAAAGAGTGTCAGTTGGTTTTAACAAAACATTTAACAAGTGAAGGAAATAATCTTGTTTACAATAGTAAATTATTTGATGAATCTTGGTTTAACAAAAATATAAATTATATAAAAGAAAATATATTTAATAGAGATTTAAAAAGTATTAAATTTAAACTTGAAAAAAAAGATTACAAAAAGCAGCAAACAGTTTTAAAAGAAACTACATTAAAACATGAGGAACATATTTATAGTAGAAAAATTGGTAAGAAATATTTAAATGAAAATAAAAATATACTATTATTTAAAAAAATAGCAGATATTAATGATATTAGAGTTAATAAAAAAAACAAAGATGAATTTGAAGATCTTATAGAAAATACCCTTTCAAATTTAAATAAAGATGAAATTGTTGATTTTAATAATAATTTTAAAATTTCAAAAGTTGAATTAAAAAATGAAAATGGGGTAGGGTATTTAAAATTTACAAAAAATAACATTGATTTTAATATATATAATAAGAATTTAGTAAATCTTTTTAATAATGGAAGTAGTTTAGAAAATATAGATTCTATGATTAATAAATTAAAATCATTTGAGAATTTTAAATCAAATAAAGAAAAAAAAGAGTTTACAATATTACTTGAAGATGTTTTTTATAGTAAAAAAATATCAAAGAAAGAGGATTTTATTGATTTATTAAATACTATTGATGTAGCTTTTGAGAAAATAGGGCAAGATTCAAAAAAAGGAAATTTTATTTTATTAAAAGATAAGAATAATAATAAAATAAGAGTTTACAACGATGTCTTTTATAATTTTTTACTTAATGAAAATGATATATCCAAATATAAAACAAATAGAGATATCCAAATAAATAGTAATTTAAAAGATAAATTATTAAACAATTATATTAGAAGTGTTTATGTTGATATGCATAAAAACGAAGAAGTAATAAATACTGTAAAAGACTATCAATTATTTAAAAGTGATAATTTAATTAATACTTATTTTTCATTTAAAAATGATGATTTAAAATTAAATGAAGATGTAAATGATTTATCCTTTTTTACAAATTATAGAAAAAATGAAAAAGTTTCTTATGAAAAAGGCATATTTAAAGTTCATAAAACATTAGATAAAAAAGAGACTGGAAAGAATATAGCTGATATGTATTTTACTAGAGGTGCAAAAGATATTAAAATACATAAAGGAATGGACCAAGAAATTTTAGAAGCTTTTAAAGATAGATTAAATGAAAAGAAATATGATATTAGACTTTGGGATGAAAATAATAAATTATTCTATGTAAATCCATTTGCAGAAGAAACAAAACCAAAAGAGCCATTTAGTGATAACGAGATTAAAGATATTGCAAAAGAAACTTATAAATCTATGAAAGAACATAATTATGATAACTTATATGAATATGTTTTAGAGTTTGATAAATTAGATATGACTACAAAAAAAGATATAGATGAGTTCAGAAAATTAATATCTCATTTAAAGGAGCATAACAAAAATTCTCTTGAAGCTGTATGTTTAACATCTGGTATAGATATTTTAAGAGTAGGGCATGATACTGTAAAAGGTGATTATGCTACATTTGAGTTTAAAGGTAAGAAAGTTGCTATATACGATAAAAATATCGTTGATTTAGTTGAAAAGAGCAACAGCAAAGAGGTATTATTATCAATATAAACCCTCTTTGATTGTTTTAATCGCCAAAACTTGTTTCTAATATTCCTAAAAAATCATCATAATTTTCTTTATTATATGGTTTTTCTTTTTGCTCTTTATTTTTACTATGGGGCTTGTTTTCTTTAGTAGTATCAAATAAAATTTCAATAGGCTTTATTTCATTCTTAAATAACTTTATAATGAACTCTTTTTTAGTTCCTGAATAGTGATTTGCTTTTTCTAAAACTAATTTTCTTTCTGTACTATTGTTTTCAATGCTTTGTAAAGAGTAATGAATTCTTACACTATCTACAATAGTAGAAGCTCCTCGACTTTTATTATCTCCTTTTCCATCATGATGAATGATAATTAATGTTTTATTTTCTTCTTCTATCCATTCATTTAAAAGATTCATTAAAAATCTTACTTCTATATTATTATTTTCATCTTTACATAATAAAGATACCAAAGGATCTATTATTACAACATCGAAAGGCTTCATATTCTTTTTGAATTCTAAAAAGAAATCACTCGCCTCATAATTTCCACTTCTATCAATTTTTATAAAGCTTTGTAATCTTTTTTCTTTACCAAATATTTTAAAATTAGCATCTGATAAATGTGTATTTTGTTTACAAATTGTTAAAAATCTATTTTTTGTAGTACCTTTATCATCTTCACTAAACCACCCAAAACAATTTAAACCTAGTTTGGCCAATTCTCCAATTATGTATAAAGCAGTAAAACTTTTACCTTTACCACCTTTACTTGATATTAAACTAATCTCTTTTTTTTGTATAGGGCATTTATCTTCTAAATAAAAGTCTGGTTTTTCTGGTTTTAATTCTTGAATATCATTAAAATTCCAATTAGAGTTATTTATATTATTAAATGAAACATTTGATAATGAATTTATTATTTTATCACTTGAAGTATCATTTAGTTCAGAAATAGATCTGTTTAAAAACTTTTGTAATTCTCTTTTTTTATATTGTTCTATTAGCTCATGCTCTATATTTTCAATATTTGAAACTGCCATAGTTGTTATAACTTCAATCCATCTCTCATTAAAATTATTTATGTTTTTTATCTCTTTTTGTATAAAATCTTCATCAATAGGTAGTCCTTTTTTTACAAGGATTTTCATGGCATTAAAAATTTCTCTATTATCAGAAAAGTAAAAAAAACTCTCTTTAAAATTTGAATCTTCTAAAAGAGTGGAATCTGTATAGAAACTTGATAATAAAGTATTCTCTGCATTTTTAACATATTGTAAATCATTCATTTGTATTAGCCTTTATTTTTCCATTAATAAGATCATCTAAAAAATCTTTTGATTTTTCTACTAACGGAAGAGGTATAATTTTAACAGTATTTGTATCAAGTTCTTTCATGGCAACTGAAATATCTTTGTTTTGTTCGTTTAATATTATATCTTCAATAGAATAATTTTTATCATTCAAAATAAATGTTTTATTCTTATAATTTTCTAATTGAAAAAAGATATCTTTTTCTTCGTTAGATTTTTCTTGAATCATTTGATTTAGTCTTGCTGGAATAAATTTAATATTTCTATTTTTTCTGTACCTTATTTTATTTACTCCTGGTTCATAATATACTCCATATTTCTCTAATATATGAGCATTATCTCTTAAAATTTTAAAAGCCCTTTTCTTCTGACTTTCATTTTCTATTGTTTCGCCAATTGCTTCTAATATTCCTGTCTTACCTTTTTCGGCATCTTTATCATAAATTTTAAGAGTTAAAGTATCTTTTTGAGTTAATGCAAGTCTTATAATTGCTTTTATTATTGGTTCTTTGATATGAATAATATCATCTAAGTATTCTTTATAGTTTATAGTTAGAGAATTAAAGAAAAAATTTACGTAATCTGGATTAAACTTGATATAGTAAGAATCTAATTCTTTTAAATATCCACCAAAACTTAAAATACTAAATTTTGCATGATCTCCATTATTTGGTTCTATTAAAATTAAAGCAGATAATAAATCTTCTATTAAATCAGTAATAATTTTTGTATTTCTTGTTTTTTTACCATAAAATTTATTTAACATTTGATTTAAACTAAATTTATAACCTATATAATTTTCATGGTCGCTTTCAAGTAATTCACCATAAGTTAAAATACAATCTAATAAATCTCTATGAGTTTGAGTTAGAATCCTATTTTTTATTTTAAATGTTCCCCAATTTGTTTTTTTTTGTATATTTTTATTTTTTCTCATTTCAATAGATGCTTTAGAATTATAAGAAACTCTTTCTATTGGAGCAAATATTGCATATCTCATTTCTTCTACTGTTGCAGTTGAACATTTGAATTTTTCTTTTACTTTATCGAAGCTAATAATACTTTGTTCGTATTTGGGTATAATATCTTTTGTTGCCATGTGTAAATCCTATTTCGTAAAACTTATTTAGGATTTTAAGTAATATATTATTAAATTCAACTTAAACGTATTATATTTTTATTAAATTTAATCATATATTCAAAAATAGTTATTAAATAAATAAAATTTATGGTTTTCTTTACTTAGTTATACTAATTATGTTTTAAAGTTTTAAAAAATAAAATTTTTGAAACTTTAAAATTAGCCTCTATCATATATAGAGTCTTTAAAACTCTATATATTAAATCTATATATATCTATAGGAGATCAAAAAATCTTCACAAATTAGCCTACTTACTTCACAAGTTAGCATTCCTTTTTCATATTTCTTTCACAAATTAGCCTACTTACTTCACAAGTTAGGGTTCTTTCTTTCACAAATTAGCCTACCGTTTTTTAATTTTTATACTCATTTTAAAATAAGTTGTTATTTTGGTAGTCTAAAATGTGAAGATATATTTCACAAATTAGCCTACCTTCTAATATTTAAATTTTTTTGTGTATGTACTATAATTAGGGCAATATTATAATAATTGGTAGTCTAAAATGTGAATTAAAATACAATTCAATGAATCTTCACAAATTAGCCTACTTAATTTATAATAAAATGTTTTTTGAGTTAAAAAAAGAGTAAATTTATAATACATTTATCAAATATCTAACAAATGTATTCAAAAATACTAAATAAGAAATAAAATATAATTATTCTTTAAAATTTATTCCCATATTTTAAAAAAATATAATAAAAGTATTATATTAATTCACAAATTAGCCTACCAAATTTAATTTTTTATTTCAATATAGTTCTTATCATCTGTATAGATTTTTGCTTCTTGCAAAAACGGAGAAGAAAACCATTTAATCCCTCGCCCTTTATACTCAAAATTTCTAAGCTCTATGGGTTGTTGAAGTATCTTCAAACCGTCTGTTATCATATCTTTTGTTTTTCCCAAATTAGAAGTCATACCTAAAAGGTTGGCTAACTCGTTTATAGCTATTTTAAAATTAGCTCCCTCTTTCTCATATTTAAAATATAAAGCATTAACAAGCTTGTTAGCTATTACTTTTCTATCTGGAATATTACCGTCCGTTAAAGCATTGTTTTTATAGTACTTTAATATTAAAATTACAATAATCTTCACAAATTAGCCTACTTTTTTATTTTTTTAAATTTTAAAGATGCAATTGTTTTTATAATTTGCTTAAATTTTAGAATGGTTTAATATTAATTTAATTATATTTCTACTATAAATTTTAAAACAAGGAGATTAGATTGTTAAAAGAAATAAAATTTTATCCTTATATGTATATTTTTTTATGGTTTTTGCCTTTTTCTACAATTTTCATAAAGAAAAATGGGGAACTTTTTATAGATAAAGAAAATATTACATACATAAAGACTGATAAAAAAGAAACTGTTTGTAAAATAATTTCTAACTATTATATTTACTTTTTTAAATATGTACTGGTTTTTTCAATTCTTTTTTTAATTGGAGCTTTTGATTTTAAACTAGATTTTTTAAATCTTATTAGTTTGTTTATTGCAGCTGCTGTTTATTCTTTTTTATATTTTGATTTAGTAATAAAAATGAATATAAAAGTAATATTTGTAAGTATATTATTTTTTATGGTTATAGGTTTTTATTTTATTTTAAATGAAAAAAATATTTTAATTATAGTTCTAATTTCAATTAATTTTTTAATTCCAATTCATGTAATTATCAAATTTATTGAAGATATAAGAATAAAAAGAGATTATTATTTTTTAAATGAAGAAAAATTAATAGTTGAAATTGAAAAAGAGAAAAATACATGAGCCAAGAAAAAGAAGATGAGATTAAAATATTAGAAGCCCAAAAAGATTTTAAAGAGTATTTTTATAAATCTCTTTTTATAAATTGGAAGGTTTTTGGATTCAAGCTATTTATTGCATTTTTATTTAGTTACTTTTTTGTTCTTATAGATTATTTTGTTGAATTTAGATATTTATTCGCTTATTTTATTGTTGAACTTGTGTATTTTAACTATATAAATAAAAAGACTTTATCTCCTTAAAAAATAGTATAATTATAATACTTTAAGATTAAATTTATTATATTTCTATTATAATCTTTCTACTTAATTTAAAGGAGAAAATATGAAAAAGATTATAATAGGAACTGCATTTTTAGGCACTCTTTTATTATCTGACGACCTTGCTGCAAAGAAAGTAGAAGAGTTTATACAAACAAATTCTAATTCAAGTGTAGAAAAAATTAGTATAAAAAAAGAAGTCAAGTTAAACTCTGAATGGAATGCTTATTTAGTTAGTATAAATTTAAAAGGTATTCAAAATAGTATAGAAGATATATTTATTTTAGATAAAGATAATAAATATATTACGCAAGGGATGTTTGATATATCTACAAATCAAAATCTTAGAGACATAGCCTTTGAAAAACTTCAACCTATATTTGAAAAAAGTTATTACAATGAAAATAACTTAGTTTTTGGAAACTCAAAATCAAAAAACAAACTAGTTGTTTTTACTGATCCATTTTGCCCAGCTTGTATTTCTTTTATTGGAAAAGATTTAATTCATAACGAAAAAGAACTTTTAAAAAACAACGTGGCAGTTTATTTTTATTCTATCCCTGTTGTTAGCAATAAATTAAATGAGACATTAATAAAAATCTCTATTTTAAATAAATTAAAAAATAAAACATCAACAGATTTTAAAATGTATCAAGAAATTGCATCAAATAATTTTCTATCAGATATAAACAATAAAGAAGATCTTATAAATAAATTTAACAAAGTTTTTAGTACAAAATATAATTTAAAAGATTTAGAAATAAAAGAAGTGACTGATATTTATAAAAACAATTTATTGATTGCTGATAAAATATCTTTAAAAGGTACTCCAACTGTTTTTTATAATGATTTATTTGATATGAGTAAAAGTAAATATTTAAAGGGTGAATAAAAGATGAAAAAATATATACCTTTAATATTTTTACCATTTATTCTATTAGCAAATGAAGTTGAAAATGAAGCCGAGCTGACAAAAGCTCATGATTTTTTAGAAATTTCAAAAAATTATATGAAAACACAAAATGTACATTTTATGAAGTCCCAAAGTACAAAAAGCTTAACAAGACTAAATGATATTAATTTTGCTTTAAAACCAATAACTAAGCCTTTAAAGCCTTTCGATGAAATAAAAGTACACTATGCATATCCATTAAAAATATTTCTTCCTTCTCAAAGTACAATAACTGATGCAAAATTATCTAATAGTGCAAATCAACCGACATTTTCGCAAAATGTTTTAATGCTTACTGTTAATGATGATTTTGAAAGTGGTTTGTTGGATCTTGTATATATCGAAAATGGAGACTTGAAAAATGGTAAATACTTATCTATTAAATTAGATAAGTATATTTTTGCTTCATCAAAAGAAGTGGCCAATAATATGCTTTATACTCAAGTACAATATTATGAATCAGAATCAATTGATAATAATAAGATTTTATCTTCATTAAAACCTTTTGAATATGAAATGCCTTTTAGCCAAATATCTTATATGGGTGTTACTTATAATATTGAACTAGTAAATATAGTTGATTTTAATGGAAACTATATAAAAGAGTTAAAAGATAAAAAATATATTAACTCGGCATTAATTTACAATAATAAAACTTATAACTATTATGTTAAATAATTTAAGTTTAAATTTATTATAAATGTATTAAAATCTAATTCAAACATATGGAGTGCATTATGAAACTAATTTTAATATTTATTATTTCTATTTTCTTTTCTGCTTGTCAAAAAGAAGTAGTATATATAGAGAAATTAGAGGGGAAGAATGGAGTGGTTGAAAATGAAACTGTAACTGAGACATTTTCTAAAAAATATAACATAAGAGTTACAAAGAAAGAAGATACTAATTCTTTGTTTGGAATTGCACATAATCATTTTAGGAGAGATTAAAATGGAAAATAATAAAAATATTAAGGAAATAGATGATTTTGAGGAAGTTGCAGTAGAAACAACTATTCCAGCTTCTTTAAAAGAAGAAGAACATAAAGAAATAAATCCATCGGAAAGTACAGAAATCGCAATAATTGATGAAGAGTTAAAAGATAATGATGTTTTTCTAAAAACAATGCCTAAATATAACAATATTATAGATTTAATAAAAAGCTATATTCTTATAAATGAAGAAAACAAGGGCGAAGCTATCGTTTCTTTAAATTTAAACAAAATAGACCCTTTAGAGGCTAAAAACCACTTAGAAAAAGCGTATAAAGAGCTAAAACTTGACGTTGAATTAGTAGATTTTTTAAATGCTAATAAATTTGAGAATATAAATAAATCTGAATTAATTAAAAAAGATGATTTTAAAACTTTAAATAATTCAGAACAAAGTGCTTATATTGAAAATGCTATTAGTAGATTATCTAAAAATGATACTTTAAAAAATGAAGATTTTATTAGAAAACTGTATAAACTAAAAAGAATTGAAATTTTAGTTGAAGATTCTATAAATTTAGCTGATTTAAAAGATAAATATTTAATTTTAATGAAACAAATAATAAATGAATTAAATCTTTATATTAAAGAAGTATTTGACTTTTATGAAAATAAGCAAATTGGAAATTCTAATAATAATCAAATAGATTATAACAATAATATTTCAGAACTAGAAGAAGAGATTGAATCTATTAGAGTGCAATTAAACGAAGTTTTAAAAGAAAATGAAAATAGTAAAGGTATTTTAGAAGAAAAAATCAACGAAATAACTTCGTTAAAAGATACAAACAGAGAGTTAAAAGATAAAAACTATGAGCTTGAAAACAAAGTAGAGGAGTTACAAGAAAATTTAAATAAAAAAAGTGATGCAGCTAATGAAACTACTTCAAAAATAGATGTTGATTTTTCAATATTAAAAAATATTGAAGGAGTTGATGTTTCTAAAGAGCCATCGGAGATTATTATTGATGTTCTTGATTCATTCGAAATACAAAAACAAACTATTGATAATTTAAAACAAGAAAAAATGAATTTACCGTCTCAAGAACTATATGATAATGCTCTTGAAGAACTAAAAAAATTAGACATTAAAGTTAAAGATCTTGAAGATGAAATTATTGAAAAAGAGACTTTTATTAGAGACTTGACTGTTACACAAACAAAAGAAGATAAAGATACAAAAAAAGATTTTATTAATATGCCTAAAGAAAAAAAATCTATGCCTAAATGGGCAAAAATCTTAATTATTGTATTTGGTGTATTTGTTACTCTTTTTGTTCTTTTAAGAGTTACTGGTAGCATGATTAATTTAGAAGACGAGCCTAAAGTTCAAGCAAACTATGTTGAGCCTACATCTAAAAATACAAGTGTTAATACTCCTAGTCCAGTTGTAAGTGGACCTACGCCACAAGAAATAACTTCACTGTATAACTTCGAAAAAGAAATACCAGTAGAAGAATTTCAAAATCAAAAATTTGATATTTTTACAGATAATTGGGAAAAAATAAGAGTAAATGGAAAAGAGTTTTTAACAAATCAAGTTATAAATGGATATCAATTTATAAGAGCTAACTCTAGTGGAAAAATATTGTTTATGACTAAAAATCAAGATCCTATTTGGATTGAAATGAGATAAAAAATGAGAAATACATCAATTATTTTATTATTAACTATCTTTTTTGTTGGTTGTAGCGGTAAAACACAAATTAATCCAGTATCAGGAGAGCAAGAAGGCTCTCTTTTTGAAAAAGATTTTTATAATCAAAAGAAAATAAATGAAGCTTTAAACCAAAAGTTTAAAGAGGGTGAATCTGTTGGTTATGAGAAAGCTAAAAAAGAGTTTGAGAGAATTATCCCATATTTAGATGGAATAAGAGCATCTGCTGAATTACAAAAAGCTGGGGGTATTTGTTCAGGTCCATTATTTATGGATAAAAGTAATGGTTCATCTATTAAACTTGTTTTAGGAGAAAGCCATATTTGTGATAATTTTACTGTAGAGAGAATTTTAAAAATTGTTAAATCAGGTATTCCAGGTTTGCCAGAATATGTTATTAAAAATTCTTCAAGTTTTAGTAATCAAATAGCTGCAACTAATTCTAATCAAAATTTGATAAGTAATATATCTTTAGTTGGTGTAGATAAACAAGATTTTTTTATTGAGAATCCAGAGAGTATAAAGCCCCCATCTGTTGCGAAAATCTCTAATACAGAAACAAATAGACAGATTTTAAGAGAATCAAATGTACAAGTTTCATCACTTCAAGTTGATTCTGTTGATAATACAGTGCTGTTATTAAATTTTCCTACACAAGAAATTAAAGATAATTTTTGTAGCAAATTTAATATCTGTTTGAAAGATTAAAAAATGAAAGCAAAATTATTTATTTTAATGATTGCAATTAGTTTAAATGCAAATATAAATGAAAAAGATTTAAACCTTCCAAACGATACATATAAAATAAATGTTGGTAAAAGTAATCAATTAAAAGTAACTTCAAATGAAGATTTGGAAGACTTAGAATTGCCAAAAACAAAACAAGAGCCAAGAATTCAAGGCAAAAGATATTCCGATGAAGCATATATTTTTTATCAAATGGAAACATTTAATAAGGTTCAAAATGTTCCAAATTTAGCAAATAAAAACGAAAATGGGCTTTTAACTGCCCCAAATTATTTAAAAACTGAATTAGCAAAAAATCAATCTTTGCAACAAGCAGCAGCTAATAATATTAAAAAAGAAATAACAACAGAATTGTTGTTACTTAGATGTTATACAGATATTGATTGGAAAGTTAATTTAAAATCGACACTTAGTTTTTTTTGTAATGAATTAAATAAAAAAGATAAAACAGTTTATAAACTAAGAGCTAATTTAGAAGTTCTTAAAAATGGTGCTTCTATGAGTATGAAATCATCTCCTTATATGCTAGAAAATGACAAAGGACAAGTTTTTACTATTGAAAAAGAGAAAAGTAGAATTTTTAATGCTTTAAGTGGTGATGAGAATTTAGCAACTTATGTTGATAAAAGGGCAATAGATGGAGCTTTAAAAGGAATGGCTAAAACTTTAAGTGAAGAAACTCCAGAATTAGCAAAAGACTATTTAGACAAGAAAAATAAAGGGAACAGTACAATTTCTCAAACTGAAAACTCTGTTATTATGTCTGAAAATAGCAACCCACCACAAGCATCAGATTATGGAATAACATTATTGATTAGTACTTTGGCTGCTGGAGCAAGTGCTTTTGTAGATCAATTATATTTAGACCTGGGGTATATATATTTTATTCCTAAAGGTTCTATAGTTGAAGCTGAATTATTTATTTACAAGGATTAAGAATGATAGAAAACATATTAAAAATTAAAAATGAAATAGATAAGCAAATTATTTTATTAACTCAAACAAAAAAGAACGTTTCTCTTTATGAAGAGTTTGAAGACATAAAAAAGAGTGTAGCTTTATTAACTGAAACATACACGACTAGTTATTTAAAGAATCTTGACGAAGACAGGCTATTAATAATTGATAATGAAGCTAAAGCTATTTTAAAAGAGCTGTCATTTTTAAATAATTCTGAGGAGCTATAATTATGAAAAAAACAGTATTAAGTGCAATTCTTTTATTGAGTTTATCGTCAAATCTTTATTCTATGGAATATGAGGATAGTAATTTAGATTCTTGGAGAGATGGTTTTATAACTGCTTATAAAGCTATTAAATTAGATACTAAAATTCAAGGCGTTCAATCTAAAGTTATCCCGACAGAAAAATATATAATATATTTTGATGCTAATAAATCAGATATTGCTGATTGGGATAAGGTAATGGTTCAAATGTTTGGTTATAGTTTATCTCTAAACAAGCCAGTTAGAACTTCTGATGGTTACATAATATTTGATTCTTTTGATAATAAAGCAACTGCTACTCAAGAATTAGAATCATTAAATAGAAAGATATTTAAAGGAAGTGAAAAATACTCTTTAACATTATTTGAAAATACTACAAATAAAGTATTCTATAGTGATACTGCAATTCTTATGTCTGAACTTGATGGTTTAAAAAATTTACTTGAAAATGTTAATAAGATTGAATTAGCAAATAAGAAAAAAGAGCTTGAAAAAAATCAAAAAGTTGCTCTTGTTTATGTTGATGAGAAAACAGATAAAATTTTAAACCTTGATGCTGATATTGTTGAAACAGATACAAGAACAAATAAACAAACAACTGTGACAAGCAAAGATTTAAAATCTCTTCCTAGAAATAAAACAGATTTTGTTAATCAAAAGTTTTTTGGTACGCCAATTAGTAATAGTATTGTAGCATATAAAAAGCCTTCAAAAAATGCTGTAAATAAGTCTCATGATGTTTTAAAGGGAGAGATTATTGAGTTTGGAGCTAAAAATATTCAAGGTTGGTATAAAGTAAAAGACCAAGAGATTTATATTCCTGGTTCTTCAATAAAAATTGTTACAGATCCTAATATAGAAAAGAAAGGGGCAACATTAAAAAATATAGAAAATAAAATAGTTACTACTGTGCCAGTAAAAAATGAAGATCAAACAATTAATAAAAATAGTGTTGTTTCAAAAGAAGCTTTAGAAAGTAAGGTTACAGAAAAAGAGAAAAACGATAATATAAACAAATTTGTAATAACTTCTGATAAAGTGATTTTATATAAATTAAAAAATTATAGTCCTGAAAAAAATCTTTATGGATTAGATGATTTTGTTATTGAAAAAGCAATAAATAATGATGGCCAAAGAAAAGAGTATTCTCACATTGTTTCTGATGTTGATGGTAATAAATTTGTTAAATTAAAAAATGAAAACCATTTTGTTGATTTTAAAAATGTTCATCTTATAAAGTAAAGTGATTAATATGAAAAAAATAGTATTCATTATATTGCCTTTGTTTCTTTTTGGAAAACAAGAAGCACCTTTAAATGAGATTGAGAGCTTGATTGATAATAAACATAAAAAAATATTTATCCTTGATAAAAAAGATTTAAACGATGTTTTAGTTGTAAATAAACCTTTTCAAACAGCTGTTATTGATAACAACAATAATAAAAGTTTGAAAATAAAATCGGGTGAAGTTAAAGAGATTATTATAAATAGTGATCCTATCGAAGATGTAAAAAATAATACTACCCCAGTTGTTATAAAAAATAGTAATATTGCTGTGCCTTTAAATAAAGAGTTATCAAAAGGCCCATCTTCTACTATATCGGTGTTAGATAATAATAATGACACTAAAAATAAAGCAAATGTTTTAACATCATCATTAGCTCCAGTTGTTCCTGTTGTTGATAATATAACAAGTTATAATGAATACATTAATAGTTTAAAATCAACTAATAAAAAGAATATAAATATGAGTTTCGGAGATTTGATAAAAGCTACAAAATATTTATTTGATAATAATTTAGAGGAAAAATACAAAGTTGAATTAAAGCCTGAATTATTACAAGCAGCAAAGAAAATAGAAAATATTGATATGTTATTTTTTGAAGAAGCTTTAAATAATATGAATAGTCAAACAATAAACGAATTAGCATCTAACTTAGGAGAAATATAAACATGAAAAAAAATATCATTTTATCGAGTCTAGCAATTTTATTGCTAACGGGTTGTACAACAAAAGGTTTTTTAGAAGAGCATTCTAAATATAGTAAAAAGCAAATAGATTCTCTTCATGAAACTAATAAAGATAGTGCTACTAATTATTTGAAGAATAATCAAATTGAACAATCAGTTAAATATGTTGATTTAACTTTGAGTAAAAAGCTTGAAGACATACTTAATGAATTGTCTGGTATTGAAGATAGAATTTATATGATTGCTGATACAAGAAGTAATATTAGTGTTCCCGCTTCTATTAATAGTAAATTGTTAAATATAAATAATTTTACTTCTTTAAAAAATTATATTGAAGATACAACAAATCATACTATTGAAGTAACTAAAAATAAATTTGTAAATAATAGACCTAAAATTGTTAAGGTTTTAGATAAAAATTCTATTGAGTCAAATTTTAAAAATTTAGATTTTAAAATAGATAGTAAAAGTAGTGTAAGTAGTGCATTAAATACTTTATCTAAAAAAATAAATTTTTCTATAGTTTATAAAGAAGACTTAAACTCTGATGCTGGTTCTGCAAATATGAATTTACAAGATGATATTTTGTCATTTGATTCTAAAAATTTCAGTAGTGAAGAAGTTAGATTTGCTGGTAGCAGCGTATCTGATTTTTTAAATTATATTGAAAAAAACTTTGATGTTTATACTGATATAAATTATGAAGATAAGATTATTGTTATTAGTAAATATAAAACTCAACTTTTTACTGTTGCGGCTTTAAATAGTAAAATTACTTTAAGTGATGCAAAAATTCAAAGTTCAAGTACTGGTGGAAATAGTTCAGGAATGTCTAGTAATTCAAATAGTAATGAAACTGATACTAATGCTGTTAAAAATAATTTAGAAATGAAAGGTGTTGAGCATTTTAAAGAAGAGTTAAAAATGTTCTTACAAGATGATAAAGGGCATAAGCTAATATTTAATGAAGATGTAGGACAAGTGGTTGTAAAAACGACTAATTCAAACATGAAAGATATAGAAAATATTATTTCACAATTTAATGCTCATTATTCAACAGATATTAGTGTAACTATTGATATTTATGAGTTTGTTTTAAATAAATCTTATAATTTAGGATCTGATGTAAGTTATTCTGGTTCAAAAACACATATTGATACTAATTTTTTAAATTCAAGCATTATAAATGCCATTACAAAAGTTGGAAATAAACAAGTAGAGTTTAGTATAGATTCAAATAACGAATTTATAAGATTCTCTAAAGTTAATACAATAAGCCAAAGAACAAGTTCTAATATTCCAATTTCTGTTAATATTGGTACAAATGAAAATTATCTAGCTAAAACATCAAGTACTACAACAAGTAATACTTCAACAACAACATCAAGAGATCAAGAGATTTCAAATATTTATGATGGGTATATTTATACTTTTTTACCTAGATTGATAGGAAATGAAGTAATTTTAAAAAGTGAGTTGAAAATTAATACTACAACAGAGTTAAAAACTCATACTAATCCTGATGGTGAAACAATTTATATGCCTAAACAAGATATAAAAACTTTACCTTTCCATAATAAAATTTTAAGTGGAGACAAATTGGTTTTAGGTTCTTACACAGTTTTTGAAGATACTAAAAATTATAAAGGAGCTGCTCCGATAGAAGATTTTATTATTGCTGGTTCAAGTGGTAAAAAATGGATTAAAAAAGAGATTATTGTAGTTGTTTCAGTTAATAGAGTTAATTAATAAATTTAAGATAAGGGGAATAAAATGAAAAAAATTTGTGTTCTTGCACTTTTAATGTCAAGCATTCTTTTAAATGCAAACGAAAAGAAAATAACAGATATTGATGAATTTGCTAAAGAAATTGAAGCAATTCAAGAAAAAACAAAAAATAATGCTTTGGCAAATGGTAAAGAGATTTCTAAATTGCAAGAAACTTTGCAATTAGATGAATTAAAAGCTAGGTCAAAACAGCAAGATATAGTTAAATTAAATATTGATTATTTAATGACAGGGGTTGAGGGGGAAATAAAGAAACTTGAGAATGAAATTTTATCAACATCTTTTATATCTTCAAAATCTGGTTATTCAATTGGTAAAGATAATTATAAAAAAGTAACTTTAGATGATATAGAAATTGCTTACAATAAGATTATTTTATTAAGAAAAGATCTAAATGCTTTTAAAGATAATTTAGAAACACTTAAAACTTTAAAAGGTAATGATGATAAGTTGTTAAATAATACTTCAATAAACGGTATTTTACAAAATTTAAAAAATGCTGATAGTAATATGAATAATAGACAGCAACAGTTTTTTAATCAACAACAAAGAAAAAGATATATAAATGTTAAACTTGGGGATAAAGTAGCTGGAGCAACAGTTTATGAAGTTAGTGATTTTGGTATTAGGATAAGATAATGAATATCCCATTTTTTAATCCTAGAAAGATAAACAAAGATTCTTCTACATCTATATTAAGAGGCATTCAATCTTTAATGCCTTTAGGGTACTCAATTTTACAATCTCTTTATATTCAAAGAGATATAGAAGAGGGTAAAAATAAAAAAGTTATAGAACAAGCAGTAAATTTAGTTTCTAAAAAAAATGTAGATCTTGAAAAAGCTTTATTGCAAGTAGGGCTAATAAGTGAAGAAGAAAAGATGATATTAACTTATTCAAAAGATACAAAAGTTTCTATTGACTATATTGTTGAACTTAGAGATTTGTCTAAAAATTTTAATAAAACATTTCTTAGATTAGTATTTTTTCCAATTTTAGCTTTATATATTGGTGTACTTGTTGTTAATACAATTCTTCCAATTATGAGAAAGCCAATAGATGAATTATTGGAAATTATTAAAATATCTAAAGGTGTTGATATGAGCAACTCTTTAAATATACCATCAATATTCTTTTTTGTTGAAAACCCAGATTTGTTTAATTTAATAATGATTATTTTCACAATTGTTTTAATTCTTTCTTTTGTTGCATTTTTCTATTATGAAAAAAATGATCCTTCAAAAATATATAGAATATTTCCATTGAAAGCATATGATGATATACCTTATGTATTTACTCTAATGAGATCTTTAAATGTTTCGGGAAAAGATCTTTATACAATTTCTAAAGACTTATCAAAAAGTAAGATAAACAAGGGTTGGAGAAAATTATTTTCAAATATTCAAAAGAAAATAGAAAATAATACTCCATTCTTTCAAAGTTTCAAAGAGTTTAATATACCAAAACAAATATATATTATTGTTAAGATTTCTGAGGCTTCAAAGGCTTTATGGGATAACTTAGAAAGAACGATTGTTTATGCAAAAAAAGTAAATGTTGATGCTAATGCCGACATTATAAGAAAATATGGTTCTTTATCGACAATATTAAGCTATATAATAATTATATATTTTTTAATAGGTGTATTGTTTTTAATGTTAAATATTCAAACTATCGCTAGTTTAATGAATTAGGAGCTTAAAAATGAGAAAAAATTTATTCTTATTAGCTTTGCTAGTAGCAACTGGAAACTTAAAAGCAGATTTTTTAGGTATGTCTTTTCCAAGTTCTGGCAATTCAACAGGAATATTTAAGGGTGGCGATCTTAATTCTATATTTGACAATCCGCAATTAAATGGTCTTTGGAGTACTTACGGGAAATACCCATCAGGAATTATGGATGTTTGTTATTCTACTTCTTTACCAAGTTTAGGAAGTGTAGATTATGATCTTTGCGGATTGATTGATGTTCCAAATCCTTGTAATTCTTTACCTGGTGATTTAGGTGTTCTTAAAAAGAGAAGTTCGGCTGATTTAAATAATAAAATTAATTCTATTAAAGATTGGTGTAATAAAACTGATAGCAAAGCTGAAAAACCAAATAAAACTATAGAAGAAGCCAATAAACAAAAAGGTATTTCTGGTAAGCCAAAAGAGACAGTTAAAAACTCAACTTTTAACTCTCCAGCTAAAACTGAAAAAGAGAAAAGAGTCGCTACTTCTATGCAACAGTACAGATCAACAACTAAAGCTGAACCAAATACTTATGCTGAAAAAGTAGTATCTTTGGAAAAACAAGGAGAAGGGCATATTATTAGAAATGAGATTATAAGATTAGGTGAAAATACAGATCAACTTGATGCAAAGAGTTTAGATAAAGTAAAAGATGAAATCATTTTTAAAGATTATAAAGAATACGAAAATGATTTAAATAATAGAACTACACAAGATGCAACTGTTGAAAAACAATTATTTGATTTTATAAACCATGTAAAAGTTGCTAATCAACAATTTTCATCTTTCAATACTCAAAAGAAAACATTCCAGGATAAAATGGATTTTATAGATGATTATGTTGAAAATGAAACAAAAGGGATAAGACAAAGCTATTATAAATTTTCAGAGATAAAAGCACAAGAAGAGATAATGTATTTAATGCCTGAAAAATTAGATAATACATATTTTATATTTAATGAGGATAATTTATTGTCTAATAATGCTTATTCTAAAAATGACAATAAAAAGACTCAAATTTCAATGATTAATGAAGATATTGTTAAACAGCAATATCTTGAAAAAGAGATTATGTTAAAACATAGAAAAATAGCAAATGAAAAAGCAGATGAATTAAAAAATTTATTGATTAAAAATGCTATTGCAAGTGAAGTATTTGATAGAGAAGCAGCTCTTAAAAATATTAAAAGTATGTTAAATTGATAGGAGCTTAAAAATGTTAGACTATATAAAACTTCCTAAATATGTAAGTTACGGAGAGTATGAAGTAGATTCAACTAGTTTTAAAGAAGACTACTTTATCAAAAAAGAATCGGATAGAGTTTTGTTAATCCAAAAAGATTACTACGATAATGATATAAATGCTTTTTTCTATGTAAATGAAATAGCACAAGAGATATTAAGGCAATATGGAGAAACTATTTTTGCTTTGGTTTCTATAAATAGAGAGACTGAAAAAATTATTATTATTATTGGAAATAGCATAGATATTAATAATTTAAATTGTTTTTCTTTTATGGAGATAGATTTAGAAGATATGGACAGTATTAAAAAACAAGTATCTCTTAAAATTAATGTTCTTAAAAAATTACTAAATAATAGTAGAGTGTGTGTGTTTTTAGAAGAAAACATAAATGAGGTTTTAGTAAATGAAATTTTTGCAAAAGTAGATAAAGTTTACAATAAAGACGAATTTAAAAATGTTTTATCTAAGTGCTTATGTTACGAAAAAAGTAGTAAAAAGAATTCACCGATGCTTATATCGTCTTTAGTGTTTGCTATTTCATTTTTAATTAGTAATTTTTTAATTAGTTCTTTTAATTATAGTAAAGAAGCGAAAATTAACACTAAAAGATCTGATTTATCTACTAATTTACAAAAGGAAATAAGGGTAGAGGCTGATTTAAAAAAGAAAATTGGTTTATTAAATGACAAAATATCTAAAACTAAATTAAATAATAAATTTTACATAGGGGAATAAAATGTTTGAAGATATTATAAAAGAAAAAACAAAAAAAAGATTTTCTATATTTATTTTGATTAGTATTGTTTTATTGTTGGTAAATATAGTTTTATCAATAAAAACATTTGAAGATGATGATATTAAAATAAATGAAAATAAATTAAAACATTTAAAAGATAGTAATAATTTATTAAATTTTGAATTAAATGATTTAGAAAAAATAAATCTTGAAATGTTTAAATATGCTGTTCCAGAAGAAAAAATAAAAAGTGATGTAACTTCTATGTGTCAATCATTTAAGAAAATTGGAATAGTTAATGAGTGTCAAGTTCTTAATATAGTTTCTCCATTTGAGTACAAGAATGTTTCATCTTTTACTATAGCTTCTTCTTATGAAGTAGATAGATTAATAATAGATAGACTATTTAAACAAATTTACAATACAAAAAAATCAACTAAAAATGACTGGGGGGTAGATTTTGAAATTTATAACAAAATTAAATAATAATAACGATAAAGCAAGTGTTTCAAAAGAGAAAAAAAGTCTTAAGTTGCCTAATTTAAAAAATATAGACAAAATTATAAAAGAAGCAAAAAACAATAAATTGTTTTTAAAAAAAGGTACTGGTGATGCAACTGATATTCATTCTTATGAATTTAATGAATTTAAAAGGATTGGTGGCGAATTAGATATACCAGAAGTTTTTAATCTAAGCTATATTGATTTTGAGAATAACAAAGCTGAAATATTTATTAAATATGCAAATTTTCATGAAAAATTTTGTAAATCTCATTTAAAAGATTTAAAATATTATGGAAGAGTTGAAGATTTAGAAAAAGAAGGTTATGAGATAGAATCTCATTTAAGACAATCAGAAAATATTAAAAGACTTGTTGAAAATAAAAATCAGATTTTATTAGAAAGAAAAAATGATGGTCATAAAATATTAGGAGTATTTACTTTTGATATTTCGGCTGATGTTGAGTATGATGAAATTGTAATTATTGGAAATAATGTATATAACTATTTTTTTGGAAAAGGTAAGATAACTTCTGAAGAAATGTTAAAGAAATTAGAGCTAAAAGAACTTTTACAAATGATGGAAACAAATGGAATTAATGACTTAGGAATAGATCCCATAAATGAAGTTCAATACAACATAACAGCAGAAATTGGGAAGAAAAATATAAAATTATTTAAAAGGCCTATATTAAAAGAGGTTATAGTTAATCTTTTTAATAAAGCTATGATAGAAATGAATATGGACCATACAACTGAAATGCCTACAAGAACGGGTGTTTTAAAACAAACATTAATTACAACTGATCAAAAATCAGTAGAAAGAAGATTTAGACTTAACTTTATTAAAATTGAAAATGGTTTGACATTATCAATTAGAAGAGCAATGACTTACGAGGAAATCGAGAAGTTAGGGCTTACTGGTTTATCTTATTCTAAAAAAGCACAAGAGATTATTTTAAGTGTTTTAGAAGAGAGAAAAAAGACTGTTATTTTAATGGGAGAAACTAACTCTGGTAAATCTACTTTAATATATATTTTATTAATTTTATTAGCAAAGATGAACTTAAAGGTTATTTCTATTGAAAATCCAGCTGAGATTAAAATGGAAAGTAAAGAAAATTCAATACTACAAATTGATTTAACATCAACAGAAACAGCTGATGCTAAATTCAAAATGACTTATGATTTAGCTCTTGCTGGGTCACTTAGACATAATCCAAATGTTTTATCTGTTGGTGAAGTTAGGTATGCGGAAGAGATAAAATTCTTTATGGGATTAGCTTTAAGAGGTCACATGGCTTTTACTACTTTTCATACAGGAAGTTCAGAAGAAGCAATTGATATGTTTTTAAAACATGTATCTGAAAATGAATTAAGAAATGTTTTAAATCTTTTTATTCATCAAGAGTTATTAGCAAAAGTTTGTCCAGAGTGTAATGGTAAAGGAGAAAAAGGACACAAAAATGTTACTAGATGTACAAATTGTTTAGGTAGTGGAAGCAAGGGAGTTGTTCCAGTTTATGAAATAGTTAAATTTAAACATTTATCACCAAGTGATGATTTAAGGAACTTAAAAAAACTTTTAGAAGATGATAAAATTATTTATTTGTCAAAGCAAGAAGTTGTTGAAGATTTATATGAAAAAGGAGTTATTCATAAAGAAGATTATGAAAGAATTAAAAAATATAAAAGATTAGGAGAGTAAAATGAAAAAGATTCATCATCTCCTTTTAGTGTTTCTTTTAAGTGCTGTTAATTTATTTGCTTTTACGCAAACAAATTTTGAGATAGCCCAAAAAGATTTTGAAAATAATAATATGGCCAAATATAGAGATGATGAGCTTATTTTAATGAGTAAAGAATCTTTAGTACAAAATGGAATTATATCAAATGGGAATGATCTAATTAGAGATGTACCAGCTGATGTAAATAATGG
>RRZU011698415.1_pt1 | contig 26530 bp, 20 predicted proteins | sample 2165561 | NCBI WGS metagenome assembly RRZU01 (sample SAMN10456909, study PRJNA506462) | wastewater metagenome | isolation source: wastewater sludge | place: USA: Moscow, Idaho | reverse complement strand
TGCGGCAACGCACCGGTTACGCCATCGGCGGCGTCTGTCCGGTCGGACACATCAGCGATACGCTCGTGCTGATCGACCAGGATTTGCTGCGCTTCGACAGGATCTGGGCTGCCGCCGGCCATCCGCATGCCGTCTTCGAGCTGTCACCAGGCGAACTCCTGGCGATGACCGGCGCAACGGCAGTCGAGGTCGCCCTGAGAGATCGTCATCAATGATGCGCGCTGGACCCGGCTGTACTGCTATCGCATCTGGCGTGATCGAAGCGTCGATCCCGATCATCTAAACCTGCCGTTTCGGGCGCGCGGCGAGATTTTTTTCGTCGACTGAGCGTGGCCGCCTCCACTGTCGGCCCGCCAGCGTCGATAAAGCCATAGCACGGCTCCAGCCATCAGCAGGACGCCGCAGCCACGCGTCAGCGACGCGATCCGGCCATCCAGATGCAGTACGCCCCAGCGACCGAAGATCTCGGTCCAGTCATGATCTCCGCTACCGACCAATGGCAGTTCCTGGACGCGTGCATCGGCCATGTAGCGGGCAATATTGAAGAGATTTTCTCCCAGCCAGACCAGAGCCGTTGCCATGCCGACCGCATTGTCGGCGCGACGAAAATGCCAGGCCGCAGCAAGAGGAAAAACAAGCTGAAACAGCGTCCCGCCATAGACGGTCGCGCGCGCGCTGAAAATGCCGACCAGCGGGTGACCGGCTTCGTGCAGGGCCAGGTTGGCGCTGTCGAGCAAAGGCACCCATCCATCCTTGCCAAGCCAGTGAAAACCCAGGCAGAGCATGCAAAAAGCCAGCACGGCAAGCAGTCCGCTCAGCGAGACCGGAGCTGCAGCGGGAGCGATTTGCAAATTCTCCATCTCAACGGGAAGTTTCATGGTTTTTTCCAGGTGATGCGGTAGATGGCGCCGGCGTGATCGTCAGCAACCAGCAGCGAGCCATCGGGCAGGGTTTGCACGTCGGCCGGGCGACCCCAGGCCGACTCGTTCTGCAGCCAGCCACTGGCGAAGGTCTCGTAGGCCACGGCGCGGCCATTCTGCACGCGCACCAGACTGATGCGGTAGCCGATCTTGCGCGAACGGTTCCATGAGCCGTGTTCGGCAATGAAAATCTGTTTGCTGTACTCGGCGGGAAACATGCTGCCGGTGTAGAAGCGCATGCCGAGGCTGGCGACATGGGGGCCGAGTTTTTGCGCCGGCGGCTCGAATTCGCTGCATCTGCGTTGCGCGCCGAATTCCGGATCGGCCAGCTCGCCGCCGTGGCAGTAGGGGAAACCAAAATGCATGGCCGGGCGCGGGGCGCGATTGAGTTCGTCGGGCGGGCTATCGTCGCCCAGCCAGTCGCGGCCGTTGTCGGTGAACCACAGTACGCCGTCCACCGGGTTCCAGTCGAAGCCGACACTGTTGCGCACACCGCGGGCAAAGACCTCGCGGCCCGAGCCGTCGGCATGCATGCGCAGGATGACGGCATGGGAATCTCCGGGTGCGCAGATGTTGCACGGCGCACCGACGGGGACATAGAGCTTTCCGTCCGGCCCGAAGGCGATGAACTTCCAGCCATGATGGGTATCCTTCGGCAGAGAATCGGTGACGATGACCGGAGCCGGCGGCTGGTCGAGCCGGCGATCGATATCGTCGTAGCGCAGGATGCGATTCACTGCCGCGACATACAGTGCGCCCTTCCTCCAGGCCAGGCCGGTCGGCAATTGCAGGCCCTCGGCGATGCGCGTCACGGTGCCGGCGCGATAGGACGCATCGAAGCGCAGTGCATGCACCTTGCCGGCGCGCATCGAGCCGACATAAAGAACGCCGCCCTGGGCATCGACGCTGCCCAGTGCCATCTGGCGGGCATTGTCGACACGCGCCCAGAGTTCGATGGCAAAGCCCGGCGGCAGCTTGATGGTTTCCAGCGGCAGCGCCAACGCAATGGTGGTCCATGCCAGCAGGGTGAGGGTGAGCAGTGGTCTCATGAGGTAGCGGGTCCTTCAGGGCAAAAGTCGACGCGGGCGCCTTGCCTGTCGGGAATGCCGCTGCGCGGGCCGGCAACACGGCGACTTCCGGGGATTCTCGGTCAACTGGCCGTGCCGCGCAATCGTGGCTCCTAACGCATGCCTTTGACATCGATCATTCTCAGCGCAACGAAAAAAACGATGGCGGAAAGAACGGCGGTCGGCAAATAGGCCAGAGGCCCGGTGAGAAACAGAAGGACCAAGAGCACGAGAACGCTGGTGGCGAGCTGCGAAATCTGGCTGCGACCCCCGCCACTATTGACCATCGCCGTGTTGGTCGGGCTGCCATTGACGATAAAGGTGCCGGAGAGGCCGGCGCCCAGGTTGGCCATGCCGAGACCAACCATGTCCACGTTCTCATCGAAGTGATCGCTGTACTTGGCGGCGTAGGCGCGCGAGGTCGCCGCGCTCTGCGCGAGAATCACGACAAAGCAGGCGAAGGCGATCGGCAGCAGCTTCTGGATCAGTCGCCAGCTCCACTCGACATGCGGCAGGCCGAGCGTCGGCAGGCCGCTGGGGACTGCTCCCAGCGTCTCCAGGTGGGCACCCAGATTCAGCGCCCAACTGGCAGCGATGGCGGCCAGCACCGCGATCAGTCCGCCGGGGATTTTCTCCGAGATGCGCTTGCCGCCGATGATGACCGTCAGCACGGCAAGTGCTACAGAGAGCGCATAGGGATTGGTTTCCCCGATCAGCCGCAGGTCGTGCACGATCTGCACGAGCGGGTCGTTACCGACGCGGGGCAGACCCAGCAAACCGGAAACCTCGAGCAACGACACCTGCACGCCGACTCCGGTCAGAAAGCCGGTGAGGACGGTGCGCGAGAGAAAATCGGCGAGGAAACCGAGGCGCATCACCCGGGCAAGAAACATCAAGGCCGCTGCCATCAGTGCGAGCAGGCTGCACAGGGCGAGCCACTCGCTGGATCCTTGCACCGCCATGCCGGCCAGACCGGCGGCGACCACCGCCGCCGTTGCCGAATCAGCACCGACCGCGAGATGCCGCGACGACCCGAAAATGGCGAACAGGCTCATCGGGAGGAGAATGGTGTACAAGCCGGTGATCACCGGCGTGCCGATGATCTTGGTGTAACCCATGGCCCCCGGAATCGAGAGTGCGGCTAGGGTGAAGCCGGCCATGATGTCGCGCCCCAGCCCGGACCGGTCGACCGGGACGATACCCTGGAAGACCGGCCAGTCCTGCCCTTTGCTCACCTGATTCATCGTCTACCCCGTCTCATCCCGTTGCGGCCTACGAGCGACCATAGACCGCAGCATGCGCTGAGCTACGAAGCACATCGATCGCCAGCGATGCACTTCCCCTCGGTCAGCACATCCTGCGGATCTAGGTTTTGCCGGCCGCCTTCGGCGTCTTGCCTGCCGGTTTTGGCACCTTCTTGCCCACCGCTGCCTGCTCCTGCTCCTGCTCCTGCTTCGCCGCAGCCGCGTGATACTTCGCGGCAACTTCCTGGAGATTGACGCGCGTCAGCGGCAGTTTCAGCCCCATATCTTCCATGGTATCGACGATGATCTGCGAGATGGCGAGATTGCGAAACCACTTGTGATTGGCGGGAATAACGTACCAGGGAGCGTCCTTGGTGCTGGTCTTGCTCAGCGCCTCTTCGTAGGCTGCGATATAGTCGGGCCAGAGTTTGCGCTCGCTGTAGTCGGCTTCACTGATCTTCCAGTTGCGCGCCGGGTCATCGAGTCGCTGCTTGAAGCGCAGAAGTTGTTCCTCGGGGCTGATATGCAGGACGAACTTGATGATGCGGGTGCCGTTCTGGACAAGCATCTTTTCAAAATCATTGATCAGCGTGTAGCGTTTCGACCAAACGACCTTTGGTACCAGATTGTGCACCCGCACGACGAGGACATCTTCGTAGTGCGAGCGGTTGAAGACCACCACTTCACCCCTGGCGGGCGTCCGCTGATGGGCACGCCAGAGGAAGTCGTGCGCCGCCTCGTCGGCACTCGGCTGCTTGAAGCCGAAAACCGAGGTGCCCTGCGGGTTCATGCCGGTGAGTACATGCCGGATGACGCCATCCTTGCCGGCCGCGTCGAGCGCCTGCAGAACGATCAGCAACGACTGCTTGCCGTCGGCGTAGAGCAGGCCCTGCAGCTCATCCATGCGGGCGATATTTTTCTGGATCTCCGGCAGTGCCGTTTCACTGGAAAGATGTTCACCCGTTTGCGACGGATCAATGCTGGCAAGGCTGACTTTCTCGCCGGGGCTGACGAAGAATTGTTTGCGGTAGTCCATCATTGGCTACTCCTCTGGTGAGAGCCTCGTGCCATTACTTGATCTGCGCCATCAACTCGCGCAGGAAGCGCACGGGAATGGCAAAGCTGATTCCCGAGGGCTTGCTGAGGGTCGATTCCTTGTTTTCCTTGACGAACACCATGTTGATGATGCCGATCACCTCGCCACGGTTCGTTTCATAAAGCGGGCCGCCGCTGCTCCCGGGATAGGCGGTAGCGTCGAGCTGATAAATGTCGAAGCTGCCGCTCCTGATCTGCTGCACCACCCTGGCGTTGAGCTGGCGTGCATTCGCACCGGGCAGCACGATTGGGGTAATCGACGAGATGATGCCGCGGTGGGTGACTGGTGAAAGACCCAGTGCGCCGCCGATCGGAAAGCCGGTGAAAGCAACTGACTCTCCTTCCCTGACCGGCTCGGAATCGTGCAGGGTGAGCGCTGGTAAAGCTTGGCCGTCAATACGCAACAAGGCCAGATCGTGTCCCTTGTCGACCAGTACCACTCTCGCCTGGCGTTGCTGGGCCGCGGTGCTGGCCGAACGGAAGACGATCACCAGCGTCTCGCCAGCAGCCAAATTGAGTTCTTCCTGAATCACGTGCGCGTTGGTCGCCACCTGACGACCGTCACCGACCACAAATCCGGTACCGCGCATCACGAACTGCGGACTGCGCGTCAGTTGATGGGTGCCAACGACCACCACCGCAGGCTTCACCCGTTCGATCACCTCGGGCAGATCTGCCGAGACGGATCCGGCAAGCAACAGCAAGACAGTGATCCGCACGACAGTCGTCCGCCATCCCGGAACGGTCGCCTTGCTCGCAGCACGCCAGCGGGCAATGCCGGAGAGCAGCAAGGACAGGAATCTCATCCCTGGGCTCCCTTGCCCAGGCGGATCCGTGGCAACTCCGGAGAAGGTGTGGTGATCCTGGCGTCGTAGGGATGGTCATCGCGTTTGAAGAGGCCGATGATCCGCTGCACGTAACCGCGTGTCTCGGCGTAGGGAGGAACGCCGCGGTAACGGTTGACGGCACCTTCACCAGCGTTATAGGCGGCTGCCACCAGGCTGACATCGCCTTCGAAATAGGCCAGCAACCACCGCAGATAGGCCAGACCGCCGCGCAGGTTCTGTTCCGGATTAAAGGGGTTCTTGACGTTGAAGCGCGCCGAGGTATCGGGAATCAGCTGCATCAGCCCCTGTGCGTTCTTGTTCGACAGGGCTGCGGTGTTGAAATTGGATTCGGTCCGAATCACCGCCAAAGCCAGCCGCGGGCTGACTCCATATTCGGGTGCCAGCTGGTGCACCAGGCCGACGACCATTTTCTGCGCTTCATTGCGCGGCAGCATTTCATCCCCGCCATCTTCGGCAGGCGGCGGAAGCAGCGGGCGCATGCACTCCGGCACCTCCGGCGTCGGGTCGCCAACAAAACGCTGCATCTTCTGTGACTGCAGATGCCCCTGCTTGGCGGCCAGGCTGAAAAAATAGGCTGCCCTGGCATCATCGCGCTCGACGCCCCGCCCGTTGGCGTACATCCACCCGAGACTGAACTGGGCTTCCGGGTCACCAAGTCGGGCAGCATCACAATATAGCTTGACCGCCCGCGCGTAATCCCTGGGCACCCCTTCGCCATGTTCATGCGCCTGCGCTTCCTTGCGCAAAGCCAGCAGCCGCTCGGCGGCCGCTTCGCTGGGAACATCCGCGGCAGCGACAGAGGTGGCGAGAAGGAATCCCAGCATTCCGCAGTGCACCAGCACGCCACGGCGCAGCAGTGCCAGACATCGAAAACAGTCAGGTTCCATCAACGGACTCCGTCGGCCACGCCAAAGCGTGACACATACCATGGGATCGCCGCCTGAACGCCCTCTGCGAGCCGGTGACTCGGGAGATAATGGAGGAGGCGCCCGGCTTTGGCAATGTCGGCCTGCGAATGGCGAACGTCGCCCGGCCGGAAATCTGCATACGCCGGCTGCATTTGCATTACCTCCGGTCGGAATGTGGAGAGTGCATCCCGCAGGATCTCGAACAGGCGATTCAGCGTGGTCCGATCATCCACTGCAACATTGTAGACCTGATTCAGCGCTGCCGGGTCGGTGGTCGTCGCTGCCAGCAGGTTGGCCTGCACGGCATTGTCCACGAAGCAGAAATCACGGCTGGTCTCGCCGTCACCGTTGATGGTCACCTGCTCGCCGAGCAGCAGCGCACGCGTCCAGCGGGGAATCACCGCGGCGTAAGCGCCTTCCGGATCCTGACGGGCACCGAACACGTTGAAATAGCGCAAACCGATGGACGGAAAGGCATAACAACGTGCGAAAACCTCGGCATACAGCTCGTTCACCAGTTTGCTGACGGCATACGGCGACAAGGGCCGACCGATACGGTCTTCGACCTTGGGCAGCGCCGGATGATCACCGTAGGTCGAACTCGACGCTGCATACACGAAACGCTTGACGCCGGCATCGCGGGCCGCCACCAGCAGGTTGAGAAAGCCATCGACATTGGCTGCGTTGGTCGCCACCGGATTCGCCAGAGAGCGTGGTACCGACCCCAGCGCCGCCTGATGCAGGACGAAATCGACCGTGCGGCAGGCCTCGTGACAGGCGTCGAGGTCGCAAATGTCGGCCTCGATGAAGCGGTGACGCAGCCACTGCTCGGGCGCCACCAGCGAGCGCACCTCGTCGAGATTGCGACGATGACCGGTGGCGAAATTATCGAGGCTGATCACCGTCTGGTCGAGCTTGAGCAAGGTCTCGACCAGATGCGAGCCGATGAAGCCGGCACTGCCGGTCACCAGCCAGCGCGCCGGCTGCGCCAGCAGCCGTGCGCCGAGTACTGCCGGCAAGGCTGTGGAACTCAGAGACGCCACACGGTTACCCCTTGCGCTGCCAGCTCGGCCTCGTTGAACATGCTTTTCACATCGGCGAGGACGCCGCCCGGCTGCAGTTTGCCGACGTAGGCGGCGAGCGGCCGCGCCTTGAACTGGCGATGAGCAACCGCCGCGACAATTGCTGCTGCCGCCGGTAGCTGTTCCCAGGTCGTCAGTTCGACGCCGTATTCCTTGCGGGCCTCGTCGGCGTCGGCAACCGGTTCATGCACCAGCACCTGCGCGCCATAGGATTCGAGCTCCCGGATCACATCGATGACGCGGGAGTTGCGGAGATCCGGGCAGTCTTCCTTGAAAGTCAGTCCGAGCACGATGATTGGCGCACCCTTGACCTGCCAGCCGTTGCGAATCAACTGCTTGATGGTCTGCTCGGCAATGAATTTTCCCATCCCGTCATTGATTCGGCGTCCAGCGTTGATCACCTCCGGGTGATAGCCGAGCATCTCCGCCTTGTGCGTCAGGTAATACGGGTCGACACCAATGCAGTGGCCGCCAACGAGGCCGGGGCGGAAAGGCAGAAAATTCCATTTGCTGCCGGCCGCTTCCAGGACCTCCAGCGTATCAATACCAATGCGATCGAAAATGATCGCCAACTCGTTCATCAAGGCGATATTCAGGTCCCGCTGCGTGTTCTCGATGACCTTGGCGGCCTCGGCCACCTTGATGCTCGAAGCCGGATAAACGCCGGCAGTGATCACGCTGCCATAGATCTCCCTGACCCGCTGCAGCGTTTCCGGGGTGTCCCCGGAAACCACCTTGACGATTTTCGTCAGCGTCCGCTCCTTGTCGCCGGGGTTGATCCGCTCCGGCGAATAACCGACAAAGAAGTCCTCTTTCCATTTCATCCCGGAAGATTTCTCGATGATCGGGATGCAGACTTCTTCGGTCGCACCGGGATAGACCGTTGATTCGAAAACCACCGTCGCACCACGCTTCAGGTTCCTGCCGACCGCCTCCGATGAACCGATCAATGGTCCGAAATCCGGTTGATGCGCCTGATCGACGGGCGTCGGGACGGCCACAATCACGAAATCCGCCTCTCTCAGGGCAGCCGCATCGGTGCCGACTTCCAGATGGATCGCCGCCTTGAGATCGGCGCTGCTCACCTCGCCGGTGGGATCGACATGCTGTCGATAGTGCGCTACCTTGTTTGCCGACAGATCGTAACCGATCGTTCGACGCTGCTTGCCGAACTCGACAGCCAGCGGTAAACCGACATAACCCAAACCCACCACAGCCACAATAGTCATCAGTTTTCCATTCTCAGATTGCTATTCGTTTTCAGCCACGCCGGCTTCCTACAGACCCTTGAGCAACTGCGCGACTTCTGCCTGCGCCGGGAACTTGTCGCCCAGCTTGGCGAGCTGATCCAGTTCGCTTCTGGCCTCGCTGTTCTTCCCGGCCTTGATCAGTGCCCTGGCGTAGTTGAGACGAATCTGCGACGCCTGTGGGGCCAGTTCCAGGGCCTTCTTGAACAGTCCCAGCGCGCGTGCGGCATCGCCCTTGTCCATCAGCAGAACCGCCAGGGTATCCAGCAGCGCCGGTTGATCGGGCGCCAGCTTGTTGGCCTTTTCGGCATACTCGATCGCCTTCGGGTCCTTGAGCTGGCCGGCGACCCAGGCCATGTTGTTGAGCACGACAGGGTTTTCCGGCTGTGCCTCGAGAAGAATTCGGTACTGTCGGGCGGCACCGGCATAGTCCTTGCGCGCGCCCGACATCTCGGCCAGATAGAGACGGAAGCGGTTGTCCTTGGCATGTTCCTTGAGCCACGTTTCAGCGAACTTGTCGGCCTCGGCAGTGTTACCGCCGGCCAGCAGTGCGGTATGCAGCTTGACCGCCAGATCGGCCGATGGAGCTTCCTTGAGACCGACACGATAGGCTGCTGCGGCCTCCACCCAGGCCTTCTTCGCCGCGTGTGCGTCACCCTCGAATAGGTAGCCGATGGCCTCCTTGGGTCTCTGCTTCTGTACTTCGCGAGCGACCTCGAGTGCTTCCTTGCTGCGACCGGCGTCGAGATCGAGGAGCATGATTCCGCGCTGTGCCTCCAGCGAATCCGGCTTGACCTGCAACGCCTTTTGCAGATTCTGCAGCGCGGCGTCCTTGTTTTTCGCCGCCACCTGAATCTCGGCCATGCGCAGATAGGGCAGTGGCGAATTGGGTTGCAAGGCAGCCATCTTGCCATAGGTAGCCAGCGCCTGATTGTAGTCCTCGGCGGCTTGCTGGGCGCGTCCGGCCGCATCCAGGATCTCCGGCCGTTCCGGTAGCGCGGCGACAGCCTCCTGGGCAGCAGAAAGCGCGCTCTTGGTCTCTTTCTTGCCCAGATACAGGCCGATCAGCGCCAGACGCGGCGCTGGATCGGTCGGATTTGCCGTCACCGCCTTGCCGATCAGAGTCGCGATCTCTGCGGTCGTGCCACCCGCTTTTGCACGCAGTTGGGCGAGCGCCATGAACGCCTGCACATTCTTCGGATCTTTCTCGAGCACCGATTCGAAACGCTTCCTGGCGTCCTCCGGCTTCTTCTCGTTGAGATCCAGATTGGCCAGATTGGCGGCTGCCGGAAAGTAGGCCGGGTTCAGGGCCAGAGCCTTCTCGAAGCTCTTGCGGGCAGCCGCGACATCGCGCTTGCCGAGCAGCGCCGTACCACGCAGATTGTGCGTCAGCGGGTTATCCGGCTGTTTCTTCTCGAGTACTGCGATGGCCTTGAGTGCCTGATCGAATTCGCGGCGCTGCAGGTGCGCCGCGATCAGGGCCAGATCTGCCCGGCTGCCGGTATCGGCTGCCGCCACCTGCTCGAGATCGCGGAATGCCACATCGCTGTCGCCTTTCGCCATGTTGACCATCGCCAGCGAGGTGCGCTTGGCAGGGTTTTTCGGGTCGAGTGCTGTGGCCTTGGCAAAATAGGTGCCGGCCTTGTCGACCTGCCCATTCTGCAGAAACACCTGCCCAGCCAACGCCAGCATGTTCGAATCCTTGTCGATCTTGTCGAGGACCGGTTCCAGAACGCCTAGAGCCTTGCTCGGCTGGGCATTGCGCAGGTAGCTGGCGATCAGGACGCGACGCGCGATGCTCAGTGGTGGTGTCCGCGGCAGCGCCTTGAGCAGGTAGGCCTCGGCCTGCGGGAAAGCCTGTGAGTCGTACTCGATCAGGCCCGCCAGTTGCAGGCCCAGAGGACTCTCCGGAACCACCTTGAGATGCAGGAGGATGGCGTCTCTGGCCGCCGCATAGTCCTTCTGCTGGTAAGCCAGCATGGCCCGCAGGTATTGGGTTTGCGGATGATTGGGGGCAATCTGCTTGAGCACCTCAATCTGTTTGCCGGCATCGTCGAGTTTGCCTTCCGCCAGCAGAATCCTGACGATCGCCGAATGCGCCGGCAGATAGTCCGGTTTGATTTCCAGCGCTTTCCGATAGGCATTCGTCGCCGCCGCGGCGTCGCCTTGGGCGGCAAACAGATCCCCCTTGAGTTGCCAGGCATCATACAGCCTGGGTTGTTTCTCCAGTGCCGAGTCGAGCAAGGCCAATGCACCTGGCAGGTCGCCGCGGCCTGCTTTCAGTCGTGCCTCACCGAGCAAGGCGGGGGCATGACCCGGTTGCGCCACCACCGCGGCGGCGTACGCCGCTGCAGCCTGCTCCTCCTTGCCCTGCATCAGGTAGGCCTGACCCACCGAAGTCTGCAAGTCGGCCTTTGCCTCCGGCGTGGTGAGCTGGACCTTGGCCAGTTCTTCGGTCACTTTCTCGGGCTGCCCGAGCATCAGCATGGTGCGCGCCAACAGCGGCGTCACCTGATCAGCCGGATAGTTCAAGTTCTGCGCCTTGCGCAACTCGACTTCAGCACCGGTCGGGTCGCCGCCTTCGAGCAGCGCCTTGGCAAGCAGGAAACGCGCTTCTGGAAGTTGCGGGTCCTGCTGCAAGGCATTTTTCAGCTGGATTGCGGCGGCCTTGTGGTCGTTCTTCGCCAGAAATGCCTTCGCCGAACTGAGCATGGTCTCCGGCTTCTCGCCACCGCAACCCACCAGCAGGAGAGTGGCCAGCAGTGCCGAAGCGGTGGCTTTGCGCAGCAGGTGCATCGAGTTACGAGTATTCATCAGAGTCCCCCCATGAGTTCGATCAATGTTTCCAGGAAAAACACTATTTCAGCCCGAATCTGTGCATCATGTCGTACAGGGTCGGACGGCTGACGCCGAGCAACTCGGCGGCACGAACGACGTTCCCGTCGGCGCGCGCCAGGGCGGTGATGATCACGCGTCGTTCGGCATGATCACGCGCATGCCGCAGGTCCAGCTTGATCGCTTCCTCCTGCTCCGCACCCGACAAACCGATGTCATCAGCGGTAATCTGGTTCCCATCGGCCATGATCACCGCCCGCTTGATGCAGTTCTCCAGTTCGCGCACGTTTCCCGGCCAGGGGTGCGCTTCTATCATGCGTACGGCGTCCTCGCGCAAAGTCATGTTGCTGCGATTGTTCTCGGCCGCAAACCGCCGCAGGAAGGCGTGCGCCAGCAAAGCAGCGTCGCCGGAGCGGGCGCGCAAGGGCGGAATATTCACGACGATCTCTGCCAGGCGATAGTACAAATCCTCGCGAAAACGTCCCTCATTGATCAGGAACTTGAGATTCTGGTGCGTCGCGCAGACGATTCGGACGTTGACCGGGATTTCTTGCCGCCCGCCCAGCCTTTCGATGACGCGCTCCTGCAGAAAACGCAGCAACTTGGCTTGCAGGGAGTGCGGGAGGTCACCGATCTCGTCGAGCATCAGCGTGCCGTTGTTGGCCGATTCGATCTTGCCCGGGGTTGTTTTTGCAGCCCCGGTGAAAGCCCCTTTTTCGTAACCAAAGAGTTCGCTCTCCAGCAAGTTGTCCGGAATGGCCGCGCAGTTGATGGCCACGAAGCGCTCGCGTCGCCTTGGCGACGCCTCATGCACACCGCGCGCCAGAAGTTCCTTGCCGGTGCCGCTTTCGCCAAGCAACAATACCGTTGCGTCGGTGACGCCCACTCGCTCGATGGTGCGACAGACGCGCAGCAACTCCGGGTCACGGGTGATCAGACCGGACAGCACGTCGGGTTGCTGCATCGCCAGCAGTCGCACGTTCTCCTGTTGCAGTTCATGGAGACGGTAGGCTCGCTGGATGGTGAGGCCAAGCATCTCGATCTCGAATGGTTTGGCGAAGAAGTCATAGGCACCCAGAGCAATCGCACGCAGCGCGTTGGCGCGATCGTTCTGACCGGTGAGGACGATGATCTTGGTATCCGGCGCCAGCGTCAGGATCTCTTCGAGCAACTTGAAACCTTCGGAGACGGAATCCGGGTCTGGCGGCAACCCGAGATCCATGGTCACCACCGGCGGCTGATAGCGTCGCACCAGCTGCAGCGCACTCTCACGATCATCCGCGGTGAGTGCTTCGTACTGGTCGAAAGCCCAGCGAATCTGTTTCTGCAGTGCTCGGTCGTCCTCGACGATCAACAGGTGCGGCAGCTTCTCTGTGCTCATTCTGATTCCTTCAGCAAGTCAGGGGACGCTGTGGCGTGTCCAACCTCAAACAATGGCAACAACAGGTCCACCTGCGTGCCGACATCAACAGCACTATCGACCGAAACCTTGCCGCCCAGTTCATGAATGTACTGAAAGCTTTCGTAAGCGCCAATCCCCATCCCCGTCGGCTTGGTGGTCTGGAAAGGCTTGAACAGGCGCTCGCGAACAAATTCGGGGCTCATGCCGTGCCCGCTGTCGCCTACTTCGACCAGGGCCTGTGTTCCTTGCCGGGCCAGTCTGACCCACACGCGCCCACGGTGCTCGGTGGCATCCAGTGCATTCTGCACCAGATGGCCGATCACCCGCTCAATGCGGTCTTCATGCCCGCGGGCGACCAGTCTCTCCTCGATCTTCAACTCGATATCCCGCCCCTGCCCGGATTTGGCGGTCTGAATCCGCCGCAGCACATCTGCCAGATCAATACCACGCGGACCGTCAAGCGGCGTCGCGCCTTCGCGTAATTGCATCATCAGCTTGCGCATCCGCTCGACGGAATGTTCAACGGTCATCAGCATGTCTTTCTGAAACTCCGGGTTGTCCCGATGGCGCTCGGCATTCTTGAGCATCAGCGACAACTGGGTGATGATGTTCTTGAGATCATGCACGACAAAGGCCGACATGCGGTTGAACGAGTCGAACTTCCGCACCTCGAGCAGAGCTTCACTGGCCTGCATCTGGCCGAGAAAGGCACCGGCCTGGCGAGCAGCCGTCTTCAGCAGATCATTGACCTCCCAATTGACATCGATTCTGGCGCGGGCCGTCGCCAGCACCACGAAGGCGATCAGTTCATTCCCGGTCGTCAGAGGCACCACCAGCCACGCATTCGGCACTTCGACCAGCCAGGCAGGGATCTCGAGACCATCGTAACGACGCGGCAGAGAACGATACTCTTCGAGGTTGATCACCCAGCCGCTGTCGAACAGAAAGCTGCACAAAGGGCTCCCCACATCCTCGGTCGCCGACGAGGTGGGCATGTTCCAGCACGCGGCCTGCGCAAAAAAACGACCCGATGGGTCTTTCAACCACAACGCACCACTCGGACTCTCGACCATGTCGGCCAGGCCACGCACCACATGCCGCCCCATGCTGGAGAAGCCGCCCTGTGAGGAAAGTGTCTGGGTAAAGCGCAGCCACTCCTCACGGTAGTCGTATCGGTAGCTGAAGAAATGCTTGCCCACCTGCACTCGCAGGCGCGCCCGCATCGAACCCGAAATAGTCAGTCCCGCCAACACCAGCAATGCCGCAAAGAGCAGCGCCAACTGCAATGCCCGCCCCCATTCGCCACCAAAGAAACGCACGTAATAGCCGGCAGCCGCCATGAACAGCAGATAGACGCCGACGATCAGCAGCGTTGCCGACTGCAGAGCGGCATGCTGCGACATCACCAGGCGTCTCTTCCAGTCATGGCTGCGAATCGCCGACAACGCCACCAGTGGCAAACCCAGGGCATGCGCAAAGCCGCGGATACTGAAGGCGTCTGCATCAATCCGGTTGAACAGCAGCGCGTCCGAGTACAGGTACAGGTCGAACAGGAAAACACCGCCAAGCCCGAGACACAAGGGCTTGATACTCCAGCGAAAGTCGGGAGAAACATTGCGGAACAGGCGCTCGACCAGCACCAGGCCGAAGACGCTCATCGCCAGGGATGCAAACAGAACCAGCCGTTGTGACGGCACCACGAGATCAATACCGAGTACCAGCAGGAGCTGCGAGGCGAAAGCAAGAACGAAGAGCAGCAGCGCGCAGCCGCTCAACCAGCCAAAGCGCGCCGGCGCCCGCTCGCCGTCTGTCGGTTCCGGTTTCATCAGGACGAAGAGAAAGAAATACCAGCCGCCGAAGCGCAGTACATCGGCCAACAGGCTGCCGGCGAGAAAAACCGCCGCTCCGGTCAGGGCAAAGGCCAGAGCCAACCCGCCCCATAGCGCGCTCAGGCTTACCGCCAGAAACATCGCACGACTGCGACCACCGGTGCGCCAGCCGGAAGCCAGGTAGAGCGTCAGGAAGGCCGCCAGAACTGCCGCCAGCCCGTAACTCCAGGCAGCGATCATTGCCATCTTGTTGTCCATCACCGTCGCCTGCTCTTTCGCAGCATGATCAGCGGACAGGAGGCAAGCCGCAGCACACTATTCATCGAGCGCCCTTGCCGGTCAAGACCACGCCGATGGTTTCGAAGAGAATGACCACATCAAGGAACAGACTGTGGTTCTTGACATAATACAGATCGTATTGCAGCTTCTGAACAGCATCATCGATCGTCGACCCGTAGTGGTAACTCACCTGCGCCCAGCCGGTGAGCCCTGGTTTGACGCTATGTCGTACAGCGAAAAACGGAATGTCGCGTGTCAGCTGGTCGACAAAATAGGGGCGCTCCGGACGTGGCCCAACCAGGCTCATATCCCCCGTCAACACGTTGTACAACTGCGGCAATTCGTCGATACGCAGCTTGCGCAGGATCCGACCGACGCGCGTCACACGATCATCATCGACCATCGCCCAGCGTGGCTTGCCGTCACTCTCGGCATCGTTGCGCATGCTGCGAAATTTGATGATCCTGAACAAACGACCCTCGAGACCGACCCGCTCCTGCCGATAAAAGACCGAAAACCCGTCTTCCAGGACGATCAGGATCGCTGCCAGCAGCATCACCGGCATGGCAAGCAGCAGCAGTGAGGACGCCACCACGACATCGAACAAGCGCTTGATACTCGTCCGCCGCCAGCTCTGCCGGAAGCCATCACCAAAAATCAGCCAGCCGACACGCAGGGAATCAAGACGAATCTGCCCAAGGGCACGTTCGAAATAGCTTGCCAGGTCGAGCACCCGGACACCGGACAGCTTGCAGTCCAGGAGTTCGCGCAAGGGAAGTGCGCCACCGCGGCGCTCACGCACGGCAACGATGATCTCGTCGACTCGCAGGGCATGCGCCGTGTCGGAGAGCGACCGATCCTGAGAAAGGATCACCTGGGAAGGGACGACGACCTCCATGTCGCTGCCCGACGGATAGAAGCCAACGATCTGAATATCCGGATCCGATTTACGCAGAACGCGGCCGACGTTTTCCGCTTCCTCACCAACCCCGAAAACCAGTACGCGGTGACTCAGCAAGGAACTCGATCGACTGTGCGCCAGATGCACGCGCCGCACCAGCGTTGCAAAAATGGCCGCCAGGCCGGACAGCAACATGAAACTGCGATCGACCTCGGCCACCGATAGCAGCGAAAACACTACATACGCCAGCGGAATCGCCAGGTAGAGAGACAGCACCGCGCGTGCCTGGGTCTCTTCCCTGGTGCGGCTATGAACCCGCTGATAGATACCCAGCCAGGCATTCAGGACGATCATCGTAAGCGCAAAAATCACGGCATAGAAAGCGACTCTCTCCAGTGCGAGCGGAGCGCCATGCCCGATCCACATGGAGGCAAGGAGCACACACGCGACCGGGAACATCAGGTCGACGGCAACCTGGGCAAGCGTCTTCCGGTGAAACCAATGATTGAACACCTTGATCACGATAGACTCCTTGCAAGCATAAACCTGAAAACTTCTCGTTATGACCGATGCTCGGAGAGCTGCTTCACATCAGGAAAGCTCGGCAAATGTCACGAGACGAAGGCTATCACTGCAGATATGTAGAGACCGTGACCTAATGCACAAGCCGGGGACAATACCAGGGGTAACAAGCCGTGCTGTGCATGATGAAAAGTAAGATGCTGCTTTCAAAAAACCAGATAAGCATAGGATAGAAAAAGATATTTTATAAATTGAATGGCTGATTTATGCTGGGATTATACATTGGGCGGCAACTTTCCGGGGGTTTTCAGGAATACGGGGAGGCGCGTGGAATGCCTGCAGGGGAACGCCCTTCGAGAAACAGGGCAAAGCATAACAGCAAGTAGAACAGGAAAGCAGACCTCGGCATATCCAGGACACTTGAGAACACCCCGACGACCGTACAAGCAGCCAGGGCCGCCAGCAAGTAAGGTGCGAGGACATGCGCGCGTCCGCGACCCCGCAGCAGATTGGCAAACGCCATGCCCAGCAGGCCGAGCAGCAGAAGCAGGCCAACCGCTCCCTGATCAATCAGCATCTCGAGGAACAGGCTGTCGACATGCCACGGCAGGAAGTAATGGCGACCGGCAAAAAACCAGTGCGCCATGCCGCCGGAAAAATCACCGTTGCCGAGTAGTTGATGGCCATCCGCAGCGAGAACGCTCAGATGATCCACATCGACGAAATCCGCCCCCCCCTCCAGCCGTAGCGAGAGAAATCCCGGCCACGATGCCGGCCAGCCTCGGGACCAGCCCTTGGGCGCAGTGAGGGTCAGAACGAAATGCTGCCATTCATCGTCCGTACTCGGCAAGGCCAGGCCAGCCTGCGCGCAGGCCGCGGCATACAGAAGATGCTGCTGGCACAAGCCCACGCGCAGTCTCGCTGGCTGCGGCGCGTGCAGGTCCATCGCCAGCGTATAAGTGCTCCCTGCAACAAGCTCCGGAACGCGTTGAAGCAGTTCGAAAGCGCCACCAGCACGTACGCTGTGGGGCGTTCGGAAAATGCGCAGATGGCTCCCCTCGCCTGCTTCGACGATCCGCAGGCGACCTGGCAGCGCACGTCCGGGAACGGTCTGTGAATAGTTTGCCGGGAAACGCCCGAGCCCTCTGCCCAGCAGCCATTCCGATGGCGCACGCAGCAGGCTCAGGCCCTCTTGCCAGTGCTGCACGCGGCCACCCAGATCGCGCTCGCCGGCCGACACCCTGCTGCCCATAAAATCCCCCAGGCACAGGACCGCGAGAACCTCAAGGATCAGTACACCGACCAGCACCCGAGTTCCCCTCCGCCGCCAAGGCTCCGGCTCGGGGACTCTGGCGGTGGCGGCAGGCCCGATGGCGCACGCCAGCCGAGATCGCCGCAACCAGGGCGCCGGCAAGCGCCAGGCGAGGACGACCAAGGACACGCCGACACCCAGATATACGGCACGAGAAAAAGTGGTCAGGCAGGCATGGCCAGCGACCACCGCCAGGCACGCAGCGACCGCCCAGCGCCATCGGGTGCGCGCGTGCACCACTGCATAGGCCGCAAACGGCACCGCCAGAGCGAGGAAAGCATCGATTGCCGCACCACCGACATGCATTTCCCAGAATAGCGCGGTGCTGCGATAAGGCGTTGAAAAATCAAGCAATCCTGGATACCCCTTACGTTCCCATACGACGGCCAGGCCGACCACGCCCAGGCCACTCGCCATCCCGGCCGCCAAGCCTTGCCCCGCCAGTACCGATCCCGCCAGCATCTGGCTCCGCAAGGCCGGTAACAAGAGCAGCACCAGAAAGAAGCTCTTGGCCGTGCGCAGACTATTCAAGGGCTCTTCATACCCCTGAAACCACCCCAGGGAAAAGCCGCCGGCATCGGCCAGTCCGTGCAGCGTTGCCCACAGGTAGGACATTGCCAGCGCGCCGATCCCGATCTTCGTCCAGCCGAAAGACTTTGTCTGCTCAGGCTCCCGGCGCGAGTCAACGGATGGACTCGCGAAGCACTGCGGCCCGGCGGACTGCTCGGTAACCGCCTGGGGTTGCGACATGCACCGTAATCGTCTGGCTGCCATGCGCGCATGGCAGCCAGCCGCCGCGCCAAGCACCAGCAAGTCGAACTCATCGATGCCGATCCATCCGGTCCACGCGGAAAAACTGGCGGCTGGCAACAGTGCCGGTAGAACGAACAGCCAGATGTCCGGGCGCCAGCAGACGGCCAGGCACCAGGCGACAAAAAGTCCGCTCAACAATGCCGGCCACAGCGGATGATGAACTGCAATACCAGCGCCGAGGAGAGTGGCCAGCGTCGCCAGCGCGCCCTGCATCAAGGTTAGCGCCAACTTCCCCCTTTCGCCGCGCGCCGGCAGGTGCTCCTCACCAGGACCGGCAGCACCCCGGCAAAGCCATTCGGACAACCCTCAGGTCCGCGCGGATCGGCGATGCGGCATCCTGTGCAACAACACGAGACTTCGCACAGTATGCGCATTCTGTCGTTTTCCTGACTGGTTGCCGAAGATTCTGTCGTTGGAACTGGATCATGTCAATCAGCAAATCCCTCGAAAGCCAGCGCGGTCGCCACACCGTTCTCTGCCAGAACGCCACCGTCTGCCGGCCGCTTGCCAGGGACTTCCCGCTGTGACTTGCCAGCAGCGGTATTATGGCGTCTAATCGATCCACATCCCGGTGCCGACGCTATGCACTTCTAGGCACTACGGCGATGTGCCGCCGCCATCCGGCGCGTGCGGGCAGATGGAGAGAGGCACTATGTTTTCGCCCGAATGGTGGCATTGGATGGTCCTCGGACTGATCCTGACGATGGCCGAAATAGCCATCCCGGCATTTTTCATGGTCTGGTTTGGCATCGCCGCAGCAGGCGTCGGCGCCATTCTGCTGGCCATGCCGGAACTCCCTGTGGCAGGTCAGATCCTGCTCTGGGCAGCGCTCTCGGCAGCGCTGGTCGGGCTCTGGTTTCGCTATCTCAAACCTCGCACCATGACCTCTGTCGGCACCTCGGCCGCCAACGTGGCCGGCGAAGTCGGCATCCTGATCACCGGGATCACCCCGGATATCCGTGCTCAGGTACGTTTTCAGAAACCGATTCTCGGTGCCGACGTCTGGGAGTGCTACGCCGATACGACGATCAGGGCGGGTGAACGGGTTCGCATCGTCGCTGTCGAAGGCAGTTACATCAAAGTGGAGCAAGCAAGATGACTGGTATGACCATATTTTCGATTGTCCTTCTCATCTTTGTTGCGGTCACCGTCGCCAATGGCGTTCGCATCGTTCCGCAAGGCGAAGAGTGGGTCGTGCAGCGCCTCGGCAAGTACCACAGCACCCTGCTGCCCGGACTGCGCTTCATCATTCCCTACATCGATATCGTCTCCTACAAGGTCACCACCAAGGACATCATTCTCGATGTCCAGGAGCAGGAGGTGATCACGCGCGACAACGCGGTGATCGTGGTCAATGCCATCGCCTTCATCAAGGTCACCGACCCGGTGAAAGCCGTCTATGGCGTCCAGGATTACTCCGAAGCGATCCGCAACATGATCATGACCACCCTGCGCTCGATCGTCGGTGAAATGGAGCTCGACCAGGCGCTGTCGTCGCGGGACACCATCAAGGCGCGTCTCAAAGCCGGCGTTGCCGACGAAGCGCTGGACTGGGGACTGACCGTCAAGTCGGTTGAAATCCAGGACATCAAACCCTCGCAGTCCATGCAGCGCGCAATGGAAATGCAGGCCTCGGCCGAGCGCGAGCGCAAGGCGATGGTCACCCGTGCCGAAGGCGAAAAGCAGTCGATGATCCTCACCGCCGAAGCACGCCTGGAATCGGCCAAGCGCGATGCCGCAGCGCAGGTGACCCTCGCCGAAGCGTCCTCACAGGCGATCACCAAGGTGAATCGTGCTTTTGGCGACAACGAACTGCCGATGCTCTACCTGCTCGGCGAGAAATACATCACCAGTCTCGGCAAGATCGCCGAGTCCGACAACGCCAAGATCGTCCTCCTGCCTGCCGACATTCAGAGCACCTTGCGCGGGCTTTTTCAACGGGTGAACAAGACCGGTCAGTGATTTCTGCCAGTCCTGTCCTTTTCCCTCAACCCTCCCCCTCACGGTAATGGAGAGGCAATGAACGCAGGCTGGATCATCTTTGGCATCTGCATCCTATTCGTTCTCGGCGCCGCACTGCCGCTCATCCGCGATCATCGCGCCGACAAGGATCCGCCCTTGCCGCGCAAGGAAACGCTGCGCGACTGGCGCAACGAAAAGTAGTGCCCCCCACCGCCAGGCCTCACGGCTTGGGCGTATCGCCGCTGACCGGCGACGCGCAGTCAATCGCTACAGGCCGCCTGCAGTTCCTGGTGAATCAGCGCGAGAACGCTTGCCTGCCGATCGTGCTGTTGTTCGGCCAGCGCCGGGAAAGCCGGCCAGCCCGGATCGACCCACTCCAGCCCGGCAAACTGGCGACTGGCCGCGTAACGGGGAATGACGTGAAAATGCACCTGGTGATCGACCATCATCAGCATCAGGTAGTTGATGCGATCGTAGCCGAAAGCCGACTGCACTGCCCTCTCGAGTTTCCCGAGCAAACCGGAGAGATCCGCCATTTCTGCAGCCGTGACCTGCGAAAATTGCGCCGCATGACGATTCAGCGACAAGACGCCGCAGCCCAGGGTTACCTGGCCAGGTCGTACCGACCACGACCAGGCAGGGGTTCTCGCGACCAGCAACTCGTCAACCCGGAACTTTGCGCGAAACCCCGCAAGCATCTGTGATCCGTCCATTGCTGGTCTCTCCTCGATTCAGAAAACCGTAAAGGTAACAGAAGTTCCGGGAATACCTGCCACGCCGTTGCCAGCGTACCCGGCAAAATGTGTCAAAATTGTCCCGGATGCCGGTGCTGACCGGCATCCCACCCATACACGCAGAGGGAACGATCATGGCCAGATACGGTTTCGTCGCATCGGGCGGCGGTTATCGGAGCTTTTACAGCGAAGGAGTGCTGGTGTGGCTGAAGCGCAACGAAGTGCCGATCGTGCATATCGCTTCGACCAGTTCGGGAAACAATATCGTCCTCGACTATCTGCTCTGGGATTGGTGGCACGAAGAGCTGCCGCCGGTCCTGACGCGCACGGTCCGGCTCAACGTCACCGACATTTTTCATATCTTTGCCAATTTTCTCGGCTTGCGCCCGCAGTTGCTGCCCACCGGCACGCATCTGTTCACCGTCGACAAGGACAGTTGCCGCAAGTCGCTGCTGCTCGATGACAAGCGCCGCCGCGAACTGTTGGCCGAGCATCTCAAGACGCTGCGCTGGGACATCCGCGCGACCAATCTCAGCCAGCGTCGGGGATGGTTTTTCAACGTCAATGAGATCCTGACATGCATTGACGATGCCAGTCTCGATGTATTCATGGACGCTTTCCTCGCCGGCATCACTACCCTCCCCTATTTCAAGGCGATCAGCATTGATGGAGATTACTACATCGAGGGCGGCTACCTGGACAACACACCGCTGCGGACGCTGTTCGAGGATGATGAAGTCGACGAGATCATCGCCGTCGACTTCACCGATTACGACTACCATGGCGAACTCGAAAGGCTTTACCACGCGAAGCCATTGACTCTGCCGTTCAACAGCATCGACACGCACCTGCTGGTCAGCGACCTGCAACTGACGCTGCCCAACACCCGCATTTTCGCGCAGGCGACCCTGATCAACGAGATGCTCAAGGCGATGGGTACAACGAGCGCCGAGATCGGCGGCCGGCGCTATTACGCCAAGCCCTTGCACGTGCTGCGCCCGAAGGACCTGCAGAGCATGACCATTTCGCTCAAGGACAGCAGCGCCCAGAAGCGCTATTTCGAGCTCGGTCAGCAGGAGGCAGCGAGGCTGTTCAAGACGGCATAGCCGATGGCCTATCGGCCGTTCGCCACCCAGCGGTTGAAACCGGCGCGCGCGCTGTCGATGAGTTCTCCGGCGGTCAAGCCGACCGGTCCGCAGCCGCTGGCGACACGTTCGTCGGCCGCAGCGCCGTGCAGATGCACCGCGGCCAGCAGGGCTTCGAGCGCCGGCCAGCCCTGCGCCAGAAGCGCCACGATGAAACCGCTGAGCACGTCGCCGCTGCCGGCGGTCGCGAGACCGGGATTGCCGCTGGTGTTGATGAACCAGCGGCCGGCAGGCGTGGCGATGATGCTGCCGCAGCCCTTCAGCACCACCATTGCCTGGTAACGCGCGGCGATTGCCAGCGCGGCGCCAGCACGGTCGGACTGGACGAAGGCGGTGTCGCAAGCAAGCAGACGGGCTGCCTCGGTCGGATGTGGCGTCAGCAGCGTTGGCCCCTGGCGCGCCAGCACGGCCTGCTGCAAACGGTTTGCGCCCGCCAGCAGATTCAGCGCGTCAGCGTCGAGCACGAGCGGGATGTCGAGCAAACTGGCGCGTTCGAGCAACGTGATGGCTTCGTCGTCGCACCCCATGCCTGGACCACAGGCGAGCGCGCTGAGGCCGGCGGCGAGCAGAGCGTCCGGCTTGCGGAGCATCAGTTCCGGCTGTAACGGGTCGATCGCAGGCGCCTGTCGATCGAGCAGGCCGAGATAGACGCGCCCGCTGCCGAGCCTGAGCGCTGCGCGACCGGCCAGGAAAACGGCGCCGACCATGCTGCTCGCACCACCGAGAATGCCGGCGCTGCCATGGCTGCCTTTGTGGCTGTTTTTGGCACGCGGGTGCAGGCAATCGGCGAACAGGTCGGTGCCGATCGTCCGTGCCGTCGCTATCGCCAGCCGCTCGGCGTCGAGGTCGAGCGTGGCGACCGAGATCGAACCGCAGTAATCCGGGCCATCCGCAGTGTACAGACCCGGTTTGGCGGCGATGAAAGTGATGGTGTGACTGGCGCGAATCGTCGTGCCGCAGAGTTTTCCGGTATCGGCGTCAAGACCGCTCGGACAGTCCAGGGCGAGCAGCGGACAGCGGTCGCGTGCGGCAAGGGCATTGGCGGCCAGAACGAGTTCGCCATGGAAACCGCCGATCGGACGCTGCAGACCGATCCCGAAGAGGCCATCGATGATCAGCGCCCAGCGCTGGCCGGAGGGAATGCTCTCGAGCACGCTGCCGCCGTCGTCGATGAAGCGTCTGCAGGCGGCTGCGGCATCCTTCGGCAAACGGCCGAGTTCGCCGACAAAGACCATGCTCACGGCAAAGCGACGTTCGCGCAGGTGGCGGGCAGCGACGAAAGCGTCGCCGCCGTTGTTGCCCGGCCCGGCGAGAACCAGCAACGCCCCCCCCTGCAGGCGGCACAGCGAGGTCGCGAGGTCGGCAGCAGCCAGTCCGGCGCGCTCCATCAAGGGCTGGTGAGCAGCGACCGTTTCGATGTTGCGCAGATCGGCGGCGCGATAGAGTGCTTGGGATCGAAGGCCTGTCTTCATGATCGGATCCTAGTCCAAAGTATTGGTAATTGGTATAGACCAGTTGCACGGGTAGCGGCAAGCCCTGACACAGGCTGGGTACGGAGCATGCTCCAATTCATTCGGCGATTGACCGCGGTTGATGAGGAAAAATATACTCTCTCCAGCGGCGCTGGATGTTCTGTCCCGCACGGGTCATCCTACTCTTTACATCGCAAAATCCATGAGATCAGCTGCTCCGAGGATGTTTTTCCGTCCGCCGCCGATGAGCCGCTTGCGGCGGCTGGCCATCCAGGTTCTGTTGCTGCTCGCCTGCCAGGGACTCCTGGCGGGCGAGAGTGCGCAGCCGCCTGCATCGGCACTGGTCGCCCGGATGCGCGACAACGCTCAGGCCATCACCAACAAGGTCAGTGACTACGATCGACTGCTTGCTTCGATCGGCGATGCGAGCATCGTCCTCTTGGGCGAAGCGACGCACGGTAGTGCCGAGTTCTACGACGAACGTGCCCGCATCACGCAACGGCTGATCAATGAGAAAGGCTTCCGGGCCTTGGTTCTCGAGGCTGGCTGGGCACCGGCGACACGGCTCGACGATTTCGTCCAGGGGAGGCTGCGCGGAGCGGATGCGACGACCGCCTTGCGCGTGTTTCAGCACTTCCCGCGCTGGGTGTGGCGGAATGAACAGTTCGCCGGCTTTCTCGAATATCTCAAGGAATCGCAAGAGGATTCGCCGCCCACCAGTCCGGCCATCTCGGTATACGGAATGGATCTGTATGGCGTTCCGGAAGCGATCGACCAGGTCCTGCGCTACCTCACGACATACGATCCAGCGGCCGTCAGGCAGGCCAGACGCGACTACCGGTGCTTCGCCCCATACAGCCGGCCGCCGCTCGATCCACAGCTCTATGGACGCGATGTGGCCAACGGCAGCATGCCTTCCTGCGAGAGATCGGTGCAATCCCGTCTGAAGAAAATGCGCAAACTTGTTGGAGCAGATCCAGCGCCGGCTGCGTTTGCCGCGCTGATGAGCGCACGCACGATCGCCGGTGCTGAAGCCTACTACCGGACGCTGTATGCACTCGGCTCCCGCGATTCCTGGAATCTGCGCGAACGCTTTCTCGCCGAGTCGCTGCGGATACTTCTCGAACGACACGGCAAGATCGTCGTCTGGGCACACAACACCCATCAGGGAGACGCGCGCGCGACCGATCAGGTGCTGGCGGGTGAGCTGTCGATCGGCCAACTGATGCGAGAACAGATGGGTGAAGAGGCGGTTTACCTGGTGGGCATCACCACTTTCAGCGGCAGTGTCCGTGCCGCTACCGGCTGGACGACTCCGGATCGGGTCAAGACGCTGAGACCGGCGATCGAAGGGAGTTGGAGCCGTCTGCTGCACGACGTAGGCTTGCCGGCGTTCGTGCTGGTTTTTCGCGGCAATGCCGATCTCATCGACGCGCTCGATCGGCAACAGCTCGACCGGGACATCGGCGTCAACTACCTGCCCGATGCGGAACTCGAGAAACACTACTGGCACTCGTCGCCAGCAAAGCGCTTCGACGCATTGATCCATATCGACACGACCCGCGCCCTATTGCCTCTACCTTGAGGCTGACGAAATTGTGCACCGCTCGATGGCGATGCCGTCCAGGCCAGCGGGTATCATGCCGAACATGTGCAGCACTGCTGAAAACCCGCCGAGCCCCCTGCCCTTCCAACCCAACTGCCTGTCGATAGACCTTGAAGTCGGTCTGCGCAGCGGACGCATCCAGCAACTGGCGGCAGTACGCGGCGACACTGGCGAAACCGTCCGTTTCGATCGCGGCGACCTGGCGGCTGCGCTCGGTCACCTCGATGCACTCGCCGACGGTTGCCGCTTCCTGATTGGTCACAACTTCATTCACTTCGACCGGCCGCACCTCGCCGCGGCCGACCCTCGCCTGCGGCTGCTGGCTCTGCCGGTGATCGATACGCTGCGGCGCCAGCTTCGCCCCAGCGACGACGAAGCGCAGCAGGCAATCGCGCGCTTTCTCGACGGCAAGGGATGCCGGACGCAGGCCTTGCAAGTCACCGATGACGCGGCAGAGAGCCACTGGTCACTGGCTTACGCGCTCGCCTGGCTGTCCGTCGCTGGTGGCAACTCGGTGCTGCCGCCATGGGTGCGGCATCAGTTTCCCGGCGCCGGCGCACTGATCCGGCGCCTGCGCGACCTCGGCTGCGGGCAAGCCGATTGCCCCTGGTGCAGCAAGCACCATGACGCCGACAAGGAGCTGCAACGCTGGTTCGGCTTTGCCGGATTCCGGCCGGAACCGACCGGCACCGATGGGCGGCCGCTGCAGCAGAGCATCGTCGAAGCGGCGCTCTCCGGCGAACATCTGCTGGCGATCCTGCCGACCGGCACTGGCAAATCGCTGTGCTACCAGATTCCAGCGCTGTCGCGCTTCGAGAAGACCGGTGCGCTGACGGTGGTCATTTCGCCGCTGGTCGCCCTGATGGCCGACCAGGTCGCTGGACTACGGGCACGCGGCATCGATAGCTGCGTCGCCATCAACGGCCTGCTGTCGATGCCCGAACGCGCCGATGCGCTCGACCGCATTCGCCTCGGCAACGCCGGCATCGTCATTCTCTCGCCCGAACAACTGCGCAATTCAACATTGCGTAAGGCACTCGCACAACGTGAGATCGGCGCCTGGGTGCTCGACGAGGCGCATTGCCTGTCGAAGTGGGGACACGATTTTCGCCCTGACTACCGCTACATCGGGCGCTTCATCCGCGAACAGGCCGGCGATGGCCCGGTGCCACCGCTGCTGTGCCTGACCGCGACCGCCAAACCCGACGTGCTCGCCGATATCGTCCGGCACTTCGCCGAGAAGGTCGGCATTGATCTGCGCTGCTTCGATGGTGGCGCGAGCCGCAGCAACCTCGATTTTTCCGTGC
>RRZU010752344.1_pt1 | contig 26546 bp, 30 predicted proteins | sample 2165561 | NCBI WGS metagenome assembly RRZU01 (sample SAMN10456909, study PRJNA506462) | wastewater metagenome | isolation source: wastewater sludge | place: USA: Moscow, Idaho | reverse complement strand
GTACTTGTTCAACAAACCACTTATAGTTGCGCTGGGAATAATGAAGGCAAATTGATGTAAAGCAAAAATAGCGAGAGGTTGCTTATGTTTAAACTGGATGAGCGTTTACTTAAAGATACTGTTGCGCTAGGTGATTTGGCGCTGTGCCGTGTTTTATTGATGAATGATAGTCGTTATCCATGGCTGATTTTGGTGCCGCGCCGTGCGGGTATAAGTGAGCTGTTTGAGCTAAAAATGGCTGAACAACAGCAGCTTTGGCAAGAAACCAGTTATGTGGGGCAGGTATTAAAAGATGTTTTTCAGGCAGATAAAATCAATATTGCTACTTTGGGTAACGTGGTAAAGCAGTTGCATATGCATATTGTAGTTCGCATGCAAGATGACGCCGCTTGGCCGGCGCCAGTGTGGGGTAACGGTGCGGCGCAGGGCTATACGGATGAAACCTTGGCAGCCATGCGTGCGCGTTTGCAGGCCGCATTCAATGGATACAGGCAGGCAATAGAGGTGAGTGTATGAATATTGAAGCGCGTATTGCTGAGTTAGAAGTGCGGCAGGCTTTTCAAGATGACACGATTCAAGCGCTTAATGATGTGATTGTTGAGCAGCAGCGGCTTATTAGCCGACTTGAAGCGCAGTTTGAGGCATTGGCTCAGCGTCAAAATGATTTGCATAGCCAATTTGAAGACACGCCGAACGATCCTCCGCCACATTATTAAGGCGATCCTAATGTTGCGAGTATCTAGCACGCGCCGCTAGTTTTTAAAGTGGGTTGTGGTGCTAGATTTCGCTGTTTGAGGGCCTATATTGAGCGCAAGCTCAGTTCATTCAATGTGCTCAGCGCTTGGCCAAATGTTCAGTACATCTAACATACGATTGGCAAAAGCCCATTCGTTGTCATACCACGCGAGAACTTTAACCAGCTTGCCTTGCGCTCGGGTTTGGCTGAGGTCAGCGACGCACGACACCGGATAGCCATTAAAGTCGCAAGAGACTAACGGCTGCTCATTGCACTCCATCACGCCTTGCGCAAGCTGCTCTGCGCCAGTGCGAAGGATATGATTGATTTCCTCGCAGTTGGTGTCGCGTTCTGCGATAAAGCTTAAATCAACCAGTGATACGTTTTGTGTGGGTACGCGCACAGCCATGCCATCTAGGCGACCTGCAAGCTCAGGAATCACTAAGCCAATTGCTTTAGCCGCGCCGGTGCTGGTGGGAATAATAGAGTGTGCGGCTGCTCGTGCGCGATAGGGGTCGGCGTGACTTTTATCGAGTAAGCTTTGATCGTTGGTATAGGCGTGTACGGTGGTCATCATGCCTTGTGCAATACCAACCGACTCATGCAGGACTTTAGCCAGTGGCGCTAAGCAGTTGGTGGTGCATGAAGCATTGGAAACAATCTGCTGGCTGCCTAATAAGTTGTGGTTGACACCGTAGACAACAGTGAGATCAGCGCTATCCAGTGGGTGAGCTAAAAGCACATGAGCTGCGCCAGCAGCCAAGTGTTGCTCGGCCTGATGGCGCTGCTTCATTCTGCCGGTGCATTCCAGTACCACATCAATGCCAAGCTCTTGCCAGGGCAGCAGAGCAGGGTTGTGTTGACTGAAAAGACGAATCGACTGCTGGCCGACTTTCAAGTGCTCGCCGCTGAGTTCAACGCTGTCAGCAAAGCGCCCGAAGGTGGAGTCAAAGCGGGTGAGGTGGGCTAAGATTTTAGCGTCACCTAAGTCATTGATTGCCACGATTTGTAGCTTGGTGTGTAAACCGCGTGCAAATAAAGCACGCAAGATATTGCGCCCGATACGTCCATAACCATTGATTGCAATTCTTAGCATTGTGACTCTCCTTTAGTTTATTTCCAGCATGGCAGACTTTAATTGCGCAGAGCTCCGAATGCAGCACAGCCTTGGAAGGTTTGCTGATTGAGCTGCAGTCGAGCGCTGAGGTGATAAACAGTGCCGCTCATGCTGTCAATGCACTGCTGTGGCGTGACCCATAGCTGCAGGTTTTGCTGGTCTGCCTGTGTGCTGATCTGAAAGCGACCATCGGGCAGCTGCTCTTCAATGTAAGGTAGCGCTAGTGCAGGCTCACCGGCTTGGTTAAGAATTAAGCCTTTTGGTGTCTGTAAGATTGACCAGAATGGTTCGTTGCCACTGGCGCGTAGCAGAAGGCGTGCAAAATCAGTATCACTGCAGTCGTGGCCTTCGATTTGTAAACGATAACGTTCAGCCACAGTAAAGTGACCTAAATTCGGATCAAGTTCGCCACTAAGGTCGGCAAATAACCCATTGGGTGCTTCACTGATGAGTGTGTTGAGTTCTTCGTTAAGCGCTGCAGAAACGATGAGAGTGTAGCGCTCTGGCGCGTCACAGGGCTGTAGGGACCATTGCTGGTCAAGCTGTGTAAGCGTTCCTTGCAAGCGTAAAGGCTGCTGCAAAGCGCTGTGGTTTGTTGAGAAAATCTGGCAAGCACTGAGCGTGACAGTGATTAAGGTTAAGCGCAATATAGGTAAAAAAAGACTCACGTAAAATCTCCATATCGGCAGGTGCTGCAGAGGTGCATATCTGTGCGAGCAAGTGCTACTCATGGTCTGAGTGGATGCTAGGCAGTTGGTTCATTGGCCTGACTGAAGCTAGCGCATTGCAGTGAGAGTAGCAATTGAACTTAGATGTATATGGCGCGTGTTGGGTTGCGCTTATTGAGTTGCGATAGCTGACGTGTGTGTCAATGTTTGATTGTTGCATAGGCATAAAAAAACCCTTAAGCATTGCTGCTTAAGGGTTTTTGAATTGGAGGCCGAGGCCGGAATCGAACCGGCGTTCACGGATTTGCAATCCGCTGCATAACCACTCTACCACCCGGCCTAAACAAAAACACCGCACTAAGCGGCATTCTTGATGACAATTTGGAGCGGGAAACGGGTTTCCCCGTCGATCCCTATCCTATTGATTCAACAGAGGTTTTTGGTACACCGCTCTGCTTGACGGACTGGATTATGTACTACCCTTGCTGTCTTGGCAAGCGCTTTCTCACGACACCGCTTCAAGTGCTTGTTTTTTGGTCATATCGTCTCTTCATCTTACCCGATCATTGCCTGCATGCCCCTGGGCAGCAGCAACCATGCGGTGACTGATGCCGAACAAGAAGCACCGCCCCAGCCTGCATCTACCACTCCGCGTCCCTGCTCCAGCCAAGAAGAGCTTGTAGGTGCTGCCTCAGGTCATGGTGCCAGGCGAAGCAACCTTCATAGTGGCAATGTTGCCTGGTTTGTCCCGCCATGGACGTTCTTTCACTGACAAGGACACTGCAATTCAGCAGAAGCCCGAGCAGCACAAAAATAACGCAATCCAACCCTAAAGAATTCTCATTTGTAGCCGTTAACCCGTAGGGAACTTATACAAAAATTTTATCAGCCTGCATTGAATAAGAATCCACGAGAAGACGTTTCAACGCAGGCAAGATAAAGCAGAATTGCCGCATGGAATCGCACAACGAAGTGCTGCAATACCGGACGGGCGAACACAAACCCTGCACGGATACATTGTTCAATACCACTGAAGGAGATCGTATATGAAGATCAAACAAACCATGCTGTCGGCTGCTCTTGCCGCTGCGACGATGTGTGCCGCTGGCGCTGCATTTGCTGGCCCGCCAGTGACCGTAACATTCAAAAACCTCAGCACTCAAGAGGCCACCTACAAGGTCGTCACCAATAATGAGGTGAGTACCAACACCAATGCAAGCCCTAAGCCAAAAACGACAGTGCAGCCTCAAGGTGCTGACACATACGTTGTGCAAAATATCATCAGCCCCGATGCCAACGCAGCAACCGTGCGCTATACCATAGGCAGTAAGACCTGCGTCTTCGGTACAACCTTCGTAAATCAAATCTCGGGCGGCGCTCTGCTACCTGGCGGCCCAACTAAAATTCCGAAATGGAACAAAACTGCAACCGCTAGCGGTGGGGCAGTCTGCACCGCCACCATCAAATCGCAGAATTTGTCAAACTACTCGTGGACGGTTGAATTCACGATGAAGTAACTGACAACGGGCGACCCGGCATATGTAACTGGTCGCCCCTCTTTCTGAAAGCGCAATGCAGATTACAATTCCTACGGGACGCTATATGAATAGCATTAATCAACTTGGCACAACCACGCCTCAACAAACTCAAGTAAGCGAACGCAGTTTTGTTAATAAAACTGGGGAAACAACATACTCTCAGACCTCTGAGATAATCAACACTCCCAACAGTGCAACAATGCAGGTTTCATCGCTATCACGCCTGCTTAATGATGCCGCCGTTCGAGCCGAAACACGAGACGCCATCACCAATCGTGACGGACTTGCAGCTATTGCCCAATCGACCGCTCATGAGCTTTATGGTGAAAGCTATACACGCAACAAAGCTATTCATGATGCAGAAGTCCCGAACTCCGACGACTCACAACGACTTGCACAAGCAAAACAGGCAACTGCCTTTACCAACGGCCAAGGCAGCAATCCATTCAAAGGTATGTCACGCGACCAACTTGCACTAATCGCTTACGACGACAGCGGCGCCTTCACTGTCAACGAGCGCCGTGCGGCTTTATCAGAAGCGGATGATCAGGAATATCAGTGGCGCGTAAAGGTTGTTGCCAAAATGATGGATGACTACAACCGTACAGGCAAAATATCTGCAGAGACCCACCAGGAAGTTCTTGACCACTATAAATCTCTACCCGCCATTGAAGAGTCCCAACTTCCCAAAGGCTATGACATGCAGTTGCAGGGCTGGATACAGGAGGCTAAAAGCACAGAGTCATCACAACATAAAGATGAACTTGAATCCTTGCTGGAACAACTAACAAAACGACTAACAAATAACCAGAAATCATAAGCCCAGAAACATCATCGTCTGCTGCGACAGCACAGGCAAGGGGACGGCAAAATCATCTGGAGAGAGGATGCAGAGAGTTCACGACACCGATTTGATTCGCCTGGAAAATATTACGCATGCTTATGCTACGGGCGCGTCCAGTCAGGCGGTTTTGTATGATGTGTCGTTTTCTGTCCCCACAGGCCAAAGTTGCGCCATCGTTGGTGCGTCTGGCTCAGGGAAAAGCACGCTGCTCAACCTCATCGGGCTGCTGGATGAACCGACTTCGGGGCGTGTTCTGCTCGCGGGCGAAGACATGACCAACGCCGATGCCGAATCACGCGCCATCGCGCGTAATCGGATCATTGGCTTCGTATTCCAGAGTTTCAACCTGCTGCCACGGCTCGATGCGCTCGACAATGTGGCACTCCCGCTGCTCTATCGCGGCATCCCCCAGCCGCAAGCCCGCCAGGCTGCCCTGACGCAACTGGAGCGCGTCGGCCTGAGCAACCGCAGCCACCATCGACCCGCCGATATGTCGGGCGGCCAGCGCCAGCGTGTCGCGATAGCCCGCGCCCTTGTCGGCGAACCCTCGCTGCTGCTGGCGGACGAACCCACCGGCAACCTCGACAGCCAGACGGCGCAGGACATCATCGGGCTGCTGCTGTCTTTGAACCGCGAACGCGGCACGACCCTGGTTGTGGTGACGCACGATACCGGGATTGCCGATCGCATGGCTCGTTGCATTCAAGTCCGCGATGGCCGGATCGAGGAAGCGGGACATGCCTAGACGTGCTGCCATCACACTGACCTCATCGCATGGCTACGGCCCCTCATGGCTGCACCTGGTGCGCGAACCCGTGGAGAATCTGCGCCAGCTCGGTCGCCGTGCCGTTCTGGCGCTGCTGGGGATCGCCGTGGGCTGCATGGCCGTCGTTGCCCTGCTGAACATCGGGCACAACGCCGAACGTGAAGCCATGAACGTCTTCAAGGGGATGGGCAGCGATCTGCTTGTGGCAAACGTGCAGATCCCCGGCAGCGGCCGCAGCGAGGCGTTACCGAACGTCGCCACACTGGATACCGCCGCGTTGCGCCAGGCCATCCCCGACATTACAGCGGCAGCTCCTCTCATCCTGACCAGTAGTGACGCCCGGCTTAAAGGCCATGCTCTGAGTACAACAATACTGGGCAGCAATGCCGACCTGCCCGGCGTGCTGGATCTCCAACTGGCGCAGGGGCGTTTCCTGAGCCAGTTCGATACGCACAGTACCCATGCGGTGCTGGGTGCGAATGTCGCAGCGGCGTGGGAAAACGCAGGCATCCATGCCCAGCCCGGCGACCGCATTCAGATCGGCGGTTATCTGTTTCAGGTGATCGGCATCCTGCAACCCGCAGGCCAGAACCCATTGCTTCCCGCCCCGCCGGACGACGCCATTTTGCTGCCACTGGAAGGCATGCGACGCATCATCCCCAGTCCGCAGATCACCAGCGTACTGGCCCGCAACCCCAACGGCGCAACGCTGGTGCAAACCTCCCCCGCCCTGCAGCAATGGGTGGAAGGCAGGATGCCCGGCTATGAGGTCAACGTGCAAATTCCCCGACTGTTGCTTGAGGGCATGGCGAAACAGTCACGCCTGTTTTCCTGGCTGCTGGCAGGACTGGGCAGTATCGCCCTGCTGGTCGGCGGCATCGGCGTCATGAATGTCATGGTGATGAACGTCGCCGAGCGCCGCCGTGAGATAGGCGTGCGTATGGCGCTCGGCGCTCGCCCCAGGGACATTGCCAGGCTCTTCCTGCTGGAAGCGGTTGTACTGGCCGCCACCGGGGCACTGGCTGGCGCGGCTGTTGGCCTGATCATGGCCTGGGCCTTCGTTCACTACTCGGGCTGGTCTGCCTTCTCATTCTCGGCGGCGGCATTGCCGCTCGGTATTGGCAGCGCCATCGCAACCGGCCTGTTTTTCGGGCTGTCGCCTGCGATGGCGGCTGCGCGCCTCACCCCGGTACAGGCGTTGCGTGATGCGTAAAGTGTCTATCCTCATCGCACTCATGCTGATGGCCCCTGTCGTTGCGCAGGCGAGGACAGATGGGGCGCTGCGCCCATCCCAGGCGACCCGCCAGGGTCAGCCATCATCGACGACGGCCAGCATTTCACTCAATGCCGAGACCATCGAGTTGACCCTGAGCGACGCGATCTATCTGGGGCTGCGCGACAACCGCGCCATCCGCAGCGCCTATCTCGATCGCATTGCCCAGAAATTCGACCTGCGCGTGGCGGAAGACCGCTTCACACCCAAACTGGTGCTCAGCGGCGGCTATCTTTCCAGCCGGAATCAGGATGACCGTTACCGGGAAAGCACCGTAACCCCCACAACCACATTGCTGACGCCCTATGGCACCCGCGTAAGCCTGGGCTGGACGTACCGCCATACGCAGGCCGACCAGGCCGGGCTGTCACGCAATGACGGGGCCAACATTTCTCTGATCCAGCCGTTGTTACGCGGCGCAGGCAAGGATATTGCGACAGCACCGGTGCGCCTGGCGCGGCTATCCGAGCAGGCCAACCGGCTCAACCTGAAATCCACTGTCTCGCAGACCATCACGCAAGTGATTGCGTCCTACCGCACCCTGCTGCAGGCACAGGAGCAGTTGAAGATTTCCAGGGAATCGTTGCAACGCGCCCGTCAGTTGCTTGAAGTCAACCGCGCCATGATCGCTGCCGGACGCATGGCCGAGTTTGAAATCGTGCAGACAGAGGCCGAAGTCGCCTCACAGGAACTGGCCTATGAAGAGGCCCGCAATCAGACGGATACCGCACGGCTTGCCCTGTTGCAGCTACTCGCCCTGAATCTGAATACGCCGATAGTCGCCACCGAGGCACTGCAGGCGCGGCGCGTGGACGTCAATGCCGCTGAGGCGCTCCGGCAAGCCGAAGCCTTGCAACCCGCCTGGCTCTCTCAACTCATCTACAGCGAACAGGCCACCATCAATCTTGCCGTAGCGCGTAATGACCGCCTGTGGGACGTTTCTCTGGTGGGCGGCGCCAGCCAGATACGCGACCGCAATACCCTGAGCGGTTCCGCACGAACCTGGGAAAACTATGTCGGCATCCAGGTCGAAATCCCCATTGGCGACCTCAGCACGCGCCAGGCCGAGGTACAGGCCCAGGTCAACGTGCGCAATCAGGAAATCCAGCTGGCCGAAGCCCGCCAGCAACTGGAGCGCGACGTGGCGAATGCGGTGCGCGATATTGGCACCCGCTGGCGACAGTACGAAATCGCCCAGCGTGCGCTCGACCTTTCACGCCGCAAGCTGGAAATTGAACGGGAAAAGCTCACCGTGGGCCGCTCCAGCAACTTTCAGGTGCTGAGTTTCGAGAACGACCTGCGCAATGCCGAGAACGCCCGCCTGAACGCATTGATCAGCTACCTGAACGCGCAGGCCGAACTCGATCAGACGCTGGGCACCACACTGGAAAGCTGGGACATATCGCTGAATGATTAAAAATCGCTTGATAGACCCACTGATCGCACACGTCCGCCGCCACCCCATGCGTTCGGCGTTACTCGTGTTGCTGACAGCCGCGACTTCCGCCGCCTTCTGGCAATCCGACAACGCCAGCATCCCCCAGCAACCACAAGCGCAATGGGTGCAGGTACAGCCCCAGTTGGTGGAACAGCAGCTGGGCCTGGTGGGCCGCATCCAGGCTGCCCGGCAGGAAACCCTGTCCGCGCCGTTTGAAGGCGTCATTCGGGACGTGCTGGTGCAGGAAGGTCAAACCGTTGAGGCGGGCCAGACACTGCTGCGGCTTGACCCGGCGCAAATCGAAATCCAGTTGCGGCAGGCACAGGCCGAACTGCTCAAGGCACAACGGGAAGCCCATCAACTGCGCAACTGGGACGGCAGCCCCGAAGTGTCACGCGCCCGACGCGCCGTGCAGACCGCTCGTTCAACGTTGGAAGCCACGCAGGCCAACCTGCGAGACACGCGGGCGTTGTTCGAGCGTGGGATCGTGGCCCGCATGGAAGTTGATACGCTGGCGCAGCAGGTACGCACCCAGCAGCAAGACCTGCTTGCCGCCCGGGACGAACTGCGTACCGCCGAGTCTCGCGGCCAGGGCGAAGAACGCAAGATTGCCGAGATGGAGCTGACCAACGCACAAGCCCGCTATCAGGCCGTGACGGCGCAAAGCGAACGGCGCGTGCTTAGAGCGCCATTTCCTGGCGTGGTGGCGCGTCCATCGGTGCCCGAGGGCGGAAAAGCGCTTATCGCGCAGGCTGGCGTACAGGTCACGCAAGGCACGCCACTGCTGACCGTAATCGGGCTGGATCGCATCCAGGTACTCACCCGCGTAGAGGAAACCGACCTGCATCAGCTACGCGAGGGCATGCCCGTGCAAATCACGGGCGATGGCTTCGCCGGGATAACGCTGACAGGCCGTATTGCCGCCATCGCGGTACAGGGCAACGCGGCGGATGCCCCCGGCGCAGCCGCCCACTACGACATTGTGATTGCCGTCGATACGCCGCAGACCGAAGCCGCGCAGGTCAGGCTGGGTATGAGCGCCCGGCTGGCGGTCAGCCTCTACCGCAACGAGCAGGGCATCGTGGTGCCGCCACAGGCATTGACGACGGACAGTGACGGTTCAACTTATGTCATGTTCCGCGCCACCGCAGATACAGCGCCATCGAAGATTCCGGTTGTACCAGGACGGGCAATCACTGAGGGCATTGAAGTACAAGGGTTGCAGGCAGGGTATGTTCTGGTGCCCTGAACGTGGGCGACGGCAAAAAATCACGCAAAAATTGCAGAAAAAACAGTCAAGAAAAGCTAAAGAATTCTCATTTCCTGCCGTTATAGAAGTTACCCTTCACCAGCTTTCCGTGCCGAACGAGGGCGAAGGGGATTCAGCTATTTCATCCACAAGGAGTATCGTATGAAAAAACTGTTCTTCTCGCTATTCGCGGCATTGTTGCTGAGTACCAGCAACATGGCGGCTGCTGCATGCGCTTATATGAACATCACCAGCAGCGGGGCAAGCCTTTCTGCAGGTGATTCTCAGAACGTGTATGAGTTCAGCATCTCGTGCATTGGCTCGGTGACGTTCAAGTTTGAAGACCTTTCCGGCAACAACCCGACGAGCAGGATCGCCCATATCATTGAGCGACGTTCTGGTTCGTCGTGGTCTCTCGTGTCTTCGACCACCAGTAATGGAGCAAGAACTGTTAATCGGAGCTTCGTACCCAGTGCTACCGGCCAATACCGTTATCGCATCGAGAACGTAGGTACATCTCAAGTACGTAACTGGCGTATGGAAGGTCGTATGCCACTGTTCACAATCCCTGGCACTTGATTGATTTAATAAAGCTGAACTGGGGAGCCATCGTCTGCTCCCCAGTTCTATCAAAATCGCGTCATGGCAACTCAAAGGGAGAATCATAGACCATGCCATCAATTAACCCGTTATCAAATGCACTGGGCAATTTATCACTCAACGCGAACCGTTCACTGCTTGATCCCAAACAGTATGAGGGATTTACCGTAAAAGTAGGGAAAGAAACCAGCCAAAACGGGGTATTGGGTGGCGTTCTAAGTCAGGATGATTATGATAAATTTAAAGAGATAGTAAAAGATATCAATGTTAAAGATGCCAGCCGCAATGATATGCTCACTCTTTACAGAGGGCTTATCGACGCAAAACTTCTGACTTACGAACAAGTCAATTTCGGATATATATCTGGCTCAGTAGAATTTGGCCCTGATGGCAAGGGGATAAATCAAGACGCAAAATACAATCAATGGGATTTTCAGCAAAAACAACTTCCCACATATGCCGGAAGTGAATTTAACGGGAGTCGTGGTGGCGCAATCAATTCCATGAAGCTCATCGCTGCTGTTGCAAATGCTTCACCAGTTACCGGGGCTACTGTAGCGAAAGAAACCTATTCTCCGCAAGATCGCAACTATTCAAGCGGTAATTCATCAAGCTACCAAGTCAATTTCTCTGAGCTGGCACAGCGCCTATCTCGTGGTGAAAGCATTGAAGAACTGAATGTTCCTAAAGATGTGGACATTGCTGAACTGATCAAGCAACTTGAACAAATGGCCCAAGCGCAACGTTCGGCAAAAGCCGTAGAGCCACAGGACTCAAGGGCAGTCTCACAAGGGTGACGGACGCATGAGCATCATCACATCGTCAACCGGCATCATGTCCGTACAGCCTGCGCAGACCATCACAACGGGCAGTGCGCAGTCTCCCCTTGGAAATACTCAGCCAGATGACGCAGGCTCTGTAAAAATTTCAATGGCTGGCCTTATGATGGCTGGGCAAGCCAACAAGAAAACATCAGGGAAATACGACGACATTGAAAATAGCGGCCTCCCCGATGAAGTGCAGCGCATTCTGAAAATGATCCGCGACCTTAAAGAAAAGCTCAAGGCTGAACAGGAAAAACTCCAACAGATCATGAACGATGCCAGCCTTAGCGACGAAACGCGACAGGTGAAAGTTGCGCAGAGCCAGGCAATGATCAATGCGCTATCTGGAGCGTTGGCAGATGCAAATCAAATGCTGGCAAAAGTTACCAAAGACCTTAACTTAAGCAAAGAAGATTTAGTGAAGGTGGCAGCGCTTGCAATGAAGTAATGATGCCCATTTCGATACGCCGAAGACCGAAGCCGCGCAGGTCAGGCTGGATATGAGCGTCCGGCTGGCGGTCATCCTCTACCGCAACGAGCAGGGCATCGTGGTTCCGCCCCAGGTTTTGGCGACGGACAATAACGGTTCAACTTATGTCATGTTCCGCGCCACAGCAGGCGCAACGCCAGCGAATGTTCCTGCCGTGCCTGGACAGGCGATCACCCAGGGCGTTGAGGTGCAAGGGTTGCAGGCAGGGTATGTTCTGGCGCCATGAGCACGACGAAAACTTACGCAAAAAAATGCAGAAAAAACAGCCAGGAAAGCTAAAGAATTCTCATTTACCGCCGTTAATTTAGATGTTCTTCCGCTGCCGGGGAGACCTGGCAGGTCAGGTACTTGCCTGAATGCTGAGGGACAAGCGCTGTAGAGATTATCAACCTTAAAAGGACATTTTATGAAACTCGCTAAACTGTTCGGAGCAGCCGCTCTCTTCGCGTCGATGGTCGCAACCGCCCACGCGGCCAATACTACTGTCACCGTTAAGGTGAAAAACTCCACCACCACCGAAGCAGCATACACTTACGAGTACTTCTCAGGTAGCGTCTCGCCGACGCCAGGCTCGATCCTGCCGTCCAATACAACAACTTTCTACCTGACCAGCGTTGCAGATACGGTTTCTGGCATGCGCTTCGTCTACGCTTCCGGCAACAAGAAATGCCGTTTTGCGGCATCGCACCAGGTCAACCCAAGCACCAAAGTACCGAGCTGGACCAAGACCGGCACCAGCATTGGCACCACTCGCGCCACCTGTAATGCCAACATCACTGCGGCCCAAGCTGGGCTTCCGTACAACTATACAGTCGAATTTGAAATCAAGTAATTCGGCATTTCTCTAGGCTCTCTGGCCGGGGATAGCTATGCTGTTATCTCCGGCTTTTGGAGTATTGCTATGAATATCACGATCAAATCCTATCAGGCGAGCATTCCCGCACAAGTGCCTGCCCAGGAAATACCGCGTTCGGACAACACTACAAAGTCCATCGCTGAAAACACCAACTCGAGCACTGCCGCAACCGTCTCAATATCCAGCTCCGCACAAGCCCGCTATATCCAGAGCAGCGCAACCGAGCGCCAAGCTGCCATGTCGCAAGGTGAATTAAAGCAGCTACACTCAAGTACATGGTCTGATATATACAATTTCAGCCAACTTCTCGGCAGCAAAAATTACAATAAAGATGATTTGCTACCACAAACAGATGATCCCGCACGATTGGAACTGGGAAAAAAATCTCTGGAATACGCCATTTCCCTTCATCAATCCCCCCCGGGGAATGCTTCTAACCCTTTTGCTGGAATGGCCCGAAATGATCTGAGTGCCGTGGTCTATGATGACTCCGGAACATACACCATGGCCGAGCGATATGCTGCCTCAGCAGAACTCCGCATGCAGGACGAGGCATATTTCTCCAGCCTGTCAGCCAAACTAACAAATGGTGGCGATAATCGTGATTTTTTCAAAAGCATTCTGGACTACTTCGATGATCTGCCTCCGGTAGAAAAGGCAGCCTACCCGGATGGTTACAGGGACAGCATCGACAGTCTGTATCAAGAACAGCTGGATCAATGGGGACCGCTCGCCCTAATCAAACAAGCAACCGAGGAAGACACCGAGAAACTCTCTGAAAGCATCTTCAAAGAAGGTCAGTCATCGCAGGAAATGCTGCAAGCCGTCCTGGAGAAAGCGATTGGGCTTTCTAAGGCACAATAAACCATGAACATCTCGATCAAATCTTATCAGACGAGCATTCCCGCAAAAGCGCCTGCTCAGGAAGGCTTGCGATCGGAGAACACTACAAAGTCCACTACTGAAAACACCAACTCAAGCACTGCCGCAACCGTTTCAATATCCAGTTCCGCTCAGGCACGCTATATTCAAAGCAGTGCTATCGAGCGACAGACATCCATGTCACAAAGCGAGTTGAAGAGCCTATATGCAAAAGGACAGAAGGATATTTATAATTTCGGACACCTTATTGCAGGCGGGAGCTATAACAAAGACGACTTACTTCCAAAAACAGACGATCCCGCTCGATTGACTTTAGGCCAGAAGTCTCTGGATTGGGCCATCGGGCTATCCCAATCCCCGCCCAAGCATCTTTCCAATCCGTTCGCAGGCATGGCTCGAAATGATTTGAGCGCCATTGTCTATGATGATTCGGGAACTTACACAGAAGCAGAACGATATGCCGCTTATGGGGAACTTAGCAAGCAGGATGAAGCATATTTCTCCAGCCTGTCAGCCAAACTAACAAATGGTGGCGATAACCGTGATTTTTTTCAAAAGCATTCTGGACTACTTCGATGATCTGCCTCCGGTAGAAAAGGCGGCCTACCCGGATGGTCACAGGGACAGCATCGATAGCCTGTACCAAGAACAACTAGACCAATGGGGACCGCTCGCCCTAATCAAACAAGCAACCGAGGAAGACACCGAGAAACTCTCTGAAAGCATCTTCAAAGAAGGTCAGTCATCGCAGGAAATGCTGCAAGCCGTCCTGGAGAAAGCGATTGGACTTTCTAAGGCACAATGATAACCGGATAAGCAAAACAGGCTTTTATCGTCCAACCGAGCAACGTGCGCATCCATAACGCTTGTCCCTCTGCTTGGAAGCCGGAGAACGTTATCCCCATGCACAATCCACCTCACCCAGGCGAAGCACTACGCCTTGACGTACTTCCAGCGCTGGGCATCAACGCCGATGCCCTGGCTACCCACCTGGGATTCAGCCCCCGCCATCTGCGTGCCGTACTGAATGGCCGCTTGCCTGTCCGTGCCGAACTCGCGCACCGACTGGAACTGGCTGGACTGGGCAGCGCTCGCCAGTATCTTGCCGAGCAACAAGCCTGGTCGTTGTGGCAAGCCAGGCAACGGCCTCACCCTCCCATTATCCGACTGTACCCCTGACTTTTGTTATTGGCCTGAATGTGTGAGTCAAGCGGTTGTAACCGCGTGAATGCTGCTTTGCCTGTTCATGCCCGAGTGCATCGGAAAGGCCCCGCCGTCGCGCACCGAACGTCAGCGGCCACAGTCTGACGGCGGTATGAAATAGGGTTGTGCCGCAGAACCTATTGTTGCCTGACATGAAAACAGAACTCCAGTGAGATGCAGGGCATCGGGCGAACCCGCCTGCCATTCTGGAGAACTGACATGACGCACCCTCACAGCAACGCCTCTGCAGGCGAGACCTTACTTGGCACTCCTACCGCCCTGATGCTCGACACCCGCCTGACGCCCCTTGAACGCAATGGCTGGCAGGTGCTTCGGATGCTGCGTGCCGCTGACGGCCTCAGTCCGCTGGCGAATCTTGGACAACTGCGCCGCTACCTCACCTCGATCCCGCTGGGCCAGCGTGCTGGCTACGAGACCGCCTGGCGCGTACTGGTGGTGCTGCGCTTGACCGGCTGGATCAGCCTGATCGGCCAACACCGCGACCCACTGACCGGCCATGTATTGAGTGAGCTGTACCAGGTACACGACCACCCTCTCAGGTTTGCCCAGGCCTGCGAACTTGATGCCAGCCTGCCGGATTTGCTACACGAATCAGAACGCCACGAAAACAATCAGGTATCACGGGTAGCCAGCCACATCCAGGCCACGATGACGGATGAAAAGCCCGGCCCTGTCGCTGACGACGATCATAACGATCCGCCGCCACCGGCATCGACGGCGACCGGGCAGCCTCAACCTGCGGATACCGACGCCCCGGAAGAACCAGCCAACGCATCCGCCAATCCAATGGCCGTTCTGCCACAGAACCATCGCGCCCGGCAGACCATTCAGGATTCTGCGCCTACGTATAGTTTGTATAAGTATAAAAAAAGTACGTACTGCGCGGGCGAAAACGAAAAATCCAGTTCCGTGCAGTTGCCACCCTGCCTGATCGGCGTCAAGCCCAGGCAGCAACAGGATATTCAGGCGGCGCTGCGTCAGTTGCCTGAGCAACAGCGTCAGGATGTCCTCGATGAATTGCAGGCCCGCAGTCAGAGCGGCGTGGTACGCAATGCCATCGCCTATTTCTTCGGGTTGATCAAGCGGGTACTGGCCGGAGAATTCCGTTTTTGGGCGGGTCGCAGGCTGCGTCAGCCTGCCAGCCCTCCCGCCCCGGCAAAGCCCGCCGTGGTCGCCACTCAGCCGACTGCACCACCGTCCCCCGCGTTCAAGCCCGCAGCCCCGGAAGTCGTCAGGGCACACCTCGCCAACATTCGCAGCATGCTGGGCAAGCCCACGGATGCCAGTGAGCTTGCCGCCCGGCTCATGCAGGACAAAGGGTGGCAGCCTGATCCAGCATGAGCAGGCGCAAACCCTGGCGCTGCCTGACCAGGCAGGGCGGCCTGATGGCCTGACGGGTCGGGCAGCCGACAAGGCCGCAGGCCGCGTCAGTGGCACAGCCATCGGGAACAGGCCCCGCGCCGCGACTAACCGAGCAAGACGGCGGTCACATGAACGCTCATTGCCTGCGCCAGATCGGGCAACGTACGGCTGCCGGGTCGTCACTGCACACCGCAGTGACGACACGGCGAACTGCAGCAACAATACGGGCTGGCGCAGCATCGCATTGTCTCTGTCGCACATGATGATGGCCGGGCGATACTGTCCCGGCAGTGACCTACCGGCAGGTACAACGCCGGACATGCTGGCGCAGTTTCCATGCGCCGTCATTGCGCGGGCCGTACCCATCCGGCCACCCCAAAGGCACCGGCTTCTGCAAGTGCCTGTCCGCAAGGATGAAGCCACCCCAGGTGCGCCAGGCTCGTTCGCGCGCCGCCCTGCAACAGGGTGAGCCACCGTTCTCATCAAGCCATCCGGCGTCGTCCCATCCGCCGCAGCGTCCTGCTGCCTGTTTGTCCCATGCCCGCTGTCGTCATCAGTCGGGAGCTTTCCCTTATCCCATCCACAGGAGGTTGATCCATGCACTACGCACGATGACATGCCGCCCGGTCTTCCCACAGGAAGCAAGGCGGACGCCTCATACCGAGGCAACGGGTGTACTGAGCACCCAGGCCCTTCGCCCTTCGGGGATCTCGCAATAGCGAGTTGGCAATAACACTTACCGATCACCCTCTCAGCAAGACGCCATACCCGCTACACAGGAGAACACCGTGGATGATTTGACCTGGACGCTGAAACAGCTATGCCGACGCAACCGTGACGGCAGCTTTGCCACGCAGGCAGACCGGCAGCGCTCCCTGACGTTGATGGCCCGTCAGTTACGTGATGCCGGGTTCAACCAGATGCAGGCCCGCTCGCTCAAGGGCAAACACGTTGATGCACTGCTCAGTCAGTGGCAGGCACAGGGACTGTCGACCGGCACCCTGAAAAACCGCCTGAGTCACCTGCGCTGGTGGGCGGAAAAAATCGGCAAAGGGGGGCTGCTGCCTGCCGACAACCGCCAGCTCGGCATTCCTGAGCGCCAGTACAGCACCAACCAGAGCAAGGCGCAGACCCTGGACGAGCGCCTGGACACCATTCGTGATCCATACGTGAAAATGAGCCTGCGCCTGCAGGCCGCCTTCGGGCTGCGCCGCCAGGAGTGCATCAAGTTCCAGCCGACCTGGGCCGACCGGGGTGATCACATCGCGCTCAAAGGCTCATGGACGAAAGGCGGCAAACCGCGCAGCGTCCCCATCACGACACCGCAGCAACGCGCAGTGCTCGATGTTGCCCGGACACTGGCCAGAGCCGGTTCGCTGATCCCGGCGCACAAGTCCTATATCCAGCAGCAGCATGTGTATGACGGCCAGTGCAAGGCGGCTGGACTGAGCAATATGCATGGCCTGCGCCATCAGTACGCCCAGGCAAGATATGAGGCGCTGACCGGCTGGCAGGCGCCGGCTGCGGGCGGGCCGACCACGGGCACGCTGACCCCGGCCCAGCGCCAGATCGATGCGCAGGCTCGCCAGATTATCAGCCATGAACTCGGCCATGAACGGCCCCAGATCGTCACGCTGTATGTGGGACGCTAGTCGCCGGCTAGCCTCGTCGCATCCACAGTTCATACGCCTGGCCCGAGAGCATGAAGTAGGCCGCGCCAAGCAACATGATCAGCAGCACGACGCCGCTGGCCCGCGCGGAAAACCGGGTGTATCGGGCCAGGGAAAACCAGACCGAGGACAGCGTGCCGCTGGCCCGCTGGTTCATCAGGGCGAGGTAATGCAGCGATCGGAGTGCCGCAGCAAGCGTTGCGCCGATCCCCATCACGACCCCGAAGAGCTGGGACAGTATCCAGATCCGGTGCTCGTCATCCAGTACATCAAAATAGTAATCAATGATTCCATAGCGGAAAGCCGCCTCACGGGCGCCGGCAATAATGCCTGCCTGCGCCAGTTCGGTCAGGTAGATGGAGGCGCCCACTGCCACCAGGGGCGTGAAGATATACCAGCCCCATTCCGCGCTGTTGTATTGCCCCCGGATGGCAGAGGCCAAACCAGCCGCCAGGATAAACGCCGTGCAGGAAAACACTCCACTCAGCCAATAGTGCAGGATGTCACTGGCGTAACGGCTATACCCCCAGATGACAACGGCCACGACCAGGAACAGTGCGCCAAGGTAAGCCCACACGTCGTCCGAAGAAGAGGATGTTCCCCGGCTTTGATTTACCACGACCGTTTGCCTGAAGGTGATAACGGTCTGCTGCACTGTGACAGGCGCTGCCGGCGGAGGTGAGTTGTTGAATCCGCCAAATAGCAGCCCCAATATGGCGCCGATAAGTGGGGATATAACAGCGCTTTGTACAAGCGGGTTATTTATCCAGGCAATAAACGCGTCCAATCAATGCTCCTTTACATGCTCACATGGTTATACCGACCCGAAAGAAAAAACCGCCTGCAGAGCGATGTTGCCATTAAATGACAACTCACTCCGAAGACGGCTTGTTTATCGGGCCTGCTGCAATTCTCTGTATTTTTATACAGATCAAATCGCGAAGCGAGCATTACACCTTGAACTGCGCCACCATACCATTGAGGTCGACTGCCAGGCGTGACAACTCCTGCGCTGACGCACTGGTCTGGTTGGCACCTGCCGAGGTCTGCAGCGACAGGTCGCGGATATTGACCAGGTTGCGATCCACCTCGCGAGCGACCTGCGCCTGTTCTTCCGAGGCACTGGCGATAACCAGATTACGCTGGTTGATCGCGGCAATGGCTTCGGCAATCACTTCCAGCGCCTGCCCGGCCGCCTGAGCCTGCTGCAGCGTCCCGGTCGCACGTTGCTGACTGTTGTGCATGGCCTCAACCGAGCGGCCAGTGCCCGACTGGATGCCCGCAATCATCTGCTCGATTTCCACGGTCGACTCCTGCGACCGGTATGCCAGCGCCCGCACCTCGTCGGCCACCACCGCAAACCCCCGTCCGGCTTCGCCAGCCCGCGCCGCCTCGATGGCGGCATTGAGCGCCAGCAGGTTGGTCTGTCCGGCAATAGTGCCGATCACATCCAGCACGCGGCTGATTTCACTGGCACCGTTCGCCAGTTGCTCGATCTCCCCGGCCGTCTCGGAGACATCACTGACCAGCAGTTCGATGGACGCCAGCGCCTGATTGACCTGCTCACGGCCTTGTTGCGTCGTCTGGTCGGCACCTTTGGAAGCATCTGCCGTGCTGACGGCATTGTTGGCCACTTCTTCCACCGCCGCCGTCATCTGGTTGACCGCTGTGGCCGCCTGCTCGATTTCGGCGTTTTGCTGATGCAGGCCCCGGTTGGTGTCCTCAGTCACGGCATATAGCTCTTCCGAAGGGGACGCCAGTTGATCGGAAGAAGCGGCAATCCTCTGGATGGTCTCGCGCAGCCCCTCCTGCATCCGGCTCAGGGCGCGCAGCAGCATGGCGGGCTCGTCCTGGCCGGTGACCTGAACTGCCTGGGTCAGATCACGTTGAGCGATACGTTCGGCCACGTCCACCGCATCGGCCAACGGCACCACGATGCTGCGGGTCAGCCATACCGCGATCACGGCCAGCGAGCACAGAATGAGTACTAACGAAATGCTCGTTTCCAGCCTCACTTCATCGGCGACATTGCTACTGGTTTGGGCGGCATTTTCTGCGCCCTGGATGTTGTACCGAATCAGCTCGGCCAGCGCCTGCGAGGTCGCCTCGCTGTACTCGGTCAACGGGCCGTTGGCCAAACGCCGCGCCTCTTGCAATTGGTTGGCGGATACCGCGTCGAGGATGGCCGTCTGCATCTGCTGGTAGGGCTGGCTCGCAGCCTGCAAGGCCTGAAACAGTGCTTGGTCGTCATTGGCGACGATGGTCGCCTCGTACGCCTGTAGCGCGCGCTGTACCTGTTGCTTGATGTCTTCGATGCGCGACAGTTGTTGAGCGCCTGCGTCTTCTTCAAGCACGCTGCGCAGCGTCAATGCACGCAAGCTGCCCAGGTGGTTGCTGACATCGCCCAACGCAATGACCGCCGGCAACCAGTTCTCCCGGATATCGTCAGCGGCATTGTCCATCCGCTCGGTCGCGTAGAACGCCAGCAATCCCATCATCGTGACAAGGCCACCCAATAGCGTAAAGGCGCAGGCAGCCCGTTTCCCGACTTTCATTCCTCTCAAATACATGTGTAGTTTCCGACAATGGTGGTAGCACTCATGCGCGCTCGCGATCGGTTCAGATCGCTTCAAAGAGACGCATGATGCTGCATTTAATGTGGATAGCGTTGGAGATTCGCCCCCTGCGCAAACCCACTGTATCTGACTGCGGCGTGAATACAGCCGCAAATGCCTGTCAGTGGATTTGCCGGGGCAGAACCGCGTCTGCCACCTCGATATCCGCGTGCCTGATCTTCTCCAGCAGGGCAAGAAATGCCTCATCGCCACTCAGCATCCGAGTGAATACAGCGCACTGGCAGACCAGGGACTGGAGCAACAGCAACTGATCCTCGGCGCTCTGACAGTCCATTACACCGGTCAGAATCAGGGTGTAGGCACGCTCAGCATGTTCGCTGGCAGTTTCTGAGTAGGTGGTTTTTTTCATGTTCCCTCCCTGGATGACCGTGCTGTCACCAACCGCGAGCAGGGAAAGCAAAAAGCAAGCAGGCTGGTGGTGACCCGCAGGGGTGACAAACCGGCTATTACCAAACCGGCCAGGCGCGAGCCTGCCCTGCGGGCCGCCATGAAGCGTCCCGCTGGTAATAGTTCGGGTTGTCACACCCGGCGCCGATGAGCGGCGCGTGGCAAGGATCACACAGCGCCAAGCCGTGAATCAAGTTAATCCGCCCAAAACAACTGACTGCGCGAGCGAAATACGGTGAGGGTGGATGCCGCATTGTTTGTCGACGAACACGGCGGTTTGTCATGAACTGCCGGAGCATCCTTTGACTCCGGAGAAACTGTCATGCCCTCGCCGTTTTCACCCGCCAGACCTGGCCGACCATTGCGCCGCGTGTTCATCGTCATGGCGCTACTGGTCGCTGGCCTGTTCGTCCTGGCCTTCGTGGCTACCTTCATCGGCATCCATCTGCTTGGAGGCATTGAGCGCTGGCAGCAGTGGCTCGACGATCACGCCGGGCATTTCTTTGTCTGGCGCCTGTGCCTGTATGCCGCCGTCGTGGCCGCCTGGCCCTGGGTGCGCCGCCGTCGCCTTGCACGCGATCCTCAGTCACGTCGGCAATTGCGCCAGATCGAGGTGCTAGGCGTGCTCGGCATCGTCCTATCCGAAGCCAGTAACTGGCTGCGGATGTACTGAGCTGGGAATCCGCCATGACACTGATGACAACCGATTATCTGGAGTATTACCTGACGCTGGTCGCCTGGATCGTGCATAACGGCATCTGGGCCACCGTGGTGACCAGCGGGGTGATTGCGCTGCCGTTCCTGGCCATCATCCTCGGCGAGTGGCTGAACGTGCGTACGGAGGGCGCAGACGAGGGCAACAAGGGCATCCTGTCGTCTCAGCGCATCGAGAACCGTATCTGGGTCGCCATCGTCGTGGTGATGTTCGCCTGCGTCCCGACCATCGACGTGGATCTGGCAACCATCAAGTTTGATACCAGTCGTTCGGCCCAGTGCCAGGTGAATGTGCCGCTGCCCAGCGAGACGGGCTGGAGCCAGTCCTTCACTACTCTCAACAACCAGAGCGCGAAAGTACCGGTGTGGTGGGCGTTCATGCATGCGCTGTCGCGGGCGGTGACGGGGGCTGCGGTCGCAGCCATTCCGTGCGGCACCGACCTGCGCCAGATGCGCATGGAGATCAATGCCACGCGCATCGCCGATCCGGTGCTGGCCCAGGAGGTCGCGGACTTCACGCACAGCTGCTACGGCCCGGCACGCGCCAAACTGTTCATGAGCCGCCCCGATCTCGACGATGACCAGATGCACGACGTCACCTGGATTGGCTCGCGCTTCTTCACCGACACCACAGGCTATTACGACGCCTATCGTGCCCAGACGCCGCGTGACGGCTGGCCTTACGACAGCAACCGGGACGCCGGCCTGGCCCAGGTGCCAAGCGGTGCGGGGTATCCGACCTGCCGCCAATGGTGGAGCGATGCCGGCAACGGCCTGCGCGCCCGCCTGCTGCAGCAGGTCGAGCCCGGCCTGCTCAGCCGCATCGCTGGCTGGGCGGGTTTTCTGAGCCGCGCCGAGGTGGATGATTCCGTGGTGCGCGCCATCGCCGCCCCGCGCCAGCAGAAAATGAACCTGGGCAGTGTCTATGCCGATTACGGCGGACAGATCGACAAGACCCTGCCCAACATCGTCACCCGCGCCGCTGGTGATGTGGGCATGGCCGTGGGCAGCCTGGCCTTTTTCCCGGCAATGGACGTGGTGCGCCAGGCGTTGCCGATGGTGATGTCGCTGCTCAAGATGGCGCTGATCATCAGCACGCCGCTGCTGTTCACCCTGGCCACCTACGATATCCGCGCCTTCGTCACGATCAGCTGCGTCTACTTCGCCCTCTACTTCGTCGATTTCTGGTTCGAGCTGGCCCGCTGGATCGATTCGACCATCCTCGATGCCCTGTATGGCTGGGGCATGGGCTTCAACCGGCCGCATATGAACTTCAACATCATGATGGGGCTGGACAACACCTTCGGCGACATGCTGCTGAATTTCGTCATGGGCACCATGTTCATGGTGCTGCCGACGTTTTGGGTTGCTGCATTAGGTTGGGTGGGCGTACGCGCTGGCGGAGCACTGAAAGGACTGAATGACGGAACCGGGGGTGCCGGGCAGGCCGGCGCGAAGGGGGTGTCAGCAATGTCTGGCGGCAAGCTGAAATAGCCCGCATCTAGTCCTTGTCGTATCGGGGATCGTAGTAGCTGGGATCTGGCGGGTCGTTGTAGAGATTCGGGTCGTAGCCCGGATTCTTCATGTGCTCGTCAGGGTCTGGAATTACCCAATCCTGATCATGATCGGCGCCAGTGCCGCCGCCAGCATGCGCCAACACTGCAACGCCCAGGAACACCAGAGCCAGCCAGAAGGCGAGGTACAGCAGCACCAGAACGGCGACGATCCTGAATGCCCAGAGCAGGATGCGGGCGACCTTTACCGGCATGCCATGTCCGGCCAGCCAGGCCACAAAACGGGCTTCCTGGCGCAAGAATGCCCGATACCAGCTCCCCAGCCACTGGCCCAGCTTCCAGGCAGTGCGCTGCTTCTGTGTGTCGTGCTGCTGCATGATGAATACCTCGCTGGCTCAGCAACCGTATCGCGGGCTTTTGCTGCCTCCGCTCTCAAAGGGAAACGGCAAAGGGCCTCAAGGGTTGAGACAAGGGAAGAGGCTCAAGGGTCAAAGGCCCTATCCGAAAAGGCCAAAAGGCGCAAAAGCCGCTCTCCCGAGTGGAGCTTGTACAGCAGGTGCGCTCCCACACCTGGCCGGCGTTTTCCGGCCTTCAATAGTGATAACGGCAGGCGGCAATCAACAGCGCCTCATCCGTCACCGAATACACAAACCGGTGCTCGGCGGTGATCCGCCTCGACCAGAACCCCGCCAAGTTGTGGCGCAGCGGCTCCGGTTTGCCCTTGCCCTCGAAAGGGGTGCGACGGGTCTCCTTGATCAGCTCGTTGATCTTCTTGACCATACGCTTATCTGCGTCCTGCCAATACAGATAATCATCCCAGGCTTGCTCAGACCAGATCAGCTTCACTCGGCGATATTCCGCTCGACACCCTGACCTCGCTTGAGGCTGTCAATCGAATCCATCAGGCGGCGTGCGTTGGCCGGAGAGCGCAGCAGGTAAGCCGTTTCCTCCAGCGCGTTGTACTCCTCCAGCGACATCAGCACGCACGCCTCACCGTTCTGGCGGGTTATCAGGGTCGGGGCGCGATCCTCGACGGTCTGCACCATGGTGGCCGACAGGTTCTGCCGGGCTTCGGTATAGCTGATAGTGCGCATGGCAACCTCTCTTTTACATGTACAGCTCATTGTACATCATGCAAAAGTCGGCTACCAGATTTCCTTTCCATTGGCTAGACATCCCAAAGCCCTGCATCAACCCGCGATATGACGCGGCAGCGCTACCCCGTCCACCGTCTGCGGCAAACGCCCCTGTGCCAGCAGGCGCAGATAGCTTTCGATCCCTGCCATGCTGTGCGGCACCGCCTGCGACAACACCGGCTGAGTGATCGGCTCCCCGCGCTCGCAAGCATCCAGCCGATCTGCCCAGTCCTGCATCATCATCCGGCGCTGCTCCACATAGTCCGCGTGGTTGTAGGCGGCGCGGATCTTGTTGGGGTCGGCATGGGACAACTGCACCTCGATCCATTCCTTCGGGTAACCCAGCTCGTTGAGCGCCGTGGAAATCGTCGCCCGGATGCCGTGACCAGTCAGCCGGTCGGCATAGCCCATGCGATGCAGCGCGCCGTTGAGCGTGTTTTCGCTGATGCGTTCCTTGAGGCGGCTGCGATGCGACAGCAGGTAGTGCTGCGCGGGGCGGCGGGCGTGCTCGTCGATCAGCACACGCACGATGTCGATGGCCTGCTGGGGCAGTGGCACAATATAGGGCGGAATGGTCTTGCCCTCGCGACGCAGCTTGACCTGCAACTGCTTGACGATGACTGGCGGGATGATCCACAGCCCGCGCTCCAGGTCGAACTGCTCGGGCACAGCCTGGCGCAGCTCCCCGGTACGCACGCCGGTCAGCAGCAACAGGCGCAGGCCCATTTTGGTGACTTCCTGGCCGCCATAGCCGCGCAAGGTCTGCAGGAAGGCCGGCAGCTCGTCCATGCGCAGAAACGGGTTGTTCGAGACGGGCGGCTTGGGCGCGGCCACAATATCGAGGTCGCTGGCCGGGTTGTAGCGCAGGCCCTTTTCGACCATCGCATAGCGAAACAGCTGATTGAACCAGGTGCGCACTTTCTCGGCGGTGGTGAACGCCTTGCGCCGCTCGATGCGGCGCAGCACGTCCAGCAGGTGCGGGTTATCGATATCGAAGATGGACAGCTTGCCCAGCCATGGCAGCACGTCCTTGGCAAAAATGCGGTCGATCTGCGACAGGGTGCTTTGGCGGCCCGTTTTCAGGCCCAGCGCCTTGAAGTCACGCCAGGCCTTGAAGACGGATGCAAAGGTATTCATGGGCGCGGCCAGCTCCGCCGCCTTGACCTGCAGCCGATGAACACGCGGATCAATGCCACGGGCCACCTGCGCGCGCAGGTCATCGCGCTGCTCGCGCGCATCCTTGAGGGACATTTCGGGATAGCTGCCAACGGCAACGCGCTGTTGCTTGCCCATCCAGGTGAAGCGGAAGTGCCACTTCTTGGCCCCACGAGCGGTGACGAACAGCACCAGGCCGTCTGTATCGTTGAGGGTGTAGTCTTTGCCGGTGGTCTTGGCCTGCCGGACTACTGCATCGGTTAACGCCATGGGTACGCCTCCTTCTCAGGTTGAGGAGAGGTGTACCGTGCTCAGGGGCAGTGGCTCAGCAAACAATCCGCACCAGCAACCGCCCGGATTTCATGTACTGTTTCGTGTACTGATTGGGCGTGGTTGACAGTGGAACTGAGCAGCTTTCGCTAGACATTCCCCAGGGCCGAAACCCTGTTGAATCAAGAACCTACAGACTTTGGTGGACGTCTATAGATGAAGAATTGGAGCGGGAAACGAGACTCGAACTCGCGACCCCGACCTTGGCAAGGTCGTGCTCTACCAACTGAGCTATTCCCGCCTGACTGCATGATGTCAGTTACCCGACAACGAGGCGCATTATACGTACCCCGAGCTCGGGCACAACCCTTTTTTATGACTTTACGCGCTTTTTAGGCGCGTTTGCTCAGGCTTTAAACGCCTTGGTCAAAATTCCTGCCACTCCCTGTGACCCGACGAGCGAATTCAAGATAAAGCCATTGAAATAGTTAGTCTTTAATCAGAAACTCATGCCGCTTAGTAACTGGATTCTCAATTGAAATTCACACCATGAAATGGATCTTCAGGCCCCGTGGGCTCAGGCCGCAGCTGATGCTGGCATTTTTCATGCTAGCCATGGTGCCCTTCCTGGTCGTCACCCTGTTTTTCCTCTATAGCCACGGCAAGGATCTCACCACCCAGACTTCCAACCACCTGGTTTCCGTTCGCAACATCAAGAAAAACCAGCTGGAAGACTATTTCGGCAACCTCAAAGAGCAGATCATCAACTTCTCCCAGCAGGATTTTGCCGGCAACAGTATCGGTCGCTTCTATGGCTTCACCGGTGCCTTCGAGAAACTCGGCACCACACCGCAGGAGGCCCGCGCCCGCGCCCAGGCCCGCTATGTGCCGGGCTCCTGGGACAAGCTGCAACAACCCGACAGCCAGGTGGAGATAGAGCCCTCCATCAGCGCCCTCATCCTCGCCGACGAGATGTATGGCCGGGTGCACCAGCGTTTTCACCGTGGCTATGCCGACATGGTGCGCAAGTCCAACTACAGCGACATCTTCCTGGTCGACCTCAACGGCGACGTTGTCTACTCGGTCACCAAGCACGCCAACTTCGCCACCAACCTGCTCTCCGGCCCCTACCAGTCGAGCGGCCTTGGCAACACCTTCGCCAAGATCAAGCGGCGCCTCGATGGCGGCCAGAAGCCC
>RRZU012433007.1_pt1 | contig 26559 bp, 20 predicted proteins | sample 2165561 | NCBI WGS metagenome assembly RRZU01 (sample SAMN10456909, study PRJNA506462) | wastewater metagenome | isolation source: wastewater sludge | place: USA: Moscow, Idaho | reverse complement strand
GTTATGCCACCGATCCACAATACGCGCGTAAGATTTCTCAAATTGCGCAGAAAATGCAAAGTTATCAGCAGGTTGCGCAAACTGCTACGCCACGTACTAGCGTGCGGGCTTGAGGTGAATTATGGCTGACTTATTAAACATTGGCATGTCGGGTTTGCATGCCGCAAAAACCAAGTTATCGGTGACGGGCCACAATATCACCAACGTGAATACCCCAGGCTACACCCGCCAAGACACTGTGCAGACCGCGCGTTCACCGCAGTTTACCGGTGCCGGTTATATTGGTACGGGAACCAGTTTGGTTGATGTGCGTCGCAGTTATGATGAGTTTTTAACCACGCAAGTGCGCTCTAGCACGTCGCTCAATAGCGATGTTTTAGCTTATAAAAGCCAAATTGATCAGCTCGATGGATTGTTAGCCGGCACCAGTACTGGCATTAATCCATCGCTGGAAGCATTGTTTTCAGCCACACAAGCAGCCGCTGAAGACCCGTCTAATATTCCTGCACGTCAGTTAGTGATTGCTGAAGCAGAAGGTTTAGCACGTCGTTTTAATAACCTATACGACAATATCAACACGCAAAACAGCAGCATCAATAAGCAGTTAGTGACCAGTACTGAGCAAATTAACCGCTTAGCGCAAACCATTGGCGGCCTCAATGATGCAATTGCTAGCGCCGGCTCCAATGGCAGTCAGCCCAATGATTTGCTCGATGCGCGTGATGAAGCCGTGCGTCAGCTTTCCACCTATGTTGGCGTTAATGTGGTGGTGCAAGATAACAACACCTTTAACGTTTCTTTAGGCAGTGGTCAGCCGTTGGTGGTGGGCAATACCGTCAATCAATTGCAAGCAGTGCCCGGTCAGGGCGATCCCAATACTTTTGAGATTGAGTTTGTCAGCGGTGGTTCACGCCAAACTATCACCAGCAATCTTAGTGGTGGTGAAGTCGGTGGTTTATTGCGCTACCGTGAAGATGTACTCAAGCCCAGTGTGAATGCGTTAGGGCGTTTGGCCATCAGTATCAGCGATGAAGTGAACAGCCAGCTTGGCCAAGGTTTAGATCTCAAAGGGCAGGTGGGTAGTGGCTTATTTAAGGATATTAACGATTCTTCGCTGACCGGCTTACGCGTGCGCCCAGTTGGGACGAACGGCAGTAATGTCAGTGGTGATATGAAAATCACCGATACCAAGTTGCTGACCACCAGTGATTACCGTCTGGATTTTGACGGCACCCATTACAGTGCGCGGCGTTTAAGTGACGGCGCAGAGATGACGGTGACCCAAGGTGCCGATGGTGAACTGAGTTTTGCCGACAGTTCCGGACGTGATCAAGGCTTTAGTGTCAAACTCAGCGGCGCACCAATAGCCGGTGATCGCTTTGTTTTAGAGCCGACACGCCGCGGTGCTGCAGGCATTTCTGCCGAATTAAAGCAGCCTGAGCAACTGGGTTTTGCTGCGCCTTTTAAGGGTGAAGCTGATCTGCAGAATAAAGGTACTGGAAAAATCACTCAGCCATCTTTGGAGGGTTTTACTGATGCTTCCACACCAGCCCAGAATGGTTTAAGCAATGAAGCCTTGCAGGCAGTAAAAAATGTCGGCATGCGTTTTGATGCGGCTTCTAATGCAATGATCGTGGACACACCCTTGCCAGCAGGCGTGACTGTGACCATGTTGACCGCTGATGGGCAAACAGTTCCAGGCGGTATCACGCCCGGCCAAAGCAATCAGCTGAAGTACAGTATTGAAGTGAATGTGGGCGGGGTGCAGCAAAGCTTTACCGTCAGCCAAAGTATCAGCGGTCGCCCAGAAAATGGCGATAAGTTCAGCGTGGACTTTAACCAAAATGGCGTCTCGGATAACCGTAATGCGCTCAAGTTGGTGGATCTGCAAAACAAGCAAAGCATAGCCGTCGATCCCAACAGCAGCAGTAGCAGCAATGGCATGAGCTTTAATAATGGCTATGGTGATATGGTTGAGCGTGTTGGCACGCTAACTGCACAAGCTCGACGTGACGATGTGGCTACTGGTGCTATTTTGAAACAAACCACTGACAGCCGTAACTCGTTGTCGGCGGTGAGCTTAGATGAAGAGGCCGCCAATTTGATTCAGTTTGAGCAATACTACAATGCGTCGGCACAGGTGATTCAAGTTGCGCGTACATTGTTCGATACATTGATCAGTACACTTAGATAAGATTGGCTGCACCTTTAAGCAGTCCACAGGATAAGGAGTCAGGCCATGCGTATTTCGAGCCTACAAGCATTTAACAATGGCCTGCAGGGTATCCAGCGTAACTATGCCGATGCGATGCGTACCCATCAACAAATCAGCTCCGGTAATCGTATTTTAACCCCAGCAGATGATCCTGTGGCCTCAGTACGCCTGATGCAATTAGAACAGCAGCAAAATATGCTGGGTCAATATAAAGGCAACTTGTCTGCTGCCACTGGCAGTTTGGCGCAAGAAGAAGCCACGCTCAATTCCGTCAATAATATTATGCAGCGCGTGCGTGAAATTGCCGCTGAAGCCGGTAACGGAGCGCTCAGTCAAAACGATCGACAAGCTCTGGCCACTGAACTGCAAGAGCGTGAAGACGAGCTGTTAGGGCTGATGAATACCCGCGATGCGCGCGGCGAATATATGTTTTCCGGCTTCCAAGGTAAAACCCAACCCTTTGAGCGCCAGCCTGATGGCAGTTATAGCTACGAGGGCGATGAAGGCCAGCGTAAATTACAAATTGGTAGCTCTCTGAGTGTGGCCATTGGTGATAATGGTAAGCAGATCTTTGAGAATATTCCCAATGCCGCGCGTTTAAAAAGTGAGTTGGCGGCTCCTGTTCCGGCTGGCTCCGCGTTGGTGGTATCGCAGCCCTTAGTGCAAAACGAAGTCAGTTATTCAGGTAATCCAGCCTTTCCGGCTGACGGCGTTGAAGTGCGCTTTGGTGATCCAGCGGCAGTGCCACCGGGCGATCCAAAAGACTATGAGGTGTTTGCCAGTCCTTATACTGCGGGTGATACAGCACTACAAAGTGGTCGTTTGGATAAGGACGATGGACGCCCCGATACGCTGACCTTTCGGGGTGTGGTGATGCAGTTTGAGGGTGCTCCGGCGGGTGGTGAAGTGGTCACTGTTGAGGCTAAGCCCAACAGTGAAAAACAGGGCGTACTCGATACTATCCGCCAGTTGCGCACAGCACTGGAAGACAATACCGATACACCTGAAGATAAGCTCAAAACCCGTGATGCGGTGGCGGCAGCTTTAAGCAATATTGATCACGCGATGGTGAGTATTGATACCACGCGCGGTGCGATTGGTGCGCGTATGAATGTGATTGACACCACATTAAACAGCAATGAAGAAATCGCCATTATCAATAAAAGCGTGCAAGCCGAACTGCGTGAAGTGGATTATCCTGAAGCGCTGTCTAAGCTGGCCTTTCAAAGTATTGTGCTGGAGGCCGCGCAGCAAAGTTTTGTGAAAGTCAGTCAGCTGAATCTGCTTGATAAAATACGCTGATCTTAGTGCTAGTATTGGGCATTGATTGATAATGTATTAAACACCAAGCGCGTGTTGTGCTGGGTTTAAAGGCTGTAGGAAGGTGAGCTATGGATATCATGACGCAAAAAAGTGTGGTGCCACCACAGGTTGATCCACTGGCTGCCACTGCACCCAAAAAATCTGACACTATGCCAGTGAATCAACTGCAGCCTGATAATGCAGCGCCCATGGATCAGCAACAACTTGAAGACACTCTGGCCAGCTTGCAAGATGCCACGCAAGCTTTGCAGCGCGATTTAAGCTTTTCCCTTGATGACTCAAGTGGGCAAGTGATTGTTAAAGTGACAGACAGCGCATCGGGCAAGATTGTGCGGCAAATGCCCACCGAAGAAGCATTGCGTATGTTGGAAAGCCTCGACGAACTGCGCGGCCTGTTATTTAAAACCCAAGCTTAATTCATCATATTTACTTAGCATCGTTAATAAGGATAGACAGTACATGAGCAAACCCATTCAAACCTACAACTCAGTGGTTGCCGGCCAAGACCTCACACCTTACCAAGCCGTCGAGTTGCTGCTTGACGGTGCTTTAGAGTGCATCTCCAAAGCGCTGATTGCCCAGCAAGAGAATAACGTCGCCCAGCGCGGTGAAGCAGTGGGTACCACCTTGACTATTCTAGGCTTATTGCAAGACAGTCTTGACAAAAGCTTGGGCGGTGACTTAGCCGAGAATCTAGATGCTTTATACGATTATATGACGCGTCGTTTAGCCAGTGTCGCCGTGGATAACACCGCGCACAGTTTAAAAGAAGTGCAAGGTATTATTTTACAACTGCGCGAAGGCTGGGCAGAGATTGATCCTGCTAGCGAGCCTAAAGAATTAATTTAAAATAAAGTTAAAGTCCTAGCGGTCAGTGACGATATAGGTATTAGTAGAAACGCTTATGGAGCACGATGTTATGAACGCAATGACCGCTATGCGACAGTACCAATCAGTTAACACTCAAGCGCGAGCGATTGAGGCTGATCCACACCGTTTGATTCAAATGTTAATTGAAGGTGGCTTGACCCGTTTAGCGCAAGCACGTGGTGCTATGGAGCGTAATCAAACTGCCCTTAAGGGTGAGTTGATCGGTAAAGCCATTGGTATTGTGGGTGGTTTACGTCAAGCTTTAGATGTTGAAAAAGGCGGCGAATTGGCGGTCAATTTAGATAGCTTGTATGAATACATGACCACGCGTTTAATGGAAGCCAACCTGAAAAACGATACGGTGATTATTGAAGAAGTGTCTGAGTTGCTGCGCGAAGTGAAAAGCGGCTGGGATGCGATTGCTGCATAAGTTAGGTTGATTAAGAGGCAAGTATGATGAGTACAAGCACTGTTCAGCAACTGCAAAATACCAGCAGCGCTTTACGCAATGCGTTAACGCAGCATAACTGGCAGGCGATTGGTCAGTTAGATTTACAGTGCCGCGATGCCGTTGATTCTGCCATGGCCGATCCGCACCAGCAAAATGATGAGTTACGTGAGCGCATGCAAGAGTTGGTAGACCTGTACCGTGATTTAGTGGGTGCCTGTCAAGCTGAGCAGCAGCGTATTGCTGATGAGTTACGTCAAATTAATCAGTCAAAAAAAAGCGCTAAAGTTTATCAAATGTTTGGTTGATTTTAGTGGTGTAAAAAAGCCCTAAGCATGTGATGTGCTTGGGGCTTTTTTATGGGCTTGAACTGCTGTGTGTCAAAGAAAAGACAGAAACCAGTGTCGTAAAATTGACAAGCAACGGTTTCTTGACTCTACTAATGGCAGTATGCTGTGATGCCATGCGCTGTGCCCTTTCTTTTACGAGTTGAAGATATCTTTATGTTGCGAGAAACCAAAATCCTGCTGATTCACGACCAAGCGCAGCAGCGTAAAGAATTTGCCAATATTCTGAGCTTTTTAAATGAAGAGTATCTCGTGTGTGCAAGTGATGGCTGGAGTGATGCGGTTGCTGAGTTGGAGTCCAGTCGGCATATACGCTGTGTTTTAGTGGGCGGCATGGCTGAGTCCAAAGCCCTTAGTTCCGTGATTAAAGAGTTGAATCAATGGGATGAGTGCTTGCCGATTATTGTGTTGGATGATCAGCAGCCTGTGACTTTATCTGCAGGGCTTGAGCAATCAGTGTTGGCGCGTCTAGAGATGCCACCCAGTTACACTAAGTTGCTAGGCACCTTGCATCGTGCACAAATGTACCGGCAGATTTTTAATCAAGCCGCAGCCAACGGTAAACAGCCTGAGCCCAGTGCCTTTCGCAGTTTAGTCGGTGCCAGCCCTTGCATGCAAAATCTGCGACATACCATGCAGCAAGTGGCCGCTACAGAAGCCAGCGTCTTGATTTTAGGTGAGTCGGGCACAGGTAAAGAAGTGGTCGCGCGTAACTTACACAACAGTTCAAACCGCCGTGATGGGCCTTTTGTGCCGATTAACTGCGGCGCGATTCCGGCAGAGTTGTTGGAAAGTGAGTTGTTTGGTCACGAGAAGGGTGCATTTACCGGGGCAATCAGTGCGCGCGCTGGCCGTTTTGAGTTAGCCAAGGGTGGCACGCTGTTTTTAGATGAAGTGGGTGATATGCCACTGACCATGCAGGTCAAGTTGCTGCGTGTGTTGCAAGAGCGTGTTTTTGAGCGCATTGGTGGCAATAAGTCACTGACTGCCGATGTGCGTATTGTTGCCGCCACCCATAAAAATTTAGAAGAAATGATTGTCGCGGGTGATTTTCGTGAAGACTTGTTTTATCGCCTGAATGTGTTCCCCATTGAAATGCCACCGCTGCGTGAGCGTACTGAAGATATTGGTCTGCTGATCAATGAATTGGTTGCACGCATGGAGCAAGAGAAGCGTGGCTCGGTGCGTTTTAATGACGCTGCTATTGCCTCGCTGGCTCAGCATGATTGGCCAGGTAACGTCCGTGAGCTGGCTAACTTAGTGGAGCGTATGGCGATTATGTACCCGCAAGGCGTGGTGGGTGTGAGCGAGTTGCCGAAGAAGTTTCGTTATATTGACGAAGAGGATGGCATTCAAGAATTACGTGAAGAGTTAAGTGAGCGTGCCGCCTTGCTCGCCATCACTGAAGAAGAGCCGGTGACTGGCACAGCGCAGTTGCCCTCAGCCGGCCTGGATTTGCGTGAATACTTAGCTGAATTAGAGCAAGACTTAATTCAGCAGGCGCTCAATGCTGAAGATGGTGTGGTGGCGCGCGCAGCAGAACGTTTAAATATTCGCCGTACCACGCTGGTCGAGAAAATGCGTAAATACGGCATGAATCGTAAAGACGATTAACAACCTCGGGCGCTAAACACTGGCGCTATTTAGCAGAGGCTTTACAATGCGGCTCTTTGTTTTGTTACGGAGCCGCAATCATGGCGCACCATCCCGCACAGGATTCACCTTTAGGCAAAAGCAGTGCCTATGTCAGTCAGTACGATCCCAGCCTATTGTTTGCTATTGCGCGCACCACCAAGTGGCGTGAACTGGGCTTTACTGCCGATAATTTGCCCTATGTGGGTATGGATGTCTGGAATTGTTATGAGCTGTCGTGGCTGTTACCTTCAGGTAAGCCCGTGGTGGCGATTGGGCAATTTGTGGTGCCAGCGGATTCGCCCCATATCATTGAGTCTAAATCCTTTAAGTTGTATCTCAACTCGTTAAATCAAAGCGTATTTAGCGATTTTGCTCAGGTGCAGGCCGTACTAGAAGCAGACTTGTCAGCGGTGGCGCAAGCGCCGGTGCAGGTGCGGATTAAAACTTTAGATGAGATGACTGCCGAAGGTTTGCAGCAACCGTTAGGTGTTTGCGTGGACGACCTGGATATTCAAATCAGCAGCTATGAGCAGCCGACAGCCAAGTTGCTGCAGTGCGGTACTGAGCAGGTCGAAGAGCATCTGTACAGTCATTTACTTAAATCCAATTGCCCAGTCACCGATCAGCCCGACTGGGGCACGCTGCAGGTGCATTACCGTGGTGCGGCGCTGGATCATGCCAGCTTGCTGACCTATGTGGTGAGCTTTCGTCAGCATCAAGATTTTCATGAACAATGTGTGGAGCGTATCTTTTTAGATTTACAGCGCTGCCTCAATCCTGAATTTCTGCAAGTGTCGGCGCGCTATGTCCGCCGTGGCGGTTTAGATATTAATCCGTACCGCAGTACCCAAGCTATGTCGATCAGTAATGTACGTTTGGCGCGTCAATAAATACGAGGGTGCAATAGGTTGTTTTTGAGTTCTTTTTTACATAGGTTGGCAGCATGACGCAGGATTACGATCGTATTAAACTTGAAGCCAGTTGGAAGGCGGCACTCGCGGCTGAGTTTGACCAGCCTTATATGCAGCAATTGGCGAATTTTTTACGTGAAGAAAAACAGCAAGCCAAGGTGATTTACCCACCGGGTCCGCTGATTTTTAATGCGCTGAATCTAACGCCTTTGCCACAGGTTAAAGTAGTGATTTTAGGCCAAGATCCCTATCATGGTCCGGGTCAGGCGCATGGTTTAAGCTTTTCTGTGCCTGAGGGTGTTGCCATTCCACCGTCGTTACTCAATATGTATAAAGAGTTGCAACGGGATTTAAATATCACTATCCCCCAGCATGGCTGCTTAGAACGCTGGGCAGAACAAGGTGTGTTATTGCTCAATACCACGCTGACCGTCGAGCAAAGCAAAGCTGGAGCCCATGCTAAGGCAGGCTGGCAGCGCTTTACTGATCGTATTATTGAATGTGTCAATCAACAGCAAGAGCATGTGGTGTTTATGCTTTGGGGCGCGCACGCACGCAGTAAAGCGCAGAGTATTGATGCCAGTAAACACTTGGTGCTGCAGTCAGTGCATCCATCACCTTTATCAGCCTATCGCGGCTTTATTGGTAATGGGCACTTCAGTCAGTGCAATAAGTTTTTACAGCGCACAGGACAAGCGCCGATTGAGTGGCGCTTACCTGAGTTAAATCGCGAACAAGCAGAGTTAGTGCTGTAACTGTCGGTTAAGAGCTTGCACCTGTTTCATCGCTCAGTTGTGTGAGCAGGCGCTCAATCGCTGCGTCGAATTCATCCAGAGCTGGATCAAGCTGCGCGACATTATTTTTAATCAGTGTTTCGCAGGTTTTACAGATGGCACGCAATTGCGGCACGCCACAATATTGCGTTGCGCCATGCACGCGGTGAATACGTTCGAGTAAAGCATGACGATCACCTTGCTCGCGAGCCTGTTGTACATACAGGCGGTCGCTGGGCAGTGAGTCAATCAGCAAGGTGAGCAACTCGCGCGCTAAGGATTCTTTACCATTGGACAAGGTGCGACCTTCTTTAAGATCGATAATCGGCAGTTGTAGGTGTTGAGTTAAGTTGGCCACTGGCGCTTGGGCTTGATGGTCACTGGTTAGAAAAATCCCCGTCCATTTGGCAATGGCTTGGATCAAGGACTGCTCGCTGATAGGTTTGCTGAGGCAATCATTGAGGCCGGCTTGCATAAATAAATGTGTTTCTTGGGGCAGCGCATGTGCGGTGACTGCAATAATAGGTGTGGCAGTGAGGTTGTGTTCGCGCTCCCATAAACGCATTGCGGCAGTGCATTGTTGGCCACTCATCACCGGCATTTGAATATCCATAAACACCATATCAAAGTGCTCTTGCTGGAAGAGTGCTAAAGCGGCCTGCCCATTTTCTGCCACACTGACGCTGGCCCCCATATCGCTTAATAAGGTTTTAATCAGGAATAGATTTGCTGGATTATCATCTACACACAGGGTATGCAAAGTATGCTGCGGTGGAGCGGGCAGTGCGCTAACAGCAGCGCTGGGAGCTATAGATAAAATATCATTAACAGCGTTTTTCAAGCGCCGAGAACAGGCTGGCTTACTGAGTATGTGTTCGCAGAAAGGGTGACCAATAGTATTTTGTAAGGCGGCAAAATCTGTGGTGCTACAGAGCAATAGGACTTGGCAATTGAGTGCCTGTAACTCAGATAAAGCATGCTGGGTGGAATGCAATGGCTGCTGCTGAGTTTGTATGCCCAATACTGCTAAATGATAGGGTTGCCCGCTAGTAGCAGCGCTGCGTACTTGTTGCAACAGCGCTTCGAGGCTGTTCACGCAGGTCACTGCTAAGTTGCAGTCTTCCAGTTGATGCGCAGTGGCTTGTTGTGCCAGTGGGTGCGGGTCATGCAAAACAGCACGGTACTGAATCGACAGTGGCTCATGGCTAATAAAATCATCGTTATCAATAGAAGCTTTAGCTAAGCGCACGCTAAACCAAAACTCTGAGCCGTGGCCGACTTGGCTATTGACGCCAATCTCGCCGCCCATATGCTCGACTAACCGCTTAGAAATAGTTAAGCCCAAACCTGTGCCGCCGGTGTGACGTGTTAGCGAAGGGTCGGCTTGAATAAAGGCTTGAAAGAGTAAACTTTGCTCCGATTCGCTCAGGCCCACCCCGGTGTCTTGGACGCTGATGCGCAGTTGTGCAAACTCATCGGTTTCTTCATCGAGCATGGTACGTACCACCACACTGCCTTCGTGGGTGAACTTAATGGCATTACCGATCAGATTGGTGATGATTTGCTTAATACGCTGTGCATCTCCAATCAAAGTACGTGGGGTGTCACGGTAGACTAGACTGATCAGCTCGAGGTTTTTTTGATGTGCACTCGGTGCTAACAAGGTCAGGGTCTCTTGAATTAAGTCACGCAGATAAAAAGGCGTGTGATCGAGTATTAGCTTACCTGATTCAACTTTTGAGAAATCCAAAACCTCATTGATAATATTGAGTAGGCTTTCTGACGAGTTAATGATGGTGTTGAGGTAGTCGTTTTGACGAATAGTCAGATCACTTTTTTTCAATAACTGGGTAAAGCCAATAATGCCATTGAGTGGTGTACGGATTTCATGGCTCATATTGGCGAGAAATTCAGATTTAATACGACTGGCTTCAATGGCCTGTTTACGTGCTAGCACCAGCTCAATATTTTGAATTTCAATGGTTTCTAAATTATGGCGCGCATCGGCTAGAGCTTGATCAATATTGCTTTGCAGTTCTTCTTGCGCTTCTTGCATGGATTGCGCCATCAAGTTAATACCTGAAACCAGTTCATCCAACTCATGGCTACCGGGTGAACTTAAGCGCGTATCTAAATGCCCATCACGAATACGCGCGACGCCTTTTTTAATATTTTCTAAGGGAATATTAATGGTGCGGCTTAAACGCAGTGACAGCAGGGCGGTGATTAATAAGCCAAAGCCAATAAATAGGCTGCTAAATAGCACGCTGCGATAACCCCTGAGTAGGGTCGCGTGGTGCGACATTTCCAGACTGATCCAGCCAATGGGTGGGGTATCGGCTTTGTTCAGAATATCAGGATCGACAGGGAAATCAGGTCGAATACAAACGGGTAGTGTGAGTTGTGAGCTGATGTCTTTGGAGTGAATGGTTAACTTTTCTGGTTGTCCTGCACCGTACTCTAAGGTGGAGGGGCCGACGTGCATCAACACTGAGCCATTAGCATCTGTAAAACGTACTGAGCGCACATCGCTCAGATCTAAGGCATCTTGTGCGATCTTACGCAGTTGTGTGCGGTCGCCGTTTTGCACTGCGTTATAGCTCAGGAGAGATAACTGATTGAGGATCAGTTCGCCGCGGCGCATCAGTTGCTCTTGTAAGTCATTGAGCTGTGAGTAACTGAACCAACCGCCGAGCACTGCCGCAAAAATACCTGAAGGCAGCAAGGTGAGCATCAGCACGCGGCCTTTAATTCCGAGATTGGTTAACACGCGGTGACTCCCCAGAAAATCCACATAATGTATAAAATTATCACGCCTTATAGTCCACAGTTATAAGTTGATGCTTTCGTGGGTTATGGACTGGCGGCATTTGGCGCTATCATAGGCTTCTTTCAATTTTGATGCCGCTGCTTATTATGACCGTTCATTATCCTACCTTGGCCGACTGCATCGGCAATACACCTTTAATTCGCTTACAACGCCTACCCGGTGAGACCAGTAATACCTTGCTGGTCAAGCTGGAAGGCAATAATCCCGCTGGTTCTGTGAAGGATCGTCCTGCATTGTCGATGATCGAGCGTGCCGAACGCAGCGGGCGTATTCAGCCGGGTGATGCTCTGATTGAAGCTACCTCGGGTAATACCGGCATTGCTTTGGCCATGGCTGCAGCGATTAAGGGTTATCCTATGCTGCTGATTATGCCAGATAACTCCACAGCTGAGCGCAAGGCGGCGATGACTGCTTATGGTGCTGAGTTGATTTTAGTGGAGTCGATGGAGGATGCGCGTGATTTGGCTTTAGCGATGCAGGCGCAAGGTCAAGGTATTGTGCTGGATCAGTTTGCTAATCAAGACAATCCGCTGGCGCACTACAACAGTACCGGCCCAGAAATTTGGCAGCAAACCCAAGGGCAAGTCACGCACTTTATTAGCTCCATGGGCACCACCGGTACCATTATGGGGGTGTCACGCTATTTAAAGGAGCAGAACCCTAATGTGCAGATTGTCGGTTTACAGCCGACGGAAGGCGCAACTATTCCTGGGATTCGCCGTTGGCCCAAAGCCTATTTGCCCAGTATTTTTGATGCCAGTCGAGTTGATCAGGTGATGGATATGGGGCAGCACGAAGCTGAAGAGTGCATGCGCCGCTTAGCTCGTGAAGAAGGTATCTTTTGTGGGGTGTCATCCGGTGGTTCGGTGGCTGCCATGCTGCGTGTTTCGCAAACCGTTGAAAATGCCGTATTGGTCGCTATTGTCTGCGATCGCGGCGATCGTTATTTATCCAGCGGTATTTATGCACCGGAGTCCGTATGAGTCGCCCTAAAGCACCAAAAACATTACGCTTTCAAACGGCAGGTGCTGTACGCAGTACGATGCAAATTGGTAAGAAACAAGTGCTGCACATTGAACGCTTATCCCATGATGGTCGCGGTATCGCTTTTTTAGACGGCCGCACTTGGTTTGTCAGTGGTGCATTGCCTGGCGAGCAAGTGCAGGCGCAAGTCTTGGCTGCGCGCAGTAAAATAGTTGAAGCGCAAACTGTTGTGGTGCAAACCGCCAGTGCTGAACGCCTGACGCCTCGTTGTGAGTGGGTGGGGCAATGTGGTGGTTGTACCTTGCAGCATGTCAGTCATGCGCAACAAATTGAGCTCAAGCACGCTAACTTGGTTGATCAACTGAGTCGTGAAGGTGTGGAGCCTAAAGTCTGGGCTGAACCTTTGGTCGGCCCAGCTTTTGCTTATCGCCGCCGCACGCGGGTGTCGGTCCGTTACGATGTGAAGCAAAAGCATGTGGACGTTGGTTTTCGTGGTTTAGCCAGTAATGACATTGTGGCAGTCAACGCCTGTGTGATTTTAGTTGATGCTTTACAGCCCGTGTTTGCTGGATTGTCGGCGTTATTTAATCGCTTTACCCAGCCACAGGCTCTGGGTCATGTGGAATTGTTCAGTGGCCGTGAGAATGCTTTGCTGTTGCGCCATACTCAGGCGCTGCATGAGGCTGATCTTGAATTGCTGCGTGCTTATTGCGCTGAGCATAAAGTGCAGTTGTGGTTGCAAGGTATCGGTGCGCCGCAGCCTGATCAGGCCGGACAAGCCTTAAGCTACGCCCTAGAGCAATTTGCCTTACAGATTGCCTATCAGCCCGGCGACTTTGTGCAAGTGAATGCGCAGATGAATGAAGCGATGATTGCCCAAGCTTTAGAGTGGTTAGCACCGCAAGCGGATGAGCGCGTGCTGGATTTATTTTGTGGTCTAGGTAATTTTGCTTTACCGCTGGCGCAACGCGTTAAAGAAGTGGTCGCGGTGGAAGGTGTGGCATCCATGTTGGATCGTGCACGTGAGAATGCGGCAGCCCATCAACTGAATAACGTTGAGTTTTATCACTGTGATTTGACTCAGCCCTTGCATGACAAAGAGTGGGCGCGCAGTGCTTTCTCTGCGGCTTTGTTAGATCCGCCACGCGAAGGTGCGCAAGTGGTTGTCGAGCGCTTAGCTAAGCTTAAAGTTGCGCGTATTGTATATGTATCCTGTAACCCGGCTACCCTGGCACGTGATGCTGCGATCTTGACCGCACGCGGTTACCGTCTACATACCGCGGGTATCTTGGATATGTTTGCGCAAACTGGGCACACCGAAGCTATGGCGTTATTTGTTAAAAAGTAATAGCGGTATTTTCATCGTTGATGTGGTGAGCTGAGTCTAAGACTCAAAGGATTGATAATGGTACAGGTCAGAACAGAACAGCCCATAAGCCAAGATGGCAGCATTGATTTGCACAGTTGGGTTGCGCAAATCATTGTGGTTGATCCCTTGCTCGATGCTGAAGGCTTATTAACAGCCTGTGAGTTTGCACGCGATGCGGAGTTAAAGGCACAGGCAGCACATAATATTTGGGCTGAAGGCACCTCTAGCTTGCAAATTGGTTTAGAAATCGCGCAAATTTTGGTGGATCTTAAGCTCGACCAAGAAACGCTAGTGGCGGCGATTTTGTACCGTACCGTGCGTGAAGGTAAAGCGCCGTTGGGTGATATCGAGCGTCTGTTTGGGCCTGTGGTGAGTAAGCTGATTGATGGTGTGCTGCGTATGGCCGCGATCAGTGCCAGTATGAATCCGCGTCAAAGTGTGGTGCTCAACTCGCAAGCGCAAGTGGATAATTTGCGGCGTATGTTGGTGGCCATGGTCGATGATGTGCGCGTGGCGCTGATTAAGTTGGCGGAGCGTACCTGTGCCATTCGTGCAGTCAAAAATGCTCCTGAACATAAGCGTTATCGGGTGGCGCGTGAAGTCTTTGATATTTATGCACCGCTGGCGCATCGCCTGGGTATTGGTCATATCAAGTGGGAGTTGGAGGATTTGTCCTTTCGCTACCTTGAGCCTGATCAGTACATGCACATTGCGGGTTTACTGCATGAGCGGCGTATCGACCGCGAGCAGTTTGTACGTAACGTCGTACAGCAATTACGTGATGAACTCAAAGACGCACGTATTGATGCGGACGTCAGTGGTCGCGTCAAACATATCTATTCGATCTGGCGCAAAATGCAGAAGAAAGGCCTGCAGTTTAGCCAAATCTATGATGTACGCGCGGTGCGTATTTTAGTACCGCAAGTGCGTGATTGTTATACCGCGCTGGGCATTGTGCACACGCTGTGGCGCCATATTGCCCATGAGTTTGATGACTATATCGCCAACCCCAAAGAAAACGGTTACCGCTCGCTGCATACCGCAGTGATTGGTCCGGCGGGTAAGGTGTTGGAAGTACAAATCCGCACTCAAGAGATGCATGAAGAAGCTGAACTGGGGGTCTGCGCGCATTGGCGTTACAAGGGTACTGATGTCAACAGCCAGTCAGATCACTACGAAGAGAAAATTGCTTGGCTACGTCAAGTGCTGGAATGGCATGAGGAACTGGGTGATATCGGTGGTTTAGCCGACCAGATTCGTGTCGATATCGAGCCCGATCGTGTGTATGTGTTTACCCCGGACGGCCATGCGATTGATTTGCCGCAAGGCTCAACGCCGTTGGATTTTGCCTATCGGGTGCACACCGAAATTGGCCATAACTGCCGTGGTGCCAAGGTCAATGGGCGTATTGTGCCGCTCAATTACAATCTAAAAACCGGTGAGCAGGTTGAGGTGATTACCGGTAAAAACGGAGCACCGAGTCGCGATTGGCTCAATACCAACTTAGGCTATATCACTACCACCCGTGCGCGAGCAAAAGTGGTGCATTGGTTTAAGCTGCAGGCGCGCGATCAAAACGTACTGGCAGGTAAGCAGATGCTTGAGCGGGAAATGGCGCGCTTGGCCATTGGCGCTGTGAGTTACGAGCGTTTGGCAGAAAAATGTAATTTAAAAACCAGTGAAGACTTATTTGCCGCGTTGGGCGCGGGTGATCTGCGTTTAGCGCATGCCGTAGGGTTGGCGCAGCAGTTACTTGATCCGCATGAGCGTAATGTTCAGCAACTCAATTTAATTCCGCGTAAGCCCACGCAGCATGCGCCCAGTCGTGATGAAATCCGGATTCATGGTGTAGGTAACTTACTCACGCAAATGGCCGGTTGTTGCCAGCCGGTGCCCGGTGAGCCAATTGTGGGCTATATCACCATGGGGCGGGGCGTCACCATTCACCGCCAAGACTGTGCGATGGCTTTGCAGTTGAGCAGTCGCGAGCCTGAGCGCATGATCCAAGTGGGTTGGGGGACGGAGCCGGTGAAAACCTACCCGGTGGATGTGTTGATTCGTGCCTATGATCGTCCTGGCCTGCTCAGTGATGTGTCGCAAGTACTGGTGAACGAGAAAATGAATATTGTTGCGCTCAATACCAGCACCATTAAGGAAGATAATATGGCGGTGATCAATCTTACGGTTGAAGTGCCAGGCTTGGACGAACTGGGTCGCCTGCTGGGACGTATCTCGCAGTTGCCCAACGTCATAGAAGTGCGTCGCGAGCGTCATTAATCCGAGTTGTAAGTGTATTGCTTGCGGGTTCAAGCATTGATTTGCGGCTGCAGTGATCGACTTAGTGTCGCGCTGTTAGCCGCTTGATTGGCCTTAATCGCTGCACTTGGCTATTCTTAGCGCCCCATACATTTTAGAAGGATGTCATCGAATGTCTGAATTTCCACCTTGCCCAGCCTGTAACGAAGAAATCACCTACCCCGATCGCGAAAACTATGTGTGTGCCACCTGTGGCCATGAGTGGGCGATGGATGGCTCAGATACACAAGTTGAGAGCGATGAGAAAGTGGTACGTGATGCCCACGGTACGCCCTTAGCGGATGGCGATACTGTGGTTTTGATTAAAGACCTGAAAGTGAAGGGCAGTTCGACCGTGATTAAAATGGGCACTCGCGTCACCAATATTAAAATTGTCGACGGTGACCATGATTTGGATTGCCGCGTCGATGGGCAAAAAATCATGCTCAAATCTGAGTTTATGAAAAAAGCTTAAATGGCTAGAACCGAACTCGTACTGTGATGGCGCGCAAGTCATGGCAGTGCGCGTTCGGTGCGCATTGTCATGCGATCGCGGACAGTGCACTATATTTTTCTGCTTTAGCAGTATTTCTTCGGTGAATATTCTCTTGCAAAGCACCTTGGCACTATAAATTAGTGGCTATGAGCAGTAGAATAGACGCTTTATCGCATAATTCTCGTGGAGTTGAAGGCATGTCAGACGTCAAGAAGGTGGTTCTCGCCTATTCCGGTGGCTTGGACACTTCGGTCATTCTTAAGTGGCTGCAAGATACATACAACTGTGAAGTTGTTACTTTTACTGCCGACTTAGGTCAAGGCGAAGAAGTAGAACCTGCACGTGCAAAAGCACAAGCCCTAGGTGTTAAAGAAATCTACATTGACGATCTACGCGAAGAGTTTGTTCGTGACTTTGTCTTCCCAATGTTCCGCGCGAACACTATTTATGAAGGCGAGTACCTCTTAGGTACATCAATCGCACGTCCGTTAATCGCTAAGCGTTTGATTGAAATTGCCAATGAAACCGGCGCTGATGCGATTTCGCACGGTGCAACCGGTAAAGGTAATGACCAAGTGCGTTTTGAGTTGGGTGCTTATGCACTCAAACCTGGCGTTAAAGTGATTGCGCCTTGGCGTGAGTGGGACTTATTGTCTCGCGAAAAGCTGATGGATTACGCAGAGAAGCACAACATCCAGATTGAGCGTCACGGTAAGAAAAAATCACCGTACTCCATGGATGCTAACTTGTTGCACATCTCTTATGAAGGCGGCGTATTAGAAGATACTTGGACCGAGCATGAAGAAGATATGTGGCGCTGGACTAACTCTCCAGAAAACGCACCGGATCAAGCGCAGTACATTGAACTGACTTACCGTAAAGGTGATATCACCGCGATTGATGGCGTCGATATGTCTCCAGCGACCGTGTTGGCTGAGCTGAACCGTATTGGTGGTATTCACGGTATTGGCCGTGTGGATATTGTAGAAAACCGTTATGTGGGTATGAAAGCTCGCGGTTGCTACGAAACCCCAGGCGGCACCATTATGCTCAAAGCCCACCGTGCCATTGAGTCCATCACTTTAGATCGTGAAGTGGCGCACCTTAAAGACAGCATGATGCCTAAGTACGCCGAGCTGATTTACAACGGCTACTGGTGGAGCCCAGAGCGTGCGATGTTGCAGAAAATGATTGATGCATCGCAAGAAAACGTTAACGGCGTGGTTCGTTTGAAACTTTACAAAGGTAATATCGTATTGATTGGCCGCAAATCAGACGACTCATTGTTTGATGCAGCCATCGCTACCTTTGAAGATGATGCTGGCGCATACGATCAAGCGGATGCGGCGGGCTTTATTAAGCTCAATGCTTTGCGTTTGCGTATTGCTGCGTCTAAAGGTCGTAGCTTGCTGTAAAACTAGAGAGCTTTAGCCTTCTAGATAAAAGCCACCCTCAGCGGTGGCTTTTTTATGGGGGATGCAACACTTTGCCGTTGTGCGGGACTTGTTGTGGCAAGAATATTCACAAGTCGTTATAGTGATTATCAGTTAGCCCTTGTTCAATGCGAACACGCGGTGGCTGACTCGATCCTGCGAAGATTTATCACAAGTCTACACCAGAGGAAATACAATGACTGATATAGATATTGGCATCAATAAAGAAAACAGAACACAGATTGCGGATGGCCTCAAACGACTTTTAGCTGATTCTTATACGCTATATTTACAAACCCATAATTTCCATTGGAATGTCACTGGGTCGCAATTTCGCGAACTGCACTTGATGTTTGAAGAGCATTACACTGAGTTAGCAGTCGCCGTTGATGATATTGCCGAGCGTATTCGCACCCTTGATGTACCGGCTCCAGGTACTTATAAAGAATTTGCTAAGCTCAGCTCCATTGAAGAAGTGGACGGTGTGCCAACCTCTGATGAGATGGTTAAGCTCTTAACCAAAGGTCATGAGCAAGTGATTAAGACTGCGCGCGAGGTGTTGAAAACAGCACAAGATGCCAATGATGAATCCACGGCATCCTTGGTCTCTGACCGTATGCGTATTCATGAAAAAACAGCTTGGATGCTCAGAGCGACCCAGCAAAGATAAGCCCGATAGCAGTAATACATTGTTGCGCAGTTTTATATGACTGCGACTCAGCATAGGTGAGAGTAGTCAGTAGAGCACATATACAATGTACAACTCAGTACAGCTTTTAATTCTGTATTGCGCTACTGTCTAAACTCCATCAAACCAGTCGAAGTACTCATGGGGCGCCATATTGCGTTGCTCTGTGAGTACTTTTTTAATGGCTGTGCTAAAAATTAATAATCAGAGTACTATGCAGCGCCGAGCCTGTGGTTACGGCTGTATAGGTTATTTGTATAATATTCGAGAGGGTCATTTGATGAGACTTTTACATACGATGCTACGTGTGGGCGATCTGGATGCTTCGATTGCTTTTTATACTGAAGTATTGGGCATGCAACTGTTGCGTCGTCGTGATTATCCAGAAGGTAAATTCACTTTGGCTTTCGTCGGTTACGGTGATGAGGCCAGCAACAGTGTGATTGAGTTGACCCATAATTGGGATGTTAAACAATACGATTTAGGTGACGGTTACGGTCATATCGCGCTAGAAGTGGCGGATGTGTATCAAGCCTGTGACGATATTCGTGCGCGTGGTGGTAAAATTACTCGCGAACCAGGACCTATGCTGCACGGTTCAAGTATTTTAGCTTTTGTGGAAGACCCCGATGGCTATAAAATTGAGCTCTTATCGCCTAAGCGTGCAGATTAAATCTACTAGTGTGCAGGTTGTGTGCGCTAGCCTACACAACCTATCTATAGTGAGCCTTGACTCAACTGTTATTACTTGTGGCCGCCCAATCAATAAGGATATGAATGAGAACTATCTTTCAATATTTTGTAAATGCCGCTGCGGCTTACTTAATATGTATCGTAGCTGTGCTCATTATGGTGGTAACTGGCTATGTGAATGACGTAGCATTTGCAACTGCGCTACAGTTGGATGGGTTTCAGGCCAGTTATGAATTGGCGTTTGGCTTAGTTAATTTTACCTTAGCCGCGTTGCTTTTTTTACGCAGTAAAAGAGTCCAAAGTCGTTTATTGCTGTGGCTTGGAGTGGCTTTTTTTCTGCTTGGAATACGCGAGTTAACCTGTGTTTTAGCAGTGAATGTCCAAGCATTTATTATGCTAAAACATCTATACAGTGTGGTTGCTTATGCTTTTATTTGTAGAGCAGTGTTTGTTGGTTTGCAAAGCTATGAGCATAATCGACACGCTTTAAAAGCTTCGCAAAAAGAAATCAATGAGTTAAAAATGGCGCTGGATGCCCATGCCATTGTTGCGGTAACAGACTCGCGCGGAGTGATTACTCGCGTCAATGATAAATTCTGTACTATTTCTCGGTATCCACGTGAAGACTTGATTGGTCGCACGCATAAAGTTATTAACTCCGGTCACCATCCTAAAGAGTTTTTTACCGATCTGTGGAGTACCATTACTCGCGGTGAGGTGTGGAATGGTGAAGTGTGCAATAGAGCTAAAGATGGCTCTTTGTATTGGGTGCAATCAACCATCGTACCTTTCTTTGGTAAGGATGGTAAGCCGGATCAGTATGTAGCGATTCGTGCCGATATTACTTCTAGAAAAGAAGCTGAGGCAGAAGCTCAGCGTATGGCTTTGCATGATGCCCTGACCGGTTTACCCAATCGCCGCCTGATGAATGATCGCCTGATTAAAACCATTCAAAGTAAAGAACGCTACCCAGGCTTTGGTGCGGTGTTGCTGATGGATTTGGATCACTTTAAGGAAGTGAACGATACCTTGGGCCATGCTTTGGGGGATGAGTTGCTGAGAAAAATTGCTCAGCGCCTGACGGACTGCGTGCGCAAAGTCGATACTGTCGCGCGACTGGGCGGCGATGAGTTTGTGATTATCTTAGACAAAGTGGGCTTTGATTCAGCTTCGGCCATTGCTAATACTAAACAAATTGGTGAGAAAATTCGCAATGCATTAGCTGAGCCTTACCAGCTCGGCACGCATCAGTTAAATGTCACCCCAAGCTTAGGTGTGGTGCTATTTGAAGATTTTGATGATGATTCTGAAGAGCTGATCAAACAAGCGGATATTGCCTTATATAGCGCTAAAGAGTCTGGCCGTAATCAGCTGTGCTTTTTTGAAGCTGCTTTGCAGGAAGAGACCAATCAACGCGCTATGATTCTGCAAGACTTACGTAAGGTGCTTGAGCGCGATGAGTTGGTGCTATTTTACCAGCCGGTGGTGAATACAGAGCAAGATATTCTGGGTTTTGAAGCCTTAGTGCGTTGGTTTCATCCTGTGCAAGGAGTGGTTTCTCCGGTGAGTTTTATTCCATTGGCTGAGCAGAGTGGGCTGATTATCCCTATTGGCGTATGGATTTTAGAAACAGCTTGCGCACAGCTGGCGCAGTGGAATATGCGACCAGAGCGTGCGCATTGGACTATGGCGGTCAACGTCAGTGCGCGTCAGTTTAACCAACCAGGATTTGCTGAGCAGGTACAAAAGGTATTGCAGCGTACTGGTGCACGAGCCGATCGCTTGCGCCTTGAACTGACCGAAAGTATGTTGCATGACAATATCGAAAGCACCATTGTGAAAATGGAAACCTTACGTCAATTAGGCATCAGATTTTCGCTGGATGATTTTGGGACCGGCTATTCATCTTTGAGTTACTTAAAGATGTTGCCACTTGATCAGTTGAAAATTGATAAATCCTTTGTCGATGATATTTTTGATGACCCCAGTCACGCTGCCATTGCTCGTACTATTATGGCGCTGGCCAAGAGCTTGGATCTGAATGTTGTGGCCGAAGGTGTGGAGACGCAACAACAACTAGATTGGCTGTTAGCAAATGGCTGTAAAGCCTTTCAAGGCTATTTTTTCAGTCATCCACTGCCCATCAATGAGGTGGAGGCAAGGTTGTTAGCGAACGAGCAGGCTGCTCAGTAGCACAGTGGCACTGTAAGCAAGATAACAAAAATCAGATAAAAAACGGGCGCCTGCATTAGCAGAGCGCCCGTTTTTGTGTGCAGCAGTGGGTTATTGTTTACTTAACTGCTCATCGGTATAACCGCCACCGAGGGCTTTATACAGATTGATTTCACTGACCAGCTGCGCAAACTGCGTGGTGATGCGCTTTTGCTTAGCATCAAAGAGTAAGCGCTGTGCATCCAGTACAGTCAGTTGATCGTCAATACCTTCACTGTAGCGACGATCAGCTAACAAATAATAATCCACACTGGATTTCACCAGTTCATCACTGGCAGTCAGTTGCTGTTTATAGGTCGTGCGTTCGATTAGACCATCAGCCACTTCTTGGAAAGCGGTTTGAATGGTTTTCTCATAACGTGCGACATGGATATCTTTCTGAATTTCGCTGTAATCCAAGTTGGCACGTAAACGACCGGCATTAAAAATTGGAATATTAATGCTTGGCATAAACAACCATGAGCCACTGCCGCCATCAAATAAGCCTGATAAATCAGGGCTTAAGCTACCCGCATTCGCGGTGAGGCTGATGCTGGGGAAGAAGGCCGCGCGTGCTGCACCAATGTTAGCGTTAGCTGCTTTAAGCTCATGCTCGGCACGCAAGATGTCAGGGCGACGTTGCAGTAAATGTGCTGGTAAGCCCACGGGCAAGTCAGCAAACTTAAAGTGGCTTAAAGGTACGGCACTGGCAATGTTAGCGCTTGGCTTGGCTCCGAGCAGCAGATTCAGAGCGTTACGGCTTTGTACGCTTTGACGCTCAAACTGCGCCAAGCTGACCTTGGCGCCATTGACTGCAGTGCGCGCTTGTTGCAGCTCAAGTGAGGTGGCAACGCCTGCGTTATAGCGGCGCTCGACCAATTCTAAGCTGTCTTGATAGGTGGCTAGAGTGTCACGCACTAAGGAGAGTGTTTCTTGGTCGGCTTGTAGACTCAGCCAAGCAGTCGCAACGCTGGAGATTAAGCTCAATTGGGTACTTCGTTGTGCTTGTGCGCTGGCAAAGTAGGTTTCCAGTGCTTGATCGCGCAAGCTGCCTAAGCGCCCAAAAAAGTCCAATTCCCACGCCGTAGTGCCCAAGTTTGCTGAGTATTGGCTATTGATGGTTGAGCCTCCAGCCGGGTTCATGCTGCCTGGAATGCGTTGACGGTTTGCACCGCCACCTGCATCCAGCGCTGGGAATAATGCACTGCGCTGAATACGGTATTGTGCACGGAACGCATCCACATTTAACGCGGCAATACGCAGGTCGCGGTTATTGTCCAGCGCTGTGCTGATCAACGACTGCAGCACAGGATCTTGGAAAAATTCACGCCACTGGGGTAGAGCAGCGAGACTGCTTTGTGCGTCTGCATTCTGCCATTGCTCAGCAACGGGAGCGCTAGGCTGCTCATACTTGGGTGCCAGTGAGCAACCTGTTAAAGCAGCCATAAGTGCAGCGGCTAGAGCGGTATGTTTCATTGGCCCTTCTCCTGTTTGTCAGCGGCTGATTTAAACAGCGAACTGACCAATACGTAAAACAATGGCACAAAGAAAATAGCCAATACCATCGCCGATAACATGCCACCAATCACGCCTGTACCAATGGCGTGCTTACTGCCCGCACCTGCACCGGTTGAGATCGCAAGTGGTATCACACCCAGAATAAATGCCAGTGAAGTCATAATGATCGGACGTAAACGAATACGGCATGCTTCAACTGCCGCCGCCGCTAAGCTCATGCCACCTTCGTGCAAGGACTTCGCAAACTCCACAATCAAAATGGCGTTACGTGCCGATAAACCAATGGTGGTCAACAAACCAATTTGGAAGTAGACATCATTGGATAAGCCGCGACCGTAAGTGGCCAGCAGTGCACCAATAATACCCAGTGGTACCACCAGCATCACTGAGAAGGGCACTGACCAGCTTTCATACATGGCTGCTAAGCATAAGAACACCACCAATAAAGACAGCGCATACAGAGCAGGGGCTTGGTCACCCGAGAGGCGTTCCTCATAGGATAAACCGGTCCATGCCATACCTATACCTGTGGGCAATTGCTTGGCGATTTCTTCTACGGCAGCCATCGCGTCACCTGAGCTGTAACCCGGTGCTGCGCTACCCAAAACTTCCATGGCTGGCACACCGTTATAGCGTGACAGTTTAGGTGAGCCATAGGTCCATTCGCCGCGCGCAAAACTATCGAAGGGGATCATTTCACCTTTGTTATTACGCACATACCATTTGGCTAAGTCTTCAGGGTTCATGCGCGCATCAGCTTCAGCTTGCATAAAGACTTTCTTCACGCGACCGCGGTCAATAAAGTCATTTACATAGCTACTACCCCACGCAGTGGAGAGCGTTTGGTTGATGGCAGCTAACGATAAGCCCATGGAGCTAGCTTTTTCGTCATCTATAATCAACTGATATTGCGGTTCATCACGTAAACCGTTGGCACGCACCTGGGTTAAGCGCGGGTCTTCATTGGCCATTTTCACAAACTGATCACGAGCGCTGTTAAGGGCGTCATGACCGACACCGGCACGGTCTTGCAAGAACATATTAAAGCCCGTGGCGTTACCCAGTTCCATCACCGCAGGCGGGGCAAAGGCAAAGACCATGGCATCGCGGAAGGAGAAGAACTTCATTTGCGCACGTTGCGCTAGAGAGAAGACGCTTTGATGTTCTTGAGTGCGCTCATCCCAGGGCTTGAGACCGATAAAGGCCATACCAGAGTTTTGACCACGGCCGGCAAAGTTAAAGCCGGTAATGGCAAACACAGAGCGCACGGTGTCGGCTTCTTCAGTGAGTAAGTATTCACGCATTTGGCTGATAACATCATAGGTACGCTCAGCCGTGGAGCCGGCGGGTGTTTGCACCTGTGCAAAGATCACGCCTTGATCCTCTTCAGGTAAGAAAGAGGTGGGGATCTGAGTGAACATCCAGCCCATAATGGCGATGATGATCGTATACATAATCAAGTAAGGCGTTTTGCGGCGAATCATCGCTGCGACGCCTTTCTCGTACTTATTCACGCCTTTTTGGAAAGTGCGGTTAAACCAGCCAAAGAAACCACGCTTCTCTAAATTGCCACCTTTAGGGATGGGCTTGAGCATGGTCACGCACAGCGCTGGAGTAAAGATTAGGGCGACCAGAACCGACAGCACCATCGCCGAGACAATAGTCACCGAGAACTGCTTATAAATCGCACCGGTTGAACCTTCAAAGAAGGCCATAGGGACAAATACCGCAGAGAGCACCAGACCAATACCGACCAGTGCACCTTGGATTTGACCCATGGATTTGCGCGTGGCCTCTAAAGGCGAGAGGCCTTCTTCTTCCATCACGCGCTCGACGTTTTCCACAACAACGATGGCATCATCCACCAGCAAGCCGATCGAGAGCACCATGGCGAACATGGTCAGGGTGTTAATGCTATAACCAAAGGCTGCCAAGATACCAAAAGTACCCAAAATCACGACTGGCACAGCCAGAGCCGGAATCAAGGTGGCGCGTAAGTTTTGCATAAACAAGTACATGACCAAGAACACCAGCACGATGGCTTCAGCGAGCGTGTGTACTACACCTTCAATAGACGCTGAAATCACTGGCGTGGTGTCGTAAGGGTAAACAATTTTCATCCCTTCAGGGAAAAACGGCTCTAACTCAGCCAGTGTGGCCCGCACGGCACGGGCAGTATCCAGGGCATTCGCGCCGGTGGCCAGTTTAATACCAATACCTGTTGCAGATTTGCCATTAAACTCAGCGCTAATACTGTAGTTCTCACCACCCAACTCAACGCGAGCAACATCTTTGAGGCGCACTTGAGCACCGTCTTCATTTACTTTTAGCAGAATGTTTTCAAACTGCTCAGGTGTTTCAAAACGGGTTTTGCCAATAATAGTGGCAGTCAGTTGCTGGTTAGGTGAGGCGGGTAGGCCACCCAGTTGACCAGATGACACTTGCACGTTTTGCTCACGAATCGCATCGGCGACGTCGCCAGGTGTCATGGCAAAGTTAGTGAGCTTGAGTGGATCCAGCCAGATGCGCATGGCGTACTGCGCACCAAAAATCTGGAAGTCACCCACACCTTGCGTACGTGAAATCGGGTCTTGAATATTCGATATGGTGTAGTCAGCCAGGTCATACCTGTTCATGCTGCCGTCTTCGGAAATAATCCCGACCACCATTAAGAAGTTTGTAGCAGACTTTGTAACGCGAATACCTTGTTGCTGTACTTCTTGTGGTAACAGTGGTGTGGCCAGTTGCAATTTGTTTTGCACCTGCACTTGAGCGATATCTGGATCGACATCTTGCTCAAAAGTGATAGTAATGCTCATGCTACCGTCGGAGTTACTGTCCGAAGAGATATAGCGTAAGCCATCAATACCGTTCATCTTCTGCTCAATCACTTGCACTACGGTATCTTGCACTGTTTGTGCTGAAGCGCCTGGGTAACTGACTGAAATACCTACAGCAGGTGGTGCAATACTGGGGTATTGATTCACCGGCAATTTAAGAATTGCAAGACCACCAATCAGCATAATTACTAAGGCTAATACCCAAGCAAAAATGGGGCGGTCGATAAAAAAGTTCGACATGAAAAGAATCCCTTATTGAGCTTGTTTGACAGCGTTTTCTGGTTTTGCAGAGCTCGATGTTGGCGTTTTAATATTGCCAGCAGGATAGGTTTCAACGCTCATGCCCGGACGAATAAACTGCAGGCCTTCGGTAATGATGCGGTCACCCTCTTTTAAACCTTCAGTGACTAACCAGCGATCCTCCACAGTGCGCTCGGCTTTAATAGCACGCACTTCAACCGTGTTATCTTCTTTGAGTACCATGGCTGTCGGCTGGCCCTTCGGGTTGCGGGTAATGCCTTGTTGTGGTGCTAAAATAGCTTGGCTTTGGATCCCGCTAATTAAACTGGCATGCACAAACATACCCGGTAATAAGCTGCCGTCTGGGTTAGGGAACACTGCACGTAAAGTCACTGAACCAGTGCTGGCGTCCACTGAGACTTCAGAAAACTCCAAGGTAC
>RRZU011624021.1_pt1 | contig 26561 bp, 24 predicted proteins | sample 2165561 | NCBI WGS metagenome assembly RRZU01 (sample SAMN10456909, study PRJNA506462) | wastewater metagenome | isolation source: wastewater sludge | place: USA: Moscow, Idaho | reverse complement strand
ATGTGGCAACGAACACCAGAAATAAAATAATGGTAAACAGAATAGAACTGAATGCCATAAATGATACTGATTCTGCCAAGTATTGATTTGCTTCCGGAAAATAAGCCCTTACAAAGTTCATTTTTGGGTTGTAATCATTAGGGAACAGAAGTTGTGAATAGTAAAAGTTGTTGTTTGTTTTTGGAAAATTGGTAGAATGATAGACTTCTTTTCCTGTATAATCAATTAGTGCGATGTAAAAAGGAGTATTTATACCATTGTTTTCAAGCTCTTTTTTTAATTCTTCCTCCATGTGCTTGAAATTAACTCGTTTCTCGATGGGCTTTTCAGTTGATTCTTTGAGCCATCGCATGGCAATATCGTTTAATACTATTTTCTTGCGTGCATAATTTTGCTTCAATCTGTTTTGGAGATTTTCCGAAACTTCCTGTACGGTATTTGTTTTACCTGCTGAAGAAATAGAAATGCGGTGATGTATAGTAGTTGTATTGCTATTTTTGCCATCAGAAATACTAAATATGCTAGAAGTTTCGAGCACCTCTTCTTTGATGAGGCTTTCTTTATTTTGTTTTTCCTCTTTGCTTAAGGCGTCATTAAGATAGGAGAGTGTTTCTTCTTCTTCGAGAGTTCTGCTTAGTTGGTATAAACTGCGTTTAACAGCCTCGTTAAAGTGCTGTTGGCGCATATCCAAAAAAGACCCAAGGTAATTGAGCTGCAAAAACAATAACCCAAAAAATGTTATTGCCATTAATATCGATAATAAAACGATAGAGCGTTTCTTCATATCTCGTTTTTATATAAAAACAAAGATATGATTTTAACATTTGAAATGGTGTTTTCGTTAGTATGATTTAACATTTGACCTCTTTTTGTTTTTCAGAGGGAGTTTTTTAGAATAAAAATGTTAAATTTTTACGGGAGATGTTCATTATCAAGGCTGTACCTTTCTTTCCGTTCTCTTTATGTCTTTGAGTTTTCCTTGAAAGATTTCATATTTTCTGTACTCACACTCGATGGAGCCATTTAATAGGGCGTATTTTTTGGTGGGCTTTAGTCCAATTTTATCGAATCCTTCTTTGTTGGAGCTAATGATCCAAGCTTCAACGCCGGCATAATGGTGTTTTAAGCGTTCTCCGATTTCTCCATAAAAATCAATTACATCTCTTCCCCCCATTCTTTCACCATAAGGAGGATTGGTAATTATAATGGTCTTTTCTGTAGGAGCTTCTAAGTCGATAAAAGAAGCTTTTTGCAATGAAATATATTTGCTGAAACCTGCATTTTTGATGTTTTGTTCAGCTATTTTAATGGCTTGTTGAGAAATGTCTGAACCATAAATTTTGTGTGCGAAAGGTTTTTCGCAACTATCATCGTTATAAATTTTGTCAAAAAGTTCGCTGTCAAAATCTTTCCATTTTTCGAAAGCAAATTCTTTTCGGAAAACTCCGGGAGGAATGTTAAGAGCAATCATCGCTGCCTCAATTAGTAATGTGCCTGAACCGCACATGGGATCCAAAAAATCGCATTGCCCATGCCATCCCGAAAGCATGATTAACCCTGCAGCAAGAACCTCACTGATTGGTGCTTCGGTTTGAACGGAACGGTAACCGCGTTTATGTAGCGATTCCCCTGAACTATCCAATGAAATTGAACAATCGTTGTGTGAAATATGGATGTTAATGTATAAATCGGGATTTGTCAAACTGATGGATGGGCGATTTTGACATTTTTCGTTGAAATAATCTACAATCGCGTCTTTTACTTTATATGTAACAAATTTTGAATGGGTAAATGTTTCGGAATAAACTACCGAGTCAATTAAAAAGGTGCTTTTTACATCCATAAATTTATCCCAATCCATTTTCCTGACTTCATCATAGATTTCTTCCGGATTTTTGGCTTTGAATGTTTTAATAGGTTTTAAAATGCGGATTGCTGTTCGGCAATGTAGGTTTGCTTTATAAAGGGTTTCGTTCGTTCCCGAGAAAGATACTCCACGACGTTCTTTTACAATATCAGTAGCCCCTATTTGTTGCAATTCGGTTGCTAACACATCTTCTAATCCTTGTAAAGTTTTTGCCACAATTTTGAAAGAAGTTTTCATTAGTATAGATGTCAATTGGTTATTTGATTGGTTTAAAATGAACACAAAAAACTGCCTTTGCCAAAAGATTGTCAAAGCGTTGCAAAGATAGAAAAAAATAGAGAATAGAGACTACTTGTCGGAGGGTATTCGAAGAATGGTTTTATAATTGCCCCGTCTCGATTAGGAATATAATTCGTTCTATCATAGCATCTTCTTCTTTGTCTTCGTTAAAATCAGTTTTTAAATTTGCCCCGAAAACTGTTGCGACACCTTGCCAAAAGAATGCCTCAAATCCACCTCGATATTCCCGAATCAATTCGTATGAGTTTTTATTACACTCTCTATCAATAAGTTTGATGAGTAGTCTGCCCTGAGAGAATGTCATCTTTCTGAGAGAAGGTTCAAATCGGTGAAAAAGAGCCTTTTCATATGCTTGCATATAATCTTTCTTGTCTTTTTTGGTCGGCAAGTTTTTCATCAGAGTGTTTACTCGATTTAGTTCTGAACCCGCTAATTTGGCATAAGGAAGGACTTTTTTTATGTCACGGACCAGTTTGTTGAATTTTTTTGCTTGTCTTTTGCTTTTGAATCCTCCAAGAATAAGCACTTCTTGCAAATCTACCTGAGGAATAGTATCTTGACCTTCAATAATGTATGGTACCTTATATCCTTTGAGAGCAACATCATATACTTGTGCCTGCAAACTCCCCCCAAGGGCAAGTAACATACAGAAACAAACAATCAATATGTGAAATAAATGTTTCATTTTTTGTGTCTTACAACTTTGTTTTGAGGCAAAAACCGTGCCTTTTTTTTCTGTCATAAAACCGCTGCAAAAGTAAGAGTTTTATGACAGAAAAATGGTTAGTGTATTTGAGATTAATAATCCTTAACATTATCTTTGCAACTTTATTAAAAAAAGCGATTCTTTTTTGCATGAAGAAAATATTTGCAATAGTTTGTTGTTTGTTCTTTTCGTTTTTGGTACAAGCTACTCAGTTCGGTTCCTTTATCAATCCTAAAAGCGCAGCTTTGGGAAATAGCATTACAGCACTTACTGATAATTTATATAGCTCTTCTAATCAGGCAGTTTTTGGTCTTTCAGATTTTCCTGCATTGAATATGGAATACGAAAATCAGTTCTGTGTTTCGGAATTAAGTTTGCTGAATGCCGGATTTTCATTGCCAACTCGTTGGTTTAATGTCGGCTTTTCTTGTTCTTTTTTTGGTTTTTCCGAGTACAACGAGTCTTCTTTTGGACTTCAGTTTTCCCGCAAACTCTCGCCCTATTTTTCGTTAGGAGCTGAGGTCGATTATGTTTCAGTGCTTTTTTCTCCTCAAGAATGCGGCAGTGCCTTTTTGCCTCAAATTGGTTTTCTTGTGTTTCCCACAAAAAATCTTACAATAGGCTTTCATTCTTATAATTTTACTTTGTCGAGTATCTCAACAGTTTATCAACATGAATCTTTGCCTTCTGTTTTTTCTTTAGGATTACAATATCAAATAGACCAATCGTTGTTAGTTATAACTGAAGTATCCAAAAACTTAGTTGAAAATGCCTCTTTTTCGGCTGGAGTAGAGTATGTTGTCGTAAAGGAACTTTCTTTACGAGCCGGATTTTTCGCGAAAGAAACTATTTTGCCTTCTTTTGGTCTCGGTTTGCATGTTGGAAATTTTTCTTTTGATTTAGGAATGCAATATCATTCAACTCTCGGCGTAAATTCTTCTGCAGGGGTAATCTATTCTTTTTTACACAAGAAGTAAAGAAATGAAGAATTGTTGCATTTGGTTGTTCCTATTCATTTTCCTTTTGATGCCGATTGTCTCTTTTGGTCAAAAAGTTGATAGCATGATAAATTTAATCATGGAGAGGGTAGTTGATGATGATGATAACGTTAACAGAGAAGATTTATACGAAGAGTTGTTGCACTTTTCGGAGAATCCCCTAAATATTAATACTTGTCAGCGAGAAGATTTGGAAAAATTATTTTTTCTCAGTTTATCTCAAATAGAAAATTTACAGTATTATCTTTACTCCTATGGACCAATCTACAGCGTGTATGAATTGCAATTGGTGGAGGGTTTTAATGCCGAAACAATTAGTTTTTTGTTGCCATTTGTATTTGTTGGTGAAATGGGAGAAAAGAAAGGTCAATTTGTTTTACAAAAGGAATTAGAAAATGGAAAACATCAAATTTTGTCTCGTGCAGATGTTACGTTTCAACAAAAGGAAGGCTATGCTCCTATTAGTAAAACAGAATTAGAAGAAAATCCTGATAAACGATATCTCGGCAGTCCTTTGTATTCGTATCTCAAATACCGTTTCTATTCAAGTAATCTTTCTTGTGGAGTATCAATGGAAAAAGATGCTGGAGAACCTTTCGATTGGAATTATAATAAAGGATTTGATTTTTACTCTGCTCATGTTTTCGTTTCCAATTTGTGGCATTTCAAGCATTTGATCATAGGAGATTATAAACTTAATTTCGGACAAGGATTGGTATTCCATTCTGACAATAGTTATGGAAAATCCAACTTGCTCGGCTTAGCTTTTACCAAGAATGAAATTTCAAAAAGCGCTTCTACCAATGAATATGGCTTTTTCAGAGGATTTGCCAATACTCTACAAGTAAGCAAATTGAATATAACGACATTTGTTTCGTCCAAAAAGGTGGATGCAACATTGAGTGATTTAGAAGGGGAAGAAACAGAAATTTCAACCATAAAATCAGACGGTTATCATCGAATTGTCAGTGATTTTGAAAAGAAAGGAAAGGTTAATGAACTTATTTTTGGAGCCAATGTAAATTATACTACTCCTTTTTGTAAGATTGGATTTTCTGGAGAAAGGTATTCTCTTAGTGAATTCTTTTTGCCGGAAGTTAAACCTTATAATTTGTATGGATTCAATGGAAAAAGTCACTGGAATATAGGCTCTGATTATCGTTTCCGCCTATATGGTTTTAATTTTGCCGGAGAGGTCGCCATAGACAGAAACAATGCTTTTGCTCAAGTGCATAATGTAAGTTTTCAGCCAATTTCGCGTTTGGGCTTGTCCGCTCTGTATCGCAATTATTCTCCTAAGTATTACGCACCCATAGGTAATGCTTTTGGAGAAAATGGGAGTGTTAATAACGAAACAGGACTCTTCTTAGGGATGAATTTTCTGCCCGTGAAAAGGTGGAAACTAAACGGATATGTTGATGTTTTTTCTTTCCCTTGGCTTAAATATTTGGTTAATAAGCCATCGCAAGGGTATATCGGATTTGTTCAAGCAGATCATACGCTATCTTCTCGGAGTAGTTTGTTTATTCGTTACAAAATTGAGTCAAGAGAAAAAAATGAGACAGAAAGTAGCGAACCGACTTCGGCAGTATATTCATGTAATAAACAAGAAATTAAGGTGCAATTTGATGCTAAAATATCATCTAATTGTTCGATAAAATCAGGTATAAATGCCAATGAGGTTTCTGTTCATAATCAAAAAGAAACTTGTGGGTTGCTTCTTTATCAAGATTTTACTTACCAAATTACCAAGATGCATGTAACGCTCAATATGCGGTATGCCTTTTTTGATGCCCAAGATTACAACAATAGATTGTATGCTTTTGAAACAGATGTGCTTTATGCCTATTCCGTTCCGATGTATTACGGACAAGGTTCTCGATATTACTTAAATGTGTGTTATGCTCCAACAAAGAATCTTAATTTCTATTTGAAATTAGCAGAAACAATTTACTCCAATAAAGACGAAATAGGGACAGGCTTGGAGACCATTGAAGGCAACAAAAAAACTGATATGCGATTATTTGTCAGTTGGAAATTTTAAATTTTCTGAAAAAGAATTGTATAGTTGAAAAAAAACGTAACTTTAGAGTTGTCTAACGACTTGTAATATTTTTGTATAAAATAAAGAGAAACAATTATGGAACAAAAAGAAAAGAAATCAATACATTACTATATGCGAGGATTACATCGCGACATCGGATTTTTTCTAATCGGATTAACCCTAATTTATAGTATTAGCGGTGTTCTTCTTATATATCGGGATACGGATTTTTTGAAACATCAAAAATTGATTGAAAAGAAATTGTCTCCAAATATAGAAGCCTCTCAACTCGGAGGAATATTACATATGAGGGACTTTAAATTTATTAAAAGCGAAGGAGCTGTTGTTTACTTTAACAAAGGAACATACAATACTGCAACAGGTGTTGTTAAATATACGTCGCAAGAACTTCCTGCATGGTTAAGTGTGTTTAATAATTTACATAAATCTTCCAGTAAAGATTCAGTGCATCTGTTTGCCACTATTTATGGCATATTACTGTTGTTTTTGGCAATTTCCTCCCTCTTTATTTTTAAGCCTAAAACCAAAATGTTTTACAGGGGTGTTTTACTTGCAATGGCAGGACTTGTGTTTGCAACCATTTTGTTATTGTTATAAGAAAAGAAAGCCAACTTTTTGTTTTGTCCGTTTGAGACTGTTTTCTTTTTCTTGAAAATCCTATAATGGTGATATCCAAAGACTAAAAACATTTCTTCAAGTTCTTTTAAAGAAATACTTTTTATACCTTTGTGTCTTGTCTAAAAGATATGATTATGGTACGCAAATTTGATTTTATCGTTATCGGTAGTGGTATTGCGGGAATGAGTTTTGCTTTAAAAGTAGCCCATAAAGGTAAGGTCGCAATATTGTGTAAAACGTTGTTAGAAGAAGCAAATACTAACTTGGCACAAGGAGGTATTGCTTCAGTAACCAAACAGACAGACGATTTTGAAAAACATATACAAGATACGCTTATTGCCGGAGATGGTTTGTGTGACATAAATGCTGTTCGAAAGGTTGTCGAAGAGGCTCCCGCTCAAATAGCTGAGTTAGTGAAGTGGGGTGTCTTGTTTGATAAAGATGCACAAGGAGGATTTGATTTGCACCGTGAAGGAGGTCATTCAGAATTCCGTATTTTGCACCATAAAGATAATACCGGAGCGGAAATCCAAAAGAGTTTGGTTGCTGAAATAAAAAGACATCCTAATATCGAGGTTTTTGAAAACCATTTTGCCGTAGAAATTATTACGCAGCACCATCTAGGTATGTTGGTAAAACATACAACTCCCGATATAGAGTGCTACGGAGCCTATGTGCTCAATCAAAATACCCATCATGTACATACTTTCTTGTCAAAAGTAACCTTGATGGCGACGGGAGGAATCGGTAATATTTATGAAAAAACAACCAATCCGAGCATTGCTACTGGCGATGGAATTGCTATGGTTTACCGTGCCAAAGGAATTGTCGATAACATGGAATTTGTCCAATTTCATCCAACATCATTGTATAACCCGAATGAACGGCCCTCTTTCTTGATTACCGAGGCCATGCGTGGCTACGGAGGAGAACTGTTAACACATAAAGGCATTCCTTTTATGAAGAAGTATGATAAAAGAGGCTCGTTAGCCCCCAGAGATATTGTGGCTCGTGCAATAGACTGCGAAATGAAAGCTTCAGGACATGATTTTGTCTACCTTGATGTTACTCACAAGGATGCTGAAGAAACCAAAGAACATTTCCCAAATATCTATCAAAAATGTTTAAGTCTTGGCATTGATATTACCAAAGATTATATTCCTGTTGTGCCTGCAGCACACTATTTGTGTGGCGGTATTAAAGTCGATTTGAACGCCCATTCCAGTATTAAAAGTCTGTATGCGGTAGGAGAATGCTCTTGTACGGGTTTGCATGGAGCTAATCGGTTGGCTTCTAATTCGTTGATAGAAGCTATTGTGTATGCTGACGCAGCAGCCAAAGATGCTTTGAAAAGAATTGATAGGCTCACGTTTAATGATAAAGTGCCACTATGGAATGATGAAGGAACGACCTTGAACGAAGAAATGGTATTGATAACGCAAAGTGCCAAAGAAGTGGGACAGATTATGACTAACTATGTGGGAATTGTCCGTTCTGATTTACGTTTGCAACGAGCTTTTGATAGATTGGAAATTTTATATAAAGAAACAGAAGATTTATTTGATAGGTCAGTCCTAACTAAGGAAATATGTGAATTGAGAAATATCATCAATACCGGATATCTAGTTATCAAAATGGCAATGCAGCGTAAAGAAAGTAGAGGGCTGCATTACACACTTGATTATCCACACAAAATAGAATCTTAAATAAAGAATTCTATTCTTTATCTTTATTCCGAATTTCTACTCGTCTTATTTTTCCACTGATAGTTTTTGGTAATTCATCCACAAACTCTATAATACGAGGATATTTATATGGAGCCGTAATTTTTTTTACGTGGTCCTGAATTTCTTTTATCAAGTCTTCACCTGCTTTGTCTTTGTATTCCTTTGATAAAATAACGGTAGCTTTTACGACTTGTCCCCTAATTTCATCAGGAACACCTGTAATAGCACATTCTACAACAGCAGGGTGAGACATCAAAGCACTCTCTACTTCAAATGGTCCGATTCTATATCCTGAACTTTTGATAACATCGTCAGCTCTGCCCACAAACCAAAAATAACCGTCTTCATCTTTCCATGCCAAATCTCCTGTGTAATAAATATTATTTTCGTACGCTTCCCTGGTAAGTCTTTCATTACGATAATATCCTTTGAATAAGCCTACAGGATATTTCTTATCTGTACGGATAACGATTTGACCTTGCTCTCCTGCTTCTGCAGAGCGACCTTCAGGTGTGAGTAAGTCGATATCATAATGAGGACTTGGAAGTCCCATTGAACCGGGTTTTGGCGTTATCCATTTGGAGGTAAACAAAGAAACTGTGGTTTCGCTTTGTCCATATCCTTCTCTTAACTTAATGCCTGTAATTTTATAAAACTGTTCGTATACTGACGGATTTAACGCTTCTCCTGCAATGGTGCAATATTCTAAAGAAGATAAGTTGAATTTACTCATATCTTCTCGGATAAGAAACCTGAAAATAGTGGGAGGAGCACAAAGCGAGGTAATATGATACTTTTCTATCATACTGAGAATATCGTGCGGGTTAAATTTCTCATGGTCATACACGAAAACATTTGCTCCCACAATCCATTGTCCGTATAATTTTCCCCAAACGGCTTTTAACCAACCTGTATCGGCAATAGTCAAGTGAATACTGTCTTCGCGTAGGTTATGCCAATATTTTGCTGTAACAATGTGAGCCAAAGGATATACCGAATCCAACAATACCATTTTAGGGTCACCTGTTGTTCCTGAAGTGAAGCTGACAATAAGCGGATCATCATTTTTGGTAGGTTCTGTTGGACGAACAAAAGGTTTTGCCGTTTCTATTCCTTTGTGAAAATCTACCCATCCGTCCGGAATTATTGGTCCAACGGAAATAAGATGTTGAATACTTGGCGATTCTGAACGAGCATCGTTAATATGTTGTATAATAGGTTCTTCACCTACTGCAACAATAGCCTTGATGTCAGCTGCATTATTTCTGTAAACAATGTCTTTTTTTGTGAGGAGGTGTGTAGCAGGAATAATAACAGCACCTATTTTGTGCAAAGCAATAATAGTAAACCAAAATTCATAACGACGTTTCAATATTGCCATTACCATATCCCCTTTTTTTATTCCCAATGACTGGAAAAAGGAAGCGGTTTTATCTGATTGTTCTTTTATTTCCGCAAAAGAATACTGTTTGTGTTCTCCTTGGTCATTTGTCCACAAAAGGGCATTTTTATCAGGTTCGATTTTTGCCCATTCATCAACTATGTCGTATGCAAAATTGAAATGTTCAGGAACTTTGAGCTCGTAGTTTTTTTTGAAATCTTCAAAATCGGTAAATTCTGTTTGTTTTAAAAAACGTTCTATCATTGTATCTCTGTTTTTAAATAATAATAGCTAGGAATCGAGCCTTTTCATTGTCAAGAGCCTTCATGCCGTGTTGTTTTGTAGCATCAAAATAAATACTGTCTCCTTCTTCCAAAATAATCTCTTTACCGTCGATTTCAAGTAATAATTTCCCCCGAAGCATCAAATTAAATTCTTGTCCGGCATGTGAGTTAAGGCTGATAGGTTTGTCATTCGGTTCAACAGTAACAATGAACGGAGTAGATTTAGCATTTTTAAAACCGGATGCTAAGTCTTGGTATTTGTAAGCTTTAGAACGTTCTACAGAAACACCTTTTCCTTTTCTAGTAACAAAATAAGTGCTTACGTGAGCTTCTGCTCCCGAAATAAGTGCAGTAGGTTCAATGCCGAATATTTGTGCTATTTCACACAAAAATCCCACAGGAATATCTACCTTTCCACTTTCATATTGTTCATAATCGGTGGCAGAAACGTTGCACTTGACCGCAATTTCAGCGGGAGTTAAGCCAACAGACTCTCGTAAACCGACAAGTCGTTGTGCTATTTGTTCTATCATATGATTCAATTTTTGTTTAATTAAAGTTATTTTATCAAAGATGCCTTTAATCCTTTTATTACAGCGTTTGAAAATCCGTTGGCTTCCATTTCATTTAAGCCTTTAATAGTGATCCCTCCCGGTGTGGTTACTTTATCAATTTCTATTTCCGGGTGCGATTCGTTTTTCTCCAATAAATCTATGGCTCCGCGTAAGGTTTGCATCACTACTTCTTTTGCCACATTCGGATAGATTCCCATTTCTACGCCACCTTCCACTGCTGCTCTGATATAACGGAAGGCATAAGCTATGCCACAACTCGAAAGTGCCATGAAAGCATTGAGCTGACTTTCAGAAGCGACAAAAAAGGCTTTTCCCAATTCATTGAATACGCTAATAATGAAATTTTCTTGTTCTTTGTTAGCGTTACAAGAAACGATTGTGGAAACGCTTTGTAAAACATCAATGGCAATGTTTGGAATAATTCGGAATAGAGTGGGTTTACTGTTTTCTTTTTTTAGAAAAAGATTCAATTGCTCAAAAGATACTCCGGCTGCGATTGAAACAATGATTTGTTTATCGTAGTTTAAAACGTTTTTTATGTCGGCAACAATAGGCTCTACTAACCATGGCTTTACGGCAAAAAGAATTATGTCTGCATTTTTTACGGCATCCTTGTTTTCTTTTGTAGTTTGAATCTCGCTATTGAATGTTTTAATAGCTTGTAAGTTAACCTCAGAGATGTCGCTTACGATAATGTTTTTTGCAGAAAAAATACTCCCCTGAGATAAGCCTCTGGCGATAGCTCCTCCCATGTTTCCTGCACCAATAATGGCGATTGTTTTCATTTTAAGCAATTTTAAAAGTAGAGCATAAAAAGTATGCTTTACTTCAGGTTATGAAATTATCCTTTGTTTCCTTATGCTTTTGGAGCTAACGGAGCTGCTTGTACATAAGTACGCGTAGCAAGGTCTTTGTCCAGCATAAAAAGACCAAATCCGTTGTTGTCAATCATTTTAAGATTGTCAATCAGGGTTTGAGCATTTTCTTCTTCTTCAACTTGTTCGTCAATAAACCATTTCAACATACTTTGCGTAGCATAGTCATTTTCTTCTGTTGCTATTTTGTATAAGTTGTTGATCATCGCAGTTACTTTATTTTCGTGAGCTAAAGTGTCTTGAAAAGCTTTCAGTGGGGTATCCCAATTTGTTTCTACTGCATCAATAGGAGCCAAAAGGGCTTTTCCTCCGCGAGAAAGTATATGCTTTGTGAAGATTAAAGCATGATCTTGTTCTTCTTTAAACTGAACTTCGAACCAATTAGCAAATCCCTGATTGCCTTTTGCCGCAAAGTTGTTTGACATTGACAAATAAAGATAAGCAGACCATAATTCTGCATTGATTTGGGTGTTTAACGCATCTTGCATTCTTTTACTAATCATAGTTATTTATTTTAGTGTTGTGTTTATAGGTACAAAGTTAAAGTAATTCTCTTACAAACATTGTTTCAATCTGGAAATAAATTCTTTTGCTTCATCCAGTGTTAAACAAAGAGGAGGCAATAACCGAATTGTATTTGTTCCTGCCACACCTGTAAATACTTTCTTCTCAAACAAAAGTCGGGTACGAATCTCTTTGATCGGCTGTTCAAAGTCAAGTCCAATCATTAATCCACGACCACGAACTTCTTTTATTTCGGATATTTTCTTTAGTTCGTTCATAAGAAAATCGCCGACTTTTTTTGCATTCTCTATCAAGTTTTCTTTTTCAATAATTTCTAATACGGCAATAGCTCCGGCACAACCCAAATGATTACCTCCGAAAGTTGTACCCAATTGTCCATACACGGCTTTAAATGTTGGATTAATTAGTATTCCTGCCATCGGAAACCCATTGCAAATTCCTTTTGCTACAGTTATAATGTCAGCTTTGATTCCTGCGTATTGATGTGCAAAGAATTTTCCGCTACGTCCATATCCCGATTGTATTTCGTCAAGAATGAGCACGGTTTTTGTTTCTGTACAAATGTCACGAAGTTCTTGCATAAACTCGTCTTTGGGAACTTGAATTCCTCCAACACCCTGAATTCCTTCGATAATGACAGCACAATAGTCGCCTTTTTTTAGTTCTTCACGAACAGTTTGAATATCGTTTAATTCGACAAAAACGACTTCTATCCCTTGGTTGACAGGAGCTACATAGTTCAAGTTATCCGTTACGCGAACGGCAGCAGAAGTTCTACCATGAAAAGCTTTTTTAAATGAAAGCACTTTTTTCTTTCCTGTATGAAAAGACGCAAGTTTCAGAGCATTTTCATTTGCTTCTGCTCCCGAATTTATAAGAAATAAGAAATAGTCATCATATCCTGATGCTTTTCCTAATTTTTCGGCAAAGGATATTTGTAATCCGTTGATTACAGAATTGGAGTAGAAGCCTAATGTTGCTACCTGCTCACTAATGGCTTTTACATATGTCGGATGTGTATGTCCGACAGAAATTACAGCATGTCCACCGTATAAATCGAGGTACTCATTGCCTTTGCTGTCATATACTTTTGCTCCTTTTCCTTTAACAACTTCAATGGGGAATAAGGGATATACATCGAATAGTTTCATTTTGTTATAGTTTTTTTTCTTAGAAAGTTTTTCTTACGCTTTTTTAAAAAGCTACACTTTTTAAATTAAGTCCTGTTCTTTCTTCCAAGCCAAACATTAGGTTCATGTTTTGTACCGCCTGTCCTGAAGCCCCTTTTAGTAGGTTGTCTCCACAAGAAATAATGAGTAATTTATTCCCGTGTTTTTCCAAGTGAATGATACATTTATTTGTATTGACAACTTCTTTTAAGTCGGGATTTTTCTCTACCACAAAGGTAAAAGAAGCATCTTTGTAAAAGTCTGCATATATTTTCTTCACTTCTTCGAGAGTTAAATCACAGTCCGTATAACTTGAAGCGAAAATTCCTCTCGAAAAATTTCCCCTAACAGGAATGAAATTAATAGCTTTGTCAAAACCCTTTTGCAATTGTCTAACGGATTGTGTGATTTCTGCCAGATGCTGGTGCTCAAAAGCTTTATACACCGAAATGTTATTATTTCTCCAACTGAAATGAGATGTAGTACCCGGTTTTACACCTGCTCCAGTGGACCCTGTAATGGCATTAACATGTATTTCAGATTTTAGTAAACCGTTTGCTGCCAATGGTAACAATCCTAATTGAATCATCGTGGCAAAACATCCCGGATTGGCAATTTTGGTTGCTTTTTTAATACGGTCTTTATTTAATTCAGGTAAACCGTAAACAAAACCGTTGCTTTCATCACGGTAATCGGTTGATAAATCGATTATTTTTACGTTTTCGGGAACCAAATTTGCCTCTAAAAATTTCTTGCTGTCGCCATGACCTGAACAGAGGAACAATGCATCGATATTATTCAAGGGCAACTCATCGGTAAAAACTATTTCCGTTTCTCCGATTAAACCGCTATGAACTTCATATAATTTATTTCCGGCATTACTATTGCTATTTACAAAAGCTATATTCACTTTCGGGTGGTTGATTAATATACGTAGCAGTTCTCCTGCCGTGTATCCTGCCCCACCTATAATTCCAACATTAATCATTTTATGTCAAGATTTAAGAAAAATACCCTATTTGTCGAGAAAACTTTTATTTACAAATCACTTTAAAGACATCACTACCAACATGAACTAAATATATACCCGTTTGTGATACTCGAATTGTTTCGGTAGCCGATTGTACCGTTTTTTTTGCAAGTATCCGACCAAAAACGTCATATACGGAAAGAATAGCTCCTTGTTGTGCGTTTCTCACAACAACTTGTTTGTTATCTGCAAAGACAGAAACTCCACTTGCAGATTTTTCATTTTCAATTCCAGTCGGAGTATCACTAATTGAAACAGTTAAGGATAAATTTGCATAGAACGTATATCCTTCCATTATCGCAGGGAAGAAAGTGGCTGTTTTGCCTACAAAGTCAATGCTCCATCCGTAATAAAAATTAGGGATGGAAACAATATTTCCATTTTCCGTTTTTCCGGTTATAGTTACATCCAAAAGATTGGCTAATATTTCTTCTTCAGTAGCCCCTGAAGGAATATTTATTGTCATTTTGTCCGCGTCTAATGAAATAATGTAATTTGCCGTGTCTGTACTGTAAGTTGGTTCTTCAACATTCCACATCGTTAAGAAATACGGACCTTGACCGTCATGTGTATATCCTGATTCATAGGTTGTAGCAACAATATAGTAATCTTGTGCTTTTGTGGCTGTAAACTGAATGTATGAATCACCTTTTTGATAACCGATAGAACCGGAGTAACCATCATCGCTGCTGTATAATAGAACGTAATTATTTTCAATATCCTTTTGATACACGTAAAGAAATGCGTCTACAACGTGAGAGTTGTGTATTTCCAAACTTTCATTTGCATTTAAATTTATTTTGTGAGCATCTGCATAATAATATAATCCTGACTTTCGGAATCGACTATCTTCTCCTTCTACTAAACTTTGAGGGTTATCTCCAAAATTTCCGTGAAAAGTTAGAGGCAAGTTTGCATAATTAATAGCAGGAGCCGCATCAAGTAATTCTGAAATTGTTATCGATGGAATTTTGTAGATTACAGACAAAGAACAGTAATAGTAGGACGATATGTTAAAATTATCATCGGAAAGAAGCATGTAATAGGTACCCGCCGGAAGAGAAACCGAGTATCCATTCGCATAAACGCCATCAACAATAGCATTTGTCATTGCTTCACTGTCATAAATATAAATTGAAGGTTGCCAATCGTACGAACTATTGTTGGCATCGAAGACCAAAACAGTGTCTTGGCTTAGCGTGAATGAAAAGCCTTTCGCTTTTTTACCATCAGCCATTTTATATACAGAACCTGGCACAAATTTTACATCTTCATTATGGTATGGAATAGTAATGGGTGTGAATGCAAATGCCTCTATTGCGGTTTCTTCAACGGATATCCTATATTTAATTTCATTCATAATTTCGAAAGAACATTGTAACAATACTCGAATGTTTCCTGTAGATGTTGCCGTGTAAATTAGTTCTTTTCCTTGTTGAAATCCTATAGTCTTTTTTCCTCGGAAACATGACAACGAATCTCCGTTAAAACTTTTGTCATCTCCTTGAAAAGTACCGCTAGTCAGTAACGTGATAGCAGTTTTCAAATTACTCGAAACGTTTGAATAGACATCAAAATTAAATTTGTAAGACTTTCCACTTTCCACTGCCATTGTATAACCAACTGCATAGCCTTCTTCATTGGGTGCGATGACAAGGTCATTTGTCGTTTTGTCAATAGTTCCGAATTTTTTTGAAACACTTAGTTCATTCGAATAGTCAGCCTCTGTATAGGCAATTTTGGGCTTGTATGCAGAAACATCCAATGAATATGTTATACCGGTATAACTAGAAAGGATGAACAAATAATATGTGCCGGCCGTTAGTTTTAACGATACATAGGGACAATCTCCCTGGTAAAATTCTTTGATAAGACTTCCCGATGATAGCACCGCATTATTTGATAAAAAGGCACCAAAATTTTGATCAAAATTTATGGTTAGGGCAGTATCTTGTGCAAGAGTAAATTTGTAGGCAACACATGGATACGTGTTTTTTCCCGTCCAAAAATCAACGATTAAAGAATCTGAATTTGTTGGAAAATTAAGACTTGTGCCCGAAAAAGGAAGGCTTATTTCCGTAAAAGAAGTAGCCGTATTGGCTTTTTGTTTTAAAGTTTTGAGTGAATATGTCCTTGTATTCTGGCTACAAACTTCATGATGGTAATCCCATGGCGTAATTAACTTCTTTTCCGTTTGAACTGAATTGGTGGCTCCCCAAGAAGTAAGCGTTGCCAAAAAAACAATTGATAGGAGTGTAAATAAATTTCTCATGATTACTTTTTTATTAATTATCATTGTAACTAAAAATGAAAGATTGGAAAAGAATGCAAATTATTGAATACAAATATGTTACATTTCCGTTAAAGATCATTGGCGATGAAAGATCGATTTTATATTTCAAAGATAGACAAGAAAGTGTAATGTAATAGTATTCAATAGATTACACTTTCTTTTTCTTTTATAATATAACCAAACTAAATACTCAAATTTGAATAAACATAGGGTTAATAGCAAATATAGAATAAAATTATTTCCTCCAATATTTATTTCGAATTTTTTTTCTGTACGTTGTAATATATCTTCATTTGGTTTCCTAATATTTTAGTGAATCCTTTTACGTCATCCGCAGTCCATGCACGATTTACTTCGCCATATTCACCAAAATCTGTTTTCATTAAGTCGAATGGGCTTTCAACACCTACCAATGTATATGAATAAGGACGAAGTCTTACAATAACCTTTCCTGTTACATTTTGTTGAGAACTTTCCAAAAACTGTTCAATATCACGCATTACAGGTTCCAAATATTGAGCTTCGTGAAGAAACATGCCGTACCAATTCCCCAATTGGTCTTTCCAATATTGTTGCCATTTGGTAAGCGTGTGTTTTTCAAGCATCTTATGAGCATTGATAATTAATAATGCCCCGGCAGCCTCAAATCCAACACGACCTTTGATTCCAATAATGGTATCACCAATGTGCATATCTCTTCCAATGCCAAAAGCAGAACCCAATTCTTCTACTTTGTTAATAGCAGCAATTTTGTCAGCATATTTTTCTCCGTTTACACCTACAATTTCTCCCTTTTCAAAGTCAATTGTCATGGTTTCTTCCACTGTTTTTTTAACTTGTTTAGGGTAAGCAGATTCGGGCAACGTTTGATCGGATTTTAGGGTTTCCTTTCCCCCGATTGATGTTCCCCAAAGTCCGGCATTGATAGAATATTCCATTTTAGTGAAATCAGCTTCGTATCCATGACTTTTCAGGTAATTTATTTCGTATTCACGAGTAAGAACCATGTCACGGGTTGGAGTCAATATTTTGATGTTGGGGGCTAATATCTCGAATGTTAAATCAAAACGCACTTGGTCGTTTCCGGCACCTGTTGAACCGTGAGCAATATAATCGGCACCTATCTCCTTTGCATATTCAATAGTAGCAATGGCTTGGAAAATACGTTCAGAACTTACTGAGATAGGATACGTTCCATTCCTAAGGACGTTGCCAAATACCATATATTTAATGCTTTTTTCGTAGTAATCTTTTGTAACGTCCAAAGCAACGTGTGATGTCGATCCTAGTTTATATGCTCTTTCCTCTATTTTTTTTAGTTCTTCTTTACTAAATCCTCCCGTATTTGCAATAGCGGTATGTACTTCATAACCTTTCTCTTTGTTTAGATACATTGCACAAAAAGAAGTATCCAATCCGCCACTAAAGGCTAATAAAACTTTTTCTTTTTTCATTTTTATTGTCGTTATTTTAAATTTTTTATTTTATGAATGATGTCGGAGACCATTTTGGAATGTTTTTGCTTTTTATTTTCCAAAGCATATTCTCTCTCTTCCTGTTCTCGAGTCTGTCGGTGAGGATCTTTTGGGTCGTAAAGCATTGCAGTACAGATACAATAGCGTTTGTTAGTTCGTTGTAAAACATCAAAGTTTACACACCCTTGACACCCTTTCCAAAATTCTTCGTCATCGGTCAGTTCAGCAAAAGTAACAGGAACATAACCCAATTCAGTGTTAATTTTCATAACAGCAGATCCTGACGTTAAACCAAATAATTTAGCATCCGGATAGCGCTCTCTAGAAAGATCAAAAGAAAATTTTTTGATGCGTTTTGCCAATCCCAATCCACGGAACTTTGGGTTGACAATTAACCCCGAGTTGGCAACATATTGTTTGTTTCCCCATGATTCAATGTAACAGAATCCTGCAAACTCATCTTCGTACAGAGCAATGATAGCTTTGCCTTGTAACATTTTTTCTTTTACGTATTCCGGAGATCTTTTGGCTATACCTGTACCACGGTCTTTCGAAGATGTTTCGATTGTCTTCAATATGGTATCAATATATTTCAGGTGTTCTTCACCGGCTACGGTTATTTTTATTTCGTTAGCGTCCATCCTTATAGGTAGTAAAAAGGTATGTTATTTTATTGTATGTTTTTTATAAAAGTGCTCAAATTCTTTAGTAAGTCTTCTTTGCTTACTCCTTCTCGCAAAATAAGTAAAATAGTGTCGTCTCCCGCTATAGTGCCAAGTATTTGATCTGAAACTTCTTGATCAATATCTGATGCAATACCATTGGCATATCCCGGACGTGTCTTTACCACCGCTAATTGCCCTGAAAAATCTATCGAAATAACTTGGTCTCTATTTGATACACTTTTTTTTGCATAATTTGCAAATGGAAGAACGTATCTGTATTCTCCTGTATCGGTGAGAGTTTTGGTTATTTTTAACTGTTTTAAATCTCTCGACAAGGTTGCTTGTGTTAACGCGAAACCCTCTCCTGAAAGGGCTTCAAGCAAGTCTTCTTGACAGCTAATGTTGCTACTGGTAATAATTCCCTTTATGATTTCGAGACGGCTTGTTTTAATCTTCATCGCTTAAATAAATATTCATTTAAAGTGCAAAATTATACATAAAATATGAATATACAAGTGATGAAATTACTTTTTTACAAAAAATATGTATTTTTGCACTTTCCTATGTTATTGGGTTTTTAAATCAGAATATATTGTTATGAGTTGGAAAGATTATTTCTTCTTTACAAAAAAAGAGAAGAGAGGGATACTTGTATTGCTTATTATCATTGTACTTTTTCTTTTTATCAAATTCAGCTTGCCTTATTGGGTGAAAGATGATTTTCAAAACAAAAATCAGGATGAGTTAAATGCGAAAATAGCTCAATTTGATAAGATGGTTGCGGAACAGAAAATAGTCGATTCCATCCAAAGAAAATATTATTATCATTTTGATAAAAAAGAAATGCTGAAGGTCAAATTATCCACTTTTGATCCGAATACTGCCGACTCGGCAAAATTCATTACATTAGGATTAAAACCTTATGTCGTTTCCATTATTTTAAAATACAGAAACAGAGGGGGGTATTTTAATTCGGTAACCGATTTTTCCAAAATATACGGTATTAGTCCGGAAAAATTCAAAGAACTGGAGCCATACATAGCTGTTCATCCAAAAGAAAAAACGACTCCAAAAAATTTTCCTACACCAAAAGTGGAGGAAAAAATTATTGTTGAGTTAAATACGGCGGATACATCTGCATTGAAAAAAATAAAAGGAATAGGAAGTTCTTTTTCAAAGAGAATAATCAGATATAGAGATATGCTTGGCGGATTTACTCATAAAGAGCAGTTGCTTGAAGTGTATGGCATAACACCTGAAATTTACGAAAAACTTTCGCCGTTCCTAACTCTCAATGCCGATTTAGTGAAAAAGATTCCTGTAAATCAAGCATCTGTTGATAGACTAAAATTGCATCCTTATATCAATTTTTACCAAGCCAAAGCTATTTATGAAGCAAGGCAGAAAAAGAAGTCAAAGAAGCTGAACTCTTTTGATGAAGTCAGTTTTTCTAGGGATATAACAGATGAATTTAAAAAGAAAATTAATCCGTATTTGAATTTTGATTAACTGTTATTCGATTTTAAACTCAATTCTTCTGTTTTTGCTGCGTCCTTCTTCTGTCGCATTATCGGCGATAGGATACTTTGCACCAAAACCTTTATATTCCAGTCTGGCTTTGTCAATGCCTTTTTCGATAAGGTAATTAAATACAGATTCCGCTCTTTGAGTAGATAAAACTTCATTATATGGGATAGTTCCCTTATTATCTGTATGTCCGATAATTTGCAGTTTCATATTCGGATAGGCAGATAAAAAGTCAATGAGCCTTTTCAATTCGGCAGATGATTCATTTTTCAATTTGTAAGAATCAAAATCGAAAAATATATTTTCCAATACAAAACTGTTGCCTTTTTCTATCTTCTTTAAAGCAATAGTGTAAACGGTTTTTGGGTCTTTTGTAGTTTTAATATATTCTGAGAACAACAGGTAATTCGGTTTTTTTACAAGCAATCCGACCTCTTTGTCAACAGGCAGAACGGTTGTAAATGTGCCATTTTGTGAATCAGATAGTGTTTGAAAGAGGGTAGCACTGTTTTCTTTGTCAAATATTTCGATACTTGCTTGCAAAGGTCTATTCGTAGATGCATCTACAATTTTACCCATAAACGTAGTAGTTGCACTGGCTCGTTTATTTTCGGGCAAAATAACTTCGAAAATTTGTTTATTATACCTTCCCTTGCTGTATTGATCAGAAGAAAGGTATCCTTTGTCTCCTTGTGCGGCAACGACAAATCCAATTTCATCTTTGTGTGTATTAATAGGATATCCTATATTTGAAGGGTTACTCCAATTTCTTAAAGAGTCTCTTTGTGACATGAATATGTCAAAATTGCCCATTCCGGGTAATCCGTCGGACGAGAAGTATAAGGTTTTGTTGTCAGAATGGATAAATGGAGAAATTTCATTTTTGAAGGTATTGATGGGTTTTCCTAAGTTGACAGGATTTGAAAATTCAAGATTTCCGGTAGGAAGTATTTTTACGTCACATTTCCATATATCTTTCCCCCCAACTCCTCCTGGTCTGTTACTCGAAAAATACAGTTCGTTTCCGGAAGCTGAGAAACTCGGAGTGCTCTCCCAATATTTTGTATTGACTATATCTCCCGCGTTCATGGCTTTAGAAAATTCATTGTTGTTCTTCATTGCATAATAAACATCGCAACTTCCTTTTCCGTCGCTTTTGTTGCAAGCCACAAAGAACATATATCGTCCGTCAACAGAATAGCTTTGTGCACCTTCGTTTTCGGTTGTGTTTAGAGGCTCGGGTAATCGTTTTGTAGGTTGCCATTCTCCGTTATTTTTTATGCTTTGATAAATATCTTCCTGTATCTCTTGAGGATTTGAAAATGGTCCTCTTTTGCCTACGACAACGGTAGTGGAAAAGATTGTGTTGTCCGCAGTTATACTTGGCCAAATATTGTCGAATGGAGTGTTGATGCTATCACCCATATTACGGATAATCAAAGGAACAGGGTCGGCTCGCAGTTCTTTTGCTACTTTGCAATTTTCAATATCGAGTAATATTTGTCTGGTAGGTTTTAGTTGCTTGAAGACTTCTGTCGCTTTTTCATAATTTCCATTATCAAAATAAGCAAGACCCAGCCTCTCTTTTGTTTCTTCGGGGAAATCAGATCCTTTTATGTTTACAGCTTGTTCAAGCATGGCAATGCGGGCTGTGTCATTATTAATATGTTGATAGACTTCATCGAGTAACCAGTAATATTGCATTTTTTGCTTATTAGTCTTGATTAAAGCTTGCACTTTGGCTATCCCTTCGTCAATATTTCCTTTGCTAAGTTCGTAAGAAGCGTACATATAGTCTCTCTGCTCTTTTTCTTGTTTCGAGCTTTGGGCATTCATACTCAAGCATATAAAAGAGAAAGAAAAATACAATAGTATTAGTTTTTTTTTCATGGGATGTTTAATTTAATCCATTGATGACTGTTTGACGAATATTCTCTATCATTGCCAATTCTTCTTCATGTGTTGTTGGGTTGAATTCCACGGAAGGATGGATTTCTAATATTAATTTCCCCGGAATCGGATAAAATCGAGAAACCGGCATAACATGATAACCTCCCGAAATAGTTACCGGTACGATAGGTAGACCTACTTCCTTTGCTATTTCAAATGCTCCTCTTTTAAACTTGCAGACTTTACCTGTTTTGGTTCTTGAGCCTTCAGGAAAGATTGCAACCGAAACGCCTTCTGATAGTGTTTTGGTAGCTTGTTCAATTGATTTTATAGCTTTTTGAGGATTTTCTCTGTCAATAAAAATATGACCGGCAGCAACACACGCTTTACCCACAAAAGGGAGTTTGCGTAACTCTTTTTTCATAATCCATTTAAAAGAAACGCCTATCCAGCCATAAATCAGAAAGATATCATACAAACTTTGGTGATTAGCTGCAAAAACATACGATTGTTTTTTGTCGATATTTTCTTTTCCGTTTACTTCCACTGAAACAAAAGATATGGCACACATTAGCCTTGACCAATATTTTCCGGGATAATATCCCCATATCCTGTGGTCTCCAAAATAACTCATTACAACAGTAACGACTGCTGTAAGTATAGTCGCTACGATGCCAATCGGTAGAAATATTACTGCCAAATAAATGAACCAAACTATCCTAAAGATTATTTTCATGTTGATAAAGAAAGTGAACAACTACTCTACAGAAACAAAAATAATGAAAATTATTATCATTCTTAACCCGAACTGAAAAAATAATGTAAATTTGTGGATATAAATGAAAAGGACATGGCTCTTAAACAGCAATTTCAACAAAAACTACAGCAAAAGTTATCTCCTTTGCAGCTTCAAATTATCAAGTTGCTTGAGTTTTCCGTTTTGGAATTGGAAGAAAAAATCAAGAATGAGATAGAAGAGAACCCTGCTTTAGAAGAGGGTGTCGCCGATGATGCCCAAAATACTACCGATGAAAACGATAATTCGGAGGATGAGTATGATATGGAAATGCAAGATGATATGTCGTTTGATGATTACATGGGAGATGACGACGACATTGATTATAAATTGCGTTCCAATAATTATTCTTCTGAAAACGAATCCCAAGAAATTGCATATTCTGAAGGAACATCCTTTCACGAATATTTATTGGAACAATTATCTCTTTTATCCATTTCCGAAAAACAAAAACAACTCGCTGAATATATTATAGGCAATATTGATGAGGAAGGTTATTTAAGACGAGAAGTTTCTCAAATCTTCGATGATGTCAGTATTTTAGGTGTTGCTAAACTTACCGAAACAGATGTTTTTGAAGCTCTTTCTTATGTACAGGAACTGGATCCTGCCGGTGTGGGTGCTCGCTCATTGGATGAATGTCTTTTGTTGCAATTACAACGAAAAGAAATGACTCCTGTGGTTGATTTGGCAATGCAAATTTTAGAAGAATTTTTCACTGAATTTAGTAATCGACAGTACGATAAAATTACTTCAAAACTTCAAATTTCCGATAATCAATTAAGACAAGCCATTGCTGAAATTACTCATTTGAATCCGAAACCCGGAAATGCTTGGAACGGTTTGCTTATCGAAAAAAGCAGAGAAGCTATTACTCCTGATTTTATTCTGGATACGCAAGAAGGACATTTTTCTTTGTCGTTGAATAATAGGGATATTCCTTCGTTAAAAGTGAATCAGGAGTACGTAAACTTGTTTCAAGATTATGCTTCTAACAAGCAAAATCAGACTCCTGCCATGAAAGAAGCGGTATTGTTTGCCAAACAAAAATTAGACTCTGCGAAATCCTTTATTGATGCCATTAAGCAAAGGGAGCAAACCTTGTTGAGGGTAACGACTACGATTATCAATTTCCAGAGAAAATATTTCCTTGAAGGTGATGATTCTTCCCTAAAGCCTATGACAATGAAGGATATAGCTGAAATTGCCGGTTATGATATTTCCACGGTTTCGCGTGTGGCAAGTAGTAAGTATATTCAAACGAATTTTGGTGTTTTCCCCTTGAAATATTTTTTCACGGAGGGAATGACGACTAATTCGGGAGAGGAAGTTTCTACGCGTGAAATCAAAAACGTGTTGCTGCAATCCATTGAAGAGGAAGATAAGAAAAAACCTCTTTCTGACGATAAATTGGTTGAAATATTGAACCAAAAAGGTTTCAGTATTGCCCGCAGAACAATTGCCAAATACCGTGAACAATTAGATATTCCTGTAGCTCGTTTGCGTAAAACTTTATAATTGAAATTTGCCTTAATGAAGCCTACCGTTTTAATAACTCAGCGAGTGTTTCCTGAAACTTTTCAGTTATTGGACGGTTTATTTAACGTCATTTCACCGAAAGAAACAGCCTTTTCAAAAGAAGAAATTATTGAACGAGTTGTCGATTGCGATGCCATTTTATCTATTTTTAATCAAAAAATAGATGCTGATATTATTGACGCAGGTAAAAATCTTAAAATTATTTCGAATTTTGGTGTTGGATTTGATAACGTTGATGTAGCCTATGCTACCAAAAAAGGAATTGTGGTTACAAATACTCCTGATCCCGTGATTGAACCGACAGCTGAACTTGCTTTTGGACTGATGCTTGCAGCCGCTCGTCGTATATCAGAATTAGATAGAAAGTTGCGGCAAAAAGACTTGGTGAAATGGGGTGTTTTGGAAAATATGACTACCACATTGGTTGGAAAAACACTCGGAATTATCGGCTTTGGTCGAATAGGGCAGGCTTTAGCTCGTCGTGGAGTTGCTTCTGCTATGAATATTGTTTATCACAATAGGAAACCCGTTCTTAAAAATATTGAAAATATCTACAATGCCGAATATCTTTCAATGGATGAATTGCTAAGAAATTCCGATTTTGTAAGTCTTCATGTACCTTACACGGCAGAAACGTTTCACTTGATTGATGAAAATGAATTGATGAAAATGAAATCGACGGCTTTTTTAATTAATACAGCTCGTGGTAGTGTGGTCAACGAGAATGCTTTAATCGACGCTTTAAGAAATAAAACTATTGCGGGAGCTGCCATTGATGTATATGAAAAAGAACCGTTTATTAGTGAGGAATTGTTGTCTATGGATAACGTCGTTCTATCACCACATAGCGGAACGGCTACCTACGAAGGTCGAAATGCGATGGGAGCTTTTGCTTGTCAAAATATCATTCGGTTTTTTCAAGGTGATAATAGAATAACAAGGGTAAATTAATCAGTTTCCTTTTGATAAAACAGAATTCTTTCATAAAAGATTTCAGGAGAAAAAAGAAAATAGCAGTTTTAAAAAGTTTTCACTTTCGCACGAGTTCTTTGGTGGAGAAGGAATTTCGGAACTTGCGTCCGTATCACCGGTTACGAACTTTGCCACGAGGCAGAACGTTTGATTAACCACTTAACCCCCAATATTTTGTGACGGCTTGTTATGTGGAGTCATTTTATTTTGAATAGTATTTTTCAATTCCGCCAAATCCTGTTATTCTTTTGTTTTCTTTCGTTTTACTTATGAAGTGGTTTAAACGCTTCTCAAATTCTTCCGGTCGTTTCCTTGCTGCTTCAATGTATGCAATTCGGATACGCTTGTATGTGTCGGGAAAACGTTGATAGTTTTTCCATACTATTTTATCTTCTTTCAATTTGTCAATTATATCATTTGGAAAAATAAAAGGTTCAGACAAAACATTTTGTATTTTATCCTCCCCCGCTGGTGCGGGTCTGTGACCCGTGCCAACTTCGGTTAATCAATAACAATTATATCTAACAATCCATTTTCTCCCGCATAATCGCAGGCACTGCTATAAACATAATCCTGAGCCCTGAAAACCAAACCTTCTTCTACGGGATTCTGATGTAAATAATTTATCTTCTGATCAATAACGGAGTTACTCCACAGTTCTATTGGTTTATTATCTCCCCGCCAAAAACTATATCCTTCTTTTGTCTTAAACTGTGCTAATAACCATTCTTTTCGACTCTCAACCGGATTTTCGGATATGACTTTAATTATAGCTTTACTTGTAAATTTTTTAAAATCGCACAAAATGTTTTGAAGTAAATATCCTTCTTTCGCTCTGATAATTAAGTGAACATGATTAGTCATAATACACCATGCAAATATTTCAAGTCCTTTATTTTTCTGACAATACTCAAGATTTTCAATTAAAATATTTTTATATTCATTTCGGGTAAATACATCTATCCAATCCTTGTACTGCAAATGAAACGAAATAGACTCCTTCCGGATTGTGAAATTTATACTTACGACTCATAATTATTTTTAGTTATTATAAATGGCACGGGTCACAGACCCTCGCCAGCGGGGGTTTTTGTTTGCCCAAATTCTGAACTGTGTACCGCGTTTGCTACGAACCCGAAAACCGATTGCCAAAATCATGTCGAGCGAGTAGAAAGTTACGTTATATTCTTTGCCATCATCGGCAGTTGTAAAGAAATTCTTTACAACTGAATTTTGCTCTAACTCACCTTCATTCAGTATGTTGGATATGTGTTGTCCAATATT
>RRZU012636578.1_pt1 | contig 26572 bp, 28 predicted proteins | sample 2165561 | NCBI WGS metagenome assembly RRZU01 (sample SAMN10456909, study PRJNA506462) | wastewater metagenome | isolation source: wastewater sludge | place: USA: Moscow, Idaho | reverse complement strand
TCCATTTTGACGTTGCACGGGTCCATGTGCACGCACTCGCCCTTGTTGTTGCGTTGCCAAAACTGGATATCCACGTGGGCGCTTTCGTCGCAGGTCAGTTCCATCCAGGAGCCGAGCGCATTGGTGCTGGCCCAAAGACGCAAGGGCTTTTGCTCGTCGGCAGCTCGTCGCAAAAGAGGATTGTCCAGGTAATCCATGACGTGTTCGTACGCCGTGGAGGGCAGCCCTTCGAGCTGCTCTTGTGCGCTTTGGGTCAAGTGAAGGTCACGGTGGGGCATGTGTATTATGGTACCACAGGGGCCGTGGCATCCAGGTCGGGCAGCGGCAAGGTTTGCTCTTCGTTGGGGTCGTTTTGCATGCGGTGCAACTCCTTTGGTGGAAAGCCCATTTGCCAAGGGTACAGGTGCAAGCGCCCATTGCTTTTGACGATTTCCAGCCAGGTACCGTCGTTGTTGCCGGCGGCAAACCAATGCACATCGGGCGGGTCAAAAACGGGGCTCATCAGCAAGTCGGGCACGCGGCTTGCCATCGTGAACTGCATCATTTGTTTTTCGTTGTGGTCGTTGGTGGTCATGGGGAATCCTTGCACGAAATGCTCTTAGGGCACTTCCTAAATATAGACTTTATAGTATTTTACTGGGTGCAAACGATTCGGCGGTGTCGAAGATGGAGCCATCCAAAGGGAGCCCGTTATCGTTTTGAATCACGTGCCGTTGCGTCGCCAGCTGGTACAACTCCCACGGTGAGGGCCCAGGCGGCACGTGGCTGCGGGCCTTGGCATCGGTGGCGGGCGTGGGGTCAAGCAGCGCGTGCATTTCGCGCGTGGAGGCTACCCAGCTTGGCCATTGGGTTTGCCCAAACCATTCGGTGGCTCTTTCGCCTTGCGATTGTTGGCTTTGGGTGCTCAGTTGGCGGGTAGGGTCCACCTCGAAATAATGCGGGTAGCGCACGAAATAAAACGCCATCGTCGCTGGATTTTCGTTCGAAAGCTGAACGAGTGCATCGCGGGTGCCGGGGAGGGCGCTGTTGATGTCTTGGTAGATGCGCTGGAGGTAGCTTGCTTCGACCCACTGCTCGATGGCCTCTTGCCCAAATCCTAAGTTTTGGTGCACGCGGTCAAGAATGTCGGGGCGCAGCATCAAGGCAGAAATGGTTCCGGTGGTGTAGCCGTCCATCCATTTGGTGGAAGGCGGATCGGCCAGCGGCCGGCCGGCCGCTTTGTTGGAACGCGCATCGGCGACCAGGCGCGACATTTCCATGTCTTTCAACACCATGCTCAAATCGCACAACGCGCTGGTGCGGTGGATATGGGGCATATGAACCAGCGGGGCCAATTTCTTTTCAATGTTGGCAACGGCAGTTTTCCAACCGTCATGGGGCAGGGTCCACTCTTTTCGGCCGCGCAGGCGCCACGCCAGCAACGAAGCGTTGATGCTCACTACGCCAGCTGCGTACAGAGCAGCCATCATCACGGGCTGGTTCGATAGAAAGGCTGGTGCAGCACTGGCCGCCAGCGCGGTGTTGTAGGACTGGTCGGGCATCCACGTTTTTAGCCATGTGTCCACGCGCGGATGCATGTGCTTGGGAAATCCGTTGGCAAGCGCTTTTTGGACGATGAGCATGCTTTTATCATACCACGTGCAACGGCGTGGAGACGTTACTGCTGCTGCGTTTGGAAAAGGTCAGCGTCCAGATTGTCGTAGTGCACGTCCATGGCTTTTTGCTGCGTTGCTGAGAATACACCTTGGGCGTGGTAATAAAAGCTCTCGTGATCCAATCCGAGGTGAACGCCAATCATCAGGCCATCAACGACGTCGTTGTCAAAAGCGGGCGCATCGGAGGGACGGACATGTTTGGGGTTCAGGGCCAACTGGAGGCGGTGGTAGAGTTCGATGGCTTCGGGGCAGGCCTGCGCTACTAGCATTTCGGAAATGCGTTGGTTTATGTATTGGTACACCAGGTAGCATTGCGCGGCTCGATTGTGGGAAAACGCTGGGATGGCTTGTACCACAAAACTGAAATTATCCACGGGCCAGTTCGGCTGCAGGGGACTCACGTCGGCACGAAACACTTGATGCGCGGTGGCGGGCCACGCCGTGACGAACATGGGGTCGATGCCCGTGCGCAGTTTGTCTTGCAAGGCATTCCATTGTTGTGGTTCTTGGAGCTGGTGTTTCATCGCAAGTTGGTGCTCGAAAAGCCAGGTTAGCAATGCGGGGTGGCGCATCAATCGGCCGAACAGGCATACGGCGCTGTCCAGCTTGAAATGTTGCGCCTGTGGGTCATCGTCGGGGCCCACCAGTGCATTGGGGTCGAACCACGACTGGGGGTTCTTTTGGGCCCAGTTGGCGATGGCTTGTGCACCCTCGGGTCGGTTCAGCGCAAATGCCATCTGCAGCATATCGAACGCCGTGCGGGGCGAGGTGTGCTCGCGTTGGAATGCAGAGAGGAGTTCGTCGAAATTGTCGGCGCTTGCCATGACGATGTGGGCGCGCAACTCGCCTGTTTTTATGCCTTCACGCCGCATTTTGAGAACCCAACTCATGACTTGGGGGTCGAAATGGTGGGGTCTTCCAATGTGAATATGTTTTTTTGCGATGCCATGGTCTTGAGCCCATCGCTGCGCCAAGTCATTGTCCATGAACGTTACCATCTCGACCGGGGTTGCTATCCACACGCGGGGCTGTGTGTTCATGGTGAGCTTGCCCTGCCTTTCGTAGCGGCCCATCATGTACTCGTAGTTTTTTTGACGGATGGTTTGGACGATTCGAGCGAGCATGCCGCTATTTTAGCACATGGCTCGGGGCGTCAATCCAAGGCGGGCAGCGTTACGTCGGGCGTGGCATTGGGGTGCATGGCTCCGACCGAGCCTCCCGCTTGTTGGATTTCCAGCAAATTTCGAGAGCCTGGAATCTCTCGTGGGGCACGTTTTTTTGGTGGTATTGAAGACTGTTTGGATCGATGCCTTGCTGTTGGCACCACTGGGTGGCCCACGTGGCGTCTTCAAAACTCAGTGTTTGAAGGGGTTGCTCGACCGTCCAGGACACAATTTGAATGTCCTTCGATTGGGGTGGTTGCGTGGGAGGTTTTTCACTGGGGAAAGCGTGGAGAAAACGTGAAACTAGGTAAGCGTTCATGCTCTATTGTAGCAAATACTTTAGGGGTGCAGCCAGATCCAATTGGCGCCCATGAATCCTGCTACGGACGCGGCATGCGCGCTGAGCCAATGCTGCACCGCATGGGGACGCTCGGGATGGCGATTTTCCAAGATCCACAGAACAGCGTGCGCTACGATGGAAAGTAGACTCACGCCCAGGGCGGTAAAGACGCTAACGCGCAAAAGAATGGGCAGCAGCTCGGGTGGAGCGAACACTACACTTCCCAAGGCGAACATACCGCAGAGCACCACGACAACATTGGCCGTGTTGGCAATCATCATTGTTGCGGTAAGGCTGCTCGGGCGAATCGGTTCTTTGGTATAGGGCATGGCACTATAGTAGGACGATTGGGCGGTCTTGTCCAGCCGGGGCCGTGGTGGCCAGAGCGATCCTAATGGAACATGTCCAACAAATCGATGGGCTCTTCGGGAGAAGCAGGAGGTTTATTGTCCGCATTCTGAGCGTAAACGTTTTTGGCGTGCAGGTAAAAATTCATTGGGCTTTGGTCCAGATATACGCCCAGCATCAGCTGGTCCACCAGTGGGGTGCTAGAAATTGCGCAGGGGTCTTTTTGTTGTTGAATCGCGGCGAGTTTTTGGTAGAACAGATGGACCTGCGCATCGATGCCACCGTATTTTCGATTGTCTTGTGGGGCGACGACTTTGTCTGTGGCCATCTCCAAGTCGTAATGGGGATTGGTCTTCAACTGGTGGTACCACAAATAGCATTGGGCCGCAGGAGAATGCGCGTAGGAGCGTTGCAGCTGCGCCAGATTCCAGACGGAGGCCTGTGCTTTCCGGTGGAAATCCAAGGGCGAGGCTTCCATCCCGAATACGTGGTGGGCGACCAGGGGCCAGTACTCGGAAGTGTCCAATGCGCCATGCTGCATGACCTTTTGCAATTCGTCCCATCGGTTGGATTCGATCAGCGCCTGTTTGAACTGGGGCTGGTGCTCGAAAAACCAATTGAGCAAGGCGGGGCTTGGCAGCATCCGCGCAAAAACGCACAGCGCCGATTCGTTGCCTGGCCGCATGGCCTGAGGGTCTTGGGTGGGGGCTTGCATCTTGGTGGGTGCAAACCATGCCCAAGGGGCCCATTTGAAGAGGTCGGCCACGGCGGCGGTCGTGTCCGCTTGGTTGGCTGCAAAGCCCAAGCGCAAAAGGTTGTACGCAGCGGCGGGGTTGGCCCTATCCAAACCCGTGAACCAATCGATCGCCGTGCCGATGCTTTGCGGATGGGCTTCAATGATTCTCAGGGCGACGCTGCCGGTATTCATGCCGGCGGCGTGCTGACGGCGCAGCCACTCCATCTTTTCGGGTGGGGTGAAAAAGACGTCGGTGTTTTCTTCGATCTCGTCGATGGGGACGCCCCACTTCGTGGCGAATTCCTGGGCGATGCTCTTGGTGAAAAAGGCGGGTTCTTCCCAAGGAAGCGGGACTTTCCACATGGGTGGTCCTCGCCATTCCTTTTCGTCGTAGGTCATGCGCTTGCGCATTCCGTGCTCGAACGCTTTTGTTTTAGCCCATAAAGAGGCTTGCTGGAAAACGTTTTTTCGTTCGTTCGTCATTGGACTATTGTAGCGCAGAGCCTTTACCAGTCGTACGAGAAGGAGCCCTAGGGGTGTATCAACGCATGTCTTCGAGGGCGGCAATGCGCTCTTCGATGGGCGGGTGCGTGCTGAAGATGGCGAGCCACGAGTGGCTGTTGCGCATACCGAACGCAGCCAAGTTGGCCGGCAGACCGGCGCCCGAGGAATCCCCCGACAGACGGCGAAGGGCGTTCGCCATGGCTACGCGGTTGGTCAGTTCGGCACCGGCGCGGTCGGCACGGAATTCTCGACGGCGTGAGAACCAAGCCAAGATGACGGTAGCGGCCAAGCCCAACACAAGTTCCATGACAAAGGTCACCGCGATTTGTGCCATACCGGGGCCCTCTTCTTCGTTTTTCATGACCACGCGGTCGAACGCCCATCCGGCAATGCGTGCAATGAAAATCACGAACGTGTTGAGGACGCCCTGCAAAAGCGTCATGGTGACCATGTCGCCGTTGGCAATGTGCCCCACTTCGTGCCCAAGCACGGCTTCCACTTCTTCCTTGGACAGGTTGTCCAGCAGTCCAGTGGACACGGCCACCAAGGCGGAGTTTTTGAATGCACCGGTCGCGAAAGCATTGGGCTCTGGGGAGTCGTAGATGCATACTTCCGGGGTTGTAAGGCCTGCGCGTTGGGCTTGGCTTTCTACCGTGGAATACAGCCATCGTCCAAGGGGCGTGTCGGTATTCACTGGTTGGGCTTTAACGCTCCACTTGGCCATGGGTTTGGACAGCAGCAAGGAAATGAAAGCGCCGCCAAACCCGAAGATAAGGGAGAATCCGAAGACCTTGGCCAAATCCAAGTTTTTACCTGTTCCTCCTGTGACACCGAAGAGGTGCGCAAGAATGCCCAGCGTCAGCATGATGGCAAGGTTGAGGCCCATGAAGAGGGCTATGCGTTTGAACATAGTTACAAGCTCCTGATTAAAACGATACGTGCGCGTATCGGTATGGGCACGGAAATGCCCATAACGATGCACACACCAAAGTCTTACTCCATCGAATGGCTCGATGTGGGCACCAAGGACCGTTGATTGTCCCGTGTTGATGGCGCGCCGCTTGTGAGTTACTCCCTTTGGGGGATGCAATGAATATGCATGAAATGCGGGGCTGTGTCAAATATCCGTATTGAAATACCCCGCGAGTGTAGAAGCCCAAGCAGATTTGAATTAGGACGATACTAAGTACAGCACTTTGAAGTTGAATTTATGGTAGGCCAATACCAAAGATGGTCAAACTGTTTAGGTATGCAGATGCCAATAATAAAACGCCCATGCAATGGGAATGGAGAACACCAAGGAGTCCATTCTGTCCAAAATACCGCCATGGCTTCCCAGACGGTTGCCCCAGTCTTTGAGGCCGAGCAGGCGTTTTAGCCGAGAGCTTACCCAACCGCCGAGATAGGAGGCAGCAAGCAAGAGTACCGTGGTGTACGCGGTGTGCCATTGGCTCCATGGCAGCCAGGGGGATAGTGCCATGGCGCAAAGCCACGCAAGTAGGCCCCCTCCGAGAAGGCCTTCCCATGTTTTCTTGGGAGACGAGCGGGACAAAGAATGGCGTCCCCATCTTCGGCCCACAATGTACTGGAAGGCATCAAAGAGCTGTGGAATGACAAAGCACCAAATCAGTACGGAAAGCCTTGCGTGCATGAGCAGGGGCAAGGCGAGGGCGGGCAACAGCATGGTAGCCACGATGCCCGTGGAAATCCATCGAGATAGCGGTCGGCGGGTCCAGGCTGTTAGGGCGAACACCAGGGGTAGAAGGAAGGCCGCCCAGCCGTGCTGGGTGGGCAATAGGAGTACGCACCCCAATTGTGCCAGGTAGGCACCAACACCCGTCCACCACGCCTTGGTGCGTGTACTTGGGGGGATGCGGACATTGGCAATCCATTCTTGCCATGCGAGCATGGGAATGATGGCCCAGAAGACAAGGCCAAGGCTTTTGGGATACAGGACCGCCGGAAGTCCTGTAAGAGCAATGCCCCACGCGACATGCAGGCGGTTGCGCATGTCGTTTGTGTGCAAAATGTTACGCTTGTGCGCAACCAGATTGGCTACGGCCAAAAGAGATAGCAAGATAGCGGCCAGTAGAATGTTGTTGGGGGCAGGAAGAGCAAGGTTCAAGATGCCTGCATCTTACGGGCTTGGGGCAGGAAAAACCAGAGCAAAATCCCCGTGTTTGTACGAGGTTATTGACGAACGCGATGAATTTTTATATGATATCTAACTGAAATCTTTTTTCAAACATATTAAAGGAATAAACATGGGTCTCATCCATTTGCTGGTTAAAACGGGTCTGATGCACTACTCCCAAGAGGAGCTGGATGCAATGACGCCCGAGCGTCGGGCGGAAATCACGGGCACCGCGATGCCGGTGGGGACCACCGAACCGTTGGCGGTTGTGGAGGCAGTGGAACCGGTGGGCCAGGTGCTGGCGGTTGACTCCGTGATTCCGGAAGGCCTGGACGTGGCGGAGATCTACGCCGAGGCCAACGTGGTTTCTTCCGTGTATCCTTACGAGAAGTTTGTGAAATTGGTGGACGGGTTGGCCGCCTTGGACGACACGGCCAAGAAAGCGGCTCTTGCTGCCATGGACGCGGCGGATGACACGTGGACCGTGGGCGACATCGCTTCGGACCTCATCAACAAGCGCACGGCACTGGTGCAGTACCAACGCGACATTGAAGCTACCGTGGTGCACCTGGAAGAACAAGCCAACACCACCATTGCCGACACCAAGGCCGCAAGCGACGCCCGTGTCGCGGACATGCGTGCCAAAATTTCTGCCTTGGAGCAAGCCATCCAGGACGAGTTCCAGGCGACGGGCAAGACCATTGGCGAACTTCACGCGCAATTGGCAGCCAACAAAGGCGCCGGCGAGCGTGAAACGCAACGCATCGGCACTGTTGTTTTCAAGATGACGACCGTGGAAAAGACCTATTTTTCTACGCCGGCCGTGTAATTGCCAGCCAAATAACCGTATAATTCAAACTCTTCACTGAAAGGAAAATCTACATGGCAACCCCTACTCCCGCACTCAAGGCCCTCATCGGTGTCGTTGTTGTCGGTGGTCTGGCCGCAGCGGGCTGGCACCTGGGCTACAAGCCTTATGCGGCTAAAGCTGCTGCTGCAAATCAACCGGCGGTTGTCGCCCAGGCAGGGGCTCCCGCAGCACCTGCGGTGGTCAATGCGCCGAAGACTGGCGGATTTAGCCTGCCTAGTCTGACGGGCAAGAGTGCAGCGGGTGGGGCCATCGGCACTCCCGGCAATCCCCTCAAAATCAGTTTTCTGAGCTTTCATGGCTATGCCCCTGGCCTGATTGCCAACGGTGGCGCGATGGAGACCAAGGGTGGTTCCATCAACGAGCGCAACGGCGTGAACGTCAAGTTCAACATGCAAGACGATTTCCCTGACCTGACAACCATCTGGGAATCGGGCTCCGGCCACTGCACGGTGCGTACGTCCGACTTCTGGGCACAAATCCAGCCCAACCTTCGCAACACCAACCACGACGGCAAGGTTGTGATGCTCCTGAGCAACACGCGCGGTGGCGACGCCATCATCGCACGCAATCCGGCCATCCGCTCGGTGGAAGACCTGGCTGGCAAGTCGGTGGCCCTGCTGCAATACACGCCATCGCACGGCCTGGTGATCGATGCCATCGAGAACTCTTCGCTGTCGGCCAAGAAGAAGCAAAGCGTCAAGTACGTGTTCATTAACGCCGATGAAGGCACGGCGGGTGTGCGCGCGGCCTACGAGAGCGGTAAGGTCGACGCAGCGGTGCTGTGGGACCCGGACCTGTCGCTGGCCCAACGCCAAGGTGGTCATGTGGTCTACTCGACCAAGACGGCAACGAACCTGATTTATGACGTGATGATCTGCGACCAACGCGTGATCAACGACAAGGCGGGCAACGCGGCCATCCAAAATCTGGTCAAGGGCTGGATGGAAGCCACGCTGGTTGCTGAAAACGATCTGAACCAAGCGGCCGACGTCATCGTGAAGAACGAAGAGATGTTCAAGCTGCTGGACCAAAAGGAAGGCCGTCCGTTCGTCAAGTCGCTGTTCACCAACGTGGACATGACGGGCCTGGAAGACAATGCCCGTATTCTGGGCATGGCAGGTGGCACAAACCACTACGAGCGTGTGTACAAGCAGTTCGATGTTATCTACCGCGCCGCAGGTGCTCTGGCCAACCCCCGTTCGCCGGTCATCAACCCGCAAGACAGCATCGACTACAGCTTCATCAAGAACCTGCTGACGGTCAACCAGAAGGTGGCCGAGGCCGCAGCCGTGCCAGAAGAGCGCTTCACGGAGCAAGGCTTGAAGGCTGCGGTGACCCAGGCCCCGGTGGCCATCACCAAGCCCGTGGCGATTCGTTTCGAGTCCGGTTCGAGCGAGCTGAACCAACGCGCCAAGAAGCAAATCGACGAACAAATGGTTCCGTTCATTGAGAACAATGGCCGTGCGTACATCGAAATCTCGGGCAACACGGACAGCGTAGGTTCGGATGCGGTGAACAAGCCACTGTCGCAACGCCGCGCTGCGGTGGTCGTGGACTACTTGGTCAAGCAGTGGGACTTCCCGGTGGCACGGTTCCGTGTGAGCGGCAACGGTTCGGCCAAGCCCATTTGCAACGAGGGCAACCCAGGTGCCGATGGCATGAGTCTGGAAGAGTGCCGTGCGGAAAACCGTACAACCCGTGTGGGTGTTTACGGGCAGTAAGCTGTTATGAGCGATAATAGCTCTCGCAAGGGAGCTATTACGCATATGAGTCGCAGCATCAATTTTGGAAAACCAATCGCGAGTGCACCGTATTCGTTTGAAGATAGTTTACGCGGGCTAGCAAACCCCGGTATCGCTTCAACGTTTCGGTGCTATTTTCCTCCAGAGCTGGTTTTCGAAGCATCGGTTCAAGGGCTGTACTGTTGGGGTGACAATGAACCCAGCTGCAAAGTGCAGGTCGTAGGTTTCGTAGCTAGCTACGTGAATCTTAAAAAATCAGGACACTCCTTGAGTTTCGAGCCCCGCTATGCCATTGTCAAAAAGGCAGGCAAAACGGCCAAGAATCACTACTTGGCTCTCTGCGGTCCGAGTGCACAAAGGGCGAATGTCGTGTTGGCTACGCAGCGCGACGTGCTGGCCCAGGTCATCGCAACATCTCCGTTCCAAGAGCACATCGAGAAGAAACAACATGCCCTGGCTCAGGTCTTGGCAAAGCACTACCATGGGGATATTGGCCGAACACCAATTTGTCTGGACGCCGAATTCACACGAAACAAGTTCATGGAAGATGCGTTTCGTGCTGTTCGACTTCAACGTATGGATGCTCGGGAACTGGGCCAGAAAAAGGTGCAGGAGGCCGCTAGCATCCACTTCACGCACTTTCACGGAGACTTGAACGCCAAGTTCGACGGGTTGGTGGGTGGTCCTGAAAAAGTGCGCCAAGATGCGACGGCCAATCGCGCGGCCCGTGCCGCAGGGTTTGCAACAGCGAATAGCCCTGAGTACCGAATCCACGCAACCAAAACGGCCGAAGAAAATGCCCGAACAGAACGCAAGGCTGCACTGCAGGAAATGGTGCAGGCTTGGGGGGACCGCCTGGAGTCCCAATTGCGAACGCTGGCCAAGTCTTGATGGTTTGTCGAGTTTAGATGGTGCAAAAAATGCAAGTCGAAGGGCTGCATTGGTCTATGGTGCTGACAAAAAACATGATATACTTTCCATACTTTTTAGACACCCCCTTCAACAAACGATTTCTTTACCGAAAGTTGACCCCATGAATACCTTCTTGAACCCCCATAAACCGCTGTCCCCGACGGCCAGGAAAGTGATCGGCATTGGCACGTTTGTTTTCATCATTGGTGTATGGGCCCTTATCAGTGGTTTGGGTATCGTGGGCCAAAACAAGCTTCCAAGTCCATGGTCCGTCGTCAAGGCGTTTTCGTATTTGGCTTGGTACGAAGGCGAGAGCCAATTGCTCAGTGCGATTTTCGCTTCGACGACACGGGTACTAATTGCTAGTACGTTCGTTATCCTGATTGGCATTCCGGTTGGCATTTTGATGGGATCGTCCCCTTCCATCAATGCCAGTATCTCGCCACTGATTGACCCCTTGCGTTCCGCTCCCGTGGTCGCTATTTTGCCTATTTTGGTAATGTGGTTCGGGCTCGATGAACTCATGAAGATTATTTTCCTGTTCCTGGGCGCCGTGGTGTACATGATTCCGATGGTGCGCGACGCCATCAAAGCGGTGCCCTACACCTATTGGGAGTCGGCCCGGGACCTGGGTGGCACCAAGGTCGAGTGCATCACGCGTGCAGTATTGCCCATGGCCATGCCCCGCATCGCCGACGGTATCATCGTGAGCGTGTCCATCATGTGGACGTACATCAACGTGGCTGAGTACGTCAATGCCACCACGGGCCTGGGTTCGCTCATTACCAACGCCAAGCGCTTCTCCGCCATGGATCAGGTGTTTGCGGTTATTATCGTCATCATCTTTTTGGCGTTTCTCACGTTCCAGGGCATGACTGCTCTAAAACGTAAAATCTACCCTTGGGAAGGCAAATAAGGCTCATCATGGAAATCAAACTCGTAGGTATCACCCAGGTCTACCCGGTCAAGACCGGCGGCAAAGCAGGCTTGAACACGGTCATCGACAACATCAATCTGTCGTTCTCTGGCCCAGGCATCAACGTCATCATGGGCCCCTCGGGCTGCGGAAAATCGACCTTGATGCGGATGATTGGAGGCGTGCGCCCTCAAGCGGTACCGACCCCCAGCAAGGGTCAGATCGTGGTCAATGGTGTGGAGGTGCACGACCAATTGGACGAGGCAGTCACAGTATTCCAGCAGTATTCGAATCGTCCCGATTTGACCGTGCGTCAAAACGTGATGTTTCCGTTCACGCTGAAATTTTGGAAATCCCGCGTGAGCAAAGAGGAAGCTCAACAGCGAGTGTCCGAGATGATTAAGGTGGTGGGCCTGGAAGGCAAGGAAGACCACTATCCCACGCAACTCTCGGGTGGGCAAAATCAACGTGTTGCTCTGGCCCGCGCGATGGCAACACGCCCCAAAATTTTGCTGATGGACGAGCCTTTCGGGGCACTCGACCCACTTACCCGTGAAGACATGCAAAAACTTCTTTTGCAATTGCAAGCGGACCATTCGATGTTTGTGGTCTTTATCACACACGATGTGCAGGAAGCCCTTGTGGTGGGCGATCGTGTAGTGATTTTATCGAAGCAACCTGCTACAATCGCAGATGATATCTTTTTGACTGCACCCAAGCCAAGGACGGCATGGTTGCAGACAACCGAAGCACGCGAACTCAAACAACGAATTTTGACCAAACTGGTAAACAAAGTAGTATCTACGTAATCATGGAAAACATTCGACCCAATTACCTCAAAGAGTTGTTCTTTCACGAGAATAACTTGTACGCGGCCGCTGCCGTCGTGGTAACGTCGGTCCTCGTGAGTCTCCCCTTCGACTCTTTGGGCCTGCTGCCCATGTTTGGTTTTCTGGCCGTGCAAGCGGGGATGTTTTGGGGCGGTGTGGCCGATAGTGCCAAGTGGCGCGGCTATGTGGACACCAAGGTGCGCAAGCGTCTTCGCGCGGAGTCGCGCGCTCGTCTCTTGGAAGACTTGAAGCGCTATTCGGACTTGAAGCTGTACAAACGCTACATCCATCAGTACAACCAAATGTGCGAGCGCGTGCAGGCGATGTACGGCATTGCACGCGATACTCGGACAAACATTAGTGCCTACGAAGTTGACCGCTTCAACGATATGACCGTCAGTTATTTGTCCCTTCTTTATGCGTGGCTCAATTCGGACACGGGTCTGGCATCGCAACGTTTGGTGGAGGCGCAGGAAAACATCGTCAAGATTGAAACACGTTTGCGCACCGAATCGTTGTCCACCACCGATCGGGGGCATCTGAACAAAGCGTTGGTGGAATACCGGGGCGTTTTGGAACGTTCCAAACGCCGCGAGTCGCGTCTTCTCACCATCGAGGCATCGCTCAACACGATTCCCGACAAGCTTGAAGAGGTCTACCAAATGCTAAGTGCAGCGCCCTATTCGAGCGATACCAGCCAGCGTATTGAAGAATCGTTGAACAATCTGCTGATGCAAGAAGAGGTCGATTCGCTCGTCGAAATGGAACTCTCCGGCCTTGGCAATAGCCCCGTAGCAACCCCTTCCGTCGCAGTGCCCGCAAAGAAAATGCAAGCAGCAAAACAAACCCACTCCCGTTAACACTATTTTTTAAAGGAACCACCATGGCAAACATCAACTTTTTCGCTCGTCTTGGCAATCTGTGGAAGGGATTCGTCTCCATCTGGTTGGAAGATGCGGAGAAGCGCAACCCCGCCATCGCCTACCAAAACAGCATCGACTCGATGACCGAAAAGTTTGGTCGTCTGCGCAACGCCAGTGCTGCGATTATCCGCCGTCGGCAAGAACTCGAGCAGCGCAAGGAAAAGCGTGAGCCGGAGTTGGCGGCTGTTCGCAATCAGCCGGAGCAGGCGATGGCGACCGACCAAGATGACCTGGGCGCTATTTTGGTGCAAAAGGAAGAGCAACTGGTTGCAGAGCTTGACCAAGTCACCCGCGACCTTACCAAGGCACAAAGCGATGCCGATAACGCCAAGAATGCCCTGCTGCAAGTCAAGGCTGAAATCGATAACCTGAAGGCGGAAAAAGACCGCATGTTGGCCCAGTTCGAGAGCGCTTCGGCCCGCACGCATATCAATGACCAGCTCGAAGGCCTGTCGGTGGATGCGGAAATTCGGGCGCTGGACAACGTGCGCACGCACATCAAGAACAAGGTGGCCGAGGCCGACCTGAACGACGAACTCAAGGCCAATGACCTGGATACCCGTCTGGCCAATTTGCAGCAAAAGGGTGCTGGTACCGTGGCAGCGAACAAGTTCGCCGCCATGAAGGCCGCCAAGGCCCAACAAGCTGCTGCGGGTAAGAGTCTGTAATGAGCAAAGACGAAACCCCCGTGGCGCTCGTCTTACCAGCCTGGGCCGACCGTGTTCGCCAGTTGTACCTGGCGGGCGAAGCCAACGTGTTCATTGTGCATGGCAACGTGCAAGATTACGTGTTTGGTGGAACCAAGCTCATGCCAATGCTGGAATTCATCGACGCCTGGATGGGGACCACCAAAAAAGCCGTCTACGAGTGGTCGGTCTACAAGGGGTTGACCAAGCGGAGTATGCCCGACTCGACGGTTCCTGCAAACGAAGCCTTGGGCAGCATGCTGTCGACGCTCAAAAAACTCGATGGCATTGTGCGACGTACCGATAATAGCAGCTGCCTTGTGCTGCCCCACGCCAACGCGTTGATTCCCAGCGGCGACCCCCAGTACCGCTCGGCCGACGAACGCATGCTGCTGTCGGCATTGCTCGACTGGTCCATGGACGAGAAAATTGCAGGGGCCGACAATCTTGTTTTTCTTTTTGCAGAGTCCACGATGGATCTGCCGGCCGAACTGCTGGCCAACCCCCGCATTGCGACAGTGCAAATTGCTTTGCCGGATGAAGCAGCGCGTCTTGCGGTTATTCGTACGGCATCATCGCGGACGGACGACGGGGTGGCGCGTATCGCGCAGCAAACAGCCGGCTTGAAGCTGGTTCAAATCCAGTCGCTCTTTGGTAAAGACAAGGGCATGAGCGTGGGGGAACGTGAAAAGCTGGTGCGCTCCATTCTCATTGCGCAAGGCGCTACTGGGACGTCGCTGGAAGAGCGCGTCAAAAAAATGGGCGACATCACCGGCGGTATGACCCCCGATGAAATCGCGGAACTCCTGGGTAGCGCGCGGTCCCACAGGGATGCCGATGAAGAGATGCTAGCCGCACTGATGGTGCGCAAACGCGCCCTCATCGAGAAGGAATGCTCGGGTCTGATCGAGTTCATGGACACGCGCCATGGTCTGGATGCCGTTGGTGGCAACGACAACATCAAGCACGAGTTGATGGCCATCGCCAAGGTCATCAAGGCCGGTGACCGCCGTCTGGCGCCCATGGGCCTTCTGGCCGTCGGTGCGATGGGTTCGGGCAAGACGTTCGTGATTCGGGCTTTTCTGAAGGAAGCGGGCCTCACGGGCTTGACGCTCAAGAACTTCCGTTCCAAGTGGGTGGGCTCGACCGAGTCCAATCTGGAACGTGTGTTGGCCACGGTTCGTGCCATGGGCCCCGTCGCGTTGGTCATCGACGAGAGCGACCGAAGCTTTGGCAACGGTGAAGGCGGCGACAGCGATGGGGGAACGTCTTCGCGCATTATTGCCCGGTTGAAGGAGTTCATGTCGGACACGGACAACCGGGGTCAAGTGCTGTTCATCATGATGACCAACCGTCCGGACAAGCTCGACACAGACATCAAGCGTCCGGGCCGTCTGGACCGCAAGATTCCATTCTTTTACGCGGACAACGTTCAGGATCTGCGTTCCATTGCCACGGTTCTGTGCAAACGTTACGGCGTAAGCGCGGAGCCTTTGGTGGACGATGCGGTTGTTCAAGGCATGACCGACTACTCCAACGCGGATATCGAAGCGTTGGTGGGCCTGTACGCGAACAACGTGCAGCAGTTTCCCGATGGTCATCCCACGGAGTTGTTCCAACAGGCGTTGGCGGATTTCATTCCGCCACGCGAAGGGGGCATGATCAACTACATGAACCTGCTAGCGGTCAAGGAAGCATCGCGCAAGTCGCTGGTTCCTGAGCGGTACCATCACCTCTACGAAGGCGATGCGCTGTCTACTGCGTTGGCGCAGGCCAAACGCGCTTTGTATTGAGGCTGGTCTCATGGACCATACCAACTTTCCGATGGCCACCGCCATTCCCTGGGAGACGTTGCAGACGTTTGAAGACAAAGTCGATTGGGACGAGGTTTATGGTCGGTGGGGCACTGAGACATTGGTTTATCCCGACGATTACGGCGGCATGGGCATTCCGGAGCACTTGATCGGCAAAGTCACCCACGTGTGGCTGTACTGGGAAAAGTGATGGTGACAAGAAGCCCACGGTAGTGGGCTTCTTTCATTCCATATCGAAGGTCAGCATGGACAGGTCGATTTGTTCAAACGACGTGGCGGGTGGAATGTTCGCGATGGCCAGCATGGCCGACAGCTGCTCTTGTTTGTCGTGGGTCCCTGCCGACAATTGGTGCGCCAAGACAATCGCCTCGGGGACGGGTCGTTCGGTTGGTAGGGTCTTGGTGCCGTGGCGCTGCCACGCGTCGTTGGCGAATTCGTTGGGGTACATCTCGCTGAGCAAGGGCTCCCACCATGTCGAGATGGTGGGTTGGCATGCCATGCGGTACGCCAACCCTGGTTTTTTTTGCTCCATGCACGACAGAAGCCACATGTCGGGGTTTGCAGCCTTGGCCATGGACGTGGCCCGTGTGATCGCCAAGGCGCTGGCTTCGCTTAGATAACCGCTGAATTCGATGCGCCGGATGTACATGCTATAACGTGTTCCGTTCATCGCAATGTCCAAAAGGTCCATCTTGGTTTTGTACGATGGTACGTAGTGGTCGAGAAAATCAATCTGAATGTCGGAGGCTTCTTGGAAATAGGCACGGAAATTGTCGGTGTTTTTTCGGACTCCGAAATTGTTCGAGGTCTTTTCCAAATTTTTGTTCCACAGCCCCGCAATTTGAACCACTTCTTGGGGAGTCAACGAGGGTTGAAGATTTTCGCGTTTGAGGGCGCTCCACGCGCGCGGAGAGCTCAGCAGTTTGACGGCATCCATGGACTTGTTTAGTTCTTCGAGTTGCGTGCCATGGTGCTCGCGGAGCCAGGGGAACAATAAACGCGTCTGGTTGCCTCGGATGCTTTGCATCCAGACGTATTGAACCATGTCGGGCGGTACACGCGGTTGTTCTTTGAGCCAATGGAGTACCTCATGGCCATCGCCTTGCGTCAGCAAGATTTGGATACTTTTGCGAACGCTGTCCGGGGTGGATGCGTTGACGCGGTGGAGTTTTTTTTGAGGGGTTGGTGGCATGCATCCATTGTATCAAATCCACTGGATTTCCAGGGGTGCATCCTATATAATTTCCGCAAAGGTCAAATATGAACAGTTTCAACATCGTTATTCCTCGCCTGATGGGCTGGCTTCTGCGGGTATTCGATATTCCGGACGCCCAACGGGCCATTGGCCGGGACCCCGTTTTGTTTGCCCAGTGGTACGCGATGAGTCGAGAACTTCTTTCATGGCCTGAGGAGGCTGCATCCATTGCAGAATCCGAACGCAAAAAAACCATCGAAATCGATCGGTTGGCCAAGGTGATGCAGACCCTTGGATTTAGCTCCCTTCGCGGTATGGGCGCGGACCAAACACGGCTGTTGATGGAAGGCTACGTGGTTCACGATTGGGTCAATAGCAACTGGAAGATGTTTGAAGAACTTCTCGAAGAGGCCAAGGACAAGTACACGGGAGATGGTTTTGTCCACTCACCACCGGTGGGCGAGTATGCTTCACGTGTGGACGAACTTGCCAAGGTGCTGGATTTGACGCTGGCGCAGGTCGAAATTTTGGAGTTCGCGTTCACGTGCGCCGTGGGCGGCGAATTTTTCGGCTTGATGAGCGCTTTGGCGCAGCGGTTCAAAGGTCGCACAAGTATTTGGGAGAGCATCTTCGGTTACTCTTCTTCGGAGCTGGCCGAGGCCTTGTCCCGAGAAGGCAATCTGTTTCGCAGCGGTGTTTTGGAACCGGCCGATGCGGTTGGGCTTGTCCGCGTGCATTCGTACTGGATTGAATCGTTCGTGGAGGCCAAGGGCACGCTGCAAGAGCAGTTGCTCGCGCCCTTGAAGGAAGAGCGCAACGCGGGCGTGATGGCCGTTATCGACGAAGCGGACATGAAGCTTGCCGTGAACGTCTTGAAGGGCAAGAAAGCTTCCCAGACGGGCGTCAATCTGCTGCTGTACGGTGCGTCTTCCCTGGACAAGCGGCGCATCTTGCTCGATATGGTCAACAAGAGCCAGTTCGAGGCGTGGCATTTGAAGTTTGATGACATTCCTCGCGGCGCACGCCGAACGGCGGCCTACGTGGCCCTGCGTCTTCTGGACAAAACGCCCGACCGCGTTTTGGTTGTAGAAAAACCGGGGGATATTCTGGAAGAAACCGGCAATCAGTTGTTCAAAATGCTGTTTGGCATCGAAATTGAGCCACGTTCGTCCAAGGACGACGAGATTTTTCTGACCTCGTTCACAACGCCAGCCATCTGGCTGTTGTCGGACACCCACGCCTTGGCCTCCGACACCATCGCGCGCTTTGTGTTCCATGCGCCCTTGAAGAAGGCCGATCGCCATCAGCGTAAGAACCAAATGGAGCGTTTGCTAACAAGCAGCAATTTGGGCAAGGACGTGCGCGAAAAAATTGTTCGCTTGGATGGAGTATCCGCTTTGCAAATTGACTCCGCGCTCCAAGCAGCGGCCTTGTCGGGTGCTATGCGTGGTAAGGCTCGGGACCATGCTGTGTTCCAAGCCATTCAGCGCAGTCAAAAAGCGCTTGGGCGGGATTTGACAGAAAAGTTCAAGACATCCGTGACGCAGTACTCCATGGAGCTTCTCAATTGCTCTGGGCGCTTTGGCCCTACCCAAATCATGGAAGCGCTGCAACGAACGCGTCAGGGCACGCTGGTCTTTTACGGACCGCCGGGCACCGGCAAGACACAATTTGTCGAACACATGGCTGCACAGCTGGGCATTCCCCTTATCGCGAAGCATGCGTCCGATTTGATGAGCAAGTACGTGGGGGACAACGAGAAAAACATTGCGGACATGTTCGAAGAAGCCGTCAACGAAGACGCCATGCTTCTTTTGGACGAGGGCGATTCGTTCTTGCGTGACCGTTCCTTTGCCCGCGCGCAGTGGGAAGTGAGCATGGTCAACGAGTTGCTACAACGCATGGAGCGTTTTCCTGGTATCTTTGTGGTGTGCACAAACCTGTTCTCCGGTTTGGATGCCGCAGCACTTCGTCGCTTCACCTTCAAACTGGAGTTTGGCGAACTCACGCCGGAGCAGCGCTGGAACATGTTCGTCACGGAAGCGAACTTGGGAGATGCACTTAACACACTGCCGCCCGGAACCAAGGAAGACTGGTGGGAACGTCTGGCCATGATGGATTTGCTCACGGCTGGGGACTTTGCTACCGTGCAACGCCAGTGCAAAATCTTGCAAATATCGCTGACCCCTACCGAGTGGCTCACCCAGCTGGCACAAGAAGTGAAAGTCAAAAAGAAGGAGAAGGCTCGTCCGGAAATGGAGTGATGGGACGGGCGCGGGGATTGGGGGTCACCGTGTAAATGGGGTCGAGCATGATGGGATTGCCTTGCTCGTCTTGCGCCCAATTATCGGAATGGTCAATGTCCAGTCCCGCGTTGGGAGACAGCATGCCCGAGCGCATCCACTGGTAGAGGGTTGACATGGCTACGGTGCACCGGGCCAAGGGGTGCGGTGGGTCTTCTTTTTTGATTTTGCGGCTGACAACCGCCATTTGGTACGCGATGTCCTGGCCCTCTTGCCCACGGGCGGCTTCACCATCGGAGCCACGTGCAAAACGCTCGGGCTCGTCGCTCAAATCCAAGTGGCGCAGTTCGTTTTTGATGCGCTGCCAGCGCTCTTGTTCGAGATGTTCGTATTTCGTTTGTACGATGGCCGTGTAGGTGGGTGCAGAGATTTTCCCTTTTTTCCACGTGTCTTCGTTTTTGAATCCAAGATGGCGAATACCGTCGATGGTTTGATGCACATGGGGCAATCCGGGGGTACGCGTTTTCTCCAAAAACTTGCAGATCTTGATGGCCGCATCTTCTTTGGTGATTTTTAAAACCGTTCCATCGTTCAAGTCCCAGACATCGGCGGAGAGACCACACCCAATGTAACTGGCGTTTTTCAATTTCTTGACCAGCTCTCGCGGCAAATTGTGGCAGTCGTACAAGTCCCCGTTTCGACCCACACCGGCAAACAATTGGGGTCTGAGAACGCTGGGAAGGGGCACTTCTTTGGGCCAGCTGCGTTCATGCGCGCGGGTGTGCGCGCCGTAGCGGTGTATGGGAGCTTTCATGGGGCGGGGCTGGAGTCTGAATCGGGGATCTCAATGGGGGTGTCGGGATGCGGGCGTTTGGCACGTTTTGGCAGGCCATGCTTGGTGGGTTGTTTGCGAAAACTTTGTTCGTTGAAGCCGTGGCTGTGCACACGGTATTTATCGTCCATGGCGACAGGTGCTTTTTCTGGGGCGCTCATATTGCCCACGAACATCGAAATTTCCTGCATGCACGTTGGGGCATCCCAGTACTTGAAGAACTTCCAGTCTTTGAGGCTGGGATTGAGCGCCATGCCCTCGGGATGCGCGATGGCGATGGACAGCTCACTGGCGAGTGCGGCAACGTAGAGGTCGGGGGCAGGCTCGTTCAGCCATTTTTCCAACTTTTCGAGTTTTTCAAGGTTGTAGCTGTTTTGGTTTTGCTCGTAGTACTTTTTCCAACGGTCTACGGTTTGCTCAAATTCTTTGGCATCGAAAATGGGGCCATCTTGGTGCACTTTTTCGCTTGGGTGCGGTTGGTACGTGCCGCTGCCACTGTATTCGTTCGCAGGATTGAGTTGCGGAATGTACGGGCTCTCGGTGCGCGAGTACGATGAGTAGCGGTTGTGGCCATTGTTCAGGCGCACGCTCTGGATGTCCAAAACCCACAGTGCTTTGGTCACACGGCCTCCTACGCAGAACACCAAGGGCGTGATTTGAAGGTGCTCGTTCTTGGGGCGTTTTTCGTATCGGTTGTGGGCGCCAAATGCGTCGAATGGTGCCACCGATTTGGAGATGGCTTGGAGTTTTTGCAGAACCTCGTTTGCGGGAACGTTTTCCGGGGCACCTTGACCACGGGCATCCCACGCTTGGTTGTGGCGCACAAGCACGCGGTCGTTCTCGAATCCGTAAGCCAGGGCCCGATCGTAGTAATCTTGGAACTTGGAAATGATGCGCATGGCTTCATTGTAGCATGGGTTTTTGACGGATGTACATCGTGGCGATGGACGCGTATAATGGTGTTTTCAACCTTAGGATATTGACCATGATCCCTGTACTTCCTACTGCCATCTCTAGCGCAGTAAAATTGCCAGATCTGGGTGCTAATCTCAGCGCTCAGGCAATTTTTCAATTGGGCCGCCTGGCCGCCAGCCATGAGAATCGCGCTTGGGCGCGCGAAAAAGTTCGGCAGGCCAAGACGAATTTGAATAAAGCCGTCGACGATGAGCTTCAAGAAACGGGAAGTAACTCGGTGGCCATTGCCCGCGATCAATTGCGGGACCGGGAGCAGGTTGTGGTTTCGCTTGAACGTTTTTACAAAAAGTTGCGCCACGAAACGGTCGATAAATTTCCCGAAACAATTGCTGTGATGGAGTTGATGCTTCCTGGCAGTACGCATGGTTTGGTACCAGCACGCCCCAAGGGCGAACCCGTCGCGGCAGTTCAGAACTCCTTGAATCCTGGTTTAGCAGACGTATTTCCAGCGCCATGAACCAAGTGCATCTTTATTTGTCTGCTGAGCAACGCCTAGCTTGCATGCGAGCTCTTCGAATGGCGGAGTGCTGGACTCGGGGCGATGCTAGCATTTTTGCGTTGATGGCCGATGAGGGCTATTTGCGGGACAAGGATGGAAAACCGTTGTCTTTGTCCAAATGGTCCACCCTTGTCGAGCCGGCGCTGACGGAATACATGGTTATTGCAGCAGGGGCTACGGCAGGCATTGTTTCGGATGTGCATGACCCTTCGACCCACCCTCTTGGTGCGATGTCCCATGGACTTCAAGAGGCATGGGCCGCCGTGAAGGTGTCCAAGAAATGCGTTTCTTTGGCGGCCCTGCCTGCAACGATGGAGCTGCACAAAACTGGACCGGACACGTTCAATGCGTACACGGCACCCGGCGTGGTTGCCCATGTAGGGGTGTCGGCTAAAGATATTTTGGCGTTGTGCCGCATTGCGCAGCCGATTTTTAAAGTCTCTATTGAGCGGGGAAATGTCCATCGGTTCATTGATGTATTGGACAAATACAGTCGTCTCTTGATGAACCAGTGGGAATACCTCAAAGAGCTTACGGAGGATCGTTGGGATTGGAGACGCAGCAACTGGCATGACCGTGTGGAAAGTACCGTTCGCTCGTTTAAGCAGCCTTGGACTGGATTTGACATGAACGCGTCCAGCGGTATTTATAGCACAAAGTTGCACCCAGATGCGCAATTGGTGTGGTCCGTTCAGAAAGCTATTCGCCATTGGGAAATGGTGCAACGCTTAGGGTATAGCAATCGTGGAAACGCAACGGATGCACCCATGCGCGATGAAAAATGGCCGCTGGTCGATAGTGTATGCGACGCAGGTTTGGACGCACTGCCGGTGGGGGGTGGAATTGTACGGGGTAGGGATACCTTTGTCGCGGTGGAGTCCTACATGGCGCCCGATCCTTTGGCACGTGTCGCTCTTGCTTCGAGTTACAGTCCTGTGTCATTATTGAACGCTCTCGCATACAGCCAGGCGCATCCTGGCCAACAACCTATTTATTGAAAGATTTTCATGATGAATTCCCGTTTTCCTTTTCGTTTGGTATTTCTTGCAACTGTTTTGGGGACATCATTGTCTGCGGGAGCTGCAACCCCCAAATGTGGCTCTGGCCCGGATGCGGCCAAATGCGGTGCCAACAAGAACGCGAGTGTTCAAACCATGGCATCTGGCGTGGTGATTGACACAAAGGTCATGGGCAAAGGCGCACGGCCTACGGCCACGTCGGTGGTGAAAGTGCACTACCGGGGGACGCTGGATAACGGCCAGGAATTCGACAGTTCCTTCAAGCGCGGAGAGCCGGCTGTTTTCCCGCTCAATCGTGTCATTCCATGCTGGACGGAAGGGGTTTCGACCATGGCCGTTGGGGGCAAGGCTACCTTGACGTGTCCTGCGGAGACGGCTTATGGTGCACGTGGCGCGGGGGCTTCTGTTCCGCCCAATGCGCGTTTGACCTTCGAAGTTGAGCTGTTGGACATTTTGAAATAAGATATCCAGCAATTGATTGAGATGCCGTGCCGAGCACGGCATTTTTGTTTACGAATGCTGGATTAACAGATATCCTAATAATATCTAATCGATTTGTATAGTTCTTTAGTGTCTTGCAGATGTGATATCCGTCTTATACACTTTTGAACGAGGCCCGAATACCATGATCCAATCCTTACTGCAACGACTCCCATTTCTGTCCGGTTCGACCGACGAGACCGACATCGCTAGCCAGCCCCTGCTGGTGGTGGAAATGTCGGATACTGCTATTCGCTACCTGTCGGTGAAACCTAGCGTGGAGGAGGGCGCGCCGTATTCTCTGCACGCTTCGGGTTGTCTGCTGGCGTCCGACTACTCGACGGCGGGCGCGTGGCATACGGATGCGGCCAGTCAGTTGCGCAAATACAAATTGAAAAAATCCAAGATTATTGGCTTGTTGGCAGCGCAAGACTATCAGCTTTACCAGACCACTTCGGTGGCCGCAGAAACGCACGACGATTTGGTTTCTGCCATGCGCTGGAAGCTGAAAGATCTTACGGCCGGAGAACCAACGGATTATGCCTTGGATGTGGTGCCCATGGGCGATGCGGGAGGGCGGTTGAATCAGCAGGTTCTGGTGGTTGCCGCCAAAAATGAGGTCGTTGCGACCCGGTTGTCGCAGTTCAAGGCGATTGGTTTGAAGGTAGATGCATTGAGCGCCTACGAGGTCTCCCTGGCCCATCTGGTTACAGGTCTTCTTCCAGAATCGTCGTGCCTGGCATCGTTGTACGTGACGGACCATGAATTTATCATCAGCGCCAGTCAGGCAAATCGCTTGATTATGTTCCGCCGGATTCCAAAGGATGCCATGACCACGGGTGACCAAGGGGTGCCCATGCGTATTGTCGGTGAAGTTGTTCGTTCGCTTGACCGTGTCAGTCGTCAGTTTCCGGATGTGCAACTCGATGCCCTTTTTGTGGATGCTGGCCCAGATACGCAGGCGTACCTGGATACTTTCAAACAAGAGCTGCGCATTGCTTGCGAAGTGTTAACGCCGTACGCTGCCCTGGTCGAAGAAGTCGCGCCTTTGTTCTTTGACCAACGGCTTGTGCCACTGGCGGGGGCCGCCCTGAGCCATACTATGGGCGTGGCCAACATCAATCTTTTGGGCGATGACGCTGTCGAACAAGAAGTGAAACTCCCCTTCAAGCAGATTGCGGTGGGGTCGGCGGTGGTGGCAGTTTTGTCGTTGGGTCTGGGCGGCTACATTAGCTGGACCGAGTCGCAAACGCAGGCCGCGCATGTGGCGGCAACGGCAACGCATCAAGCTGAAATCGAAGCCATCAACAAGCAAGTGCAAGAAAAAAGTGCGCCAGTGGAGAACTTGGATGGCCTTCAAAAGGTCCTGCAGTCGTACACGGCCATCCAAAATTATCTGGCCAGCCAATCTGGCGCGGGCGAAGCACCTTTCAGTGCATGGATGGAAACGCTGGCACGTTCTATTCCGGATGGATTGTGGCTGACGAAAATTGAATTCAGTGCCTTGTCTTCTGGCAGCTTATCGCTGTCGGGGATGGCCAAATCGAACGAAAGTCTTACCGCATGGGTTGACCTTCTGAACAAAACCGTCGCTTTGGATGGAAAACAAAAGTTCGATGTCTTGGACATCAAACAAAACCCGGACAACGGCTACTGGTTGTTCGTGGTCAAGTCGCAAGGAGCAAAATAATGAAATTCAAACCAGCGGACATTCCGGTTCTGGTCAACAACCTGAGCTTACGTGAACGGGGTATCTTGTTTGGCGCTATGGTGGTTTTGATTGGTGGCCTGAGCTACCAATTCTTGATTGACCCCTCTACTTTGGGAGAAGCTCAGCGGGCCCGGGAGCGCGCGGCATGGGCTTTGGAAACGACCGATGCGAAGCAACGGTTGTTTGCTGCGCAGGCAAAGGCGACTGCGGCTTCGGGGGGTGTGAGTCCCGAAACGTTGAAAGCCCAAATTGAAGAACGCAAGGCCGCGATTACAGCCGCGTTGTCGGAGAACACAAATCTGAGCAGCACGGATGTTCTGGCGTCTGCCAAGACCTTGGTGAAGTCTTACCCGCAAGTGCTGCTCAAAGAAATGACCCTTCAAGCGCCCCAGGCAGTTGTATTGGGCGAAGGTTCCGCGCAAGCTTCTTTGCAGCAGCATGACATGCTATTGGTCGTGGAAGGGAGCTATTTGGATTTGCTGGCGTACCTGCAAAATCTTGAGAAATCGCTCCCCGGGATTCGTTGGAGTGCATTGACTGTTGAGCAAAAAGCCGACTTTTCTGGTACCTTGCTGACAGTCAAACTGTCGCATGTCCAGCTTCCATCGGATTTGTTTAAAGGCAAGCCATGAAAAGCATCGTTGCGTTGATTGGGTTGGTGTTGTGCATGGAGGCTACTGCGCAAGACCGCGCGCTCTTGCCGCCTCCACCACCGCTGCGCAATCCGATGCTTGTTCCAGAAAAAATTGTGCCCGCACCGCCGTCTCTTGGTGTTGCCGGCGTTCCTGCTGCAGAAGTGGAAACACCGGGTTGGATTTTGCGGCGCAGCGAGCACGGCAAGTGGCAAGTTCTTTGGCAAGGCCGGTGGGTCGGGAAAAACCAAATGATGGGTGATGATAAAATCATCAACATCGACGAGTATGGCATTCAGGTCAAAGGGGCGAGCGGCAAACGCAACATCCCTTTAGTCGGAGTGAACCTGGGTCGTCAACAGAAGGAAAACAAACAATGAAAAGCATGACCCGTACCGTGTTGTACACGGTGTTGGCCTCCACGGTTTTGGTGGGTTGCACCACCCCCCGGGGTGCACCAGGCTCGCGTGTGGAACGTGACGCGGACACAACCATTGTGCAAACACGTGAAGAGATTCGGCAATCGGCCGAGCACGTGGACGCACAAAAGAAAATGGCGGAGCAAATTGTATTGGCACAGGCCAACCGCGATGCTCAAGAAGCCAGTGCTTTGGCTGTTTTACGGCAAGAACCTCGTTTCGATTTGGTGTTGAACAACGCACCAGCTCGAGATGTTTTCACGGCACTTCTGGCTGAGACACCTTGGAGCTTGACGATGCATCCAGATGTCAAAGGTGCGGTGTCCACTTCTTTGCGTCGTGTGACCGTTCGCGAAGCGTTGGATGCCATGCGTGACATGTATGGCTACGACTATCGCATCGATGGCACACGTATTTCGGTGTATGCCCCCACGGCACAGACACGGTCTTTTGTGGTGAACTACTTGACGTCTTCTCGATAGGGGAACAGTGATATCCGCGTGAACGCTGGAAGCAACTCGGTGATGGCCAGTTCTGGCAGCGGTGGTAACAGCAACGTTGTCAGCGGAGCGCAAAACAACGGTGGCGCGAGCGGAGCCAGCGGTCAATCGACGGGATCTGTCAGCACGCAGATCCAAACCAACACCACGTCCAATCTGTGGAAAGAGATGAGCGATGCCATCAAAGCCATGGTTGAGCCGGGCCCGGGCAAACATGTACTCATCACACCGCAGGCAAGTTTGATTACGGTTCGTGCGATGCCCGATGAGCTTCGTCAAATCGAGCAGTACTTGCAATCGGTCAAAGGGGCCGTGCAGCGTCAGGTTATGCTGGAAGCAAAGATCATCGACGTGGAGCTCAACGACAACTACCAAAGCGGTATTGATTGGAATCGTCTTTTCGCCAATATTGGTAACACGGCCGTTAGCCTTGGGGTGCTGGGTACCAACACGGGCGGTCTTCGTTCCCTCCCCACTGCAGGCGTGAACATTC
>RRZU010345515.1_pt1 | contig 26573 bp, 25 predicted proteins | sample 2165561 | NCBI WGS metagenome assembly RRZU01 (sample SAMN10456909, study PRJNA506462) | wastewater metagenome | isolation source: wastewater sludge | place: USA: Moscow, Idaho | reverse complement strand
CGCTTCGTTAACTTCTATAACACGGTTAAGCCGCATAAGGGCTTGAATGGCGATACGCCTTTTGAAGTTTTACAGGCTTATTTTTCTCAAACTATTGTGTAAACAACTCGGTTATTTCTTACATATAAAGTGTGTTGAAACAGCAGGGTTTACTGTAGTTTGGTAGGGCAGATAAAAGGCCGTCTGAAAAAGTTTCAGGCGGCCTTTTATTGTGTGTTTGAAATCAAGCGTGATTTAGCGAAACCAGCCGCGAATAGCTTCCAAGCCATTATAATTAATACATAAATCTGCATGTTGTTGTGCTTTCGGCTTGGCGCGATAGGCCACGCCGAAGCCCGCCTCTTGCAGCATCGGAATATCGTTGGCACCGTCGCCCATGGCCAGCACCTGATGCGCTTGCAAACCCAATTGTTGGCGGTATTGCACCAATAAATCTGCTTTGGCCTGTGCATCGATAATACGGCCATTCAGACTGCCTGTGAGTTTGCCGTTTTCAACCTCCAGTATATTGGCATAGGTAAAATCTAATCCCAGCTGTTGTTTCAAACGCTCGGTAAAAAAAGTAAAGCCGCCAGATACCAGCATAAATTTTACGCCGTGTTGTTTGCATTCGGCCAGCAGATATTCCGCCCCCGGCGACAGTTGCAAAATATTGTCGTATACAGCCTGCAATGCACTTTCAGGTAGCCCTCGCAGCAGCGCCACGCGTTGGCGCAACGACTGTTCGAAATCCAGCTCGCCGCGCATGGATTGTTCGGTAATTTCCGCCACTTGTGCTTTCAGACCGGCGCAGGCGGCGATTTCGTCTACACATTCGATGGTAATCAGCGTGGAATCCATGTCACTCACAATCAACCCCAAATCGGCAAAGGCCAAATCGGGCAAAACGGCATAATCAATGCGTTGACGGTTCAGTTCGGCGGCAACGGCGGCGGGTACAATATAATTTTCCGGTACGGCAATGCGCAAAACGGCACCGTGGATGGTATCGGGCAGAAGTAGGCCGGTATGGTGTAGCGCGGATAAATCAGTGTCGGCTAAATAGGGGTGTTGCAGCACGAGAACATGAGCCATGATGGGGTGTCCGTGAAAGAAAAAGTGATTATAGCAATATCGGGCGGCGGCTTAAAGAAATTGGCGGAAGAGCGGTGTCGGGCGGCTTTCAGGTAGCCTGTGATTATTGCAACTCCGGATGCGGGTACAGTTTAAGGTGCAGCTGCAGAGCCAGCGCAGGCATATCATTAAAGTAAGGCTGAGTGCGCGAGCAGCGCACAATGCAGAAATGCGCCGCAGATTGGTGGCAAAAGGCATAGCCCTGAATAGGGAAAACCCCTGAAAAGCTGTGTTCAGGGGTTGGGATATGTTGGCACGCCCACGGGGATTCGAACCCCGGTTGCCGCCGTGAAAGGGCAGTGTCCTAGGCCTCTAGACGATGGGCGCATAACCGAACGGCGGATTATACCGAAGCAGCTTCAGGTGTCAAGGGCGGCCGGTTTTCAGGCTCTGGACGGGTGTGGCACTGATTCGGCCAGTTGATAAAGCATGGCGGCGGTGGCACCCCAGATGTCGTAATGGCGGTAGGGCAGAGTGGGCACCTGCATATGCCGGCCTTGATAGGTGAAAGGGCGGCTGCCATAGCGGTCGATATCGAGGGCATGGCTCAGAGGAAGGTGGAAAATTTCGGCCACTTCGTCGGGATTAGGCGTGTATACCGGCGGGCTGTCGGCGACGGCCAATACGGGCATCACCAACGTGCCGTTGCGCACGCGACACAAGGGCTGCTTGCGCACAACTTGCCAAGCGTTTTCGGGTACGCCGGTTTCTTCGCGGGTTTCACGCAGGGCAGTGGCAGCGAGATTGCTGTCTTCAGGCTCAACCATGCCGCCGGGAAACGAAATTTGGCCGCCGTGAAAACGCAGATGTTCAGAACGGCGGGTGAGCAGAATATTCCAAGCGTCACCTTCGGGCACAAGGCCGATTAATACGGCGGCGCTCGGTGCGGCGGAAGCGTTTTCGGCCCATGGCAGGTTGCGTTGCGTGATGATGCTGTTTTGTGGTTTGTCCTCGGCAGACAATAATAAAGAGATTAATTCGCTGCGGGTCATGAGGCTACCTGAATAAAGGGGTTTGTCTGATAATTTTATGGGATGACAGTTTGACAGGATATCTGCTTTGCAAAAATTAAACAAAGCCTGCCGTTTTTTTGCGCCAGATGGCAAAGTGCAAGGCTTGTGATACAGTATGGTTTCCGTTATCTTGCAGCTCTGCTTACCTTTTATTGAAAGATGTTTGTTTATGCCCTTACTTTCCACCCGTTTCCGCCCGCTGGCTTTGTGTTTGCTGATGTTGTTTTCAGGTAGCGTTTCTGCTGCCGCATCGCTGCCGCTGGCTGATACGGTGCAGCCTGCGTCTGCAGAAAGCGAATATCAGCGGCGTGCGGCGGTGATTAAACGTGCCAATACCTTGTTTACGCTGCTGGGTGGGGAAATGTCGCTACAAAAAGGCGATGCAGGCACGGCACTGGCAACGTATATGGTGATGCTCGACCGCAATAAAGATCCGGAAATCGCTGAACGAGCAATGGAAATGGCGGTAACCCTACATGCTTATGAGCAGGCAGAAGCGATTTACCAGAAATGGCGTGAAATCGAGCCGGTGCCGGGTGATGCGCAACGCCGTATGGGCTGGTCGCGCAGTTTGGTTATCGGTGATGTGGATGCGGCACTGGCGGATTTAGAGCCGGTGTTGGCGAAGGCAAACGAGTTGCAAACCCGCCGTATTTTTTTACTGCTCACACAAATCAGCATCCAAAATCCGCAATTGGTCATTAAAGGCGGCGATAAGGTTCACAAAGCGGTGAGCCGTTATAAGGACATGCCGGAAGCGGTGATTGCCGATGCAGTGTTCAGCGCCTTGCAAGGTAAAGAACGCAATGCCGTATCGGCGTTGCAGCGTCTGGCGGAGCTGGATGCCGATATTCGTCCCGCCACGCAATTAACATTGCGTCTGATCAGCCAGCGCCAACCGGAAGTGTTGATCCGTTTTTTCTCGGAAACCGATACGGCAAACTTGTCGCCCCTGTGGCAGGAATTACAGGTGGAAAGCCTGATTCACACCGGCCGCACCGATGAAGCTTATGCGCGACTGGAAGCCTTGTTGGCGCAAAATCCGTCAGCCGATTTGTATATTCAGGCCGCTTTGCTTGCGGCCAGCCGCCATGCCGAGCTGCCCATGATTAACGGCTATCTGGAGCGTGCTTATATGGCCGGCACACAGGAGCAGAAAAGTAAGGCGGCTATTATCGGCACGATGAACAGTGTGCAGGCCAAAAATTATGCCGGTGCAGACGATTGGATTGCCAAAATCAACGCGCCGGAATATGCCTTTGATAAAATTGTTTTGTCTGCCTCATTAAAAGCCGAGCAAGGCCAATGGCAGGCGGCGTTGGAACAGGCGAAAAGTGCTCGTAATTTGCCTGAGCAGCAAGGCCGGTTTTATAGCGACAGCGATTTGTTGCGCGTGCAGTTGTATGTCATCTCCAAATTGCCCAATACACAGCGCGCTTTAAATGAGCTGAACGCTTTATACGGCCAAATCAGCCGCCAACCGGATGCCGACGATAAATTGGCCGATGTACTGTATCAGCGCGGTTTGGTTTATGTTGACCGCTTGCAACAGTTTGATAAAGCCATTGCCGATTTAGAGCGCTATCTGGTGTTGGTGCCCAATAATGCTCAAGGGATGAATGCGTTGGGTTATACCATTCTCACTTCGCCGAAACCGGATATTGACAGGGCATTTGCGCTGATTCAAGAGGCTTATCAAGCGGAGCCGGAATCAGCGGCAATTAACGACAGCATGGGTTGGGCTTATTATCAAAAAGGCGATGCCGAAGCCGCACTGCCTTATCTGCAATATGCCTGGGAAACCTATCCTGACCCTGAAGTAGGCGCCCATTTGGGTGAAGTGTTGTGGAAGCTTGGTCGGCAGAGCGAAGCGCAGGATATTTTACAGAAAGCCTATTCGGCAGATCCGAAGCATAAAGGATTGAATGCAACGCTGAAACGCTTGGGCGTTAGCGTTTCAGCGCGCAAGCCCGCATCTGCGCAACCATAATATTTTCAGGTAGCCTTGTTCTGCTTTATTCACATAAACCGGAAAAGGCTACCTGAAAACCGTTTGAAATCGTCAATTAAAGAAAATATAAAAATGAAGTTAAGCAAATATCTTTCAGGTAGCCTTGCGCTTTTGCTGCTTGCCGCTTGTGCCACGCCAACGGTACAGACGCAACAATGGCAGGCGCAAACGGCCGGTGGCGACTTTTCCGCCGAAGGCCGCTTGGCCGTGCAGATGAATGAAAAAGGCTCGTATGCCAATTTTGATTGGATGCAGCAAAACGGTGTGCAAACCATTGACGTGAATACTCCTTTGGGCAACACCGTCGGCCAACTCTGCCAAGACAATGAAGGCGTATTGGCGGTAGATAGCAGCAATCGGGTATTCACTGCATCCACCGCCCAGGCACTGAGCGAACAATTGCTCGGCTTCTCCCTGCCTGTTCAATACCTGAGCGTATGGGTTAAAGGGCAGCGGGTAGGTGGTGCGCCCTATCAATTGCTGCCGGATGGACGTTTGCAACAGTTTGAATGGACGGTTTCGCGCCAGACCAGGCCGGATGGCACCCCGCGTATTTTACTGCTGGAAAGCAATAAACTCACTTTACGGCTGGTGTTTGACAACATGGAAAACATTGTTGAGGCAACAGATGCGCCAAACCGTTGTGCGGCCAGGAGCCGGTTGTGAAGCCGTTGTCCGATACACAGGCATTTTTAGCGCCGGCCAAACTGAATCTGGATTTGCGCATTACCGGCCGTCGGGCAGATGGCTATCATAATCTGGAGAGTATATTCTGCATGGTCAGCCTCTATGACACCGTATCGTTGGCCGTGCGCAATGATGGGCAGATTAAACTGCATACACCGGGGCAGGGCGTTCCTGCCGAACAAGATCTTACCTACCGTGCTGCTGCTGCTTTGCAAGATGTCACAAACACCGGCTTGGGCGCAGATATCTGGTTGGAAAAAAATATCCCGATGGGCGGCGGCTTGGGCGGCGGCAGCTCGGATGCGGCCACCGTATTGATGGCGCTAAACCGGTTGTGGCAATGCGGTTTGTCGCGTCAGGCATTAATGAACATCGGCTTAACGCTTGGCGCCGATGTGCCCTTTTTTATTTTTGGATGCAGTGCGTTTGCCAGAGGCGTGGGCGAACAATTAAGTAAATTTGATATACCAAAACAATGGTATGTGGTGGTAAAGCCGGAGGTGCATGTTAGCACTGCAGTGATTTTTTCCCACCAAGACTTGACACGCGATTCCAAAGCCAGCATAATGCCGACTTTCCGAACTTTGCAGCCATTTAGAAACGATATGCAGGCCGTAGTGCTTGATGCTTATCCTGAAGTGAATAAGGCGTATCGGTTTATGCAGCAATATGGAAAGCCTTTGATGACCGGCTCTGGAGCGTGTTTCTTTTTAGCGTTTGAAGATGTGGCCGCCGCACAAAAGGTTTATGAAAAAGTTTCAAAAATGTATCAGACTTTTTTAGTTGAAAATCTCGTTCAACATCCATTGTTTGATATATAAGTTCTCGTGTTGGGGATTCGCCAAGTTGGTTAAGGCACTGGATTTTGATTCCAGCATGCGTAGGTTCGAATCCTACATCCCCAGCCAGATAAAAGCGTGTAAGTATTTCTTGCACGCTTTTGTTACGTTTATCGTGCTTTCGCTACCATTTGTTTTGATAGTCGGTGTGAAGCAGCGTATAATGACAGCCTCGGTACTGTGTCGTCCTAGTTTCATGATAAAAGAATAGGGTGCAGTGATGAGCATAAAATTCAGTCAAAACATAACCATAGGTGGCGAAGAGATGGCAGCATATGACAGCTTGATGGTATTTACCGGTAATGCAAATCCTAATTTGGCCGCAAGTGTGGTAAAACACTTGGATATTTCGTTAGGCAATGCGTCGGTGACCAAGTTTTCCGATGGTGAAGTTGCCATTGAGTTGTTGGAAAATGTTCGCGGGCGCGATGTTTTTATTTTACAGCCCACATGTGCGCCGACCAATGATAATTTAATGGAAGTCCTGACCATGGCGGATGCTCTGAAACGGGCATCGGCAGGTCGCATTACGGCTGCCATTCCTTATTTCGGTTATGCCCGCCAAGATAGGCGCCCGCGCTCGGTGCGTGTGCCGATTTCTGCCAAATTGGTGGCAAACATGCTGTATTCCGCCGGTATTGACCGTGTTTTGACTGTAGACCTGCATGCCGACCAGATTCAAGGTTTTTTTGACATCCCTGTGGATAATATTTATGCCACACCGATTTTGATTCATGACATTCAGCAACAACGCATTGAAAACCTAACCGTGGTCAGCCCGGATATTGGCGGTGTGGTACGTGCCCGTGCGGTGGCGAAAGTGTTGAATTCAGATTTGGCCATTATCGACAAACGTCGTCCGAAAGCCAATGTGGCAGAGGTGATGAATATTATCGGCGATATTCAAGGCCGTACCTGTCTGATTGTGGATGATATGATTGATACGGCCAACACGTTGTGCAAAGCTGCATCCGCCCTAAAAGAACGCGGTGCCGAGCGTGTTTTGGCTTATGCCACTCATCCGGTTTTTTCGGGTGAGGCTGTATCCCGCATCGCTTCATCAGACATTGATCAGGTGGTGGTAACGGATACGATTCCGTTGTCAGAACAGGCCAAACAGTGTGGCCGTATTCGTCAGGTGACGATTGCAGGTTTGCTTGCCGAAACCGTGCGTCGCATCAGTAATGAAGAATCCGTTTCATATCTCTTTAACGAAGAATTGTCTTTGCCGAAGGGATGGTAGTTAGAGGAAAGTCAATTTCCTTTTTGTTTGTCGCCCCAAGCTGGTCGCGGTGTAAGGCGATTGTATTTATTTTTTGGAGTATTAAAATATGTCATATGAAATTAAAGCCACTTTGCGCGAAGCTCAGGGCACTGGTGCGAGCCGCCGCCTGCGTCGCGAAGGTTTGACTCCGGCTGTGTTGTACGGTGAAAACCAAGAGCCTGTGGCCATTGCCGTAGATCACAAAACCGTATATTACGCACTGGAAAAAGAATCTTTCCACACTGCCTTGATTAAACTGTCTTTAAACGATAAAACTCAAGACGTGGTTGTGCGTGATTTTCAAATGCATCCGTTCCGTCAAGAAGTACAACATATTGACTTTCAGGTAGTTGATGCCGCTAAACCGTTGAAAATCCGCGTTCCCCTCCGTGTGGTCAATGCTGAAAATTCTCAAGCAATCAAATTGCAAGCCGGCCGTGTTTCTTTGTTGAATACCACGGTTGAAGTAGTGGCTCTGCCTAAAGATGTACCTGCTTTCTTGGAATTAGACTGTGCGAAAGTGGTTGCCGGCGATATTTTGCATTTGTCTGATGTTAAATTCCCAGAGGGTGTGAGCAGTGTTTCATTGAAACGTCATTCTAATTTGGCTGTTGCTACCGTAACCGGTAAAAAACGCTAAATATTACGCACGCTAAATATTAATAATGATTTAACATTTAGCAGTTGTGCCATATTTATCCCGCCGCACGTGTTGTGGTGGGATTTTCTTCTAATGATGAGTGTCATACTTTATGATGTGACCGTGATAATACACTCTTAGTAAATTATCACTACCTTTTATCTTTGACAGAAAGAGGGCTGTATTGCCTGTGTTATGCTGTCAGTATTCTCAGTTACGGTGAAAATAAGGCTCAATATATTGTGTTGCTTTAATTAAGTGATTACTTATTTAAAGTACAATTTGAAATTGAAAGCCTTTTTATAAATATGCAAAAGCCTCTTAAAAAACTACTGACTTGTTTAGGTCAATGTGCGTCTGTTGCATTATTGCCCCTTTTTCTTATCCAACCAACTTATGCGTTGGGTTTGCAAGAAATTCTCAAAAAATCTTTGGTTTCTGATCCGAGCTTGCGTGAAGCGAAGGCAAACGAAGGCTCCGCACATAATGCTATGAAAGCAACCCAAGGTGGTCATTATCCTGTTATTACGGTAACAGGCACGCAGGTTCTGGCACAACACCACAAATATGAAAGTAACGACTTATCTGACGGGCCGACACCGGGTCTGCGCGGTACCTTAAACATCTATGCTTGGGGCGGGATTGAAGCAGGTGTGCGGCGCGATAAAGAAAAAGAGCGTTATTATCATTATAAATATTATGAAACCAGAGAGGAATTGGGCAGTACTATTGGCAAGTTATACATAACTGCTTTACGCACCCGCGATGCACTAGAGATTGCCCATAAAAACCTGAACCGCCATAACAAGATTTTGGGTGATTTGGGCATCATTGTGAAATACGATGGTGGCCGTCGTTCTGAATTGGTGCAGGCGCGATCGCGACAATTGCAAGTTGAATCCAATATTGTGCAATTGCGCCGTACTTTGGAAGTGACGTTAAGCCGTTTGGCCAAATATACCGAGAAAACAGTTCGACCGGAGGATTTAACAGATCCTTTCGGCGATGTATCGGCTGCAGACTTGACTGCGCGCTTTAAAAATGAAGATAAAGCGGTTCATCCCACCTATATGGCGCAGTTGGCTGAAAAAGAAAGTGCTAAAGCGACGGTAGATGTGTCAAAAGCGGCAAGATTGCCGGCTGTGAATCTGGAAGGTTCGGCCAATAGAGACAATAAAGAGCTCTATTTCAATTTGTCTTGGAACGTATTGGATCAGGCGGCACGTTATTCCGTGAAACAAAATGCCGAAGCACTGATTGCAGCGGAATCCAAGCTGGATCAGATTTTACGTGAAGTAGCCGAACGTTCGCGCACGGCTGAAATCGACATGGCACAGAGCGAACGTCAGGTTGAAGTAACGAATGAACATATCGCTTCACAAAGGGAAGTGGTGAAAGCTTATGAGCTTCAATTCAAGATTGCGCGCCGAACATTGATTGATGTGTTGGACGCTTATAGTGAACTGGCTAGCATTGAATCCGCTAACGTTACTGCTAAAAACGATTTCCGTGATGCTGCGCTAGAATATCTATTGGCACAATCACAAGTATCCAGTTGGGCAGGCGTAACTGAATAAGTATATGCTTCCGAAAAATTTATTTTGATGATCGAATAATTAATATGAAATCTATTATTGAACACATTGCATTGGCAACACAGATATTGGGTGCGCCGGTATCTGAGGTGGCTTTATCGGCGGAAGTGGTTCGGGATAAAAAATTAAACGTCAATTACCACTCTCTGGTAGAGGTTTTACGCAGCCATGGCTTTGAAAACACTCTGTCAAAACGCAAGTTGGAAGATATTCCTTCACTTGCGGTGCCGGTGGTCGTGATTCTGCATAATGAAGAAGCAGCGGTTATTACACAAATAGAAGGCAGCGGTTCCGCGCGCCGTTATCATGTCCGTCAGACAGACGGCTTATCACAGGTATTGGAGCACGATCAGCTTGCCGGATTGTATTTGGGATACTGCTGGTTTATCAAACAGAAAATGGTATCCGACCTGCGCAGTGATCTGCCCGAATACCATTTGCCTAAAGCATGGTTCTGGAAGGTCATTTGGCGTTTTAAATCTTATTATTACCAAGTGATTTTGGCGACGTTTATTATTAATTTCCTGGCTTTGGTCAGCTCGCTGTATGTTATGAATGTATACGACCGAGTGATTCCAAACCAGGCATATGAAACTTTATGGGTATTGAGTATCGGCGTGGTATTGGCGATTATTTTTGAGTTTATTGCTAAGCTGATTCGTGGCCATCTTACTGATATTGCAGGAAAAAAGGCCGATTTGATTATCAGCTCTGCCCTGTTTCGGCGGGTCATGTCGATTAAATTGGCAGATCGCCCAGCATCGGCCGGCTCTTATGCCAGCAATTTGCGTGAATTCGAATCGGTTCGCGATTTTATGACCAGTGCCAGTTTGTTAACTTTAGTTGATTTGCCGTTTCTGATTTTATTCTTGGTTGTTATTTGGGTAGTGGCCGGTAAACTGGCTCTGGTTCCTGCGATTATTATTCCGATTGTGATTATTGTTGGCGTTTTGGTGCAGAAGCCGATGTCGCGTTATATTAATGAATCCATGAAAGAATCTTCGCAACGCCAAGGTTTGGCTGTGGAAGCGATTGAAGGCATTGAAACACTGAAAACCAATAATGCTACCAGCTGGGCACAACAACGTTGGGATGAATATACTGCCAAAACATCGGCTTCTTCGATTAAAGTGCGCGATACCAGTAATTTTGTGGTGAACTTTGCTGTGTGTATGCAGCAGCTCAACACGGTGGGTTTGGTTTTATTTGGCACATATTTGATTCATGCCGAAGATTCCGTAGAGCGCATCACCATGGGTGCCTTGATTGCTTCCGTGATCTTGTCGGGCAGAGCTTTGGCGCCCTTGGCTCAGGTTGCCGGTTTGGCCACCCGTTTCCAACAGGCCAAATTGGCTTTGGACGGCATCAATAAAATCGTTGAACGTCCGGTTGAGCGAAGTGCAGAACGTAAATACATTACCTTGAGTCAGGTGCAGGGCAACATTGCTTTTGAAAATGTAATCTATAATTATCAGGAAGACACGGCTGCGGCGGTAGATGGCGTTAAACTGGTTATCCGGCCGGGTGAGCAAGTGGGTATTTTGGGTCGTATCGGCAGCGGCAAGAGTACTTTGTTGAAGCTGGCAAGCGGCTTATATGAAGCAAATAAAGGCAATGTTACTTTAGATGATGTGGATTTACGCCAACTGGATCCGAATTTTCTGCGTAATCAAGTTGCGCTATTGAGCCAAGCGCCGCGCTTATTTTTAGGAACACTGCGCGAAAATATGGATTTAGCGCGCACAGACGGCCATTCTTCCGATCAGGAGTTGTTGATTGCGTTAAAACGTTTCGGCTTGGATCGAATCATCCGAAATCACCCCCGCGGCTTGGATATGCCTTTGGGCGAAGACGGTTTGGGCTTGTCGGGCGGTCAAAAACAGATTATCTCCCTGGCGCGGCTGACTTTGCGCAACCCCAAGGTTGTATTGCTGGATGAGCCGACAACAGGTCTGGATCAAGGTACGGAACGCATGGCATTAAACTCTATGGCGCAATGGTGTAAAGACAAAACCATGATTGTGGTAACACACCGTCCGCAAGTGCTCCAGATTGTGAGCCGCATCATTGTGATGGACAATGGCAAAGTGGTGATGGACGGCCCGCGTGATTTGGTGTTGCAAAAGCTGATGCAGAATGAAGAAAAAGCAAAACAGGTGCAAAAAAACCAAGGTTGATTTCAATCCGTTAAGTGTGGTTTGCCAGAGGGCATGCCCAGTAATCATTCCATGATAAGGTAAATTATCATTATGAGCAGTGAAAATAATAAACACGATAAAATCAAAGGCAGCGATTTACAGCTGGTCAATGATTTAAATGCGGCATTACAAAAGGAAAAACACAGCGGGCAATTTTGGGTTGTGATTCTGTTTTTCGTATTTTTGGTGGTATTCGTCATCTGGGCATATAACAGCAAAATCGAAGAAGTGACGCGAGGTCAGGGCAATGTGATTCCGAGTAGCCGCGAACAGGTAGTGCAGAGTTTGGATCCCGGGATCATTACGGAGATGAAAGTCCGTGAAGGCGATGTGGTGGAGAAGGGGCAGATTCTGTTAAAGCTTGATGACACAAGAAGCTCCGCCGTGCTGCGCGAAAGTGAAGCCAAAGTGGATAACCTAGAAGCGATGGTTGCACGCCTGAAAGCAGAGGCTCATGGTGCGCAACTGCAATTTCCTCAAGGTTTGAGTAATGAATTGAAACAGCGCGAACATGCTGCTTATGTGGCGCGCCGCCGCGCGATGGTGGATGCTGTAAACGGCTTGGCGATGAGCAAAGGGGCATTGGATCAGGAAATCCGTATTACTGCACCCATGGTGCAACATGGTGTGGTATCGGAAGTAGAATTGTTACGCATGCAGCGCGAGTCTAACGATTTGGCCGCCCAAATTGCCGAACGTAAAAACCGCTATTCAGCCGAGGCCAATAATGAATTGGTTCAGGCCGAATCCGAGCTGGCTCAGGCAAAAGAAAACATGGCGATGCGCGCGGATCCGGTTGACCGTTCGGTGGTTCGCGCACCCATGCGCGGGATTGTGAAAGACATTCAAATTAATACGGTTGGCGGCGTGGTCAACCAAGGGCAGGATATTCTGACCATCGTACCTTTGGACGATAAATTGTTGGTAGAGGCTTATATTCGCCCGCAAGACGTGGCTTTCTTAAGCCCGGGTTTGCCGGCGGTGGTTAAAATCAGTGCTTATGATTATGCTATTTACGGCGGTTTGGACGGAAAAGTAACCCTAATCAGCCCGGATACCATGAGTAATAATGCCCAAGCGGCACGTACCAATGATTTGAAATTGGATCCCAATCAGGTGTATTACCGGATTTTGGTGCAAACGGATTCTAATAACCTGCAAGACAAAAACGGCAAAGCCATGCCGATTATTCCTGGCATGGTGGCAACGGTGGATGTGAAAACCGGCGAAAAAACGGTTTTCCAATACCTCATCAAACCGATTACCCGCATGAAACAGGCACTGCGCGAACGTTAACCATTGCCTGAAACAGCCCGCTGAAAACAGCGGGCTTTTGTTTTTTGAGGCTACCTGAAACACTGAAGTAATCCGGGTTTGGTTTTAACAAAAGGCTTAAACCTTTATAAAAGGCTATTTTTTACTTGGGGAGACTAAGCCTAAATGATGACGATACAGGCTGGAGTCATGGCATAAACCATTTCTGGCTCCTATCCAAGCGTTTGTTCAAGGCCTGAATATAACCCATAAACTTAATTATCCACCACGGTATGATCTTGCCTACCGGCTGCAACGAGTCGTTTTACTGCCCATTCGATTGATTGACAATATAACGCAGCGGTCACTATTAGGCGGTTGTGGCGAAAATCAGGCGGCGTGAACGGTATGGTGTTCGGTACTGATTTTACGGTTGAGCATGTTTAAGCTCTTAATACAGGCTGTAACATTGTGTGCGCCTTCAAGAAATAAAATCGTGCGCAACAAGCTCTGATCGCTGTCGGCAGCAAGGCTGCTGGACGCGTCAGGATAGGTATGCGGACACTGCCAGCTTTGGCTTTGTGGGTGGTATATGCCGATTAGTGCTGTGCTGCCGTCGGCATGAACATTGGTGTATTGGATGGTATCGTGACCGGTTTCGATGCTGATGTTTAGGTTGTCTACGGAATAAGTTTTCATATTGTTGCGATGTCCTTTTAGCAAATCATCAATCTTGGATCTTGGGGCTGCAATTTGGGATAAATGGCCCCGAGCGCAGGCGTAAAAATACCCGCATAACATGGCGGGTTGGGTTTGCCTGTGTTTGCTTCCAAAGAAGCCGCATCTGCGTGTGCATTCCACCTTGCCGGCAATGGCAGGTTGGCATGGTTTCCCAACTCGTGATGTCGGCCTTATATTATGCCTGTTACCGTTAGGCGTCAAGAAGATTGGTATGCCTAATATAAAAGGCTACCTGAAAAGTTTTCAGGTAGCCTTTTATAGTAGCTGCGAGGCTTATTTCATGGCTTCGAAATTTTGTTTGCAAAGCCAGTCTAGCGCTTCGGCAAATACCGCATCCGGGTTGCCGATATTGTTGATAATCAAACCGCATTCGTCGCTGTGTAGGGGTTGCAGTGTGGCCAGTTGCGAATCGAGCATGCCGGCTTTCATATAATGACCCTGGCGGTTTTCCATGCGCTGGCGGTTGATGTCGGCAGGTGGATTCAGATGCAGAAAGACCACATCGCCGCCGGCTTGACGCAAGATATTGCGGTAGCTGTATTTCAAGGCAGAGCAAGTCACAATGCTGATGGGGGCGTTGTGGCTGTGTTCGGCAAACCAATCGCGTAAGATGTGCAGCCAGGGCATGCGGTCTTCGTCGGTGAGGGGAATACCGGCGCCCATTTTATCGCGGTTGGCTTGGGTGTGGAGATCGTCGCCTTCGGCGAAAGGGCAGTTGAAATGGTCGCGCAAGGCGTGTGCCAGTGTGGTTTTGCCGCAGCCGGATACGCCCATCACCACAATATGTAGCGGTTTCATGTGATTTCCTTTTATGGTAAGAGTATAGGGCAAGCGCCATGCTTGCCCACAGTATTAGCTCAAGATGCTGAATGAAGCTGCGGCAAGCGCAAAGCCGATAATGGCAATCAGCGCTTGGTTTACGGTCCAGGTTTTCAGCGTGGTGGGTACGTCCATATTGAGCAGGCGGCCGACCAGCCAGAAGCCGGAATCGTTAACATGGCTGGCAAATACGGAGCCTGCCGCCGTGGCCAGCACGATGCTGGCCAGTTGCCAAGAATTGTAGCCGGCAGCGGCTACCGCAGGCGCCATTAATGCCGCGGCAGTAGTGAGCGCCACCGTGGCAGAGCCTTGCGCCACGCGCAACACCAAAGCCACCAAAAAGCAGCCAAGCAATACAGGAATGCCTAAATCGGCCATGCTGTCGGCCAGTGCTTTGCCGATGCCGGATGCGCGCAATACACCACCAAACATGCCGCCGGCGCCGGTGATCAGGATTACGGAACACACAGGGCCGAGCGCGCCATCGATGGTTTTTTCCAACGCCGAAGCCTCTACACCGCGTTTGCGTCCCAATACATACATAGCCACCAAAACGGCAATCAGCAAGGCCACCGGTGTGGAGCCGATCATACGTAGCGTTTGCACCCAAGTTTCATCCGCACTTACCAGCTTTTCGCTCACAGCGGTTGCCAGGCCGGTGTTGAGGAAAATCAGCAGCATCGGAATCAACATAATGCCAATGATGGTGGAGGCCTTGGCCGGTTCGGCCGGCAAATCATGATCTTTGCTGCCGCCGGCAATCAAGTCGGGCACCGGCACCTGAATGCGGCGGTCGAGAAAGCGGCCGAGTAGATAGCCGCTGATATACCAAGTGATAAAGGCTACCGGAATACCGAGCAGCAACACATGGCCGATGCTGGCACCATAAAATTCAGAGGCAGCAATTGGCCCCGGATGCGGTGGCAGAAACACGTGCATCACCGAAAAAGCGCCGATTGAAGCCATGCCAGCGCCCAGAATAGGCGCATTCAGGCGGCGGGCGGTAGCGAATACAATCGGCAGCATTACAATCAGGCCGGCATCAAAGAAGATGGGGAAGCCGAAAATCAGCGACGCCACGCCCAGAGCAAACGGCGCCCGCTTTTCGCCAAACAGCCGCACCAACGCATCGGCTAGCGATTGTGCGCCGCCGGAAGTTTCAACCAAACGGCCGAGCATGGCGCCCAGGCCCACCAGCAAAGCCACGCTGCCGAGTGTGCCGCCGAAGTTTTTCACCAGCACATCATTTACCAGCGTACCCATCGGCAGGCCGGTAGCGATGGCAGTAAGCAGGCTCACCAAAATCATCGTAATCAGTGCGTGTACGCGAAATTTGATAATAAGCACCAAAATCAGCGCAATCGCCGCCACCGCAATGCCCAGTAACGAGCCGGCGCCCAGGGTTTGCGTCCAGTTATCCATATGAAATCCTTTACAATCTTGTTTGTGATATTGTTTATGCGTTGAGTTGTCTGTTCAATGCAGACGAGCACAGTATGCGGGGCATTGATAAAATATGTCAATTAATGTGCTATCAATGTCAGGATGCGCTTACAAAGTGTATGTGTGCAACCATGTAAGGTACCGATATAAAATCAGGGCGGGAAGATTTAATGCGTTATAATTATTTTTTATTTTTCAGGTAGCCTCAAGACGATGAGCGACATTACTTCCTTTGCCAACCGCTTGGGCAAAAACGCCAAACATTATTTGAAATGGGCGCGCCGCAATGATATTGAAGCTTGGCGCTTATACGATAAAGACATCCCGCAGTTTCCGTTTGCAGTAGATGTATACGGCGGGCAAATTCATTTGCAGGAATACGATACCGGCTGGCTGCTGCCACCGGAGGCATACGAGCAATGGTTGGCCGATGTGTTGGAAGCTGTGCGCTTCGTGACCGGCTTTCCGTCTGAAAATATTCATTTGAAACGACGTGCCCGCCAAAAAGGCACGCAACAGTATGAAAAAACAGGTAGGGCGGGTGAAGATTTCATCGTGCGTGAAAACGGCCGTCGCTTTTGGGTGAACCTGGAAAAATACTTAGACACAGGTCTGTTTCTCGACCACCGCAACACGCGCCGGCAGGTGGGTGATTTGGCTGCGGGCAAGCGTTTTTTAAATCTGTTTGCCTACACTGGAAGCTTCACCGTTTATGCCGCTACCGGTGGCGCAATAAGTAGTGAAACTGTTGATTTATCAAATACTTATCTGGATTGGGCGCAGCGTAATTTTGAATTGAACGGCATAGATTTGCGCTGCCATGAAATCATTCGTGCTGACGTGTTCCAATATTTGGCCGACGCTGCGGCAGCGGGCAAACGCTTCGATTTGATTGTGATGGATCCACCCAGCTTTTCCAACAGCAAGAAAATGCTCGATATTCTCGACATCCAGCGCGACCATATGCGTTTGATCGATGGCGCCATGAAGCTGCTGGAGCCAAACGGCACACTGTTTTTTTCCAACAATTTACGCAGTTTCGTACTGAGTCAGGAAGCAGGGCGGAAATATGTGTTGAAAGACCTTTCCAAACAATCGGTACCGGAAGACTTTCGCAACAAAAAAATCCACCAGTGTTGGGAAATCCGACACAGTTAATATTGCGATTAAATGTTTGCAGGCAGCTTTGCTTGATAATCTCTATATTTAAAAAATAAAGGCTACCTGAATTTATAAGATTATGAAAAAAGGAATATTAATGAATTACTCAAGCTTGTTACCACTGGTGGCGGTGTTGGGCGGCTGTATGTATGCCGAAACACCCAACGGGTATCCCAACGGGTATTATGCTCGTGTTGATTTGCCGGTAGAGGACACCGTTACTGTCAACAAAACCGTTCATATCAGCGCCTCACCCGGCACCACCGTGGTGTATGGTGACAGCACACCCGATTATTATGTGCGCACACCTTATCAGCAACACTATGCTGAACCGCGGCCGATACGCACGGCAGATGGTTTCTGCCTCAGTGCCGGTCGTGCCAAAATACACGGTTTGCGCACAGCGCATTGTAATCGCGTATTTACCCAAAAATTCGCCTTTATCCAGAATACCATTCAAAACCGCGGCGAATGCCTAACGGCCTTAGGTGGAAAATCAGCCTCGGGTACGCGTGTAGCTACGGAAGCATGTAACGGCAGTGAACGGCAGAAATGGTTTGCCGACGGCCGACACATCCGCAGTATGTATAGCGGGCAATGCCTTGATGCCGGCAAAAGCGGCCGCGAAGTGCAGCTGCAAGATTGTGACAATTCTGACGGCCAACGTTTCGGCCGCTGAAGCGGCTACCTGAAAAGCCATTGAATCTAAGAAACGAGCCGTGCATAATGAAACAGCTTATCAGCACCCGTTTCCGAAACCTCTCACAGAAAGACACAAAATGCAAAACTATCTGACCCCGAATTTCTCCTTTGCCCCCGTGATTCCGGTACGTGGAGAAGGCAGCCGTGTATGGGACAGCACAGGCCGGGAATACATTGATCTGGCCGGAGGCATTGCCGTGAACGCACTGGGTCATTGTCATCCGGAGCTGGTAAGCGCACTAAATAAACAGGCGCAAAAGTTGTGGCACATTTCCAATATTTATACGACGGAACCGGCACAAGAGCTGGCTCACAAGCTGGTGGATCACACCTTTGCCGACAAGGTGTTTTTTTGTAATTCGGGTGCCGAGGCCAATGAAGCAGCACTGAAGCTGGCACGCAAATATGCACGCGACCATTTTGGTGCGGAAAAAAACGAAATTGTGGCTTGCGTGAACGCTTTTCACGGGCGCACCTTATTTACCGTGAGCGTGGGCGGGCAACCCAAATACAGCCAAGATTTCGCCCCGCTGCCCGCAGGAATCCGCCATGTGCCCTATAACGACGCTGAAGCGCTGGCTGCTGCTGTGAGCAGCAAAACCTGTGCCGTGATTATCGAACCGATTCAGGGCGAAAGCGGTGTATTGCCGGCCAGCGCTGAATTTTTGCAAACGGCTCGGCGCGTGTGCGACGAACATCAGGCTTTGCTGGTGTTTGATGAAGTACAAACCGGTATGGGGCGCACCGGCAAGCTGTTTGCCTACGAACACTACGGTGTAGAGCCCGATATTCTCACCAGTGCCAAAGCACTCGGCAGCGGCTTTCCCATTGGCGCCATGCTCACCACAGATACCGTTTCGCCCAGCTTCGGCCCCGGTACGCATGGCTCCACATTTGGCGGCAACCCCTTGGCCTGTGCCGTAGCCGCCAAAGCGTTTGATCTGATTCACAGTGCGGGCACAATGGATAATGTGCACCGCCAGAGCGAGAAGCTGCAAGCCCAATTGCGCGCCCTGGGTGAAGAAAGCGGCGTGTTTAAAAGCGTGCGCGGTGTGGGGTTGCTGATTGGCTGCGTGTTGGCCGACGAGTATGCCGGCCGCGCCAGCGAGCTGATGCAGCAGGCGTTGGAACAGGGCGTGATGGTGTTGGTGGCCGGTAGCGATGTATTGCGTTTGGCACCGAGTTTGTTGTTAACTGATGAAGATGCCGAACAGGGCATCCACCGCCTGCGCGCAGCGGTGAAAGCTTGGTTGGCTTGAGCCGGAACGCTACCTGAAAAGAAAAAAACCGCAAAAGCGGTTTTTTTCTTTTCAGGTAGCGTTTTCAGGTAGCGTTTTCAGGTAGCGTTTTCAGGTAGCGTTTTCAGGTAGCGTTTTCAGGTAGCGTTTTCAGGTAGCGTTTTCAGGAGATGATGGTGCCGTTGTCAAGCTGTTTACATGAGTGCCGATTGTCGGGTTTGGAAGCCTTATGTCTGGTTACATTTTGATTTTAAAAGTAAAACGAAAAATAATCATACCGTATATCGAATCTGTTTTCCGTTTGTGACGGCATGTGTGCGGGCGCGCTAAATTTTGATTATTCTTAGCATACTAAAAATATGCAAAAAATTAGAGAAAGCGGCTAGGGAAAACCGTTTTACACATTCATTCAATTACGGAGCGATTTTAATTATGAAAAAATGCGTCATTTTGAGTGGCGCCGGTATCAGCGCCGATAGTGGTCTGCAAACTTTCCGCGATGCAGGCGGTTTGTGGGAAGGCTATAAAATAGAAGAGGTATGCACGCCCGAGGCGTATGCCCGCGATCCGAAAAAGGTTTTGGATTTCTACAATATGCGCCGCCGTCAGGCGAATGCAGCGCAGCCGAATGCAGCCCATAAGGCGTTGGTGGCGCTGGAGCCGCATTACCGCGTAGAAATCGTGACTCAAAATGTAGATGATCTGCACGAACGTGCGGGTAGTCGTTCGGTGTTACACCTGCACGGCGAGTTGAATAAAGTGCGCAGTTGTGTGAACGATTACGAGATTATCGGCTGGATGGGCGATCAAAGCGAGGCAGATTGTGATGCAAACGGTTATCCTTTGCGCCCGCACATCGTTTGGTTTGGCGAGAGTGTGCCTGCTTTCGGCGAGGCAGTGCATGCCATGCAGGATGCCGATGTGGTGGTGGTGGTGGGCACTTCTTTAAAAGTGTATCCGGCGGCTTCGCTGCTGCAATATGCGCCGCCGCATGCAGAAATTTATTTAGTTGATCCCAATCCGGGGCGTGTGGACATTCAAGCCGAAGTCATTCCGCAACGCGCTAAAGACGGCGTGCCTACGTTGGTGGATCATTTGATTGAAACGGCTTAGTTAGGCTTGCTGTGATGGCAAAGGCTACCTGAAATGATTTTTCAGGTAGCCTTTTGGTTGGTTGCACGCAAATTGTTTAGCCGGCGCTAAATGTGTTGCACTGGTTGATATCCCCGCTTTTTAGGCCGCGTTTGAACCAGGCGAGGCGTTCGGCGGAAGAACCGTGGGTGAAGCTGTCGGGCACTACATAGCCCTGGGCTTGATGTTGCAGGCGATCGTCACCAACGGCTTCGGCGGCGTTAAAGGCTTCTTCTAAGTCGCCTTCTTCCAGCAGGTTTTGCGCCATGGCCTGGTTTCCCCAAATGCCGGCAAAGCAATCAGCTTGGAGTTCCAGTTTTACCGACAAGGCGTTGGCCTGTTTTTGGCTGGCGCCTTGTTGTGCTTGATTCACTTGCGGCAAAATGCCGAGCAGGTTTTGTACGTGGTGGCCGACTTCATGGGCGATTACGTAGGCAAAAGCAGCATCGCCGGAGGCGCCGAGTTTTTTGCGCATATCTTCATAAAAAGAGAGATCAAGATACACTTTGCGGTCGGACGGGCAATAAAACGGCCCCATTGCTGCTTGGCCGGTACCGCAGGCGGTGCGGGTGCCGCCGGTGTAGAGCACCATGGTGGTGGGGCTGTATTGCTGGCCGTGTTTGGCGAAATAGTTGCTCCAAGTCGTTTCGGTGTCGGCCAGTACCACGCGAGAAAGCTCGTTGAGCTGTTGTTCTTGGCTGCTGCTGAGGGTTGATTGCTGGGTGCTGCCGACAGTTGAGGTGCCGTCACCCATTATGCCGGAGAGGTCGACGCCGTAATAGGCGCCTACCAGCAAGACGATGATGCCGATGATGCCGGGGCCTTTGCCGCCGCCGAATCCACCGCCCTGGCCGCGACGGTCTTCTACGTTTGAACTTTGTTTTCGGCCTTCCCAGCGCATGATGTATCCTTTTTGTTTATCTGATGATTTTGCGGGCATAATACGGTGAATTGTCGACGCACAAAATCAGGTATTACCAGCGGTCGTTTTCAGAGGGTAATCGTGATGATGGTGTGTGGTTTTGCTTTTTCAGGTAGCCTTTACCATTGCCGTTTGGCTTTGTCGAGCTGGCGGCGGTCGCGTTTGGTTGGTCTGCCGTCGGGATAGGCAGCGCTGATGCGGCTGGCTTGATCGAGCGATTTTTGTTCTTCACGTTGGGCGGCTACGGTCATGTCTTCTTCATACAGAGCGCGCGCTTCCGGTGCAGGGCGGCGCTGGTGATTGAGAGCGAGCACGGTGATTTTGTAGGGCAGGGCGTTGAGGGTAAGGTCGATTTTATCGCCAGCACTGATGTTTTTGCTGTTTTTTACTTTGGTACCGTTTACCTGCACACGCCCCAATTCAATATGGCGTTGGGCAAGGGCGCGGGTTTTGAAAAAGCGGGCAGCCCATAGCCATTTGTCCAGACGCATGGCGGTGTTGTCGGAATCATTTTTCATCGTGGTATCGGTAGGTTTTCAGGTAGCCTTAGTTTAGCATAGGATTTTTGCCGGTAGGCGGCTGGCTGGTGGTGTTTTCGAATAAACATACTAATCAAACGGCAATAAATATGGTATAAACGGAGCATTGCCGCCAGTTGGCCACCACTGGAAATACAGGCTGCCTGAAAAGCAAATTTATTTTATTCCTGATACCAATGCTGTCAAAATAGATTAGTTAGCGTATGATAGCATCCAATTCTATATGTAGAGTCATCACATGAAACCTATTTTTCTGGATTTTGAACAACCGATTGCGGAATTAACCAATAAAATTGAAGAGCTGCGTTTTGTGCAGGGCGGTTCGGCTTTGGATATTTCCGATGAGATTGCGCGCTTACAGAAGAAAAGCAATGATTTAACCAAATCTATTTTTTCAAAATTAACACCGGTACAGGTGTCGCAGGTTTCACGCCATCCGCAGCGCCCTTATACGCTGGATTATATTCACGCCCTATGTACTGATTTTGAAGAGCTGCACGGCGATCGTCATTTTGCCGACGATCATGCAATTGTGGGCGGTTTGGCACGTTTTAACGGCCAGAGCGTGGTGGTAATCGGTCATCAGAAAGGCCGTGATACCAAAGAGAAAATCCGCCGTAATTTCGGGATGCCGCGCCCGGAAGGCTACCGTAAAGCTTTGCGCTTGATGCAGACTGCAGAAAAATTCCGTTTGCCGGTGTTGACGTTTATCGATACGCCCGGCGCTTATCCGGGCATTGGCGCGGAAGAGCGCGGCCAGTCGGAAGCCATCGGGCGCAATCTCTACGAATTAACTCGCCTGCATGTGCCCGTGATTTGCACCATTATTGGTGAAGGCGTCTCCGGCGGCGCACTGGCGATTGCGGTGGGCGATTATGTAAACATGTTGCAATATTCCACTTATTCGGTGATTTCACCGGAGGGCTGTGCGTCGATTTTGTGGAAAACGGCGGAAAAAGCTTCGGATGCGGCGCAGGCTCTGGGCATTACGGCAAAGCGTTTGGCCGATTTGAATTTAATCGACCGTGTAATCGAGGAGCCTTTGGGCGGTGCGCACCGTAATTATGAGGAAGTCATGCTGCGGGTGAGAGATGTGATTGCCGAGCAGTTGCGCATTGCACAAGATATGCCGATGGCCGATTTATTGACACGGCGTTTTGACCGTATTATGGCCTACGGTAAATTTACAGAGAAGTAATGCTGTTGCTGGATAGAACCGAGATTCGGGAAAGAATGAAAGAGAGCGGGCGCGAATGCCGGCTCTTTTTGCATTCTTTAATGATATGCTGGCTGGTGATAATGAATGATGGATAATCAGCGATGAATAGGCGTGTGCGTGATGAGGTATTGTTTCAGGTAGCCTCGGCGTGGCCCGACGGCTTGGGGAAGCGTGCAGCCATTGAAGTGGGCTTGAGCGGCGGCCTGGATTCTGTGGTGTTGCTGCATGTTTTATGGTGCTTACGGGCGGAGCGGGGCTTTGTTTTATCAGCCGTGCACGTTCATCATGGCCTAAACGATGCAGCGGATGAGTGGGCGGATTTTTGCCGCACGTTATGTTTGCGCTTGGGCATTCCTTTGAGAACGACGTGCGTCAAGGTGAATCCGGCCGGTTTGGGTGTGGAGGCGGCGGCACGACAGGCACGTTATGAAGTATTGGCGGCGAGTACAGCACAAGCTGTGGCGTTGGCGCACCATGCTGATGACCAGGTGGAGACATTTTGGCTTGCCGCCTTGCGTGGTGGCGGTATCCGGGGGCTGGCGGCGATGCCGGCTTGGCGCGAATTGAATGATAATTTATTGTTGTGGCGGCCTTTATTGGGTATTTCGCGCGAGATGTTGCTGCGCTATGCCGAAAGTGAGGGGTTGGCTTATGTGCAAGATGACAGTAATGAAGATACGACCTTGCTAAGAAACTGGTTGCGTCATCAGGGTTTGCCATTGTGGCGGCAACGTGTACCGCATTTAAATCAACAGGTGTTAGCCGGCGTGTCCTTGTTGCAGGAAGAGTTGGCTTTGTTGGATGAGCTTGCGGCGGCAGATTGGGCAGCAGCCAATCACAGTGGCTTTTTTGATTGCACAGTGTGGCGAACATTTAGCCAGGCTAGGCGTCGTAAGTTGCTGGTTTCATTGGTTGAAAAATACAATTTGGGTGCGCCGGGAATGAGTAGCATTTGTGATTTTGAGCGGGTGCTTTATCATGGGAAAACGCAAACGGCGCAATGGCAGTTGCCGCGCGGTGAGGTTTATGCTGCTTACCAACGTTTGTTTGTGCTGGAAAACGGTTGGGAAAATAAGCTGGCTTGGTTCAAGCAGCCAGTAAATGATTCGGATAGGCTGAAGAATAACTTGGTAAAGAGCGGGTTGGTTTTGTGTAAGCATTCGTTCGGATTGAGTGAAGATGTGTTGCAGGGCGGCGGAGGTGTGAGAATGGTTTGTGCCGATGATGATATTCTTTTGACCGTTGGGCATAAAAATGTTAGGAAAATTTTACAGGAATGCAAGGTGCCTGCATTCGTTAGAAAATATTGGCCGGTAGTAACGGATGGTGAAAACCGCTGCATCGCTATTGCCAATATCTGGGTTAGTCGGCATTATGGCTGCCTAAATGGGTTTCTGCCGGTTTTTGAGAAATTTAATCCCTATGTAGTGGAACCAAAATAAAGGTAAAGTGTCACAATATACATGGACGCTTTATCAGTTGATTCAATCTGGTAATGAAGGTGATAGATGAGCGATCGTGATGTCGATCAGGCCTTGGTAGAGCGTGCACAAAAAGGTGAGCATAAAGCTTTTGAGTTGTTGGTATCCAAGTATCAGCGCCGCCTGACTCGTTTACTTTCAAGATTCATCAAGGATGAACATGAAGTGAATGATGTGACGCAGGAGGCATTGATTAAGGCTTATCGTGCGTTGCCCAACTTTAGGGGTGAAAGCGCGTTTTATACCTGGTTGTACCGTATTGGTATTAATACAGCGAAAAATTTTTTGGCTACCTCAGGCAAAAGACTGGTAATACAGGCCGATGTTGCCAATGATGAGGGAGATATCCTTGACGTGACTGAACAAGTTGCAGATTACCATACGCCCGAGGCGGAAATGGTGAATCGGGAAATCTTGGAAACAGTTGAAGCTGCAGTGAGCAGGCTACCTGAAGATTTGCGCAAGGCCATTACGCTGCGCGAAATGGAGGGTCTCTCATATGAAGAAATTGCACAGATTATGGATTGTCCGATTGGCACGGTGCGCTCCCGTATTTTTCGCGCAAGGGAAGTAATTGCGAAAGATTTGCGACCGTTATTGGATACATCAGAGGATCAAAGGTGGTAAAGATGGCTAAAGAAGATAAATATGAATATGTATCTGCCTTGATGGACGATGAATTGTCTGAAGAAGGGCTGGCTGCATTATTGGAAGACCCGGAAGCACAGAAGAAGTGGCATGAATATCATATGATTAGTGATTATATGCGTCACGCCAAATGCTCTGTGGGTGTAGACTTGAGTGCTGGTCAGCGCATTGCTTTGCAAGAAGCAATTGAGCAGGCTGTGCCTGCTGAGAAAACGGTTGAAGTGCCGCCGCATACGGTTGCTAACAGCAGTGTATTCCGTTTCTTTGCGGTGGCGGCAAGTGTGTGCGCCGTTGCTGTGGCTGTATGGCAGATTGCTCCGCAAGAAAGTAACCCGACGGAGCCTGCTGTTGCGGTTGAAAAAAATATAGCACCCGTTGGAACAAACCAAGCTATTGTGCCGGTGTCTCAAGGTGTGCAAGGTGCGACGAGTGTAGGCAAAGATGTTGTCGTGCCGAATTCGGCTTTGGTCAGTGATATGGAAACCCAAAAGGTGGCACCAGCCATCCTGAAGGGGAAGGCTGAAGATTTACAGGATAAGTCAGCATCTTCGGTTGAAAAAGTGCAATAATTTTATTGTTCGAAATTGTAGATAAGTTAATAAAAAGGTTTTTGCTATATCGCAAAAACCTTTTTTATTGTTTAACGGGTTTGCAGCTGCTTGGCTGCTGCCAGTGCATAATAGGTCAAAATACCGTCGGCGCCGGCACGTTTGAAAGCCATTAAGCTTTCCAGAATCACTTTTTCTCCATCAAGCCAGCCATTCTGAATGGCTGCCTGAAGCATCGCGTATTCTCCTGATACTTGGTAGGCGTAAGTAGGGACACCGAATTCATCTTTAACGCGACGGATAACGTCCAGATAAGGCAGGCCGGGTTTAACCATAACCATATCTGCGCCCTCTTGAATGTCCAGGGCCACTTCGTGCAAAGCCTCGTTACTGTTGGCAGGATCCATTTGATAGGTTTTTTTATCGGCTTTGCCCAAGTTTGACGAACTGCCTACGGCATCTCTGAATGGGCCATAAAAAGCAGAGGCGTATTTTGCCGAGTAGGCCATAATGCGAGTGTGGAGGTGACCGGCTTCTTCGAGCGCATCGCGGATAGCGCCAATGCGACCATCCATCATGTCTGATGGCGCAATCACCTGTGCACCGGCATTTGCATGACAAAGTGCCTGCTGTGTCAGCACGTTAATTGTTTCATCATTTAATACATAGCCGGCTGAATCAACCAAGCCATCTTGACCATGTGTGGTATAGGGGTCAAGCGCTACATCAGTCATGATGCCCAATTCGGGAAAGGTTTCGCGCAGTTTGCGTATTGCAGTAGGAACCAAGCCATCAGGGTTGTAGGCTTCTTCTGCCTGTTCTGTTTTGTTTTGTGTAATTACGGGGAACAGGGCGAGCATGGGAATGCCAAGTTTGACAGCTTCTTCTGCTGTATATAAAAGTTTGTCTACGCTCTGGCGTTTGACACCGGGCATGGAAAGCACGGCTTCTTCTTGATTCTGACCTTCTAAGACAAAAACCGGGTAAATCAAATCATTTATGGTTAGGGTGTTTTCGCGCATCAATCGGCGGGAAAATTCATCTTTACGCATGCGACGCATACGTGTTGCAGAAACGAAGCGTGGTGGAAAATTCATGAGGTTCTCTCAAAGTCAATGTATTCGTGCGTAGAATTGTACGCTGAGAATAGAGTCAATAAAAGCGTTTGCTGATATGCCGAAAAAGGCTACCTGAAAAATAACACCACTATATAGTTTTATAATAACAAAACCACTGTTTATTAAATTTCTTTAATAAACAGTGGTTTTGTTATTTTTCTGTGAATAATGTGTTGGTGGTGGTTGACGGCATTTTGTTGATTGGGTATAGTTCGGTTCTTCGCTGCTTTTGGTGGCGGAGAAAGACTG